>CABFVV010000046.1_pt1 | contig 75411 bp, 70 predicted proteins | sample 8864751 | NCBI WGS metagenome assembly CABFVV01 (sample SAMEA5735770, study PRJEB23740) | soil metagenome | biome: forest; feature: forest soil; material: soil | place: USA | collected 2013-10-13 | depth 0.1 m | reverse complement strand
CGCTCCATCAAACTGTTCGGTGCCACGGTCTGGTGCTGAAGAATGGCTTGAGCCGGATGCGAGGTGACTCGCACGTCCGGTTCTTAGGGGGCGGCGGCGCAGCAATGCGCCGCTGCTACCCGACAATGCTGGCTCCCGCACGACCTGTTCCGCAGGCAGTGTGTGAGCTTCTGCACGCCCTTTCAACGGGTGGGCCGTAGCGAGGGAGCCGCAAGGCTCGCCGGTTTGAGCTAGCGCCGGCCTGTCAACCTCGCTACGTGCCCGCCCACCCGTTTGCAGCGAGTGTCGGGCGATTTCGAGAATCTACCGGAAATCGCGCCATGAGCAAACCCGCTGAAGCTCCATTTATGAACCCTCGTCTGTCGGTGAAACCCGCTGAATATAAGCGACTTGCCGGCGAAGTATTGGAAACAACCCGCACGTATGTGGAACGGCTTTCATCGCTGGCTATGCTTGCCAGGACGCTGCGCATAGGTATCGCGATGAACCATTGCGACCGTCGCGACCAGATGTTGCTTGCGGAGTTGTTGGAGCGTACGGCGCATCAGTACGAAACCGAGGCGAACATTGAGCGGGGGAAAATGACGGTCGTGATGGCCGATGCGGAGGAAGCAGAATCGAACGCTGCACGGCGCAGGAAAGGGCTGGGTGAATCAGTGGCGCCGCGCACGAGAACGCGCAGGAAGGTCGGCGCTAGCGTAACAGCATTGGCATGACATACTGCCGCGCTCTGCACGAATTGGCGGATAGCGTTACAGTGAATCTCCGCACCTACTTACCGATGGAGACGCCATGGACCGCGAAGCATTCACTGAAAGCCTGACGAAAGAAGGATTCCCTGAGGCCGTCGTTGTGACGCGCGAGGCGAACACCACGATGGATGTGCATGAACATTCATTCGAAGCAAAAGCGTTGATTCTGGAAGGCGAGTTGCACATCCGCGTGGGCGACACCGAGCAGGCATATAAAGTCGGCGACGTCTTTCACTTACCCGCGAACAAACCGCATGCAGAACGCTACGGTCCGAATGGTGTGACGTATCTGGTGGGAAGGAAGTAGGAGGGCGCGCGGCGACACGCATGGTCCAAGGCCACAGCACGTCGGCATCCGCGCCCCCAGCGCTCGCCTTTTCAATCGATCCGTTGATCTTCAGTTATTGAGCACAACGATCACCACGCTCATCTTCTGTACCCCTTTAAAACTATTTTCTTGAGGTGAGACCACAGCGACGCGCGTCTTGCTGCCCCAGGATGCGCGACGGCTCGTTCCTGATAGTCTTCAAATTCCAAAGCGGCGAAGCGGCCGAACTTCAACGCAATAGCTTGCCAATCAGCGCCGCAGCATCGACTGACGAGCCGCTTGGTGCTCGCTCGTATTCGGTCTGAATTGAACTCAGACACGATGAGTTTGTTACGGCCCCGTGCGGCACTCCTGGATCAACATCGCGTAGAGACTTCCCGCAATACGCTATCAACCAAGTCAAGTCGCAATTGATATCACGATATCTGCCGCTCTACGTGTAGAAAAAATATGGTTTTTGTCAAAATTCGACAAGAGCATTGGAGGTAGTTCACAGGACTGCGAAAAATGTTTACCTTTCTGATCCTAGACAGAATGGCACTTACTTAAGCCCGTGGAGCGTGTCCATATTTTCGGACGCACTCGCGTGCGATGTGACGAGGCTCTTTCAGCCATGGGTAAGACTTCGGTCTTCGTTTCCGCATTCGTGGTTCGATGCGACTGGGGCGATTCCCAACGCAAGACTGTGCGATCAGGCTGAACAGGAGACTCTGGTCGTGGGTTGCTGTCAGACCTCGGGCCAGCCATTCAGTCCATAACTGCACGGTGTGTTTGAAACTCAGTGTTCTCGGATCGGTGGCATAGTGGCTCGCGGCCTGCGCCATCAGCAACCGAATCACGTTATAGGCCAGCAGATGGACCCAGATCTCCTTCTCGTTCATGTGGGCTGTCTGGCAATGCAGTACGTCCATACCCATCGTCGTCTTGATGTTACGTAGATCCAGTTCCACGTTCCAGCGCCTGGCGTACAACTGCGAGAGGTCCTGTTTGCTGGTCTTGCGTGCATCAAGCATTGTGGTGACCAGCACCCGGTGATGCAGCCTGGACTCGCGCACCATCAGTTCATCGGGGAAGGCCTGGTACTGCTCACGCGTCATCCAGTCGGGACGCTGCCGGGGTTTGGGCCACGTCACAATGTGATCGCGCATGCCCAGCGACTTGCCTCGCCGGAAGTCCGTGCGGCGCGCCCCATGCTGTTCCATCACGACATCCACTCCGGCGGCGATCATTGAGGCCATCAGAAAGTAGTGGCAGTACAAGGCATCGGCGACGATCACATCACCTTTACAAAACGTATCTTGCAGCATGCGAAACGCCGTCAGCTCCCCGCTGCCTTTGCCCGCGTACGTTCCGACACCCGCCTCCAGCACTGCGCCGCTTGCCAGACAGATCACCGCAACCAGATAGGCTAACGGAAATCCCACTCCTTCGGCCTGAGAACTGGACTGCGGGAAGCGGGCCTGGTTCGACGGCGTATCGGGCATCGAGATTCCTGTGCCGTCAACCAGCTTGACCGGCCGCCCGCGCCACTTCCAGGCCGGCCTGGCCTGCTCATGCAGTTGACGCCCCGTCTCGCGCGCCAACTCCCGCACCATCGTCAGCGGCAGTCTCTGGCGAGCGCGACAGTAGCCTCCCGTACGCACACTCATGGGTCGCAGCCCGTCGGCAGCTCGCTGCGCGGCCCACCCGTTGACCGCCTTCTGACAGGAGGCGTCCTCTTCCAGCGCCTGGCGCATGAACATCGACAGTGTCACCGTCGGCGGATACAGCCGTTCCCGATGTTCTGGCAAATACGCTTCCGTTATGTCCAACAGCTCCGGGCTCGTCAGTATGTTGAAGTAGTCGACGGCCTGTGCCTTGCGCGCCTGGCTTTGAACGCTGCTTCGTGTTTGCCTGGGATGACTTCGTGCATTACGATCCATGGGGGCTGTTCTTTGGAATGAGACGGTGTTTGCCTGGTAACAACCATCGTATCAATCCTCGGATCAGCCCCCTCCCTTTCTCTTCAAGCACTTACCCGCGTCTTCTCCTCCATGCTGGCTTAAGTAAGTGCCATTCATCCTAGACACACACCAAATCGACGCAGTCAAGCTGCACGCTTGCCATATCAATTGCGATGAAAACGGAGATGAGACGATGGCCGATCTGCCCAGGCAAGTCAGAACGTATGAAAATCAGAGTAAGACAATGACCGGACGGCCGTCGTATTTCGTAGAAGCCGGGCACGACGAACGCAAAGGACTTGTCGGTCGTATCGTTCGAGGCGACCGAACGCATGGGCTCGCCATACCGTATCACGATCATCTTTGAGCGCACGAACAGGCTGTCAAGATCAGACTACCTCGGCAAGGACGCGGTGTTTTCGATCGTCCACGAGGACGCTCTACCACGGAAGTTCTCCGGCTGCATTGCGCTCTTCTCTAAGACCAGAACGAAGAAGGATTTCAGCAGTTACGAACGAGATCGTTGGACAAATTTTTAGAATTTGACGCGCTAACAACGATGATTATCAGCCCCCCATTCCTACCCGAAGCTGGAATCAACTCCAACGATGCAAACGCGACCGATCCAATGATGGATGCCGTCGACAAATTTGAATTGGCTCATGGCATTTACCCCATAGCGTTCGATCGTCGCTGGCATCCCGGCATGCATCTGGCGCCGCGATTGCAGAACGAGAAAGTTCGTGCGATCGCGGACGGCGAAGTCGTAGCTTACCGAGTGTGCCAGCATGCGTTCGACGGGGGCGGTGGAGTCCGGGACAGCAACGCTGGTTTCGTGTTGCTCAAACATACAACCGATACAGACGAAGGACGCAAGCTGACGTTCTATTCGCTCTATATGCACTTGCTTGAACTCGATGGTTATAACGACCACGGCTTTCACCCGAACGTTTTGCCGTTGTTCCTGCGAACAGCGTCGCCTGGACCCAATATGCAGCCGCCGGTTGTCGCTCCGGCTCAGCCCGGTGGCGGCCGTAAGATCTATCGGAAGGATATCCTCGGCCTGACCGGGCGATGCCACGGCCAGTTTCACATGCACTTCGAAATCTTCATGACGAAGCCGGATTTCGACGCGTATTTCGGTGCCACCCAACTGGGCCGCGAACAGGTCGTCACACCCACCACGACTGACTACTGGGGAAGCAGCTACTACGTCATTCCGCCACAACAGCAGTTTCTGCCGCTGCCGCCGGGCACGGATGCGAATAAGAAACTCCACGGCATCCGCTTCGAGCAACTGGACGTGGGACAGAATTCCGACACGCTGTATGTCGAGGTCTGGTTTCACAAGGGGGCCAAGTTCACCAAGGTCTGGCGCGATGCGGGCGGTGGACGACTCGAACTTCTGACTGAGCAGCCACTCCGCGAACAGAACTACGAATACGACCTCTACAAACGGGCAACCGCGCTGTATGCGACCTGTCCGAGCGACGGGTATGAACTGCTGCGCTTCGGGCGCATTCTCAGCACACCGACCACGCTGCCGGAAGCGGCGCTGACGACCTGGGCGCAAGTTGCCTTTGCTGCGGGCCGGAAGGGCTACATCGACGTTAACAATCGCGCCGTCCTGAAGTTATCCGATGCCGATTTTCCGTTCTTCAAGGGCTGGAAAAAGATCAGTGATGGTAACGGGCCATTTAATGCGGCCGGGCTGTGCGATATCGACGCCTTGAAGAAAATCCTGAAGGACGCGAAGCATCACGAGACGCCGCAGGAAGCAGTACAGACTGAGGAATACCAGAAGGAAGATGTCCTTGTCCGCTATGTGAAAACAACCGATGGAGTGCGCGAGCAATTGCGTGGTTTTGTATGTGAAGCGCCGAGCGAATGGGACAGCACGCACAATGAGGATCGTTACCGGAAGTTGAAAGACCCGGGCGAGTTCTACGCTGGCAACGACGCGGGCTACACGAAATTCATCAATCTGCTGAGGTCATTTCAGTTCTGGGAGTGCACGGGGCTACCTGCTGGCGAGAAGCTTTGGTTCTTCCATCCGACAGCGTTTATTCGACATTTCAGGAGGTGTGGGTGGTTGACCGGTAACGAACTGGCGAAAGCGTTTCCACCGGCAGCGCTACGTTCGTTGCCGCACTCTCAATGGACATCGGAGCAAGTAGTTCCACAGCGCACTACGATAGATTCGCATGGTCCAGCCCTGAACCAAGCGATGCGCAGGTTCGGCGTGACGACACCTCTGCGGCAAGCCGCGTTTCTGGGTAATGCAATGCAGGAGACCCAATGGTTTCGATTGCTCGAAGAGCAGGGTGCGGACCATCGGCGCTATTACCCATGGACCGGTCGTGGCTTTCTACAACTGACTTGGCCTGACAACTACGTCCGATACTGGCGCTTCCGCGGCCATCAAGTTGATCAAGCGTTGGCTAGTCGCTTGCATGAGGCTGCACGAGTGGCAGATCAGGCTGGCAATAACGCGGCCTTGGTAGCGGCCGACGTTAACGTTTCCGCTGAAATGAAGGAATGGCGGAATATTGTGGGAACCCGGCAATTTGAAGCGTCAGATAGTGCAGGAGCCTACTGGGCATGGTCTGACGCAACGAAATTTGCAGACAAGATTCCAGTCATGCGACGCGAAACGAAACAGGTTGGAAATACTGTTAAGCCTTACTACAGTTGCGATTCATTCGGCCAGGTCGCGGCCACGGTTAACGCGGGCTACCCTTCCTTCTCCTTGTCTAGTGTCAACGGACTTACTGCGAGGTACCAAGCTTACACCGCCGCGCTTGTCGCATTGATGGACCTTACGCGGTTTCCCGCCGCGAACGGGACAACGCAATTCACACCTGACTGGTAATCGGTACGGAGTATTCGATTGAAAATGAAGAGCGTTTCCGCGCGGACAATAATCATTGCCGTACTATTGTGGATCAACGGCTCAATGGCTCAATGGCTCAGAGTATTGCGTCGGCAGCAGCCATCTCCACAAGCACGGCCTCTACTATGCCAGTCGCAAAAGAATACATCGTGGGCCCATGTCGGATCAGAATCGCGAACATGTTCGGCGGACATTTTGATGGGGCGCATCCGGATGAAGTTCGACCGCAGGGCGTATATTACCTGCCGCTAACAGGCCGGATGGCCGCATTGAATGGTGGTTTCAGCCTTTTCTGCGTGGACGCCACAGAGGAACGACTAACTATTGCGTTGAATGCAAAGCAGGTTGAAGGTCGCTGGCTAACTTACGGGCCGGTGAACGGCCCCGAATTCATTCCCTTTGATAAACAGGCTCACTTCCGGTCGATCCAGCTAAACGGAAAAAATTGGATTGGAAGGGCATATACCGCCAATGACACAACTGGCGATGAGAAGAGTCGGGCGTGTCTTTTTTACTTTTGCCTGATCCACAATGCGAATGCATTATGCGGATACACGCCTGTCGCATGGCTTGCCAGGCCTAAGCGCAACCAACTATGGAAGATCAAGGCGATCCTCGAGTCGGTTGAGTTTGTCGACACGCCGGCGTCTGCAAGTACCAGTCCAGCGGCCAGCGCCGCGACACCTAGCCAATGAATTGGGTATTCCGGTGTGACGCGCGCAGATCAGTTCACAAGACTCAATGTGCGACCAACATGACTAATCGATGGAAACGGATGACGACGCACAGGGCAGTAGCCCTCTGACGGCCCACGGGTCCCTCACGCCGGCGTCAGCCGATCCCACGAGGCCGCAGAGTTACCTGATGCGCACGGACGTCGGCAAAGGGTCCGCTATTCAAGGAATGCCCAACCACGCCAGAGGCAAAAAACTATGCCCCCAACAAAACCCCAGTCCTAAACGCCCGTGTGCCGGTCACCCGCCCCAACGGCGCCCCAGTCGTAACAAACCGAATCGCACGCCGCATATAAAACACCCCTTCGGTGTTGCTACATAGCGTAGTCGTCTCGTCAGTCAACGGATCGACGATATCAAACAGCGCCTGCCCGACACGAATCGTGTCCCCGATCTTCGCGCGATGAATCAGAATTCCGCTAACAGGCGCATAGAACTGCTCGCTGCCAGCGAGCGGCGTAGCGGGCGCGAGCAACTCGGGCAAAGGCTTCACATCGAGCTTGATAGCCTTGCGCCAGACCAGATAGTCAATCAACGCGTCTGCGTCCTCCTGCGCGACTTCATAAGACACGTCCCGCTGCCCACGGCACTCCACAGTGACAGCAATCGCCCCATTGGGTACCGGTTTATCAGCAGGCATAGCTTGCTGCAGTTGCCACCACAACAAGCTATGCGTCTCATCAAACGACTCACCGCCCGAGTTAGTCGCGAGCAACGAAGCCTGCGCCCCCAGATACCGTGACAAAGGCTCAAACTCAGGCCACGCCGCCTCACTGGTATAGAGGTGCATCGCCGCTTCCAAAGAGCAATGCAAATCGATCACCACGTCCGCATCGAAAGAAAGCTTCAGCAGCGCCAGTTGCAGCGACTCGAACTCAGTCAACGGCTTCTGCTCGGCGAGTTCAGCAGCGATCAACTCGCGAACAATCCGCCGATTCTCCGCAGCATTCGAACCCAAGGCATCCTTAGCCCGCTCCACCAGCTTCGAAAACTGCATGAAGTGTCGATTGAAGTTCTTGCCGCTGCCCAGATCGAAGCGCCCAAGAAACTGCCCGAGCACATACTGCCCAAGTCCGACAGGATTCGCCACCGGCACCAGCACAATCTCGGCATTCAACGCACCTTGCTTCTCCAGTTCGAGCAATCGACGCTTAAGCAAAACCGTCGTCAACATCGCCGGCGTTTCATCGGCATGCAGCGACGACTGGATATAAATCTTCTGTCCGCTATCCGCGGGACCAAAGTGAAACGACACCAGTTCGCGGTGTGTGCCGATAGCCGGCGATAGAAGCGGAATCGATTGCTTGTTCATGAGAGCAAGAAGTCTGGAGAAAAATATGAGGTGAAGAAATCAATTGCCGTACGGATCGAAGTCAAAGTACTTCTTCGCAATCTGCGCGTACGTACCGTCCTTGCGCATCGAAGCAATCGCCTCGTTAATGGACGCCTGCACCGCAGTCTCATCCTTGCGCAAGCCGATGCCCACGCCGCGATCACCCATCGAAAGCGGCTCGCCGACAAACGCAAACCCCTTCCCCGCCGGCGTGCGCAAAAAGCCGTAGTCGGCTTCAACAGATCCGAGCAGCGCGCCATCGAGGCGACCGTTCTGCAAGTCGGCGAACACCTCATCCTGACTCTTGTACGCAACCACGTGCACGCCAAGCGGCGCCCAATTCTTTAGCGCATACCCTTCGAACTGCGTCCCCGACTGCACGCCGATCTGCTTGCCGGCCAACGCATTCAACCCGCCCGCGAGCGCCGAACCTTGCCGCGCGATCAGCCGCGATTTGAACTGGAACAGCTTCGACGAAAACAGAATCTGTTGCTCGCGTTTCTCCGTGATCGCCATCGACGAAAGGATCGCGTCGATCTTGCGCGCCTGCAGCGCGGGAATCATCCCCGAGAACTCGAGTTCGACCCATTGGCAACGCGCATGGATGCGCCGGCAGATTTCGTTGCCGAGATCGACGTCGAAACCCTTGAAGCTGCCATCGGGCGCCTTGGAGTCCATCGGCGGATAGGTCGGATCGATACCGAGGCGCAGCGCGGCGGGGTCGGCGGCAAACGCACCACTGCTGAAAGTCAGCGCGGCGCTCAAGATCATCAGCGGAATTTTCATGGGAGGCGGGTGTGGGTTGGGCGGATTACTACAGGGCCATCCTATGCCGCCGTTGCGCCTCAAAGAAGTCTCAAAAGTAATATCATGATCACTTTTACCGATCACAGAGACTTCTCATGGCGCTGACGATCTCCCAGCTCCGCGCGTTCACCGCCGTTGCCGAGCACGGCAGCATCCGCGCGGCGTCGCGGGCGCTCGGCATCGCCCAGAGCGGCATCACGCAGCAGTTGCAGAACCTCGAATCGATGCTGGGCGCGACTTTATTCACCCGCACGAACCGCGGCATCGCGCTGACCGCGCTCGGCCAGCGGCTCTTGCAGCGCGCCGGCGCGATTCTCGGCGAATGCGAGCGGGCCGAGCAGGAAGTGCAGCAACTGCGTGGCGACTACGCGGGCGAGGTCACGTTCGGCATGACCACGGAGCCGCTGATTGACGCCTTCGCGCCGGTGCTGATGGAATTCCGCGCGCGCTTCGAGCGGGTCGCCGTACATTTGCGCACCGGCACCTCACGGATGATGATTTCGTGGATTCGTGAGGGCAGGCTCGATTTCGCTGTCGCGCTAGTGTCGAAGCACACCGATACGGCCGATCTGTCCGTGACGCCGCTCTATCCGTCCGATCCCGTGGTCGTCTGCCGTCGCGGTCATCCGAAAGCAGGCGCCACCTCGATTGCCGATCTCGTCGATTGCACATGGGTGGCGACGCCCTCGCCGAATCTCACCGACGATCCGCAGGTCAATCGCCTGAACCATCTGTTCGAGAGCCGCGGCCTGCCGTCGCCGAAAATCATCGCGACGGTGGAAGGTCTGTACGAGACGCTGCATCTGGTCGGAGCGACGGACTGCCTGTCGCTGGAGTCGTCGATCGTCGTGAAGCGTGGGCCGTTTGCGAGCACCCTCACGTCGATCAATGTGCCCGAACGCGCAGTCGAGCAGAACGTGTGCCTGCTGCAACGCGCGGCGATTCCCGTCACACCCGCCGCACAGGAACTCGCGACGATGATTGCGTCGTACATGCGTACAGTGCGGGCGCGATGAGCGCTGGGGCAAAAGGAGCCCAACGAGGGCCGCTTTAGCGTCGAACGTGCATTCGCAATGCGCAACGCTTGCGGTGGCCTGGCGTACGGCCGACGGTTCGCAGCGACCACGCTCGACAGAATCAATTTGGCGTTTCGAGCGCGATCAACTCCTCGATGGTCTGCCTGCGCCGAATCAACCGCGGCGTGCCGTTTTCCAGCAACAGCTCAGGCGCCAACGGCCGGCTGTTGTAGTTCGATGACATCGACGCGCCGTATGCCCCGGCGTCATGAAACACGATGAAGTCCCCTACTTCCGGCGCCGACATGGAGCGGCTCGTGACGACACCGCCCGCCTCCTGCGTAAACACATCGCCGGCCTCGCACAACGGCCCGGCCACCGCGAAAGAGCCAGCCGGCGCTTCGCTCGGCACGCCATTACCCTTCACCACCGTCATCTCATGATGGCTGCCGTAGAACGACGGCCTCACCAGATCATTGAATCCCGCATCCACCAAGACGAACTGCCGGTTCGGCCGCCGGTTCAGCGCGTGCACCTCGGCAACCAGCACACCCGCTTCTGCAACCAGAAAGCGCCCCGGCTCGATTTCGAGTCTCACGCGATGCCCAAAATGCGCTTCGATCTGCCGCCGCGCCGCGTCCCAAAGACGGAAATAGTGCTCGACGTCGATCCGCGGTTCGCCTTCGCTATAAGGCACCGACAAACCGCCACCGGCCGAAATAGCTTCGATATCGTGGCCCAAGCCTTGCACCGCTTCGACCATCGCATCGCACACGCGCGATAGATGCGTGTAGTCGACGCCGGAGCCGATATGCATGTGCAGCCCGACCAGCTTCAGACCGTAACGCCGCACCATAGCGATCGCCAGCGGCACGTCGTCAAGCCAGATGCCGTGCTTGCTGTGCTCGCCGCCCGTGTTGGTTTTGTTGCTGTGTCCGTGGCCGAAACCGGGATTGATCCGCAACCACACACGGTGACCTTCAGGCGCGTGTCGTCCAATACGGTCGAGCATATCGAGCGAACCGGCGTTGACCGTGATGCGATGCTCGATCACGGTGGCCAGCGTCGCGTGATCGACAAGATCTGCCGTAAACACCACGCCCTCAGGATCGCCGTCCGGCTGGAAACCCGCCCCGAGACTACGCGCGATTTCGCCTGAAGACACCGCATCGACCATCGCCCCTTCGTCGCGCATCAGCCTCAGGATATGCACGTTCGAACACGCCTTCTGTGCATAGCGAATCACGTCGAAGCTGCGCAATTCGGCGATACGCTGGCGGATCACGTCCGCGTCATAGACCCAAATGGGCGTGCCGTACTGATGCGCGAGTTCGACGAGTTGCGGTGGATTGAATGTGGTCACGGTTGGCGGCCCTCTATATCGAAGCATTAGTGAGCACCATGATGCTGAGAACCGGTCATTCAGTAAAATACCTATTTTTTGCTAATGCATTCATTCCTGATATAGAAATCATGGCGCTCACTCATCGACATATCGAAGTCTTCCGCGCGTTGATGACGGCAGGCAGCGTCACCAAGGCAGCCGAGATGCTGTTCACTTCACAACCCACGGTAAGCCGCGAACTTGCGCGCATGGAACAGAGCATCGGTTTTGCCTTGTTCGAACGCGTGCATGGACGGCTGCGTCCAACCATGTCCGCGTTGACGTTGTTCGATGAAATCAAGCGCGCCTACATCGGCCTAGAACGAGTGGCGTCCACAGCGGCAAGTCTGCGCGAATTCCAGGGCGGCCAGCTTTCCATCATCGCGTTACCCGCGTTTTCGCACTCGATCCTGCCAGGCGCGGCGAAACGTTTTCACGATGTACAGCCGGGCGTCAGTCTCTCGATCGCGACGCAGGAATCGCCGTTTCTCGAAGAATGGCTGACCGCGCAGCGTTATGACCTCGGCTTGACCGAACACGGCGCGCCGCCTGCTGGAACACGCCTGACGCCCTTGCTCGAAGTGGACGAAGTTTGCGTGCTGCCCGATGGGCATCCATTGCTCGCAAAGCGCGTGATCGATTTGACGGACTTCGCGAATCAACCCTTCATCAGCCTGTCGTCGAACGATCCGTACCGGATTCAGATCGACGAAGCCTTCACGCAAGCGGGCATCGCGCGCCGCCAGATGATCGAGACACCCACCGCCGTCTCCGTTTGCAGTTTCGTGCGGCAAGGTCTCGGCGTGGCCATCGTCAATCCGCTTACGGCGTTGGATTTCGCGGGCCGCAATCTGCATATCCGGCCGCTTGCCGTGTCGCTGCCGTTTCGCGTGAGCGTGGTTCATCCGGAGCATCGCCCAAGCCATCCGCTGGCCGTTGCGTTCGTCGACGCGCTGCAAAGCGAGGCCGACGCGTTGCGAATACAATTAAAAACCCACTCAAAACGCAAGCAGCAATAAGGGCGCTATTCGACTAACAAACCGCGCCACGTTCGCCCATCAACAGGAGTTTCCCAAATGATGAATCGAGACAATCCCGTCTGGCTGATTACAGGCTGTTCCACCGGCTTCGGCCGCGAGTTAGCGAAGTTGGTGCTGGAGCGCGGCTGGCGCGCGGTGGTCACCGCACGAGACCCGTCGAAAGTGAAAGATATCGCCGAAGCGCATGGCGATCGCGCGCTGGTTCTCCCGCTCGACGTGACGAACCGCAAGCAGATCGACGACGTGGTCGCGCAAGCCAAACAACGTTTCGGCCGCATCGACGCGCTCGTCAATAACGCGGGTTACGGCTATCTGGCCGCGATCGAAGAAGGCGAGGACGACGAAGTCCGCGCCATGTTCGAGACCAACGTGTTCGGCCTGGTCGACATAACGAAAGCCGTGTTGCCGATCATGCGTGAGCAGCACAGTGGCTTGATCGTGAATGTGTCGTCGATTGGCGGCATCACGAGTTTCGCCGCGACCGGTTATTACCACGCCACCAAATACGCGGTGGAAGGTTTGTCCGAATCGCTCGCGACGGAAGTGAAGCCGCTCGGTATCGATGTATTGATCGTCGAACCCGGCCCGTTCCGCACGAACTGGGCAGGTCCGTCGATCAAGCAATCGGCGACCGAGATCGACGACTATGCAGCCACGGCTGGCGAGCGCCGCAAGCAAACCGAGGCGCGCAGCGGCAAGCAGGCGGGCGATCCGGTGCGCGCCGCCCAGGCGATCATCGACGCCGCGCTGTCAGACAAGCCGCCGCTGCGTTTGCTGCTCGGCAAGATGGCGCTCGAACTGGCGCGCAAGAAGCTGGACTTCATGCGCGGCGACTTCGATGCGTGGGAGGCCACGACGGTCGGCGCGGATTATCCGGCTTAAAACTCGACCAACGCAAAATCTTCCTTGCCCACGTCGCACAGTGGGCAGCGCCAGTCGGCCGGGACATCTGCCCAGCGGGTGCCCGGCGCGATACCTTCTTCCGGCAAGCCGGCGGCTTCGTCGTAGATCCAGCCGCAAATCACGCAGACCCATTGTTTGAAGTCGTCCGCAAGCGCGGCGCTTTCTTCCGCCGCATGCGGGGCATCGACCGCCGCTCGCGACGCCGCCATCTCATCAAGGCTCACGACCAAAGGCGCGACCGTACCTGCACTATTTTCAGCAAGGCGTGCCTGCAGGCTTTCCAACAGCCGTTGCGCTTCGACCTGCGTCAAATCGATCCAGTACGGATCGCCAGCGCCGTCGTTGAGCCGTTCGGGAGAAAACTGGATTTCTACAGCGACGCCCTTCTTGTACATGGCAAATCGGAATATCGATGAAGCCGGCGGCGAGCGCCGGTATAGAGTCGAATGCTTGAAGCGAGGGCTTCGCGGCGGGATCAGACGAACTGGTTCAGCACGATCGCCGCAATCAGTCCAGCGGCGCCGATGAGGCCCAGCAGTTGCAGCAGAGTGAGGGATTTACGGGATGCGGTGGGGATGTGTTGCGTAGTCACGAGGCGTTCTTAAAGATCGGAAAAAGCGAAATAGTACACGGGTCGGAGGCGGGCGCATCTCGATTGGCGCAAACCTCGGCGTGCCAGATGCCATTATCGCTAGTCGATCGGCTTGAATTCCCTACCGGGTGGAGATGGATTCATTCTCCACCGGGCGGAAAGCGGCCTACGAAACAGCGACCTCGCCAGCATGCTCCGACACCGCCGCCACGATCGCGGCAACGGCCGAAGCCCCAAAAGAACTCGAATATCAGGTATTCGACAATGGATTGCCGTGACGCGAATCCCAGAAGCGGATCACCGCGGCGCCACCCGTGCCGGCGCCCACCACGTGATCCGGCGCGCCGCTTTCGCGCAACAAGGCGCGTAATTCGTTGATGACCGGAAACACCTCGTGATTCCAGTCCGCGCCCTGCGAATCGTGCGCACGTTGTTCTGCTTCGACGATTTCGCGGTCTTCCTTGAAGATGCGTTCGGTGAACCACACGAGCAGCGGCCACGCGAGATTCAGCACGCCTGGAATGCCCGGTTTGCGAATCGACAGCAGGCCAAAGGTGCGGTTCGTGCGCTGCTCACGATCGAGCGGCACATAGACGATCCACAAATCCATCACCAGCGTCTGATCGGACGTGCGAATCTGCAGCGTCTGATACGGATACTCGGTGCGGATCGTCATCACGTCCTTGTCGTTGTCGCCACCGGTCTTGCGGCTCTGGCCGAACACGATCGCTTCGCCGATCGGCTGCTGGCCGGCCATGCGCGCAAACGTGTAATCGACTTCGACCCAGCCCTCGCCACGCCGGCGACCCACCGACCGCGCGCGCATCTGCCCCATTTGCCGGCGATGCAGGAACTGATGGTTCATATCCATCAGATTCTCGTGCATGAACGAATAGTGGCAATTGACCGGACGGCCGAAACGGCGCGTCTTGTACTTCTTGTCGGATACGGCGCCAAACGCGGGTAGCGGCCGTTCTTCGGCCAATTCGATATTGCCGGGAAACACGAAAATCAGGCCTTCGACTTCGCGGCACGGATAAGAACGCACGCCATTGGGCAGACGTTCGCGGCCCAGATACGGCACGTCGATGCAGGTGCCCGAACAGTCGTAGGTCCAGCCGTGATACCCGCAGCGGATCGACTCGCCGTCCACCACGCCCTGATGCAACGGTACCTGGCGATGCGCGCAGCGATCTTCGAGCGCGAACACCTTGCCGGACTCCGTACGCGCCAGCACGATCGGCTCACCCGCGAACGTCACACCATGCGTCTTGCCCCGCTTCACCTCATGCGACCACGCGAGCGGATACCAGTAATCAGGGTGAATACCGACGCGGCGCAGATCGCGCACTGGGGCGTCGTTGGCTGCCTGATCCGGCGCGTGTGCATTCGCGCCTGTTGGCGCGTTGGTTTGCGCGGCGGCATGAGCAGAAGACGTATGGACCGGCGCATCGACGGTGTCTTGTTCGAGCGGGGGAACAGCATGCATAGGTGGAGCCTCCGTGCACGAGCGGATGGAAGGTGGTCGCCCTGCAATTCGCGGGCCGACATCGCCGTACAGTCTACTCGAAGCCGAAGCGGCATGGTTCCGCTGGTGGCATGCCATACCCCATTGCGCAGCCCATGGGCGCAATCGCGCCTGCCTGCGACCCTACGGTCGTCAAATGAGGCGATTGGCGGTTAGCTTTCGTCGCGCGCCACGAGCCCGGAGCGGCGTTGCACGCCCCACGAGCGTCCGCCACGCAGGAAATGCAGCCAGCCGAGCAGTGCGCCGACGTGCCGCACCAACTGGAACGTGAACGGCTCGGCGATCGCCGCGAGCACCGCCATCCACAAACTGGAGCCGGTGCGCTCGCCGGTCCAGCGGCGGTACAGATGGATGCACCAGAGATAAAACGCGAGGTCGATCGCCGTTTTGAGGCCGATCACGCTGAAAATCGACACGACGATCGCGCCGTGCCCGCCGAACAGAAAGCCGAGCAGCAGCGCGAAGGCGGTCAGCCCGTAGATCGGCTGCATCGTATCGATGGCCTTGACCGGCAGCATCAGCATGCCCATCGTGCCGTAGCGCGGGTTGCCGGTCATGTCACGGTTCCAGTATTGCGTTTGCAGGAAACCCGCAAACCAGCGGCGGCGCTGCCGCAGGAAACTGCTGAGGTTGTCCGGCGCGTCGGTATGCGCATGCGCATCGCCGACCACACGCACGTCCCAGCCGAGACCATGATCGACCGAATAGCGGTGCAGCCGATGAATCAGTTCGTAGTCTTCGACCAGGCACTGCGGATCGAAACCGCCCACGTCGACCAGCGCGTCGCGCCTGAACGACGCGAAGGCGCCGGAAATCAGCAGCAGACTGTCGGCGCGCATCCATGCAAAACGGGCGATGAAATTGCGCATGTACTCGTAGGTCTGGAACCACTGGAACACGCGGCCCGACACCGATTTGCCGCACACCGGCACCAGAATGCCGGCCGCCGCGACCAGCTTCGGCTCGCTCGCGAAGGCGGCGCGCATCGCGTAGGTGGCGTCGTCGTCGAGCAGCGTGTCGGCGTCGACGGTCATCACGGTCTCGGTGGTCATGACCATGATGGCGGCGTTCAGCGCACGCGCCTTGCCGCCGTGCGGCACGCGCAGCCAGTACAGATTCGGGTAGAGCGAACTCGGCGCGCTCAGCACGCCATTAGCGGCGGCAGTGAGGCCAAAGCGTTCGGTAAGCAGCGCATGGGTGGCATCGGTGGAACCGTCGTCGGCGATCACAATTTGCGCCGGGCCATGCGTCTGGCGCAGCAGCGCGGCGAGCGTCACCGGCAATACCGTCGCCTCGTTATGCGACGCGACGATCACACCCATGCCCGGCAAGTTGCGCGCATCGAAGTCCGGCTCGAGCGGCGGCGTGGGCCGCATCAGCGGCAGCGTTTTCCAGGTGACGAACGCAAGCAGCAAGGTGTCGTACACGACGTACGCAATGCCGGTCGACCACGCCACCACGCCTTGCAGAAAGAATGCGCGGGCGAACAGCAGCAACCACAGCATGACGACGCTGAAATGAATCAGCGTGCTCAGCAGCGTAGTGGGACGCGGCAGAATGCGCGGCGATGCAAGGGCGAGTGCCTGTTCCAGAGTTTTCTTCAAAATGACTGCTGAGTCCGTCGTTGGTGGTTATTAGATAGAAAGCAGCGTGGCGGTGCTTACCGCACCATGCGTTTCAGAACCGACTTGCGATCGATCCATTGATGCTTCAACGCGCCGCCGATATGCATCGCCAGCAACGCATACAGCGCGTAGCCAAGCCACGTATGCAAGGCGCCGAAGCGGTCGTGCAAGGACTCCTTGAGCACCGGATCGAGATTCATCACGTAACCGATGCGCGGCCAGGGGAACAGATTGAACAGGCGCATCGGATGCGTGGCGGCATCTTTCCACGCGGAATCGTGCAGCCAGCCGGATAGCGGCAGTGCGATCATCAGCAGATACAGCAGGAAATGGGCAACGTGCGCGGCGATCTTTTCCCACGACGGAAACTCACGCGGCAACGGCGGCGGCTTGTGTGTCACGCGCCACAAGATACGCATCAGCGCGAGACCGAGCACCGTGATCCCGATCGACTTATGAGTGTCGACTACCGGACGCACCCAGTCGTCGGGCCATGATTCCGCGGTCAGGCCGAGTACGACATTGCCGATCATCAGCAGCGCGATCAGCCAGTGCAGCGTTATCGCCGTGCGGGTATAGCGCGACGCCAGCGGCGTGCCGGTCGAATCGGTCAGGGAGTCGGCGTGAGTATTCATCGGTCGTTCCGTCTACAAATGGTTTTCTGGCGAAAGCTGTTTGAAAATTCGGCCGTGCCGCAGCAGGTCTGATCACGCCGGCGGTATGAAGCAAACGCATCAGTTTGCCGTTTTATTCCGCCAGTTGCTTAATTGTGTGTTTCCGATTATTTCGACGTATTTCGACGGCGCGAGGCAAATCACGCCTGGAGCGCCGCACCAACCCGCGCCCGCAAAGTCGGCAATACATCCGCTTCGAACCACGGGTTGCGCTTGAACCAGGCAATATTGCGCGGCGAGGGGTGCGGGAGCGGTATCACGTGGGGGCCGTAATCTCGCCAGCGCAGCAGCGTATCGGTTAGCGTCGGCCCGAAGGCGTCACCGAGGCCAAAACGCTGTGCGTATTGGCCAATCAGTAACGTGAGCCGCACCTCGCGCAACTGCGCGAGCAAGGCCTGATGCCAAAGCGCGGCGCATTCGGGCCGCGGCGGCAAATCGCCACTCGCCCCTCTGCCCGGAAAGCAGAAACCCATCGGCACGATGGCAAATTTCGAGGCGTCGTAAAAGCTCTCGTCGGAGACTTCGAGCCAGTTGCGCAAACGTGCGCCACTGGCGTCGCTCCATGGAATGCCCGAAGCATGCACGCGCGCACCGGGCGCCTGCCCGATGATCAGAATGCGCGAATCAGCCGACGCCACGACGACCGGCCGCGGCGCATGCGGCAGCACCGGCGCGCACACCGTACAGGCGCGAATGTCGTGCAATAACGTGTTCAGTGAAATGGGTTTCCTGGCGGTCATACCAAGGCGCGGGTCAGGATCCGGTTTAGCGTTTTACAAACCGATAGTGTCCCACGCCCCACTCATTCCCGTTCGCGTAGCCGAACATGAACATGAACACGCGCGCGCCGTGGCCGGCTCATCTCAATGCCGCGGCGGCCACGGAATCAGCGCGCTGGTGGTGCGCATGTAATCGGCGTAACCGGCGCGCCTTTTCGCCATGCTTTCTTCGAGCAGCGGGATGCCGGAGAGCTTCAGCAGCAGAAACACCATCAGCACCGGCGGCAACAAGGTGAACCAACCCCAGGGCGTGCCGATCGACAGCGCGATGTAAGCAACCCAATGCACGCATTCAAAGAAGTAGTTCGGATGCCGTGAATAGCGCCACAGGCCAACGCGGCACACGCTGTTGTGATTGGCCGGGTCCTGTGTGAAGCGCTTGAGTTGACGGTCCGCGATGCCTTCGCCGACTACCGATGCGATCCACACCACAACCGCCAGCACGATCCAGCCGACGGCCGGTGGGCTGCTCCGATACGACGGCACCAGAAACGCGATCGACAGCAGCATCGAAATCACGACTTGCACCTGGAAAAACCAGAACATCTTGCTGGCTGCCTTGTCGCCCCATTCTTCACGGAAGCGGCGATAGCGCGCGTCTTCCGGTTTGCCGAAATTGCGTCTCCACAGATGCGTCCCGAGCCGCACGCCCCAAACCAGGCCACCCAGCGCGGCCAGTGCACGCGATACCGGATCGCCGTTGCCGAGCACGGCGTAGAGCACCGCGACGAGGCCGAGCGAATAAGCCCAGACCGGGTCGACCATGCCGGCGTTCGCGGTCTTCAACTGCCACACCCAGACGGCGCTGAAGATCACGATGAGCGCAATCAGGGCGATCACGGCGGCGGCAAGTGGCGACATGGGGGCCTCATTCGATGGCGATGCGGGTTATACGCTGTAAGGGCGCGATCGGATGCACGCGGGCGGGATTTCCGGCCCGATCATCTGTTCAACGGAGCTAGGCGTCCGCGGCCCGATAGCGGTATCGTGTCGGCAACGCCTGCCTCCACCGAATCTTCCGGTCATGCCGACTCGCTTCAACGCAGCTTTCACCGCTCTGCTCGCCGCCGCCTTGTTCGGCGCGACCACGCCGCTCGCCAAGGCGCTGCTCGGCTCGCTGTCGCCGTTTCTGCTGGCCGGACTGTTCTACCTCGGCAGCGGCACGGGCCTTGCCGCCGTGATTCTGGCGCGCCGCCTGAAAGGTCAGGCGGACGGGCAGCCGGTCAGTCACCACCGCTTCCCGGTGCGCGAAGTGCCGTGGCTCGCCGGCGCGATCGTGGCCGGTGGTGTCGCGGGGCCGGCACTGTTGATGCTTGGTCTGAAAACGACGCCAGCCGCCACCGGCTCGCTGTTGCTGAATCTCGAAGGCGTATTCACCGCGTTGATCGCGTGGATCGTGTTTCGCGAGAACGTCGACATTCAGGTGTTCCTGGGCATGGCCGCGATCGTCGCGGGCGGCGTGGCATTGTCGTGGCAGCCCGGCGCGGCCGGCTTGCCGCCCGGCACACTGCTGCTAATCGGCGCCTGCGCCTGCTGGGCGGTCGACAACAATCTCACGCGCAAGGTGTCGACTCACGATGCCATGTTCATTGCCTGCGTAAAAGGGCTCGTGGCCGGGTCGGTCAACGTGACGCTCGCGCTCACTTTTGGTGCAGCATGGCCCAAGGCCGCGACCGTCGCACTCGCCATGCTGACGGGTTTCGCAGGCTACGGCGTGAGTCTCGCGCTGTTCGTCGTCGCACTGCGCAATCTCGGCACCGCGCGCACCGGCGCCTATTTCTCGGTCGCGCCACTATTTGGTGTGACCTTATCGTGGCTCCTGTGGCCGGAGATGCCGCCGCCGCTGTTCTGGGTGGCCGCTGCCCTGATGATGCTGGGTGTCTGGCTGCACATCCGCGAACGTCACGAGCATCCGCACACTCACGCCCCGTTGGACCACACGCATCGTCATCGGCACGATGCGCATCACCAGCACGAGCACGATTTCGCATGGGACGGCGACGAGCCGCACACGCATCCGCATTCCCATGCGCCGATCACGCACGCGCACGCGCATTTCCCAGATATTCATCACCGGCATACACATTGATTTCTCGCTTCACCGCGTGGTGCGGGCGCTTGCTGCAGCACAAGACAAAAATCTCTGTGGAGCGAGTCATTCGATAGACCAATTCAATTGGCATCGCGGCCAATCGCATCCTCTAATGAAACTCCTGTCGTGCGCCCGTTCCCGGCAACCCCGCCGGTCCACCCCGTTTGCCCCGGAGAGTTCCATGTCCCAACCCGAGCCTAATGTCGACGAAGTGGTGAGAAGCATCGCAGAGGAAACCGATACCCCCACGGAAACGGTCTCGAGGATGTATGCAGACACACTGGCCGACTACCGGCACGAAGCGCGTGTATTCGATTACGTGCCGCTGTTCGCCGCGAAGAAAGTACGCGACAAGCTGCGCCATACCTCGAAACACAAACACTGATTTGGCGGCGCGCGGAGACCACCCCCTGCCTGGTAGCACGCTGGATCGACCCCGCTGGCTCGCGCGGCGATTCTTCAGAACACATACCGAATTATTTTTCGCGTTGCCAGAACGCGTACCTGTTTATTTTTCCCACTGCTAGACTCTGACCCGGATACATCGACTCGGGGGAAGATGGCATGCGGGTGACAATCGTAGGCGCGGGCATTGCCGGCTTGAGCACAGCGTGGTCGCTTGCGAAGCTGGGACACGACATCACTCTGATTGAGCAGGGCTCGATTCCGAACCCACTCGCCGCCTCGGGCGACCGGAGTCGCATGATCCGTCGCGCCTATGGCGATGCTGACGGCTACGCACGTAACATCGCCGAGGCATTCGATAGTTGGGATCTGCTGTGGAATGACCTGGGCGTGTCCCACTATGCGAACTGCGGCGTGCTCGGCATTTCGCAACACGCAGGCGATGGCGCCGAGCAATTTCGCACCGGTCTCGATCGGATGAAATTCGAGTACGAACAGCTCGACCCGCGCGAAGCGGCCGAGCGTTATCCGTTTCTCGACCCCTCCACGTTTCGCTACGCCTATCTCGATCAGGATGGCGGCGCGCTGTTTAGCGAACGCATCGCACGCGACATGAAAGCGTGGCTCAAGATGCGCGGCGCCGAAATTCGCACGCATACCAAGGTGCTCGCAGTCGATGCGCATGCGGCCTCCGTGCGGATCGAAGACGACACGATCATTCGCGCCGACCGCCTCGTGGTCACCGCCGGCGCGTGGACGCTGCAACTGTTCCCCTCGCTCGCCGAAAACCTGATGACTTATCGCAACGTGGTCGCCTATCTGGAGCCACCCGCGGATCTGGCGGACGCGTGGTCGAATGCGCCCGCTATCGTCGATATTGGCGGCGCCAGCAGCGGTTACGTGCTGCCGCCAATCGACGACGTCGGCCTGAAGTTCGGCGCCAGTGTGCACAAATCGCGTGCGCCTGATCCTGATGCCAATCGCATCGCGGCGCCCGGAGAAGGCGACAGTCTGCGCCGGTTGTTTTCACCGCCGTTCAGCCGCATCGACGAATATACGGTCACCGAAGTAAAAACCTGCGCTTACACGTTCACTGCGGACGAACGCTTTTTTTCGAAGCGCATCGGCAACACGCTGGTGGTGTCGGCATGCTCGGGCCACGGCTATAAATTCGGCGCGGCAGTCGGGCGCCGGGTCGCGCAAGCGCTGGATACCGGTGACGACGCTGGGCTTGCGCGTTGGCTCAGGGCGGAAGCGGTCTAGTTCTCTTTCGTCACAACAATACGACGCTCGTTCGTGATCTAGCGTAGCCCACGCACCACGGTGGCGAGTCGCGCCACCAATGCGTCCGCTTCGTGTGGCTTGACACCCGCGTAGCCAAGCATGAAACCGTTATAGCGCGCGGCGTCTTTAGCAGGCGGCTGACAAAACGCACTGAGCGCAGCGATGTGCAAACCGTGCTCGCGTGTCACTGCGCTCACGTCCTGGTCGCGCAGCGGCACATCGAGCCGCATCGTCAGATGCATGCCGCCGCCGTCGGACGAGACGGTCACCAGGTCGCCCATATGCCGCTCGATCGCATTCACCAATGCGGTGCGGCGCTGCTGATACAGTCGCCGCATGCGCCGCAGATGCCGCGCATATTTCCCACTATCGATGAAGTCCGCCAACGCGATCTGTTCAGCCACGCGGCCTTGCCGTGCGATCTCGCTGAGCGCCTCGTCGATATCGGCGACGAGGTGCGCCGGCACGACCATGAAGCCCATCCGCAGCGCCGGAAACATCGTCTTGCTGAAGGTGCCGAGGTAAATCACTGGCGTGTCGGCCGCGAGGCCCTGGATCGACGGCAACGGCGGACCGCTGTGGCGCAGTTCGCTGTCGTAGTCGTCTTCGATGATCCACGCGCCGCGCGCCACTGCGTTCTCGATGATCGACCAGCGCCGCTCGAGGCTCAGCACGCTGCCGAGCGGATATTGGTGCGAGGGTGTGATGTACATCAGACGCGGTGGCGTCTGTTCCCAGTGATCGGGCGTCGGCGCCATGCCGGCGGCGTCGACGGGAATCGGCACCAGTTGCAAACCAGCGGCCTGGAATGCAGCCTTTGCACCGTGGTAGCCGGGGTCCTCAACCCAGACGCTATCGCCGGGGTCTGCCAGCATGCACGCGCATAGATCGAGACTCGCCTGCGTGCCCGAGGTGATGAACACCTGCTCCGCGGAACACCGCACACCACGCGACACGCGCACATATTCCGCGATCGAGCGGCGCAATGCAGGGTGCCCGGCGTTGTTGCCGTAACCGAGTTCGCGCGGTTCGACCACACGCCATGCGCGCTCCATCGAGGCACGCCATTGCGCGAGCGGAAATTCATCGAGTGCGGGTACGCCGGGACGAAACGGCGTGGGGTCGTCGGGATTCGTGCGCTCGCGCGGCAGGTCGGCGACACGGCGTGACAGGTGGTTTTCAGGCGTCGGCACGCTGCCGCTTGCTGCCGAGATCGAAGCACCTGAACCGCTTACCATGCTGACAATGGAACCATGCCGGCTCGCCGTGATGAAGCCCTCGTCGGTGAGCCGCTCGTACGCGTAAAGCACCGAGTTGCGCGCAATGCCCAATTGTTCGGCAAGCGCTCGCGTCGCAAGAAGACGGCTGCCGTGGCGGATATCGCCATCAAGAATCGCGCGACGCAGACTCTCGTAGAGCAAGTCCTGCTGCGTAAGCTTGCGCCCACCCATTGCGCGTTCGACGTTCGACATCAACAGGCCGTAGTCCAATTCCGTGGCTCCAAATTCCGGTCGCATTGTGGAGCTAACAATGGTGCCACAATTTTCTTATGCTGACGGTTGGTGCAGCCGTCTACGCCTGTTCGACCCAGCCATAGCGGTCGCGAGCCACTCCCCCTCAACCATCACAACACAAGGAGCCACGTCCATGTCCGACGCGATTCAAATCCGCCCCGTCACGCCCGCCGACTTCGACGCCTGGCTGCCGCTGTGGGACGCCTACAACGCGTTCTACGGCCGCTCGGGTGAAACGGCATTGCCGTTCGAGGTCACGCAGGTCACATGGGGGCGTTTCTTCGACGCCTACGAGCCGATGCACGCGATGGTCGCCGAACGCAACGGCCAGTTGCTTGGCCTCGTGCACTTCCTGTATCACCGTCACACGACCATGGTGGCGCCGACCTGCTATCTGCAAGATCTCTACACGCTGGAAGCGGAGCGCGGCAAAGGTGTCGGCCGTGCGTTGATCGAAGCGGTGTATGCGCGCACCAAGGCCGACGGCTTGCAACGGGTCTACTGGCAGACGCATGAGACGAATCACACGGCAATGAAGCTGTACGACAAGGTCGCGGACCACTCCGGTTTCGTGATCTACCGCAAGGCGTTGTGATACACAGCAGCAGGCCCGCCTAGCGGGGTTTGCGTCCCCGCTTTGCATCCCCTTCTCGCGTCGCCATTCTTGCGCGACCAGGCACCGCATTCGCATACCCGGCGGCCGATCCTGCCGGCATGCGTAGCGCATCGCCCTCATCGACTCTCACCGCACTCGTTCCCCTTCACCGCTCAAGTTTGCAGGCAGCCTGCCGTTATCGCCATTGGACGGAGCGCCATCTGGCTCCCACGCGACCTTGGGCGATCTCCTCACGGAGGGGCGCAAAACGAATCGGAAACTGTACATGCCTTCGATCATCGGCATCGATCTTGGAACCACGCATAGTCTTGCGGCCGTCTGGCGCAATAACGAGGCTGCCCTCATCCCGAACGCACTGGGCGACGTGCTGACGCCGTCGTGCGTCTCGATCGACGACGACGGCTCCATCCTTGTCGGCCGGCCCGCTCATGACCGGCTGCATACGCATCCCGAACGCACCGCCGCCAACTTCAAACGCTACATGGGCACGAATCGCAACGTGTCGCTCGGCATGCAGACACTGCGTCCTGAAGAACTGTCCTCGCTGGTGCTCAAATCGCTGAAAGCCGATGCTGAGGCGTTCCTCGACGAAACGGTAGGCGACGCCGTGATCGCCGTGCCCGCCTATTTCAGCGACGCGCAACGCAAAGCCACGCGCATCGCCGGCGAACTGGCCGGGCTCAATGTGCTGCGCCTCGTCAACGAACCGACCGCAGCCTCGCTTGCGTACGGCGTGCATCAGCGCGACAGCGAACGCAAATTCCTGATCTTCGATCTGGGCGGCGGCACGTTCGATGTCTCCGTGCTCGACTTCTTCGAAGGCGTGATGGAAGTGCGCGCCAGTACGGGCGACAATTTTCTGGGTGGTGAGGATTTCACGGAGGCGCTTGTTGAGTTGTTCTGCCAGCGCAATCGCCTTCAAGTCAAATCGCTCACGCCCATTGCTGCACAACGTCTGCATCAGCAGGCCGAACGTGCGAAGCGTCTGTTCACGCAGAGCGGCGCCGATAGCGTCACGCTCAAGCTTACGGTTGGCGATAACGAGCACAGCCTCGAACTCGATGCGGCGGCCGCGGAACGGACCTGCGAGCATCTGCTGCAACGGCTGCGCAAACCAGTCGAACGTGCGTTGCGCGATTCGAAGATCGCCGTTGATGCGCTCGATGAAATCATCCTCGTCGGTGGCGCCTCGCGTATGCCGATGGTGCGCAAGCTGGTCTCGAAGATGTTCGGCCGTTTGCCCGCCGCGAATCTGAACCCGGACGAAGTCGTCGCGCTCGGCGCTGCTGTGCAGGCAGGGCTCGTTACGCGAGACGCAGGTCTCGACGAAATGGTGCTGACCGACGTCGCGCCGTATAGCCTCGGCATCGAGGCTGCGATGCAGGTCAGTGCCAATCAATATGTGCCGGGGCATTTTCTGCCGATTATCGAGCGTAATACGATCGTGCCGGTGAGCCGCATGCAGCGCATTTTTACGGTCAGTGACCGTCAGCAGATGTTGAGCATCAAGGTGTTCCAGGGCGAAGCGCGTTTGACGGTCGACAACGTGCCGCTTGGTGAATTCACGCTCGACGTGCCGGTCAAGCCGGCCGGTCAGGCCGGTGCGGATGTGCGCTTCACCTACGACGTCAACGGCGTGCTGGAAGTGGAAGCCACTGCGTTTCCCGGCGGCGTGAAGCGTGCGATGGTGATCGAAGAAAACCCCGGCGTGCTGACTCCGGAAGAAATTGGCGAACGACTCGCGACATTGAGTGCGCTAAAGATTCATCCGCGCGATCAACTGGAGAATCGCACGCTGCTCACGCGCGCGGATCGAGTCTATGAGGAAACGCTGGGGGAGCATCGGCAATATCTGGCCGCGCATATCGCGCGCTTCCAGTCGCTGCTCGAGCGGCAGAACGCCGAGGAGATCGCCCATGCGCGCGGCGAATTGAGCGCGCTGCTGGATCGCTTCGATGTGCATGTGACGTACTGACCGGCTATGGATACGACTTCTGCCCACCACTGGCCGTGGGACGTGCTCGGCATTGCGGCAAACGCCGACGAGCGGACCGTGCGCCGCGCTTATGCGCGTCTTTTGAAACAGCAACGCCCGGATGAGGATGCCGAGGCGTTTCAGCGGCTTCGGTACGCGTATGAGTCGGCTTTGCAGATGGCGAGCGGCGGCGCTGCGGGGACGATAGCCGTGGTGTCGGCTTCAGTGCCAGTCTCGGTGCCAAGCCCACCGCCTGAGGCACACCTCCGCGAACACGACGCCTTCGAAAGCGCCGTGCAGTTGTGGCAGCACTTCGTCTCGCAACGGGGTCAGCTCGAGTCGCGTCGTTCGCTGCAGGATCTATTTGCGGTCGTCGTCAATATTCAGACGCGCGACGAACTCGAATGGCAAGCGCTGGTTCATTGTTTGAACGAAGATGCGCCGGCCACGCTGCGTATGAATCTAAGTGCTGTCCTGGGATGGCGGGACAACGCTGCCCACCTGAGGCGGCGCAACGCAGCCATCGCAACACTCGCGCTGGATCGTGTATTCGCCGATGAGGACTACAACGCGTTGCGCCTACGCTTCACAAATGCAATGGCGCTGCTCGAGGGGCCGCAGCCTCAGTTGGCGGCCGGCGCACATGCATTGCTGCGCGCTGGCGTGCGAACCGAGATGGAACAGTTGTTGACCACGCTCGGTCGTTATCATCCGAATGTCGTACGCCTGCGGCTCGACAGCGAGAAGGTCGAATTCTGGACCCGCTGCCTGTCGTTCCGGATTGGCGCGGGCCGCCTGTTCGGTCCAGCGCTTGTGCTGAGCGCATGGTGCGGCTTGCTGTTCGCCAACGCGTCGATGAACCTGAATAGCGATCGGTGGTTCGATCAATGGACGCCCGTTCAGCTGGCCGTGCTTCTGGCCACTCTGATGGTGACGCTGGTCACCAGCGCCGCGACGACTGTGCTGCTGTCTGAACCACAGCAACAGCGGCTGCGGATGCTGCGCTCGATTGGCTGGCTGCGTTACGGATGGATTCCGGTGTGGCTTGGCGCGACCGCCGCCGCGTTGTGCGACGGAGGCAGCGGGCGCTTGACGTCGATCGCAATGGACACACTCGGGATCTGCACGATGTGGGCCGCGCTGATCTATGGATGGCCGCGCATCAAACAACTCGCGATACTCGCCGCCGTCGGAGCGATCGGGTTCGGCTTCGCCGGCCATTGGCTCTCCACGGATCCTCGCGCGTGGCAGATGCCGTTCGCGCACGGCGTGCTGTTTGCTTTCTTCTTCTCTTTTGCGCAGCAGGAGTGTCGCGGCTGGCTCGCACGTCGCCCCCGCCTCGCATGGTTTGGAGCGACGATGTGGTTTGCGGGTTTCGTCACGTTGATCGTTTTGCTGTTGCAAAGGGACGAGCGTTCGACGCAATTTGCGTGGGCGCTTTTTACGGTGATGGCCGCAGCGGGTGGTGTGTTGGCGACGACGCGTTGGGCTGATTTGCGTCGGGTTGTGCCGCCCTTTTTCCGTGGCTACGTACACCTCGTCTGGTTGGCGCTTGCACTCTCCAAGCCGGACATCATCGCTTGCGTGAGCGCGGGATTGATGAGTGTTTGGATTATTGAAGAGCTGAAACAACGACGTCTATCGCAGCGGACGGCGCAATAACCGCTCGCGTGGGCACCTGTGCATGGGATGACCCTACTTCAGTGGATGAAGCTCTCCGGGCGATGGATCGAGACCGTCGGCTTTGAACCTCGATCCCGCGTGCGTATCACCGTCGAGCACAAGAGACTCATCACTACACCGCTTTAAAAGCAGAAGGGCCGTGAAACACGGCCCTTTGTTATCTAAACCACGACAGACAACAAATATAGCGATTTGCAATTCAATATTTGTCTTGTACGGCTAGACACGATGCGGCAACGGCAGCAACAGATCAATCATCTAATGGCTCACAAAGCCAAGTCCCGTCACCTCTAAGCGTCTGCACCTTCTTCGCCTCATAGTCGTAGAGCAGCCATTGCTCCTCATATCGATCTCCCTCGTCCAGATATGGCCATGTTGCAAGCTCTCCGCCGAGATCAAACCGAAAGACCGTCTTTACATCTTTCGGTAAGACCTCGATCGACATCAATATTTGCCCATCGAGATATTGCGACGCTTCATTGATGGCTTCGCTCGACGCCTCGTTGTCCGCGAGCCACGTACCATTCGAGCTTATCGTCCAGTTGCACATATAGATCCAAAGGTGCCACCGACCAGACACGACTACCCGACGACGATCTGCGGACTTGTGCACTTCAGGCAACTCCGATCGCGACAAACGCGGTTCCTGAATCCGCAGATGCGGGTCACCGTACTCCAGGGTAAGGTACGATCCGACGCCTTTCCGGACCTGCCAGGTGGGCAAGCCGCAGACGTCCGAAAAAGCGTCTTTTATGTCATCACGCAACATACTTCCGCCTAGTTATTGGTCGGGCAAAACATACCTATCGCTTTCGCTTTGATCTCATGGTAGCCGTAGTCTTGACCAGTTATCGCGTCATGCAACTTACGACGCTGACCTTTGGTCAAGCCAAGCTCCCTAACGATATCGCTAACTTGTTTGTTTTGAGCTTGATTGTTGCCCGGCGTACCTGTCGACCTGAGACCGAACGGGTCGTTAAGTTGAACCGGATTCCCGTTGACGTGAGCATACGCATTCGTCCGCCCACTGGCCCACCCAATCGGATCCTCACTGATGAACCGTCCGGTCTGCGGACTATAGTACCGGCTCCGATAGTAATACATCGGTACTACGATAGACCAACCCGGTTTGCAGTTGGAAGGTCACGTCATTGTTGCACCAGTCGAACGTACGTACCGCACTATTGACGTATGCCGAATTGCAGGTGGCGCATCGCCGGTTACGCGAGGGTCAGCGGTAGATAAACCCTATACAAAAATTCCCTCACGAAGGCGCAAGCACTCTGGACTTAAAAATCACAACCCCAAGTCGAACGCCAATCCATATCCCACACGCCATTCCGAACGGGAACAATGCCAACGTAGCCTCACGCCACCCGTGCTTCGCCCATAGAGAAAATCCGCTACTGACAACCACAACCATCAAAACCATAGAGTAAAAATCAAACAGTTGCCACGGTGACAACAAACCGTTCGACCATGCCGGCAGCCCCCCATTTTTTACCTTTTGGCCAGAAAAGATGGTTTAAAAAGAGAACACACAAGGCCAGGAAAAAACCCATCGCACTTGCTAGCGCGCCTATGAATACCCAACTCCCAAGCGGCATATTGGCAACGGGCTGCACGGACAATCCTGCCACAAGCACTACCAATAGTATTACCACCTTGATCACAGGCCAGAACATGAATTTATTTGCCACGAGTATAGGTCACCTCAATGCCGACTGCTGCGCAAGCAGCCCCTCCAAAACCTGCACTTGGGAAGCCGATCGCAATACCGCCGCCGGCTCCTCGATAGGGCCTTCCACCGAATCCCGGAAGGCCTGAAGAATCAGACTGGTTAAATTCCACTCCGTTGGAAACACCGATGCTTGTGTTAAAGGGACCTAAGCTAGCAGCCCATCGAGCGTCCTCTTGTGACGCTGCAAACGGTGAATCGCCTCGGTCTGCTCGCGGCCCTCGTCGACCGTCAGGATCAGGCAGCGGTTCAGCAGTTCCTCATCGATCTCGATCGCCGTCGTCGTCAGCATGATCGACACCGGTCCCTCAACACGGTATTCCTGCGTCACTAGGTTACCCGTCTGCGCATCCTCCCATCTGCGCAAGGACCCGCCCACCTTTCCGTGGATGAAGCTCTCCGGGCGCTGGATCGAGACCGCCGGTTTCGGGCCCGGATCCCGCGTGCGTAACACCGTCGAACACCAGAAGCTCATCATTACGCCGCTTTAAAAGCAGAAGGGCCGCAAGCGGCCCTTCTTCAATTCACAATCCCGCTACAGCTACTCTTCTTCCGGCGGGTCAAACCACAAATCAAAGTGCAACTCCATATCCAGCGATGCCAGTGCCGCCATTTGCTTCGGCCCAAGCGCAGGGCCACCATTTCCCGAAACGGAAGACCAGAAGCAGTAAGTTCGGTACCAGCAGCCCATCTCCTTAATCTTTTTCATGTCAACGCCATACGCTTCCAACTCTCGCAGTAAAAGATCCAAATGATCCGCGACGTCGACAGAGTCGAGTTCCTTGGTGTCGAAGAACCAGCCAAGAAGGCCGTTCTTGTTGCTGGTTCTGGTCGGCGACATTTTGATCTCGTCCGCCATGCGATTCATCGTGTCCGCATCAGAACCATAAATACAAAGCGTTACATAGGTCCGCGCACAAGCTGACATGTTTCGTCCAATAAGTTAATACCGCGACTGGCCACCTTTGCCGCTCTTGCCACCCTTCCCCGCCGGACAACCTTGGCCGTTCCACTGAGTCCAGAAGTCGTCAAGCATGGGCTTAGTGAAATTAACTGGACCCGGGATACCTTCGTCCTGCTTTATGCCATGCACCCAATCGCGGAAATTCCTATCGTTGTACCCGTACCATTGGTCGCCCTTATGTAGACCGTAGGGATCGTTAAACTGAACCGGGTTCCCACCTACGTAAGCATACGCATTCGTCTGCCCACTTTCCCAGCCAATCGGGTCCTCACTGATGAATCTTGAGGTTTGCGGACTGTAGTAGCGATTGCGATAGTAATACATCGGTACTGCAGCCCTACTCCGCGGTTTGCAGTTGGGTGGTCGCGTCGTAGCTGCATTTAGATGATCGTATCTATGCTCACTTGGCCATGACCACCTCTAGTTCACTACTCCGCCCAATCGGGGCTAGACAAACGAAAGGCCGCTCGCGCGACCCTTCTGTTGTCTAACTATTTGACCGCCCAGACGAACGAACTGGAAAGAACCTAAGCATCCCTCCTGTTCTCAGCAAAGTAGCGCTTCCCTAACTCGATATCCTGGGGACTACAATCATCAGGCGCAGCTAGGTATTCTCGAAGACGTCGCTCCAGCCGAACCCGGACAGCTTCGGCTCGCAAATCAGATAGCTTGATTCGTATCACATAGGCGGCGACCCCATGCAGAACCTCATAGAGCGCTGTATGCAAATTGCGCATGATCGTCTCTTCAGAGGAGCCAATATACCGACTCTCACGTTCATCGGCCATGTCATAGAGTCCATCAACGGAATATCGATCCGATCCTGATTTGCTCGTCGAGAGAGAACGCAAGTCAATTTCGGCAGGCCACTCAGAAATTGCACGGGAGAACAAATTGCTGAATTCGAGCGACATGTTTTTTCCTTCAGTCATCATTTTCGTATGCGCCCGTCGGGCCAGACGCTTTGGGGAGTTTGCTTCTTTTCCCACGATTTCCGATTCGGCCAGCGTTTCCACTGATCGCCGCCATGACTGGACGTGTCCTTCTCCCAGACAGAGCCGTCGAGACATTGCTTTCCGCGACTACCCGTGATATTGCCGAACTTCTCCGGTGATCCTTTTGGATTGTCAGGATAAACAACAGGATCATCAGCGTTGCTGTCCGCAAAAGTTCCGCCAGAGGGGTTGCTCAGCCAGTCATCAAGTCCCTGCGAACCAGACCCAGGCGGCCTCGGTCCAAACCCGCCGCCTGGCATCGGACCTGCTGGGACCGGAAATCCCATTGCTTGCAATCCGGACGGATCGCTGAACTGGACCGGGTTCCCACCTACATAAGCATACGCATTCGTCTGCCCACTTTCCCAGCCAATCGGATCCTCACTGATGAATCTTGCTGTGGCCGGGTTGTAATACCGGTTCCGATAGTAATAAAGCCCCGTCCCATCATTCTCCCGGCCCGTGTACTGCTGGGTGTTCGCGTCCGCCGCCCCGGCCAGCGTCGTCTTCCCGTACGGCTCGTACCGGTACTGCGTCACGATATGCTGATTCGCGTCCGTGAGCGCGATCACATTGTTGTTCCCATCGCGCAGGACATACCGGTCCTGGCTCGCGTCATCACCAATACGCCGGTAAGTCAGTTCGTCCAGTCCTCCTTCAGGATACGGCGAGAACAGGCGGGTGCGCTTCGACCAGTCGTCATCCGGCAGCAGCAGGTTCAGCTCGTCGCCGACCCAGACCATCCTCGTCTGCTGGCCGTCGACTGTCATGTTTCTGCGACGGCCCGGTGCGTCGTAGCTGAACGCCGCCGTGGTCGGGCCCGTGATCCCACCAAGCAGGCCCTGCAGGTTCCAGCTGTACTGGTTCAGCCCGTCGCCCGTGAGGTTGCCGTTCAGGTCGTACGTGAACGTCCTGCCCAACCAGCGCGTGAGCTGGTTCGCGCCGTTGTACTGCGCGTCGCTTACCGGCTGCGGCAGGTCCACTTTCGCCAGACTGCCACCCATCTTCGTACGGCGGCCCGCCAGGTCGTAGCCGTAGGTCAGGTCACCCAGCACGCTGCCGTCGGACCTCTTGTACGTGATACCCGTCAGCTGGCTCGCGGCATCCCACGTATAGCTCGCCGTAATGCCGTTCGCGAGCGTCGCCTGTGCAAGACGGCCCAGCGCGTCATAGCCATAGCCGAACTGGCGTGGCGCTTCATCGTTCTCCACCGACTGGATTTGCGTGACCCGGTGTTCTGCGTCGCGGCTGTAGGTCACCGTTACGCCGAACATGTCGATGCCGTCCAGTTCACGTGTTACGGCGTTGTACCGGTACGACCAGTCCCCCTCCTGCCGCGGCCACTCAAGCGTGCGCACGAACTTTCCTGTCACGCTGTCGTAGTAGAAGAGCGTCGACGTGGTGCGCCTTTCCGTACCACCCGGTTCGGCTCTGGCGTAGTCGTCCAGCCCCCCGAGGCGGTCCAGCGTGTTGTCCCACGTGTAATTCCACCTACGCGTGGATGCCACGCCCGCCGCGAGCTGGAAGGCAGTCTCCTTTAGCCGGCCAGCTTCGTCATACGAGTAGCCCGTCACCTGTCCCTTGCGATCCGTCACGCTCTGTACTTGCCCCGCCAGCGTCCACGTGTACGTCTCGCTGCGGCCCAGCGCGTCCGTTTTACTCACTGGACGGCCAATCGTGTTGTACGTGTAGCGCGTCGTGACGCCCTTCGGATCGGCCTGACTCAACAGGCGACCGTTGCGGTCCCATGTGAAGTGGGTCACGCCGCCCAGTGCGTCAGTGACGTCGGTCGTTCGAGCAAGTGCATCAAGCGTGCGCGCAGTTTTGTTGCCCAAGGGATCCTGCACTGCCGTCACACGGCCTGCTGCGTCCGCTGTGCACTGTGTGGTGCGGTTCAGCGGATCGGTGACGCCCGTCAGGTCGGCGCGGGTGTACGTGTAACGCGTCACGCCCCTGAGCGCGTCGGTCACCGTAAGCGGGCGGCCCTGGCTGTCGTTCGTCTGCGTGGTGCGGTTGCCCAGCCGGTCGGTGACGGTCAGCAGGTTACCTTTCGCATCGTACGTGTAGACGGTGGTGACGCCCCGCTGCGGATCGCCCGCCTCTGCGTCCGTCAGTACCTGGCTATAGCTGTCGTAGGTGCGTGTGTGCAGCGTGCCATACTGGTCCGACTCGCTCGTGCGGTTGCCGTTCGCGTCATAGGTATAGGTGTACTGCCGATCGGTCGACGTGAGGTTCGTCACCCGGCCCGTCGCGTCGTACGCAAACGTCTGCACCTGCTGCGCCGGCTGCCCTGCCGGATAGGTGTTGCGCACCACGCGGCCATTCGTGTCGAACTCGAGACGGCGGATGCTGCCGCGCCGGTCCGTCACTTCGGTTTGCGTGACCTTGCCGCCGGTCACCGTGTAGGCGATCGCGAAAGTGCTGCCGTCCGCAAGCTTCTGGGCAACCACGCGGTCGCTGTCGTCGTAGGTGCTGGTCACCTGGAGATTGCCTTCCGGGTCCGTGACCGTCACCAGCCGTGATTTGCTGTCCCAGCCGTACTTCCATATGCCGCCGCCTGCGTCGGTCACCTGCGTGAGGCGATCCTGGTTGTCGTACTGATAATTCACCTGGCGGCTCAACTGATCAGTCACGCGCGATATGAGCGATGTGCCGCGCGCACCTACAATCGAGGTGAACGTCAGCGTGCGGCCGTTCGTGCCGGTCACGCTGGTGATTGCTCCGGTTTTGCTATCGCGTGAAATCACAAGCGCATTGCCGTTGCGGTCTTCGATGCGACTGAGACGGTACACACCGCCAATCGACGTGAAGCGCCGCACCCGCCCGTCGCGCAGGCTGAGCGTCATGCCGGTGCTGCCTGCGGCGTCGATGCGGGCGCGGTAGTACTCGCCAGGGCTTGTCAGGTCGTCCCAACCGTTGCCGTTGCTGCCGGCGCGAGGCGTGAACGGCACACGAATGCCCGTTGCCTGACGCAACTCCAAACGCTGCCGGTCCTTGCTCATCGCGAGGATCGTGTCGAACGTCAGTCCGCCGCCCACGCCAAACGCGCCAACCAGTGGCTTCCCGGTGCTGTCGTAAGCGCCACTGCGGTAGACCCGCGCGAGGTCGAGCGCAATCGTATCGGCAACCGCCAGATCGTGGGCGAAGAAATAGAACTGCCCCGTGTACAGATTCACGGGCTCGGCACCCGACGTGCTGTTGCCGCAGCCTGCGGTGGAATCGGCCGAACAGTTATCACCGTTGTCGAGCATGCCGCCTTCCACCGATACGGGTTCAGTGCTGTCGGTGCCCGCCGGTCCGCTGCAGTAAGCCGCGATCACGTTCGGATCGCCGCATACGTAGCCGCCCATGCCGCCGAAGTCTGCTGCTGCGGCTTTCAGCGGACATTGCGGACTGGCGGGGTAGGCGCCTGCGGCGATATAACGGGTGTCGCAGTCGGCGAGCGCGTTCGGCGCCACGAACCACGACAACATCACAAGGAAGAACAGCACGAACGGGCGCAGCAGCGCGCGACGCGCCGCAAGGGCATCGATTGATCGCATAAGGGTCCGAAGGAGACTGGGGAAGGAATCGACCGTGCGGGTCTACCGCGCGCTGGCCCGAGACGGGACAGTCGAAACCGGCAAATCGCCGGCATCCGAAGCCTGCAAGGAACCTGCACGATTCACGGGTGCCGCCGCAGACAGCGCACCCTGCCGACGAATCGCCGTGATATTGCCGGCCGCGTCGTAGTCGTAATACGCCAAAGCGCCCGAGACAGTCACCGAGGTGAGCCGACCCAATGCGTCGTATCCATAGGTGATGTCGTCCGCCTGGGCGGCCATCATGGGCATCAGCAAACAAGCCGCGGCGCAACAACCCGCTGCGAACAATGGGACGAGCGCTCGCCGATTTTTGCGCCGGACCTCGGCACAGATGTATGAACGCCTGGACAATCCGATCATCGACATCTTCCACTTTTTATAGGTTTACTAATTAACTGAAAGTTACTGAAGATCGAATCGAATTGATAGAGGATGGTTCTCTGATTGAGTAGTAAATTCCCTACGCGGAGAAGAAGAGTTGAGGGGTCGTTGAGCAAGCGCAAACTGGCGAACCGAATGCGCGTATCCATTTGTCAATGAACCGCATGAATTACTCTGTGCAGAGCTGCTGCAAAAAACAAAGGGCGCACCACCCAGTGCGCCCCTCGCCTTCCTGCCATTGCGGTACAACATCAACTGCCCACCAAACTCATCACACGCTAGAAGGCATCAAGCCTCGAGCTGCTCCAGCACCTTCCCCTTGGTCTCAATCCCGAGAAAGTGCACCGCAATCGCCGCAATGAACGGCACTGCAGCGAGAATATAAAACGCTACTTCCAGATTGCCGCCGATCATCGTCTTCGACACGATCGCCGGCGCGAAGATCGCCGCTATCTTCAGCCACGCGCCGCCCACACCGCAGCCCATCGCACGGATGCTGGTTGGGTACAGCTCCGGCGTGTACACATAAGCCGTGATAAAGCCGCAAGCAAGGAACCCAAGCGAGAAGGCACAACACGTCGCCACCACATACACAGACGAGTTGTGGAACACACCCGCCAGCAACAGCGACAGCGCGCACGCCACGAACGACAAATTGATAATCGGCTTACGCCCCACCTTATCGACCAGCAGCGCACAGGTCAGCGAACCCACCACGCCCAGCACCGAAGCCGCCACCGCCAGATTCAACGCCAGTTGCAGCGGCGCGTGATAAACCGTGCGATAGATCGTCGGCAGCCAGGTCGACAGACCATACTGAATGAAGCCGCAGGTGATCCACAGCATCGCGACGGCCATCGTGCGCTTCAGATACGCCGGCCCGAACAGATCGCTCATGCGGCGCTTCGGATGGCGATTGGCCATCGCGTCGAACTCGGCCGCATTGGCAACCGGCGGAAGCGGACCTTTCACAGCGCGTTCGAAAGCATGCACTGCTGCATCGGCATCGGCCATCCGTTCGCGTTCGGCCAGCCAGCGCGGCGATTCCGGCACCAGTTTGCGTAGCACGAAGAACAGAATCAACGGCATGCCGCCGATGAAGTACATCGCTTGCCAACCGAAACGCGGCACGATCCAAGCACCCAACGCGTTCGACGCAAGCAAACCAACCGGAAAAACGATTTCATACAAGAGCACGAAACGGCCACGGCCATGTGCACGGCTGATCTCGTTGATATAGGTCGCGGCCACCGGCAATTCGCCACCAAGCCCGAGCCCCTGAATCACGCGCAGCACGACAAATGCCGCAAAGGTCGGCGCAAAGCCGCACGCAATACTCGTAATGCCGATGATCCCCGAGCTCAACGCAATCGCCTTCACGCGGCCTTTGCGCTCCGCATACCACGGGAACACAAACGCGCCGATCAACTGCCCGACCGATCCAGAGCCGATCAGAAAACCGATCTCCCAAGGCGTCAGATGCCACTTCGCAATCAGGATCGGCAGCGTGGCCGCGATTGCGATCACGTCGAAACCGTCGAAGAACGTCGCGAGACCAATCAGTATGCGCGCGCGCACCTGCATCGCATTCTTGGGCAAGCGCTCGAGGCGCGCGATGATCGAGCCCCGGGTCACGGGGCCTGAGACACCGGCGCTGCTGCGGTCCCCCATGGTGTTGTCGATGGTTCTCATGCCGTGGTGCCGTCCGTAGGTGTGGTTAGGCAAGCGCCGTTGAGGCGTCGGTCAGGGTGGCAAGGTCGATAGTCCGGCCCTGGTTCATCCATTTGCGCGACAGTTTCAGTTCGCGCGGCGTGTTGATGGCGATGACACCGCGAATCGTGCCGTCTTCCAGATGAAAGAGCGTGGCGTGTTTGCCTGGCAGATCGCCGCGTACGGCGAGTTGCGCATCGCCCGGAATGTCGCCGAGGATTTGCAGATTGACGTCGTATTGATCGGACCAGAACCACGGAATGTCCGCATACGGTTCGAAATTGCCGAGCAACGCCTTCGCCGTCGAGATCGCCTGGTTCTGCGCGTTGGCCCACGATTCGAGCCGCACTCGGCGCTTCAACCACGCGCTCGGATGATTCGCAACGTCGCCGCACGCGAAGATGCGCGGGTCGTCGGTCGCACCGAAATGATCGACGACGATGCCGTCTTCCACCCTGATACCCGCGGCTTCCGCGAGTGCCGTGTGCGGCGTGAGGCCGATGCCGGCGACCGCGAAATCGGCGTCCAATGTGGAACCGTTAGCGAACGTTGCGCGAATGCGGTTGGCGTCGTTTGGATGATCCGCAACCGACACGAGCGATGCGTTCAAACGCACGTCCACACCATTTTCACGATGCAGTTGCAGCAGGAAATCCGACACCATCGGCGGCAACGAGCGAGCGCACAGACGCCGCGCGCCTTCCACTACCGTCGCTTCCACGCCCAGCTTGCGCGCGGTCGCGGCAACTTCGAGGCCGATCCAGCCACCGCCAACGACGAGCACGCGTTTGCTTGCACGCAGGCGTTCGCCCAAAGCGACGGCTTCGTCGAGCGTACGCAGATAGGTGACGTGCGAGGTCTTCACCAGCGCGTCCGGCAAACGCCGCGCCGCGCCGCCGGTTGCGATCACAAGCCGGTCGTATTGCACTTCGCGGCCCGACTGCGTGCGAACAATGCGCTGTTCACGATCGATCGACGTCGCGCACTCCGGTTGCCATGTTTCGACGTTTAGCGCCTCGAAATCTTCGGGCTTCACGAGGCGCACGGTTTCGATATCGGCGTCACCTGAGAGCACGGCCTTCGACAACGGCGGACGCTCGTATGGCAGATGGATCTCATCGGCGATCATCACAAGGCGGCCATCGAAGCCCTCCTTGCGCAACGTCTTCACGACCCAACCCGCCGCCTGGCCGCCGCCGATCACGACGATCGTGCGCGGCGCTTCGAGTCCGGCGTGTGCAGCTTGAGCCTTTGCAGCAGCAGCGTCAGTCATTTTTCCGCTCCGTCATGAACTTGCCTTCCGGCGCCTTCGCGTTTTTCTGGCGACGTGTATTGCCGTCGATGCCACCGTCGATCGCCCATTCGGCGAATACGGTCGGACCCGGTTCGAAATCGCGCGGCTGCCATTCGGGTGTGAGCTGGTCTTCGTCGGCGTAGTACTCGATCAGGCCGCCAGCCGGATTCTGGAAGTACCAGAAGTAAGCCGACGACACCGGATGACGTCCCGGACCGAGTTGCGTATCCCAACCGCAGCGGCTGATATGCATGCCGCCGCCGAACACTTCGTGGATATCGCGCACAGTGAACGCGACGTGATTCAGGCCGCGCTTACCGCCCGGCAAGGCCAGCAGGAAAATGTCGTGGTGGCCGCCGTGCGGCGCGCAGCGCATGAACGCGCCGCGGCCCGGATAACGGTCCGACATTTCGAAGCCGAGCAGTTCCTGGTAGAACTTCTCCTGTGCCGCGAGTTGGTTCGTAAAGAACACCACGTGGCCGACTTCAACCGGTTCAGCACGTTCGTAAATCGGCGACGGTTGATCGACGCGCAACGTCTGACCCCACACGTTCGACGGCGAACCGTGAATGTCGAGCGCACGCTTGCGGGTCACTTCAACGCGAATCGCCATACCGTTCGGATCGATACAACCTACAGCGTCTTCCGTTTCGAAGTGGCCCGGTTGACCCGCAAAGCGGCCGCGTAGTTCGTCGAGTTCGGCTTTCGTTGCCACACCCCACGTCACTTCACGCAGCGTCGGACCTTCTTCGAATGCGGGCGGCAGCGACGGGTCGCTCGCATCGATCACAAGAATCGTGCAGCCGTTCAACGTTTCGAAACGTGCACGGGTTTCGTCGTGCGCGACTTCCTTCAAGCCCCAGTCCGCGAAAAAGCGGCGACAGGTGGCGAGATCCGTCACGCCGTAAATAATCTGTTCAATGCCGAGAATCGTCATAACGTGCCTCTTGCGTATTTCGCGTATTAGTTCGCCCACGCCAGCGGCGCGTCGTTCAAGCCCCAGTAGAGGCTCTTCTGCTGCATGTATTCGCGGATGCCGAGACGGCCCTTTTCGCGTCCCATGCCGCTCTCTTTCCAGCCGCTGAACGGCGTCGAGATCGAGAACAGCTTGTAGGTGTTGATCCACACGGTGCCGGTTTCGAGCGCACGGGCGATCCGGTAGGCGCGTTTGTAATCGAGCGTCCAGATGCCTGCGGCGAGGCCGAACACACTGTTGTTGGCTTCTTTCAGCAGCGAGGCTTCGTCGTCGAACGGCATCGCGACCAGCACCGGGCCGAAGATTTCTTCCTGACAGATACGGGCGTCGTTCGTGAGACCTTCGAGGATCGTCGGCTGAAAATAGGTACCCTGTTCGCGTCCATCGCCAACCGGACGTTCGCCGCCGCACAGAAGACGGCCGCCCTCTTCCAGACCCAACGCGACGTAGCGTTCGACGGTTTCGCGATGTGCCGCGGTAATCAGCGGACCCATCTGCGTTTCAGTACGCGACGGATCGCCGACGCGAAGCTTGCGTGCGCCTTCCGCGAGACGCTTCATGAACGCGTCGTAGATCGAGCGCTGCACGAACAGGCGCGAGCCCGCGATACACGCTTCGCCCGACGAACTGAAAATGCCGTACAACACACCGTTCACTGCATGATCCAGGTCGGCGTCATCGAACACGATGGTCGGCGACTTGCCGCCGAGTTCGAGCGAGACCGGCATCAGCTTGTCCGCAGCGATGCGCGCGATGCCACGGCCGACTTCGGTGCCGCCCGTGAACGACACTTTCTTCACCAACGGATGGCGCACTAGTACGTCGCCGATCACCGAGCCTTTGCCCGGTACAACGCTGAGGACACCCTTTGGCACGCCGGCTTCTTCACAGATACGGGCCAACGCAAGCGAGACCAAAGGCGTGACTTCAGCCGGCTTCAGTACCACAGCGTTGCCGCCTGCCAAGGCGGGAGCCAGCTTCTGCGCATCCGAAGCAATCGGCGAATTCCACGGCGTAATCGCCGCGATCACACCGATCGGCTCGTAGATGCTCATCGTCAGATAGTCGCCACGCGAGGGGGTCACTTCTTCATCGAGCGTTTCGAGGCAGGCCGCGAAATAGCGGAAGGTGTTCGCAGCGCTCGCCACCAGCACGCGCGTTTCGTTGATCGGCTTACCGTTGTCACGACGCTGCAGTTGCGCAAGCGCTTCGTGACGCGCCATGATCAGATCCGCGATGCGATACAGAATCAGCGCACGCTGATGCGGCTTCAGACCTGACCAATCCGCCTTACGCCATGCAATATCCGCGGCTTCCACGGCTTCGCGGGCGTCGTCGGCATTCGCCGTCGAGATTTCCATGTTGACCGACTGATTCGCCGGATACAGGCTTTTGTACGGGTTGCCACGCCCTTGCCGCCATTCGCCGCCGATGAAAATATCGCCGGTGGGCACGAGGCTGGTATCGAAGTGAGTCATGTCGGTCGTTCCGGTTTGCTTCAGCTAATCAGCGAATGTCTTAAATCACGCAGCGGGCCGCGCGATTGCGTAGCGCACGGATCGCGCTGTACGCGGTCAATGCGGACGTCTTGGGGTTGTCCGGCAGCGGCTTGCCGCACATTTCCAGCGACATCTCGCCGAACGCGCCGCGCGCCACGATACGGTGCACGTTGCGCGATACGTTCGGGTCCGCGATCAGGCGGACCATGGTGTGGTCCAGACCCAGGCCAGCCAGCGCGATCGTCGCTGCGACGTTGGCGTTCTTCGGATACAGGCGCGCCGCTTCGCGCGCGCTGCCTTCGAAAATCACCGTCTCTTCGCTCAGCGTATGCAGATTGCAGAGCTGTTCCGCGGGCGTGCCGAGCCAGCCCGAAGGCGGTTTGCGGCCCGTGTACAGCACTTCGTCGAGGCCGCCGAGCTTGGCGGCAGACAATGCGTCCACGCCACCGATTGCACCCGACAACAGCGTCAACGTTGCGTCGCCTTCATCGGCCGCAGCGGAGAGCGCGTCCAGCAACATCATGTCGGACAGCGCGCCGATCGACGCCACCGCGCAATCCGTACCGGCTTTCAGCAAGGGCACCACGTGATCGACCAATGCGCTGTGCCCCGCGCATTCCAGCGCGAAATGCGGCTGACTGCTCAACGCGGACACGGAGGCCACCACATCGACCGACGCGCCCACCACTTCACGCACCGACGCCATATGACGCTCCGGCACGATCACATGCGACACGCGCACCGTCGGATCCGACTCGACCGAGCGATACACCGCCTGGCCGATCGCGCCGAAGCCGATCATCGCGACGTCGACGGGCGCGTGATGCCCCGCGTAGCCGGTCTCACGCATGTTCCGGCTCCTTTTCCTTGACCGGCGGGCCCGCGAACGCGGTGGCGAACGAGCCGACCGACAGCATGTCCACTTCAACCAGCACCGGACCGGTCTTCGCCATACCCTCGCGGATGATCTCCTCGGCCTGGTCGAGCGACTTGATGCGGTAGTGCGTGAGTTTCAGGCTCTCGCAGAACTGCGCGAAATCCGGCTGGTGCAGATCGACGTAGCAGCGGCGGCCGCCGTATTGCACGTCCTGAATGTTGCGGATCACGCCGTAGCACTGATCGTTCATCAGCACGATCATCACGTTGGCGTTTTCCTGCACGGCCGTTGCGAGTTCGCCGACGTTGACCATCAGGCCGCCGTCGCCAACCAGGCATACGGTCTTCGCGGCATTGCCGGCGAGTGCTGCGCCGATACCCATCTGCATGCCCTGGCCGATACCGCCGCCGAGTGCATGAACGCCCGCTCGCGGCGAGAAGATCTTCAGCATGCGGTTACCCCACGTGCTGTTCGAGATCGTGACGTCGCGCACCCAGTTGTAGTCGCGGCCCACGGCTTGCTGCAGCGCGTCGACGAGGCGCTTGTACGGGCCGAGACCCTTGCCAACATCGGCGACGGCGCTTTCGCGCGCGGCAGCCAGGTCTTGTGCGAACGTCGGATCGACTTTCAGACGGCCTTCGAGCAGCGTCGCGAGTTCTTCGAGAACAGCCGACGCATCGCCGTGAATGAACATGTCGTTGCGATAGCCGCGGTTGTCGGCGAGCGCGTCGGCGTCGATGCGATACAGCGGTTGCGGCAACGCCAGCTTGTACTTCAGCGTTTCATTGCCACGCAGACGCGAACCGACCACCACCAGCGCGTCACACGTCTTGTAGAAGCTCTCGACTGCCGAGTGCACGTTGAACGCGCCGAGCGTCGCCGGATGATCTTCCGGCAACACGCCACGGCCCTGCACGCTGGTCACCACCCCGAAGCCCAACGCCACGAGACGTTCAACCGCAGCACGTGCGTGGCGCGTACCGCCGCCGAGCCACAACAGCGGACGCTTCGCATTCGCCAGTTGATCCGCGAGTTGCACGACACGCTGCCTGCAATGTGTGAGCGTGGTGACGTGCGGCGCGGCCAGATCGGCGGGCCATTCGATTTCGGCGGCTTGAATGTCGATCGGAATTTCGACGCTGACCGGGCCGCTCGGCGCGGTTTGCGCGACACGTACGGCTTCGCGGATGGTCGGCAATGCGGTTTCGACCGAGCGTACGCGGAACGCGGCCTTCGAGATCGACGACAGCATCGACAATTGATCCGGCGCTTCGTGGATATAGGCGAGGTCCTTGTCGAGGTATTCGGTTTCGATCTGGCCCGTCACATGCAGCAACGCGGTGCCAGCGGTCAGTGCTTCGACCATCGCGCCGGCAGCGTTACCCGCGGCAGTGCCCGTGCTGGTGAATGCAACACCGAGGCCGCCGGAGACACGCGCCAGGCCATCAGCCATGTTCACCGCGCCCGCTTCGCCACGTGCGCCGACGTAGCGAATCTTGCCGCGGTTGTGGATCGCGTCGAGAATCGGCATGTTGTGGATCGAGATCACGCCGAATGCGGTTTGAACGCCGCATTGCTCGAGAAAAGCGGCGATCAGTTCGCCAACGGTGGTTTTGTTAGACATGTCGTGCAACGCCTCCAGAAACATCGATGTGACTGCCCGTCGTATAGGACGACAGCGTCGTAGCCAGATAAAAGAGCGCTTGAGCGGCCTCTTCGGGTTTGCCGAAGCGGCCTAGCGGAATGTTTTTCTTGCGCGCCAGTTCGGCGGTCCAGTCTTCCCAGCTCTGGCCCGACTGCGCTTCTTTCGCGTAACGGCGGCGCCATTGACCCGATTCGACGATGCCGATCAGAATCGAATTCACGCGAATGCGCTGCGGTGCGAGTTCCACCGCTAGCGATTTGATGAGGCTCAGCACGCCGGCACGCGCCGACGAAGTCGCCACCATGTGCGGCTCGGGTTGTAGTGCAAGCAGCGAGTTCACGCAGACCACTGCCGCGTTGTTGCCAGACCCGGCGGCGTCGCGCAACATCGGCAGGAAGGCGCGGGTCGGGCGGATCACGCTGAAGTACTTCAGGTCGAGTTCTTCGCGCCAGGCGTCGTCGGTGGTGTCGGCGAACGTCGACACGCGACCCTGGCCGGCGTTATTCACCAGCATGTCGGTGCGGCCGAAACGCGCTTGCACAGCTTGCGCGAACGCTGCGACCTCGTCCGCGTCTAGCACGTCGCAGGTTTGCGCCAGCAATTGCGCTTGCGGAAACTGCGCCTTCAGCGATGCTTCCGCTTGCGCGAGACGTTCGCTGTCGCGCCCGCAGATCGCAACCGAAGCGCCTGCTCGCAGAAACAATTCGGCAGTCGCAAGGCCGATGCCGGACGAACCGCCCGTCACCACCGCTACCTGTCCGGTCAAGTCGATTTGAATCATTTGAGCCCCAGTGCCTTAAAGTATTTCGCGCCTGAGTTCGAGCTACCCGTCGGCCGATAGTTGAGCCGCTGCGAGAGTTCGTCAGCCGCGCGGCGAACCTTGTCGATCAGGCCGCTGTCGAGCAGCGACGCATCGATCTCGTGGCGCGGAATCGTCGTCGTAATCACGGCAACGATGCGGCCCGTGTCGTTGCGCACCGGCGCGCTCACCACCGAAATGCCGCGTTCGAACGACGACTCGCTGATCGCGTAGCCGCGCTTGGCGTCATCGCGAATGCGTTCGTACAGATCGTCGATCGTGGCCGGCGTTTGTTTCGTGAAGCGTTCGAGTTCCGGCTCCGGATAGAGCTTCTTCAAGTCGTCGAGCGTCATGTCGCCCATCAGCACCTGCCCGTGCGTCGTTGCGTGAGCCGGCAGTCGTGTGCCGACATTCACCTTCACCGAGCTGAAAATAGGCGCATGGCTTTGCGCTTTGGCCACGAACACGACGTCACGTCCGTCGCGAATCACGATGTGGCTGGTGAGGCCGGTGTCGTTACGCAGCGCTTCGATGATCGGCAAACCGAGGTCGGTCAATTCAAGCGAGCTCAGATATTCGAAGCCGAGCCGCAGCACCGCGACGCCGAGGCGATAGTTGCGGTCCTTATCGGCGCGCTCGAGAAAGCCGAGCGATTCGAGCGTTTGCAGCAGACGGAACACCGTCGTGCGGGGAATCTTCAGGCGCTTCGATAATTCCGGTGCGCCGAGAACCGGTTCGCGTGGCGAGAACTCCGTCAGAATCTTCAGACCGCGTTCCAGACCCGGCACGCGATAGCTGATATCGCTGCTGGTGTCTGCGTCGTTGCGGTCGTCGTCCGCGTCGCGCTCGGCGCTAACCATGTCATGCGTGTCGGACGTCATTCATTGGCTCCGTTGTCCGTCGCTTGCGCGGCAGAACGTGTCGATGATCGCGGTGTACGCGGCGGGTGCTTCGATGTAGCCGGCGTGCCCGGCGCGCGGCACGACTTGCAGTTTGGTGCCGGCGGCGAGAGCAAGTCGCTCGCAGGCTTCGGGGGGCGTAATGGTGTCCTCGGCACCGACCGCGACGCTGATGCGGCCTCTGTAGCGCGCGAGATCGCTGCCGAGATCGGCGTTGGCGAGCAGATGCGTCGCTTGCGCATAGCCTTGCGGGATCACGCGCGACATGTTCCAACGCACCCATCCGCGGGCTTCGTCGCTCGCGTGGGTGGACAACATATTGGTGCTGCGTTTTTCGGCGAGACATTGCGGGCCGAGTTCGTTAATCATGGCAAGACGCTGATCGCGTTTGGTCTCACGCACTTCCGCCGGCGAAGCGCCATAACCGCCAGCCGGCGACAACAACAGCAAGCCGCCCACGCGCTGCGGATTCGCCACAGCAAATGCACCGGCGATGATCGCGCCAAGCGAATGACCCACTAGCACGCAGCGTTCAATGCCAAGCGCGTCCAGCCATTCCTTCAGTACAGTCGCGTAATCGCTTGCTACGGGCGAATCGGCTTCTACGGGTGTCGATGCGCCATACCCCGGCGCATCCCACGCCAGCACACGGCGCGTCTCACCCAGCACTTCAAACTGCTGCACCCACGAAGCCGCACCCGACCCGATACCGTGAAGCAGCACCAAAGGCAGTGCTTCGCTCTCGGCGCCATCCACGTCGCGATAGCTCACCGCGCGTTGCGATGCCAGCCAGATCTGCTGCGCGGGAAAGCGTGCAAGGCGCGCTTCGAGCGTAGCGTTCTGATCGACGGTAGTGGACGGGACTGCGGACATGATTTCCTTCGCGGGTGTTTTCAAAGCGAACTTGAGGGCTTAGCGCTTAAGCTTGGCCAAAGGAGAATCCGGCGGATACGTCGGCGTAATCGGCTTGGCTGCACCAAGCATCACGCACATCAACGCATCTTCTTCACCGATATTCACTTCCGTGCGATACACGCCCGGCGGCACCGAGATCAGATCGCGCTCGCCGAGCACGGCTTCCCACGTTTCACCGTCTTTCTCGCAGATCACCTTCATCTTGCCGCGCAGCACGAAGAAAATTTCTTCGACATCCATATGGATATGGCTCGGACCGATGTTGCCGGCCGGGATCACCATCGTCGAAAACGTGAAGCCGCCTGCGGGCACCGTGTTCATGTCCTTCGCGACGCCCGTGCCGCCCGTGCCCACATAGCGCATTTGCGCGCGGCGATATTTCGGGTCGTAGTCGGCCTGGAACTTCAGCGCATCCCAGTCATAACGACGCGTTTCCAGGCGCGCGACGCGGCTGTCCAACCATTGTGCAAAGCTCGCGTCCGCGGGTTGTTCCCACGATTTGCGTTCGATATCGGCGTCCGCCATCTCTTTCTCCTTTCGATTCGACAAGATCAATTCATCACGAAGCCGCCGTTGACCGGCAGCAACTGGCCAGTCACGAAGCGCGCGGCATCGGACAACAGGAACAGCACGGGCCCAGTGACGTCGTCGGGCACTTGTGCGCGCGTGAGCGCGCGGCCTTGCAGGTAATACTGATGACGTTCGGCGGGCACGTAGGCGGTGGCCTCGACTTCGGTGAGACCCGGTGCGATGGCGTTGACCGTCACTTGATGTGCGCCGAATTCGCGAGCCAGCGAGCGGGTCATCGAAATCACCGCGCCCTTGCTCGCGACATACGCGAGCAACTTCGGCGCACCCCACATCGCTGTATCCGACGCGATGTTGACGATGCTGCCGCGGCCCGAGTCGCGCAGATACGGCAATGCGGCGGTGCTCATCAGCCACGTGCCGCGCACGTTGACGTTCATCACGGCGTCCCACGTATCGATCGACAACTCGTCGGCGAACTTGCCGCCCGAGTTGGTGATCGCTGCGTTGTTGATCAGCGCGTCCAGCCCGCCGAGTTGAGCCGCGGCCCGATCGGCAAACTGCTTGATGCTGGCGGGGTCGGCGAGATCGAGCGGCAGATACGTCACTGCATGGCCTTGCTCGACCAGCGACGCCGCGAGCGCCCGGCCTTCGTCATGCAGCACATCGCCGAACGCGACTTGCGCGCCGGCTTGCACCAGCGAGCGAACGAACGCCGCGCCGAGGCCGCGCGCGCCGCCCGTCACGAGAACGCGCCTGCCTTGGAGTGCAGCCAATGCCGGGGACGCTTCGTTATGCATGGCTGTGGCCTGCTGCTTCGGTGTGCGCGGCGCCGGCCTGAGCGGCTTGAGCGTGATACGCGTCCAGTTCAGCGAAATGCTGCTGCGCGCGCTGACGGAACATGCGGCGCACACGCGTCATGCCGACGTCGTGCTGATAGAGGAATTCGTGCTCGCGTGCATTCGGCGCCATGCTTTCGAGAACATAGCGGTCCTGTTCCAGCACGGCCCAGTGCAGACCTTCCAGCCGATTGCGATACATGAAGCGCCATGCGTCGCGCTGCCAGCCCGACACCTTGCGCGTGCGCCAGAAGTAAACCTGGCAATTGTTTTCGTCGACCGGCGTAGCAAAGCCGATGATCCCGAAGTTGCCACCCGGGCCGAACTTCTTCTTGTACGGAATCGCGAGGCGCATCCACAGCGCGCCGGTTTCGCCGAGCTCGACCCAGTCGAAATTCACGTCACGCTGGCCGACCTTTTCGAACATCAGACCGGTTTCGGTCTTGCGCACGCGCATATCGGCCTGCTTGTCGCCTTCAGCCATCGAGTGCGACGTCGCGTGCAGATAGGCGCCGTGCATCGGGTCCATCACGTTGTCGATCGCGTATTGGTAATTGCACTTCCAGTTCGACATGCACAGAAAGTTCGCGTACTCGTCGCCCACCAGTTCTTCCGGCAGCACGAGCGGCGCGGATTCCTTATGTGCTTCGTCGCCGAACCACAGGAAGATCGCACCGGCATGCTCTTCGACCGGATATGACTTCACGCACTTCTGGCCTTCCAGCGGGCAGTTCGAGACAGCCGGCACCTTCGTGACCGTACCGCCGCCGTCGATTTCAATGCCGTGGTACCAGCACGCGACGCTGCCGCCGAGGTTCCAGCCGAGCGACAGACGCGCGCCGCGGTGTGGGCAGCGGTCTTCGAGCGCGCGGACTTTGCCTTCCTTGTCGCGCCACAGCACGATCTGATCGCCGAGGCGCGTGACGCCGACCGGCGCGTCGCCGACTTGCCAGCTCGGTGCAACGGGATACCAGTAGTTGCGCAGGCCACGGTTCAGATAGGACTGAATCGGGTCGGCCGCGCCTTGAGTCGTTGTATTGGGGGACGTCATAAAGAGACTCCGGATGCGAAAGCGAAGAGACGTGTGCGGGAGAGCGCGCTTATTCAGCGAGCAGGCGGAATTCGGCGGCAAGGCGATCGGCGTCCCACGCATTGCCTTCCGGCGTGCGAAAGCCCACGCGGTTCAAACCGTCGACAACTTCCTGTAACTCGTTCGCGCCGGCTTCGAAAACTTTTTCCAACGCATCGCCGAAGTCGTTTTCATACTGGGTCGGCTCAGCCTTGCGCGTTTGCCAGATGAAGTTTTCGGTCTCGCCCGGCTTTTCGATCACGCCCTTGCCGGCAACGTTGTTCGGCTGCGGCGCGAGCCACGGCTTCAGGAAGGGATTGAAGTTCACGGTTTGTTCTCGCATGTCATTCCACCTTGATCTGGATTTCTTCGCCGGCGAGGCGTACCGAGTACATCTTCAGGTCGCGGCCACCCGGCTCTTTCAGGCATTTGCCGGTCGGGATATGGAACACGGCCTCGTGCAGCGGGCATTCGACGGTGTCACCGTCGACAAAGCCCTGCGTCAGCAGCGCGTACGCATGGGGGCAGACGTTTTCCAGCGCATACAGCGCATCGCCCACCTTGTAGATGCCGATTTCGGTGCCGTCGAGTTTGAACTCGAGCGGCGCGTCTTCGGACAGGTCACCGGCATGGCCGGCGCAGCGCCATTGTTCAGTCATTTCTCGCCTTCTCCTGAAGCCTTATGTTCCATATAAGGAACAGCAGTTCGTGTATGGATAATTATAGGAGGGGCTTTGGCTCGAGAAAATAAAAATCTGGGCTGGTAGGGGAAAACACCGACTGTGGCGTTCACAACACGGCTTTGCGTGAACTGACGTGAATGGTCCTGTTTGCTTGAGAGCCGTTCTGGGCTTGGGTTTGCCCATAATTTTCAGACAAATGCAACAGCCCGCATGCGGGTTTGTACGGGGTCCGAAAATTTATTTTGGCCGCTTCCAGACTCACTATAATTTTCCATAGGCGATACAAATGCCCATATATGGAACACAAAGCGGAGCAGTTTTGGCGCATAAACCCGAAGCTGCATTCAACCCAAAGCAAGGATCAGGGACGACGAAATCGGCGCGAGCTATCCGTCGTGTGATCAGGAGAACCAACGGTGAAGCACATCATTGCGGCGGCCGGCTTGACGGCAATCTGCGCAACGACTGGCGCCTGGGCGCAAAGCAGCGTGACGTTATACGGCAGCCTGGATGCCGGTATTGCGTACATCAGCAATGCGGGTGGCCATTCGAAGTGGATCGAGGAGCAGGGCAACATGCAGCCGGACCGCTGGGGCCTGAAGGGCGTCGAGGATCTGGGCGGTGGTCTTAAGACGGTTTTCCAACTTGAAAACGGTTTCTATACCAACACGGGGGCATTCGCCAAGGCGGGCACGCTGTTCAATCGCCAGGCTTTTGTCGGATTGAGTTCGGACCAGTTCGGCACGGTGACACTCGGCCATCAGACGCCCTTCAGCTTCGACGTGCTGGGTCCGCTGAGCACGGCCTATCAGGCTGCGAGCTGGTACGCGTTCCACCCGGGCAACATCGACGAACTCGCCGACACCGGCGTGGTGCCGTTCGACAACTCGGTGAAGTTCCGCTCGGCGAGTTTCGCCGGTTTCTCGGTCGGCGCGATGATGGGTCTCGGCAACACGACCAACTTCTCGACCGGCAAGACACTGAGCTTTGCGCTTAGCTATGCGAACGGTCCGTTCAAGGCCGGCGCGACCTATGCGAATGAGCACGACCGTACGCCGTCGATCGTGACGACGGGCATCACCAGCTTCCAGGGTGTCGCGGCGGCTAACTACACGGCGGGCAAGGTCCAGAACATGGGCGCGGGCGCGTCATACCAGTTCGGCAAGCTGCTCGTGCATGGTTTGTACACGCGTGTGAAGCTGGAATCGTCCGGCCATTCGGACACGTATCAGAGCTACGACGTGGGCGCGAATTATCAGTTCACGCCGTTCAACAGCGTTGCCGGCGGTGCCGCGACCACGACGATGGCCGGCCATCGCTGGACGCAGTTCGAGATCGGCGATATCTACGCGCTGTCGAAGTCGACGCAGTTGTATGTGAATGCGCTGTATGAGCGCGCGGGCTCGAATACGGACGCCGCGTTCTTTACGGCGGGTGTGTCGAGCGGCCGGAACCAGACGATTTTCCTGACCGGTATCCACCACTCGTTCTGATATCAGTTCGCCGCAACCGATCTGCGACGCGCTTGAGCCGCGGTCGGATCATCCGGCCGCGGACGATAGCTGAGCCGCTCGGACAATTCGAGCGCCGCCTGGCAAACCGCGATGATGAGCGGTTCGCGTTCTTCCGCTTCGCCGATATCGGAACGGGGAATGGTGACCGTCAACGCGGCCGTGATCTTGCCGCTTTGGTCGCGCACCGGCGCGCTCACTACTGAAATGCCACGTTCAAAAGACGCTTCGCTCAACGCGTAGCCGAGCGCCGCGCTTTCGCGCACTCTTCCGTACAGTTCTTCGACAGTCGCCGGCGTGCGTTCGGTGAACCGTTCGAGCTGCGGCTCGGGATACAACTGGCGCAATTCTTCGAAACTCAAATCGCCCATCAGCACCTGACCGTGCACCGTGGCATGCGCGGGCAAGCGTGTGCCGACATGCACCTTCACCGAACTGAACATTGGCTCATGGGTTTGCGCTTTGGCGACGAACACCACGTCGCGCTGGTCGCGGATCAGCAGATGCGTGCTGAGGCCGGTCGCGTCGCGCAAACGTTCGAGAATCGGCGTGCCGACGTCGGTCAGTTCGAGCGAACTCAGATATTCGAAACCGAGCCGCAGCACCGCGACGCTCAAACGGAAATAACGGTCGCCGTTCACGCGCTCGAGAAAGCCTAAAGCTTCGAGCGTTTGCAGCAGACGAAATGTAGTGGTGCGCGGAATGCCGATGCGCTTCGACAATTCGGGCGCGCCCAGAATCGGCTCGCGCGCGCTGAATTCGGCGAGGATGCGCAGGCCGCGCTCCAGCCCTGGCACGAGATAAGTCGATCCGCCGGTGCTCTCTTCATCGGTGGAATCGGGGGAATCGGCGCCGTCCGCCAAGGACCGCGCCGCGTCGTCTCGTGGAGTCGAAACTGTCGCGCCGCGTGGCCTCGCTTGCTTGCGTCCCGCTCCTGTCTGCTCTTCTTTTGCCATCTTGGCTGCCGTCTTTGCCGTTGTCTCTGCTGTTCATCGGATACAGATCAACATGATAGCGCGAAGCACACGGCGGTCATTTTCGTTTCGCGCGGTGCTATGCTTTGATGCGGTCCATTGCGCGAGGTCTCACTGCCGCGCTTTGGCTCCCGCCAGGCGTCCGGAGGCCATACCCATGTCCGATTCCGTCCAGATCCAGGTTGCCGACTCACATCTATATCCGGGCTGCGCAGTGCAAATCGCGCACCTGCCCGAGCCGGCCCGCGCGGCCGCGGCGATAGTCGAATTCGCGGACGGTTCCGGCGCGCATGCCACTTGCCATCGGCGGACTTTCGATGAACTCGAATTGACCGTTGACGGTTACGCTACTCAGCGGCGTCATCCAGTGGACGCCCGACATTGGCTTCTGCTCGCCGTCGACTCGACGCACATCAGTTGGCGCGTGAAGCGACGATTACCCTAGCCGTACCGGAACCTTCCGGCCACCTCGATTCTGAACCCGGTGCCGCGCGCACGCCGCCCCGAGCGCTAGCTTTCTGGCTGTGGAGCGCCCGTCACGCAAACTCCGAAAGATACCGATGACAGACAACGACTCCACCCTGCCACCGAACCCCGACGACACCCCCGACGATCCTGAACGCCGCCGTGTCCTGACCGGACTCGCGGCGCTCGGCATCGGGCTGGCACTAACCGGGTGCAAGACTGACCAAAGTACCGCGAGCGACCTGGCGCCGCGCAGTGTCGCCGACATGCGGCTCGACGCCGCGTTACGCGACCAGGTCAAGCAGATCGTGGTGATCTACGCCGAGAACCGCAGCTTCGCGAATCTGTACGGCAACTTTCCCGGCGTCCAGTATCCGCTCGATGCGGTGAGCGCCGAGCGTTATCTGCAACTCGACCGCGACGGCAAGACGCCGCTGCCGCGCCTGCCGGCAATCTGGGGCGGCCTCGTGCCGCAAGCGCAGGAGGTGGACGGCAAACGCTACATGATCGGTCAGAAGGATATTGCCAACCTGCGCAACGGCCCGTTCCATATTACCGACGCGCAAGGCGCACCGTTGCCGAATGGTGTGATCACGCGCGATCTTGTGCATCGCTTCTATCAGAACCAGATGCAGATCAACGCCGGGCGCAACAATCAGTTCGCTGCATGGGGCGACGCCGGTGGCCTGGTGATGGGGCACTACCGCAATTCCGCCGACACGCTGCGTCTGTGGAACCTCGCGCAGCAATACACGCTGTGCGACAACTTCTTCATGGCGGCTTTCGGCGGTTCGTGGCTGAACCACATCTTCCTGATCTCCGCGCAGGCACCGTTCTATCCCGACATCCACAACAGTCCGGCGAAGAAGATGGTCTCGGTGGTGGAAGGCGACGATCCGACCGGCACACGGCTCAAGGTGGCGGCCGATTCGCCGGCGTCCGCGCTCGACGGTCCGCCGAAATTCGTCAACGACGGCGCGTTTACCGCCGACGGCTACGCCGTCAACACGATGGCGCCGCCCTACCAACCGAGCAGCGTGCGGCCGGCCGAAGGCGGCAATCCCGCGCTCGCCGACCCGTCGAATCCGCGCGTGATGCCGCCGCAAAACTACGCGACGATCGGCGACCGTCTGACGGACAAGGGCGTCGACTGGGCGTGGTACAGCGGTGCGTGGCAGTACGCATTGGAGCATCAGGACACGGGCGCGGTGCCTGACTTCCAGTACCACCATCAGCCGTTCAACTACTTCACCAATTACGCGCCGGGCACCGCCGCGCGGCGCAAGTATCTGCGCGACGCAGGCCTCGGCGACGACGCGTCCACCAATCGTCTGATCGCCGATATCGACGCGGGGCGGTTACCGGCCGTGACGTTCTACAAACCGCAGGGCGATCTGAACATGCACGCAGGGTATGCGGATGTCGCATCGGGGGACCGTCACGTCGCGAATGTGATCGAACATATTCAGCGCGGCCCGCAGTGGGCCAATACTGTCGTAGTCGTCACGGTCGATGAGAACGGCGGCTGGTGGGACCCGGTCTCGCCGCCGAAGGGCGATCGCTGGGGGCCGGGATCGCGGGTTCCGGCGTTAGTGATTTCGCCATTGGCGAAGAAGGGGTACGTCGATCATACGGTGTACGACACCAATTCGATTCTTCGCCTGATTAGCCGCGTGCATGGACTGGCGCCGCTCGATGGGGTTGTCCTGCGCGATCGGGCTTTTGCGCAGAATGGCTTGGCGCCGCTTGGCGATTTGACCGGTACGCTGGATCTGGCCTGAGCCGCTTGCCTATCGCATTTGCCTATTACGTCGGGGTGGGCAGCAGTGCATCAATCACTGCGCGACCCCGTGCAGCTTGGCAATCACTGCATCCGAGATCTGCTGCGCGGTCTTTTTGATCGTCTTCTTCTCGTCACCGCTCGCCATCACGAACTTCGCCGCGATCACGTACGGATTGAGTTTGATCGCCGCGCCCGGCTTTCCCTTGCTGTCGGCTTCTTCGACGGCTTCATAGAGCGGCGGCAAACCGGCCGTCGCCAGGCTGTCGCACGACACGGCCACTTGAATATTGTTCTGACCCGCACCAAAACCGACCATCGCACGTCTTAGACGATTGCCGTCGTCGACGCTCAGAAACACGCCTCGCACTTGCCAACCCGTTGCGGGTAATGGTTGGCCGGGCGCCATACGGCGCGCGTCGACACCGCCTTTTTTCAGGTCCGCAGTCAGCGCGTCCCCCATCTCGTTCACGATGTCCTTAGCGTGGTCCTGCGGATTCTTGTCCTTGCCCATCGGTCCTGGACCACTCGGCAACAGACCGCGCAGGCGGCGCACACGTTGCCCCGGTCCGCTGTCAGGTGTCACGTTGGCCACGTCGAGGTCGAAGTCGGACACATAGACGATCGGCGCGGGCGCGGCGAAGGGGGGACTGTCCGCGGCTGCACTGAGCGTCGATATCGCACCGAGGCATCCCGCCACCATCGTGAGTTGCAGCAATCGACGCAGCATGGCCCGCCTCCACGAAATGTCTTTCAGACGCGGCTATCGTACAGCCATGCGCGCGGGGCGTAAGTTTTTTCGTGCCCGATCGCCGCGCCTTTTCGCCTTGCATAACACGCGTCGCGACATAGACTGATAAAGCATTACTTCGCAATTTGTACGGAACTGCCATGCGCCTGACCATCCTCATCAACGGTTCCGATCCCACCGTCAGCCACGACTACGCTGTGTTATGGCTCGACACCGACGAACATCGGTGGTCGAGGGAAGCGCATCAAGGGATCGATCTGCCCCCGTGGGGCGAGTTACACGACGACAATGGCGTGACGACCCTCTGTGCGCCGAGCACGGATGCGCCGCTGTGCACGCTGCGCGGATTGCACGTCGATCGCAAACAACGCGTGAGCGCGGCGCAAGGTGCCGCAGCGTGGACAGCCTTGCCGACACACGCGCCGACCAGCGGTTTCTGGCGCTTGCAAGCTGTCGATCGCCAGAATGTGCACGCCGAACACAGTGTTTTCGGCAATTAGGTTTCGGCGCTTTTTTCGTCGGTCGAAATTTCCACCCATCCAAACCGCGCTGCCTGCGCGCGTGGTGAGTGGGTTCGTGTGCGCGTTCGACCGTCGGCCCGCATTTCCGCGTTCCGCATTCCGCGCGCTTAAGTCCGTCTTAAGTTTGCGTACGTAGAGTTTGAATTCCACGCATTAGGGTCGCTGCAAAGCGGCCCGTTTTTTTTGGTGCAGCGGTTTTTGTCGTGCGTCGTGCACTTCTTCCGCCCGCAGCATTTTCATCGCTGCGAGCACTGCGCAAAAAGCCACTTCCGTTCCCCGTTTTCTTCTGCGGTCCACGTCGCTCGACACCGGCTCGCGACGCTATACTTGCGCCCCCGATCAATCAACTGACTGACATATGAAGAAGTGGTTTGCCTGTCTGTTGTTCGCCGTTGCCGCTCACGCGAGCGCGGCACCCTCCTGCACCCAGTTCACCCCGAATGCGCAATGGCCGGTTCTGACCAATCAGAAGATGGCGCCGAAAACGCGCATGCTTTGCTATAGCGATTTCGCGGTTCTGCATTCGGGTATCACGCATGGTCCCTTGTGGTCCGCGGAGCATCTGACGCGCGACCATATCGAAGCCGCCAAAGACATGGTGCGCACCAACAAGTTCTTCGAAGACGCGCGCTTGCCCGACGGTGAGGGCGCGACGCTCGCGGACTATAAACGCAGCGGCTTCGATCGCGGTCATATGAGTCCGGCAGGCAATCGCTGGAATCAGGAAGCGATGGCACAATCGTTTTCGCTAGCCAACGTCGTGCCGCAAAATCGCGAGAACAATCAGCGCTTGTGGGCGCGTATCGAAACGTCGGTGCGTAAGATCGCAATGTCTTACAACGATACCTATGTCATCACCGGGCCGATTTTCAGCGGCCAGCAATTGCAGACCATTGGACCGACACGCGTCTTCGTGCCGACTCAATTGTTCAAGGTGGTCTACGTGCCGTCCCGGCAGATGGCGTTCGCGGTGGTGGTGGACAACGTCTCGACCAACCGCTACGACATCAGGACGATTCACGAACTCGAGACAGCATCGGGCATCCGTTTTCCGGGCATTCCGGAGAATCTCAAAGATCAGCGACCGGGAGGACTGAAAGGTGTTTAAACCCTATTCGAACGATGACGACGTGCTCAACATCCAGGGCGATGCACTCACCGTCAGCAACGGCACCACGCGCGTAGTGCTGAACGGCACGCTGGAGTTGACGCAAGACCAGCGCGGGTTGAAGGCGGCACTGGCGCTGAAGGAAGCGATCGATGCGATAGTGGCCGCGCTGCAGGCACAGGCCAATCTGCCGGCGAAGGTGAAGGACGAGCCGGATGCGAAACCGGGCGTCGTGCAGAATCCGTTTCAATAGCGCATTCACGCATTCACGCTATTGCCCAGGCGCGAAGGTACGGGATTTCCGCGTCGCCTTCGCAGCTGGGAGGTGAAACCGCTTCAGGCTGATTCAGAACCCCGATATGTATCCGCCGTTACGTTTTGTCACCAGAGCGCCGTCAACTGCTGTCTTCCGGCCAACGTTAAACCGGCAGCGCTGAAACATTTCAGCCGCGACATAAAGAACAACCGGTTTAACCAGGAGTTACATCATGAAGACGCTTTTCGCTGCTCTCGCTTCGGCTCTCGTCGTGTCGACCGCATTCGCACAAACCGCAGCACCGGCGGCCGCGCAACCTGCGCAAACGCAACCCGCCGGTCAAGCGAATCTGAAGGCGAGCACCGCCGCGCAAACCAGCGCCACGGACGAAAGCACCGCCACGACCAAAGCGCCGACCAAGGCCGCAACGAAGTCGCAAGTGAAAAAGGCTTCCGCCAGCCACACGGCAAAGACCCATAAGGCCACCAAGAAGACTGCTGTAGATACAAGCGCAAGCAAGACAAAGACGGAGAGCGCGAAAGAGGCCAGCAATGCCCCGGCAAAAACCGACGGCGCAAAGACCGACACGACGAAAACGCAATAACACGTGATCGGCTTTCGGCACGCACCGGCCAGGCATCTGTAGTTAATCGAAGCCGAACTCTGCCGTTCAGGGAGGGCGAGTCTCACGACTCGCCTTTTTTTTATGGGCGCGTCGCATGGGCCCAGTTGAAGCTCACGCAACTTGCCGGCACGGCCCCCGGTTGAATTCGAGCAACTCGTCTAGTCCGCGCGATTTTTTCAGCGGACACACCAATTTTTGCACTGCGTTTACTCGTACACGTCTAATCTCGAACTGTCTTGATCAACCATGGCGTCAACGAACGCCGCATCAAATGGCACTCACGCAATCAATCGACAAATTCGAAACGCAGCCGCTTAGCGCGCCGCCGGTCCAGCGCAACAATGTCATCCCCTTCCCCGCGGCTCGCGCCCGCTTGCAGATCACCCTGCCTCATCCCCCGCACGATCTTCCCGGCAGCCAGCTCCGCACACTGCTTCATTCGCCGCTCGGCGTGTATGTGGTCAGCACGGAGGCCGTGCGCGAAGAAGTGCGCGTGCAACTCGACATTGCGCTCGACGACCTCGACTTCACCTTGCATACGCTGATCTCGACACTCCCAGCAGCACTCATCGGACCATTGAAGCGCCGCCATGCCGTCGCAAAGGCGCGCTAATCATGTTCTCAGGAATCTGGCTGCCCATCGTCACCCCGTTTCGCAACGGTGAAGTCGACGTCGACGCGTTGCAGCGCCTCGCGGACTATTACCTGCGCACGGAGATCAGCGGATTTGTCGCCTTGAGCACGACGGGCGAAGCCGCTTTATTACAGGAATCCGAACGCCTCACCGTCTTGCAGGCGCTGACCGATGTGATCGGCTCGCGTCTGCCGATGCTGATCGGCGTAGGCGGCGCCAATACGCGCGACGTTCTGCACGATATTCAGCGCTATGAGCGCTGGGACTGCGCGGGCTATCTGGTGTCTCCACCATCGTACGTATGTCCGGATCAGGCCGGCGTGCAATGGCATTTCGAACAGGCTGCACTCGCCACCGAACGCCCTATCGTTCTGTACGACGTGCCACATCGAACAGGTGTGGCGATCGCGCCTGAAACGGTTGCGCATTTGGTCGAGTACAGCAACATCGTCGCAATCAAGGAATGCGAAAAGGAACACTTCAGCAAGCTGCGTGGCCTGCCGATCAACGTGCTGTGCGGCACCGATGAAGCATTGGACGACTGTCTGCACAACGGCGGCACAGGTGGCATTCTGGCGAGCGCGCATGTTTGCTCGGACCTGCTGGTTGCCGTACAGGAATTGATCCGCGCCGATCGTGACCCGGACGAGCGCAATCTGTTCGCCAGCTTGCTGCCCGTATTGCGTCTGCTGTTCGCCGCGCCCAATCCGTCCGCGATCAAGGCGATGCTGGCATTCGATCATTCAATGACCGACGAAACGCGTATGCCGATCACGCGCGCGTCGGCACAACTCGTCGAGCGCCTGGGCACCGCGCGCGACAGGTTGCAGGATCTGCGCGCCGAGTTTGCTGGAGCGATGAGCTAAAGCGCTAAAGAGCTGGAGCAACAACAAGAGGTCCCGAGGAGGAATGCGCCACGAATGAGTTCATCATTCGTGGCGCAAACTTGCGTCCAGGCGCTGCATCCGCAGCACGACGCGCTGCGCGTAACCGCGACCACCACCGCTGTAGCGAACGAGCGCGGCGTCGAGATCGCCGCCGCTTTCATCGAGGTAGCCGCGCAAAATGGTCGAGCCGATCCGCACGTTGATTGCCGGATCGGATAAGTCGGTTGTGCCCGCAATCAATTGCGGATGCGCAGCGGGCAAGACCTGCATCAGCCCTCGCGCGCCTGCGATGCTGACCGCGTGGCGATCGAAACTCGACTCGACCGACATCACGGCAAGCAGCAATACCGGCGAGATGGCTTGACGCTCGGCTTCGATCAACACCGCGCGAGCGATCTTCATGGATTCCAATGGTGCAACGCGAAACTGCGCGCGCAGCATGGCGGTGATATCGCTGAGCGCCGGCAAGCCGGCGTCTAGTATTGCGTCGCTCGCGACAGTTGGAGCGGCCAACGGCAACGCCGACTGCACGTCGGCGGCGTGCGATGCCGCGGCGAACGAGAAGACGATCGCCGCGAACATCACCTTCAGGCCGACTTTGCGGCGAAGGTTTCGTTGTACCTGGACACCATCCAGAGCGCTATTTCCATGCATAGGTTCGCTTCCTGACCGAGGTACATCGACCTTACCGGGCTTGGTATAGCGAATCGCCAAAGAAATAGGGGTGCGCCGTAAAATACTTATAAAGATGCGGTGGCGCGTGAGTGGACGTATAGAGGACGCAGCGTCGCGCTTTGCGCGTAGATCGAGGCGATCAGTCCGCGGCCGGATTCAGATCGGCTAGCGCCCTGAGCTTTTGCACGTCGGTGATTTCGATTTCCGCATAGCCCAGCTTCAACGCACCTTGCGTTTCGAACTGCCTGAGCACCTGATTGATCGTCTGCCGCGACAGAGCCAGCATCATCGCGAGGTCCTCCTGCGGTACTTTGAGTACGCGCCGCAATGCGCCGGGCTCGCCGTAGCCGCCTGCCATCAACAACAGGCGACGCGCCACGCGCGGTGCGGCGGGCAGCAAGGCGGCTTCTTCAATGGCGTCGAAAGCGAGGCGCAGCTTTTGCGTCAACAGCAAACCGAAGACATGCCAGTACTCGGGTGTGCGTTCGAGCAGCGAGGCAAGCGCCGCGCGCGACACATGAAACAGCTCGGAATCGCGTTCGGCATACGCGTCGTGGGTTCGCGGGCGATTATCGAACAGCGCGATCTCGCCGAACCAGTTGACCGGCTCGATGACCGCGAGCAACGCTTCCTTGCCTGCCGAGCTGGCCGCGCCGATTCTCACGAGACCATCGAGCACGCAATAGAGGCCGTCGTCGGAATCGCCGCGCGTGAAGAGCCGTTCACCGGCCGCGAGGCGCTCGACACGCCCCGCTTCGACAAGCTGCGCCCGCATGGCAGCGGGCGCCGAGCGAAACCACGCGCTGCGTTCAAGCCGCGCGGCAAGCTCATTGGATGAAAAACTCGCAGTCATAGAACGGCATCCGTGCCCGATTGTCGGCTACCCGATGGTTTCAAATTCCGCTGCCCGCGATTATGCTGGCTTTGATTGAGGAGCGGCATCCATGAGAACGCTGACGCAACAGCTTACGCAATACGCGGCCTACCATCGTGACCGGCGCAATATCGCCACGCATTTCATCGGCATTCCGATGATCGTGCTGGCGCTGGCGGTATTGTTGAGCCGGCCTGCTTTCAGCTTCGGCGCGCTGCCATTTGCCTTTTCGCCCGCGTGGGTGTTGTTCGCCGCAGCGACTGTCTATTACCTCGTGCTCGATGTGCCGCTCGGCGTGATGATGGCAGTCGTATCGGTACTGTGCGTCGCGTGCGGGGAGTGGCTCGCCGCGCAAACTACCCTCACCTGGCTCGCCGCCGGCATCGGACTCTTCGTGGTCGGCTGGGTGTTTCAGTTCATCGGCCACGTCGCCTACGAACATCGCAAGCCGGCATTTGTCGACGATGTGATCGGTTTGCTGATCGGGCCGCTATTCGTTCTCGCTGAAGCGTTGTTCGGCTTTGGCTGGCGGCCGGCGCTGCGCGAGGCGATCGAGGCACAGGTCGGCGCAACGCGTATCAATGCGGATCGTGCGGCAGCGCATCGCTGAACCGCGGCGTGTGATTCAGCGGCCGAGGCTCAGCGCGGCGCAAACCGAATGAGCCGCACGCTATGCAAAGCCGTCAGCGCTACCGCCATCCAGATCGGAACATACGTGGCTAACTGTGCGGCGCTGAGCGTCTCGCCGAGCAGCGTGATCGAGACAAACACGAGCAACACCGGTTCGACATAGCCAAGAATGCCGAACAAGGCGACCGGCAATAAACGGCTCGCCTTTAGATACGAAGCCAGCGCAATAGTGCTGAGCGCGCCGAGTCCAGGCAACAACAAGCACCACATGTCGATACGGCCGCCGATCATCGTCAACGAACCACCGATGATGATGAACACAGCCGCCGCGGGCAACAGCAGCGCCATTTCGACCGTGAACATGGCGAGCGAATCCTGGTTGATTTTGCGGCGCAGCACGAAATACGGCGGATAGCCGAGCGCGACGAGCAACGTGGGCCACGAAAAGGCACCCGTCATCCACAGTTCATGCACGACGCCCAACGCGGCGCAGATAACAGCGAGCCACTGCAGACCGTCGAGGCTCTCGCGATAGTAGAAGCGCCCCACCAGCACCATCACCAGCGGCAGCAGAAAATAGCCGAGCGAGACTTCGAGCATGCGCCCATGCAGCGGCGCCCATAGAAACACCCACAGCTGCGCGCCCAGCAACGCCGCGCTGACGACCATCGCCGCGCCGAGCGTCGGCTCCGTCACCATGCGGTAAAGAAGTTGCCGGAGAATCGGCAGGCGTTTGCGCAACATGATCAGCACTAACGCCCCGGGGACGGTCCACACAATACGCCACGCGAAAATGTCGAGACCGCTCAACGGCGCAAGCAGCCTGGCGTAAGCGGACAGTAAAGCAAACATCGCCGACGCGCCGACCGACAACGCGATACCGCGCTTTGGGTCATACTGGTTCATTGCGCGGCCCGTAGCGCAATCGCTTTGACATGCAGTGCAAGTGCGCGAATGGATGCAGATACAAGTGTGTGCGGCGCAGCATACGGCCGTGCGCCTCGAGTTGTTGTCATTAGGAGTGAAGTCTCACAAGCAGGCAGTGCGGCTGATGGTGCGTATCAAGCGCTGCATTTTTATCTTCGATATGCGATGCAAGCCGGCATTCTAGACGGGTTCCTGAACAACGTGCCCGTTCGTTCCTTGCAGTCAATAGCAATTTTTCCCGTGCGCATCGCGCGCCGATGCACTAGAACATAACTTCACGCGCGACAGGCGAATCCGCAGTTGCAACGCCAGCAACTTTCCGCGCAGTTGCGCAAGCGCGAATCTTGCTACGAAGTCTAGCGGCACCGTTTGCAACGTCATCTGAGACATCTTGGATATCCGTCGCAACCGTCATTTTCAACTGTCATCACTGCATCAATGAGCCGGGCCGGCATAGGCAGTCCATACGGACCGAGCCCGCCCTTCTTTCCCGCGGCATACAGCAACTGCGAGCAACTGCGCTCCGTTGCACCTGCCGCCGCCCGGCCAGCAATCCCGCTCATCGAATGTGACTACTGGAGCCAGCATGACCCAGCCAGCCCTATCGCACGACGCATCGCCCGACCTGCTCCGCGCCACCTTCGCCGCCGAGGTGCGCGCCGGACTCACGCACACGCCGCAAAAAGAGTTGCCGTCGAAGTATCTGTATGACGAAGTGGGTTCTGCGTTGTTTGAAGTGATAACAGTATTGCCCGAATACGGCGTGACACGCGCCGAGGAGCGCCTGCTCGCGAAGCACGCAGCGGACATCGTCGCGCATCTGCCGCACGACGTGACCGTCGCTGAACTGGGCAGCGGCAGCGGCCGCAAAACGCGGCGCATTCTGGAAGCGCTGTGTAAAAAGCGCCCCACTTCTTACTTCCCGATTGAAATTTCGCGCAGCGCATTGCAGTTGTGCAGGCGCGAACTTGGCGACATCGAGCGGATTTCGATCGTCGGTTACGAACGCGATTACCTGGCCGGGCTCGCCGAGGTGAGCCAGGACCGCGCGGCGGACGAGCGCTTACTCGTCCTGTTTCTTGGCAGCACGATCGGCAATTTCGGCCGGCTCGCGGCCACGCGTTTTCTGCGCGATATCCGCAACATGCTTGCGCCTGGCGACGCGTTGCTCCTCGGCACAGATCTGATCAAGCCGATACCGGTGCTGGTGGCAGCCTACGACGATTCGGTCGGCGTGACCGCATCGTTCAATCTCAATCTGCTGGCGCGCGTCAATCGCGAACTCGACGGCGACTTTCCGCTCGATGCGTTCGAACACGTCGCGCGCTTCAATCCGGACGCGCGCAGCATCGAGATGCATTTGCGTGCGAAGCGCGATGTCACCGCGCATGTGGGCGCAGCGCAATTGACCGTCTCGCTCAAGGCAGGCGAAACGATCTGGACCGAGAGCAGCCACAAATATCGCGCGGACGAGGTGCCCGCGATCGCCGACGATGCGGGCTTCGTGTGCAGCCATCAATGGATCGAAGATGGATGGGGATTCGCTGAAAGTTTGCTGGTGGCGCGTTAGGCGCAAAGCGTTATCGGCTGACTAATCGGACAAACAGGACGCGCAAACTGCAAGGCGGCGCGCTATCTAGGTGATGGCGCGCCGCCTTTGTTTTGGGTGAAGCTCGCGTACTCAGTGCTGCTCGAACCGCTCGAAACGCTTTTCGGTTGCGCGTTCCTCGCCGGTCACTTCGGTGACGCGCGCCGCCGGCGGCCCGTGACGCAGCCACGACAGCATCCGGTCGACCTGGTTGGCCGAGCCCTGCAACATGGCTTCGACGGAACCGTCGTCGAGATTCGCCACCCATCCCTTGATACCGAGCGCGTGGGCCTGCCGCACAGTGGCGTGGCGAAAGCCCACGCCCTGCACGGTGCCGCGCACCCGTACGTAATATGTTTCGATCCGCTGGTCCAGATCCGGGGCCATGCCGTCCTCTCGTCACATTCTTTCAAGCCGGCATTCTAGACGTGTCGCGACGAGAATGCTCGGCCGCGTCTCAGTTCGCCTGCGCGCCTCGGTCCCCCGGCGCGACACGCGGCCCGCGCGACACGTACAATCCGTCGACTGTCACGCAGGGAATCAAACAGAATGACCGAACAGAATCGCGATCTCGTGCTCGTCACCGGCGCATCCGGCTTCGTCGGCTCGTCGGTGGCGCGCATCGCGCAACAGAAGGGTTTCAAGGTGCGCGTGCTGGTGCGCGCCACCAGTCCGCGCAAAAACGTCGAGGCGCTGGATGCGGAAATCGTCGTGGGCGATATGCGCGACGAAGCGTCAATGCGCAACGCGCTGCGCGGTGTGCGCTATCTGCTGCACGTCGCCGCCGACTATCGCCTGTGGGCGCCGGACCCGAGCGAAATCGAGCGCTCGAATCTCGAAGGCACCGAGGCGACCATGCGCGCGGCGTTGAAGGAAGGCGTCGAACGCATTGTCTACACGAGCAGTGTGGCCACGCTGAAAGTCACCAGTTCCGGCCAGTCCGCTGATGAAACCTCGCCGCTCAAAGCCGACCAGGCGATCGGCGTGTACAAGCGCAGCAAGGTGCTGGCCGAACGCGCGGTGGAGCGCATGATCGCCGAAGATGGCCTACCGGCCGTGATCGTCAATCCGTCCACGCCGATCGGTCCGCGCGACGTCAAGCCGACGCCGACCGGGCGCATCATCGTCGAAGCGGCGCTCGGCAAGATTCCCGCGTTCGTCGACACGGGGCTGAACCTCGTGCACGTGGACGACGTGGCCGCCGGCCATTTTCTCGCGCTCGAACGCGGCAAGATCGGCGAGCGCTACATTCTCGGCGGCGAAAATCTGCCGCTGCAACAGATGCTCGCGGATATCGCGGCGCTAACCGGCCGCAAGGCGCCGACGCTGAGCTTGCCGCGCTGGCCGCTTTATCCGCTCGCCGCGGGCGCAGAAGCCGTCGCCAAGATCACGAAACGTGAACCGTTCCTCACCGTCGACGGTCTGAAGATGTCGAAGAACAAGATGTACTTCACCTCGGCAAAGGCGGAACGCGAACTCGGCTATCGCGCGCGACCCTATCGCGAGGGTTTGAGCGATGCGATCGAATGGTTCAGGCAAGCCGGATATTTGAAGCCTTGATAAAAGCGCTGACGCGGGCGGCATAAGCGACAGCGCCTGGCCCGCGCAGGGTGGCATGAGCCCAATCGCGCAGGCTACGACGCACCGACTCTCGAAAGCAGCATCACGCAGGTCACGCCGCCCCAAACAATCCGGCGTGGCCCGCACGCACTTTGTTACAACGTCACTGTGTTTGCGACAGGTAAAAGCCTACGCGCAGCAGTTAAAATCGTGGGTCTTACCAGAGAAAGCTCGCATGAATCTTCACGAACAGCTCGGCGCGCTGGAAATGGGCGTCGATCAGCTCATCCAGGCTGTCGTGGCCCCGCAGGCCGAAAACATCCCCGAGACAACCGCACACGCTGCAAACGCCGCAGAGGTGGCAGCGCAGGAAACGCCGGCGGCGAATCACGCCTCATCGGAATCAAAAGCGCAAAACGTTGCGTCTGAGGCAACGACGGCGGCAATAGCGGCAGAAGCAGCGGCGTCCGGCGAAGAGCCAGCCGCCCAGGTGCAGCCCACGCTCGAAATCAACCGCCCCGCGCAAAACGAAATCACGATGACGATCGGCGGCCAGACGGTCGCGCTGCGTGCCGAGCAGATCGGGCAGTTGATCGAGGAATTGTCGAACGCGCGCGCCTCGATGACGCCGGAACCGCCGCCGGGCATCCCGCCGGGCTGGCGTTTCGTGTCGACGAAGAATCCCGTCATGGCCGTGCAGAAACAGTCGAATGGCGACCGTCTGCTGGTCATGCGCCACACCGGTCACGGCTGGGTGCCATTCACGTTCTCGCCCGACATGGTGATCCAGATGTACATGATGCTCACCAAGGGCTGAAGCAAAGGTCGATGCAAAAATAACGGCGCCCGAGAGCGCCGTTATTTTCGTCTGATCAATCCCTGGGACAGCCGCGCCTCAGCGCTCCTGCACCGGCGCCTGCACCCGTGCCTTCCATTGCCCGCCCTTGCCGCGCCAGTAGCGCACCGCCGACGCAAACGTCGCGCCGACATAGAACAGCGCCACCAGCGGCAGAAACGGGGCCCACAGCGGCGAGCGACGGTAGTAGCTGAGCATCGGCGCATACGCGCAGCACATGGCCGCCCAGGCGAGCCACGCGGGCGCACCTTGAGGACCGAGCACCAGCGCGGCCGCCGGCGGCACCAGGTAGATGATCGTCATGCCCAACAGCGTACCTGCCAGCAGCAGCGGCGAGTAATGAAGCTGCGTAAAGGCCGTGCGCGCGATCATGTTCCAGATCTCACGCCAGCTATCGTAAGGACGCAGCGACACGCTGCGCGCCGCCACATCGAGACGGATCGGATGACGCCCTGTGCCGCGATGCTTGATCCGCGCAGCAAGGCTGCAATCGTCGATCAGCTCGGCGCGAATCGACTCGATGCCGCCCGCCTCTTCGAGCGCGCTGCGCCGCACCAGCATGCAGCCGCCCGCCGCCGCGGCCGTGCGGTTGCGCGGGTTGTTGACCCACGAAAACGGATACAGCTTGGCGAAGAAGAACACGAAGGCAGGAATCAGCGCCTTCTCCCAGAACGAATCGCAGCGCAGACGGACCATCAGCGAGACGAGGTCGCGCTTTTCCGCATCCGCACGGGCGACGAGTTGCGCGACGGCGTCGGCGGGATGGCCGATGTCGGCATCGGTAAGCAGCAGGAAATCGGCCGGCAGGCCGAGCGTGCGCACCGCCTCGATACCTTGCGACTGCGCCCACACCTTGCCGGACCAGCCCGGCGGCAGCGGCTTCGCGCTCAGCACCGTCAGACGATCGGGGCATTGCAGTTGCAACGCGGCCGCGCGAGCTGCGTCGGCGGTGCCGTCGGTGCTGTGGTCGTCGACCACGATCACGTGAAATTCGCCCGGATAGTCCTGCTCGAGCAGGGTGGTGACCGCCTGCGCGATCACGTCGACTTCATTGCGTGCCGGCACCACGGCGGCAACCGCCGGCCATGTTTCGCGCGGCTCAAGCGTGAGCGGCGCGGCGGGCCGCGCCCGCCCGAAACCGCCGCGCGCAAACAGCAACACACACCAGATCAGCAGGGAAAGACACGAAAGAAGAAACAGAACCACCGCCATTAAGCATTACCCTCGAGTGAACCCGCTTCTACGCCGACGCGCCGAGACAGGCGCATCACCACAGTGCGTACCGCGACGACGCACCAGTCAAATGTGTTGAGTACCGGCCGCTCGCGAAACACGTCGTAGCCGGTTTTTTCGATCCGCTCGAGGATCCGCAAACCGCCGTGGATAGCGCCGCACAGCTCGATCCCGAGGCGCCCGGGAATCCGCAACGCGAGCGGTGCGCCACGTACCAGCGTGGTCCGCACGAACGAAATTTCATAGGCCATCAGCTTCGTCCAGGCATCGTCGACGACACCTCTCGCGATCTGCGCCTCGGTCACGTTGAAGCGCCGCATATCCGCGAGTGGCAGATACACGCGGTCTTTTTCCCAGTCGGCCGCGACGTCCTGCCAGAAGCTGATCAGTTGCGAAGCCGTGCAGATCGCATCGGCGTCGGCGAGATTCTCCGGCGTGGCGGCGCCCACCAGATGCAGCATCAACTGCCCGATCGGGCTAGCCGAGTGGCGGCAATAGTCGAGCAAGGCGGACCGGTCCGCGTAACGGCGGGTGTCGATGTCCTGACCGCAGGCGTGGAGCAGATCGTAGAACGGCGCCAGCGGCAGTTTATACTGCGCGATCACGCCGGCGAGCTTGCCGAACAGGAGTGGGTGCACCGGCGCCGCGCGCCGCGCCGCTACCGCGTCGAGGCCGGCGCGGAAGTCGGCGAGGCGGGCATGCCGCTCGGCCGGGCTCCAGTCGCCCTCATCGGCGATGTCGGCGGCGGTGCGGACAACCTGATAGATAATGCCGATAGGCGCGCGCAGCGCCTTTGGCAGCAACACGCTCGCGACCGGAAAATTTTCGTATTGATCGACGTCCATCCAGCGAGCCTCGAAACCTTTCTGTAATGCGGCAGCCGATACGTGCCGCAGGACCACGTAGTTTAAGGGTTCCGCCAAACCAGTGCAGCGTGTAATCATTGCCACCTGCGCCACGCGGGCGGCGCCGGGCAGTGGCCCGCAGTGCGGCGCGGCCCCAACACCCTGGCGGACAGGCCAAAGCAAAGCCGGCCTGATAGCGTTAGAATGCGCGTTTGGTTTTGCTGTACCGGCTGGTCGCCGGGGCTCAAGACGTCAACTAAATAGATGATCGCGGCGATAAAGTCATAATTACCGACTTCTTCGAAACCCGCGTCAGTCGGAGTTCGCCAATTTATGCGAGTCATCCTTGCTCAGCCCCGCGGCTTTTGTGCGGGTGTTGTACGTGCAATCGAGATCGTCGATCGCGCGTTACAGCAACACGGCGCGCCCGTGTATGTCCGCCACGAGATTGTTCACAATCGCCACGTGGTGGATAACCTGCGCCAGAAAGGCGCGCGCTTTGTCGAAGAACTCGATGAGGTGCCGCACGGCGCCGTGGCGATTTTCAGCGCACACGGTGTCGCGCAGACCGTCGAGCGCGACGCGGAACAGCGCGGTCTTGACGTGCTCGACGCGACCTGCCCGCTCGTGACCAAGGTCCACGTGCAAGGGCGCCAATATGTGGCAGCGGGTCGTACCCTGATCCTGATCGGCCACGCGGGCCATCCGGAAGTGGAAGGCACGATCGGCCAGATTCCCGGCAAGGTGCTGCTGGTGCAAAGCGAGGCTGAAGTCGCGCATCTGGACCTGCCGCTCGATACGCCGCTGGCGTACGTCACGCAGACCACGCTATCGGTCGACGACACACGTGGCATCATCGATGCCCTGCTGCGCCGTTTCACCGACATCGTCGGTCCCGACACGCGCGACATCTGCTACGCCACGCAAAACCGTCAGGCGGCGGTGCGCGAACTGAGCAAAGAGGTCGAGGTGCTGCTGGTGGTAGGCGCAACCAACAGTTCGAACTCGAACCGGCTGCGCGAGATCGGCAGCGAAACCGGCGTGGCGAGCTATCTCGTCGCCGACGGTTCGGAAGTGAAGCCGGAGTGGTTTGCGAACGTGCAGACTGTCGGCATCACGGCTGGTGCTTCAGCACCGGAAGAGATGGTAATGAACGTAATCGATGCGCTGCGCGCATTGGGGCCCGTCGATGTCACGACGATGGCGGGCCGTGAAGAGAAAGTCGAATTCAAGTTGCCATCGAAACTGATGCAACCACTCGCTGCACGCGAAGTTTAAGGAGGACACCTTGTCTATTCCGCTGCTACAGAAAGTCCGGGTTGGCGCATACATCATGCGTCAGCATCTCTCTGGCAACAAACGCTACCCGCTCGCCTTGATGCTGGAGCCGCTGTTCCGCTGCAATCTTGCCTGCAATGGCTGCGGCAAGATCGACTATCCGGATCCCATCCTGAATCAGCGTCTGTCGCTCGAAGAATGCCTTGGCGCAGTCGACGAATGCGGCGCACCGGTCGTTTCGATTGCAGGCGGCGAGCCGCTCCTGCACAAGGAAATGCCACAGATCGTGAAGGGCATCATCGCGCGCAAGAAGTTCGTGTATCTCTGCACGAATGCGTTGCTGATGGAAAAGAAGATGGACGACTACGAGCCGAATCCGTACTTCGTCTGGTCGGTTCACCTGGACGGCGATCAGCAGGCGCACGATCACTCGGTGTCGCAGGAAGGCGTATACGACAAGGCTGTCGCCGCCATCAAGGAAGCGAAGCGCCGCGGTTTCCGCGTGAACATCAACTGCACGTTGTTCAACGACGCCGTGCCGGAACGCGTCGCTGCATTCTTCGACACGCTCGGCCCGATGGGCGTGGACGGCATCACCGTCTCGCCGGGTTATGCGTATGAACGCGCGCCGGATCAGCAACACTTCCTGAACCGCGACAAGACCAAGCAACTGTTCCGCGAGATTTTCAAGCGCGGCAACAATGGCAAGAACTGGTCGTTCAGCCAGTCGGGCATGTTCCTCGACTTCCTGGCCGGCAATCAGACGTACGAGTGCACGCCCTGGGGCAACCCGGCGCGTACGGTGTTCGGCTGGCAGAAGCCGTGCTACCTGGTCGGCGAAGGCTACGTGAAGACCTTCAAGGAATTGATGGAAACCACGGAGTGGGAAAAGTACGGCACGGGCAACTACGAGAAGTGCGCGGATTGCATGGTGCACTGCGGCTTTGAAGCGACTGCCGTGATGGATACGGTGGCGCACCCGTTGAAGGCGTTGAAGGTCAGCCTGCGCGGCCCGAAGACTTCGGGTGCCTTCACCAAGGATATTGCTTTGGATAAGCAGCGTCCGGCTGAGTACGTGTTCTCGCGACACGTCGAGATCAAGCTCGAGGAAATCGGGCGCGCTGGAAAGGGTAAGAAGGTGCAGACGGCGGCGTCTGCTTCCGCACACTAAGCGCTGCCTGGGGCGGTTTTGTCCGCCCCATGAAGTACATGTTCGGTAGAAAAAAAGCGCGGTGGCCTGATAGCCACCGCGCTTTTTCTTTTTTGCGTTGTTACGTCAGCCCGCGCTTCGTGCGTTATGCGCAGTCAGGAACTTGATCAGCCCATCCACGCCGCCCTTGGAAATCTGATCGGCGAACTGCGTCTGATACACCTGGATCAACCAGGCGCCCATCATGTTGATGTCGTAGATCTTCCAGCCGTTAGCGCCCTTGGTCAGCCGGTAATCGATGGCATCATCGCCGCCATTGCTGATCACGTGCGACTGCACCACCAGGTCCTTGGAGCCGGCCGCCACATTGACGGGCGAGAACTTGAACTTCACATCCTGATCCCGCAACTGCGACAGCGAGGCGGCGTAGGTGCGCACCAGCAGCAGCGTAAACTGGTCATAGAGCTGCTTCTGCTGCTCGGGGGTCGCCGTACTCCATGCCTTCCCTACCGCGATCCGCGTGGTCCGCTGAAAATCGGTAGCCGGTACGAAGCGCGTTTGAACCAACTCGGTGATTTTCGCCATATCGCCACCGCGCGCCTGCGGGTCGGCCTTCATCGCGGCCACCGTGCCTTCGACGGCACTCTTCACAACCGCATCGGGCGCGCTTTGCGCATAGGCCGCCGTGGACACCATGGCCGCGGCCAGAAAAGCAGACAGATAACGTTTCATACGCTCGCCAAAACCCCAAGAAGTAAGCGCCGGCAGGCTCGCAAGCCCTCAGCGAAAGCAGGATAGACCAGTATACCGATATTGCGTTCCCACCCCAGCCGCGCCGCCCGGGCGTCGTCCTTGCTAGCGAAGTGGAGCCGAGTCGCTCCGGCTCTGTATACTTGTGCACTTTCGTCAAAAACACCACTCGTGATAAGGCCACCTCCGCCTACATGCTGAAGTCATCTATCGTCCGTCTCGTCGCCTATTCGGTGCGCCATCCGTTTCGGATCATCGCTCTGTCGCTCGTGCTCGCCGTTTTGAGCGGCTTCTACGTTGCCCATAACTTCAAGATCAACACCGATATCAGCAAGCTGGTCGAGACCGACAAGCAATGGTCGTCACTCGAAAATGCGATGGATGCGGCCTTCCCGGATCGCGGTCAAACCGTGTTGGTGGTGGTCGAAGCGCGCGCCCCGGAGTTTGCCGACGCCGCCGCCAATGCCCTGAGCGCCGCGCTCAAAGCCGATCCGAAGGAATTCGTCGCCGTCTCGCAGCCCGCCGGCGGTCCGTTCTTCGAACACAATGGTCTGCTGTTCCCGTCGACCGATGAGGTGCTGTCCACCACCTCGCAGCTCGTCCAGTCCCGCCCGCTCGTCAATGCCCTCGCGCACGATCCGAGCCTGACCGGCCTCGCCGGCACGCTCACCACGAGCCTGTTGCTGCCGCTGCAACTGGGTCAGGTGAAGCTGGCTGACATGAGCCATTTGCTGTCGCAAAGCGCAACCACGCTCGATCGCGTGCTGGCCGGCCAGGCGGCGGCGTTCTCGTGGCGCGCGCTGGTCGATAAGGACGCCGCCACGGATCCGGCGCGCGCCTTCGTCACGGTGCAGCCGGTTGTGAACTACGACGCGCTGGAGCCGGGCGCGACCGCGTCGAAAGCGATCCGCGACACCGCCGCTTCGTTGCACCTCGATACGCGCTATGGCGCCACGGTCCGTCTGACCGGCGAACAGCCTCTCGCGGACGAAGAATTCGCGTCGGTCCAGGACGGCGCCGTGCTCAACGGCATCGGCACCTTCATCGTCGTGCTGGTCATTCTGTGGCTGGCGCTGCGTTCGGGCCGCATGATCCTCGCCGTGTTCATCACGCTGTTCGTCGGGCTAGCGATTACCGCGGCGCTCGGCCTGCTGATGGTCGGCGCGCTCAACATGATTTCGGTCGCCTTCATGGTGCTGTTCGTCGGGCTCGGCGTCGATTTCGGCGTGCAGTTCGGTGTCAAATATCGTGAGGAGCGCAATCGCGACAACCGTCTTTCCGCCGCCCTCATGCATACCGCACATAGCATCGGCGTGCCGCTGACGCTCGCGGCCGTGGCAGTCGCGCTGAGCTTCTTCTCGTTCCTGCCGACGGCTTATCGCGGCGTGTCGGAATTGGGCGAGATCGCCGGCGTCGGCATGTTCGTCGCGTACTTCACCAACATGACGCTGCTGCCGGCGCTGCTGAAAGTCTTCAGGCCGCCGGGTGAGCCCGCTTCGCCTGGCTTCAAGCAACTCGCACCCGTTGACGATTTCCTGGATCGTCACCGCAAACCGGTGCTGATCGGAACGCTCATTGTCGTGATCGGCGGTATACCTTTGCTCACGCATTTGCGCTTCGACTTCAACCCGCTGCATCTGAAGGACCCGCATACGGAATCCATGGCAACGCTGCTGTCGCTAAAGGATTCGCCGGAAGCCGCGGTCAACAACGTGCATGTGCTGGCGCCCACGCTTGCCGATGCGGACCAGAAGGCCGCACGTCTGCGCACGCTGCCGGAAGTGGGTCGCGTGACCACGCTGAGCACCTTCATCCCGACCGAGCAACAGCAAAAGCTGATGCTGGTGGCAAGCGCCGCGCAGCAACTGCTGCCCGCCCTGCAGCAGCAGCCCGCGCCTCAAGCCACGGACACGGTGCGCGTTGCCGCGTTGAAGCGCGCGTCGAACCAGCTCTCGCTCGCCGCCGACGACCATCCGGGCCCGGGCGCCGCCGACGCCAAACACCTCTCCGCGACGCTGCAAAAGCTGGCTGCCGCCGACGCCGCCACGCGCGACCGCGCCGAAACCGCGATGTCCGAGCCGCTGCGCATCGCGCTGAAGCAACTCGCGGATCTGCTGCAGCCGACCGAGATTACGCGGGACAACCTGCCCAAGGAGATTTCCACGAGCTGGGTTTCGAAGGATGGCCGCGCGCTGGTCGACATCGCGCCGAACGTCAAAACCGGCACCGATCCGAACGACGACGCGATGCTCGCCCGCTTTGTCCACTCAGTGAAGAAGGCGGAGCCGAACGCGATCGGTGGCCCGATTTCGATCCTGAATTCCGCGGACACGATCATCAAGGCGTTCCTGCAGGCCGCCGGCTGGGCTTTGCTGTCGATTGCAATCCTGCTGTGGATTGCGCTGCGGCGGCTCAGCGATATGCTGCGGACCCTGGTTCCGCTGCTGGTGTCGGCGCTGGTAACGTTGGAGTTGTGCGTGGTGTTCGGCATGCCGCTGAACTTCGCGAACATCATTGCGTTACCCCTGATGCTGGGCGTCGGCGTAGCATTCAAGATTTACTTCGTCATGGCGTGGCGCCATGGCCAGACCAGCCTTTTACAGTCAAGCCTCACGCATGCCGTGCTGTTCAGCGCGGCGACTACGGCGACTGCGTTCGGCAGCCTCTGGCTGTCGCACCATCCGGGGACGTCGAGTATGGGACGCTTGCTGGCACTCTCGTTGTTTTGCACGCTGATTGGCGCGGTGGTGTTCCAACCTGTACTGATGGGCAAGCCGCGCCAACGTCGCGCGAAGCACAAAGGAATAAAAGTATGAAGCTGCAAACCACCGTGCTGGCGCTGGCCGCCACCGGTCTGATCTCAGGCTGCGCGACCGGCCCCGACCGCAAGTCTGGCGACCCGTTCGAGCCGGCGAACCGCGTGATTTTCAATTTCAACGACGGCGTGGACCGCTTTGTCGCTGTCCCGGTTGCCAAGGGTTACCAGAAGGTGACACCGCAGCCGTTGCGTACGGCGGTGAGCAACTTCTTCTCGAATCTGGGCGACCTGACCAACGCCGCCAACAACCTGTTGCAACTGAAGATCACCGACGCGACCGAAGACCTCGTGCGTTTCGCGTTCAACTCGACCTTTGGACTTGGCGGCCTGCTCGACTGGGCGACGCCAGCTGGTCTGCCGAAGCACCACCAGGACTTCGGTTTGACGCTGGGCCACTGGGGCGTTCCGTCGGGCCCGTACCTTGTCTTGCCGCTATTCGGCCCGAGCACGGTGCGTGACAGCATGGGCCTCGTGGTGGACGTGAAGTTCAACCCGTTGAACTACATTGAGCCGGCGGTTCGCAATCCGCTGTACGTTCTGCAGTTCGTGAGCGTGCGCTCCGATCTACTGGGCGCATCCAGCCTGCTGCAACAGGCCGCGCTCGACAAGTATTCGTTCGTTCGCGACGCCTACACGCAGCAACGTAAGGCGCGCCTGCGCGGCACCGGCGACAACGCCGTGCCGCTCCCGAACTACGACGACCAGGACGACTCCGGCGCCGCCGCACCCGCCAAGGGTGCTTCGGGGGCCGCTGCTGGGGCCCCGGCGGGTCTACCGAACTACGCGGACCCAGGCGACGCAGCGGAAGCCCCGAACGCGGCCTCGGGAAGCGCCACAGGCGCCCCGGCAGGCGTACCGAACTACACCGACCCAGGCGACACGTCGAACGCCCCAGCGGCGACGCCTGCTGCCGCGTCGGGCGCAATGACGCCGATGCCGGCACCACAAACGGCGCCGACGGACAAGAATCCGCAGGAAGCAGCGCCAGCAGTCCAATAAGGGATGTGAGTCAGGCGCCCGGCGCGCGCAAAGTGCGCCGGGGGCAGCCCTGAAGAGCGGGCGGATGGTGTGCCCAATCGAAGCAGGCGGTTTTATGAATTACGCTTCGGCGCGCGCAGCGCCGCCGGAAGTATGACGCCCTTGCCACTGGCGTATGCAGGTGCACGAACCCAGATTCCAGATGCACCACTACCCTGTGCAAACTACGGGACCCGCTTAGCAGGAGTGGTTTGAGCCGCTTTCTTTGCTTATCTTTCTTTGCGGCGGCAAAGAAAGTAAGTGCCGCCCCGCACAGCAATGCTCTCAACTTAAGCCCGAAAGGGCTTGTATACGGGGCGTTCGACCTGTAAACTTCATCGCATAACTGATTGATAAATCGACGATATGAACTCAAATACCAGCGTCCTCCCAACTCCTGGCT
>CABFVV010000045.1_pt1 | contig 76373 bp, 62 predicted proteins | sample 8864751 | NCBI WGS metagenome assembly CABFVV01 (sample SAMEA5735770, study PRJEB23740) | soil metagenome | biome: forest; feature: forest soil; material: soil | place: USA | collected 2013-10-13 | depth 0.1 m | reverse complement strand
GCCCTTCCCTCCACCGCCGCTCCCTACACTTCCGGCGCCAAGTCCCACCGCGCCGGACGTCGAGCCGCCTCCGCTACCGTTAGCGCCCGCTCCAGTCGACGAAGTCCCGCTGCCATTGCTGCTCTGCGAGCCCGACGCCGATGTAGACCCCAGCCCCGCAGCCACTGCCACTCCACTTCCGCCGAACGCCCGCAGCCCACCGTCATCCTGCTTGCAGCCGAGCGTGTCGAATAGCGGGCAATCGATCGGCAATACCTGCGCAACCGTCAGCTTCGTCGAACTTGCGGACTGCGCCACAGGTTCAGCCGAGCTCGTTTGAGCGCCCGCCATCGCCGCATAAAGACTCACAGCAATCGCCAATACCGCTTTGCTTGTCCCCAACGTCCGCGCGTCCCCGTTTTTCTTTTTCATTTCATTCTCCTAACCATATAATTCGAAAGACAGATCCAGATAACGAGTGAATCTCTGTTCGCTGTTAAAAATGAAACTTCAAAGCCCAGTCGGCATTGCCAGGCACCGCACGAAAAGCGCGCGACTCCCGGCATCGCATCCGCAGATACTCCCGGTCCGATTTGACGTGATCCGGGAGAAGCGACTGGCTGTGCGCGAACAAAGGTTTGAAAAGAGCACAGCAGGGGCCCGATGGAAGTTGAAGTTATGCGGAGCGCCATCCAATGACCGTGCGTTACCCCACGCAATGCGAGATTGCTGGCCTGTTTCCGATTAATTGCGCTGCACGACTGTCAAAGATCGTCAATTACCGTTTTTAACAGCGTCGGAAATCCTCATCTCCAGATACGCAGTCCAAACTATTATTTTTACTTCAAGTCCGGCTCGCCTAATCAGATGATTCGAACAGCCGCAAACAAACTATTTACCCGGGAGTGAGCAGTTTCGGTGGAGATACATGGACCGTGACGCGAACAATTGTTTTGCCTATGTGTTTGTCCGGACACAAAAGAGAATTTACAAAGACGGGAGTGAGCGCAATCACACAGACAGTACTACGGTGCGCGACCCATCACTCGGCCAAACGAAGCGCGCCTCGTCGCGGACATCGACCGGCGCTCTGCGTCCGCGCCATCGTTATCCGTGCGCCACCCCACTAAGCGAGCGAGAAAACCGAATCAGGCGACAACAGGAAGATCGCAACCTCATCGACAACAGGAAGAGAAATGCTTTTATCCGAACAATGCGTGCTGGTAACCGGCGGCGCTCGCGGACTCGGTGCCGCGATCACACGCGCACTGGTACGCGAAGGCGCCGGCGTCGTGGTGAATTACTGTAAGAGCGAAACGCTGGCTCACGCGCTGAGAGACGAATTCGGCGATCGTGTCCTGCCGATCCAGGCGGATCTGATCGTGGACGGCGGCCTCGTGAAGGGTTAATCCAAAAGCGCGCAGCAACGCTGCGCTCAGCGTTCCGCTCAACTGACCTCGACCACAACTTTGCCTCGCGCGCTACCGTCGGCCAGTGCTTCATACGCAAGCTGCGCGGTGCCCAGATCAAAGCGCCGCGCGTCGAGGCGAGGCGCAAGCCTGTTTTCTTCGGCAAGCCGCGCGGCCACACGCAGCATCTCGCCGTGATGCGCGCGGCCTTTCCCGGAAAGCAACGCATGCAGCGTGAACACGCCCGAGTAGGTGGCTTCGCGAAACGACAGCGGCGCTAGCGCATGCGTGCCCCACCCGAGCGCGCTCACCACATGGCCGAAATGCCTCACGGCGACAAACGATGCGTCGAGCGTCGTCCCGCCGACGGTATCGACAACCAGGTCGAAACCCACGCCATCCGTCGCAGACTGGACATATTGCTCGACCGACTGTGCACGGTAATCGATCGGTCTGGCGCCGAGCGCCTCCACCACGCTGCGGTCGCGCTCGCTCACTGTCGTAAAGACCTTCGCACCCAGCGCGAGCGCCAACTGCACAGAGACGTATCCGACTCCCCCTGCCCCGCCATGCACGAGCACCGTTTGCCCTGCCTGCAAATGCGCGCGATCGACAATGCCCGAGTACGCCGTGATGAAAGCAAGCGGCAGCGCAGCGGCTTCGCGCATCGAGAGATTGGACGGTTTCAAGGCCAGCAGATCCGCATCGACAGATGCGTATTGCGCCAGCGAACCTTGCAGGCCGCCCACGCCCCCCGTCATTCCGTACACCTGATCACCCGCCTTGAACCTATCGACACCGGCGCCCACTGCCTCGACGACGCCGGCCATGTCGATCCCCAGCACCGCCGGCAAGGGATGTTTCGCGTGCCCGGCGGCGCCGGCGCGAATTTTTGTGTCGAGCGGATTGAGGCCGCTCGCGGCGATTCGCACCAGCACCTCACCCCGCGCAGGCTCGGGGCGCGGTAGTTCGGTCAGTTCGAGCGGGCCGTTGTGCTGCCTGAGAACAAGAGCTTGCATGGACATCACGCCTCCCCAGCGATTGATCGTGAACGAGTCGATACGGGCATATTCCTCCGTGCGAAACCGCATGTAAATCGGCACGTCCGCACGGTACGCAAACGAAAATTCCACCGTTCGCCCACCAAAGTGTCGCCGCGCAGCCACCACCGCGGCGCACAACCAACACTTCCTCTCGCAGTCTTTTCCCGAAGTATTTCCACCATACACAGCGGCGACGACAGCCATGACTCGTGCCGCAGCGCACGGACACTTGCCGTACGTGCTTTCGCGCGGTGTCGATCGCGGACGCGGGTTTACCTTCGTTTGACTTAAGGAAGCAGGGCCGTTTACTGGACGCAACTTGAACCTGTCCAGACGCTTTCAATTTGCTTTGTTCAGCTCAATGGTGTTTCGAGAGCGTCTCCCATTAATGTCTGGAGGTGTGTCATGGTAAGCGTGTCCAGCAGCGCTGCAGAAGAACTCAAAGCCGCGATCCGAGGCGAACTGTTGCGGCCCGGCGACGCGGGTTTCGACGAGGCCCGCAGCATCTGGAATGCAATGATCGACCGGCATCCGGCGCTGATTCTGCGCTGCGCCGGCGTGGCCGACGTGCGCCGCGGCGTAGCCTTCGCGCGCGACAACAATCTGCCGCTGGCGGTGCATAGCGGCGGCCATAACATCGCCGGCACCGCGCTATGCGACGACGGCCTTGTGATCGATCTGTCGCCGATGAAATCCGTATTCATCGATCCAGTCGCGCAGCGCGCGTATGTCGAGCCTGGTGCTACGCTCGGCGATTTCGACCACGAAGCGCAAGCATTCGGACTCGCCACGCCACTTGGCATCAACTCGACCACCGGCGTGGCAGGTCTGACGCTAGGGGGCGGCTTCGGCTGGCTGAGCCGCAGATACGGCATGACCGTCGACAATCTGATTTCAGCAGACGTGGTCACCGCCGACGGGGAGTTGCTGCACGCAAGCGCGGACTCGCACGACGATCTGTTCTGGGCGATTCGCGGTGGCGGCGGCAATTTCGGCGTCGTGACGCGTTTCGAGTTCGCGCTGCACCCGGTCGGGCCGCTCGTGTACGGCGGCCTCGTCGTGCTGCCGATCGATCAGGCGAAAAATGCCCTGCTCAAGTACCGCACGGCTGCAGAACAGATGCCGGAGGAGTTGAGCGTATGGGCCGTTCTACGGCTTGCGCCACCGCTGCCGTTCCTGCCGCCCGAAGTGCACGGCAAACCGGTCATCGTATTCGCGATGTGCTACTCGGGCCCCATCGAAAACGGGCCGTCCGTGGTGGAGGCCGTACGCGGCTTCGGCACACCGGTCGGCGAACATCTCGGGCCGATGCCGTACGCCATGTGGCAACAGGCGTTCGATCCACTGCTCACGCCGGGCGCTCGTAACTACTGGAAGTCGCACAATCTCGACAAAATATCGGATGGTCTCATCGATGCGCTGCTCGATGCGATCGGCGAGCTGCCGTCACCGCAATGCGAAATCTTCTTCGGGCAGATCGGCGCGCAGACGAGCCGCGTGCCGGTCGAAGCCACAGCCTATTCGAGCCGCGACACGCAATACGCCATGAACGTGCACGGCCGTTGGGACGACGCGAGCGATGACGAGCGCTGCATTGCCTGGGCGCGCGCTTTCTTCGACGCAGCCGCACCGTTCGCGCTAGGCAGCGTGTACGTCAACTTCATGACGCAGGAGGAAGGCGGCCGGGTGGCTGACGCGTATGGGCCAAACTACGAGCGTCTCGGCGCCGTGAAGAACCGCTACGACCCTGACAATCTGTTCCGCCACAATCAGAATATCCGCCCGGCGGCCTAGGGATCGAGGGGTAGGTTGAGGGGGGAAGCGGCGTTGAAAGCCGTGAATCCCCCCGCGAACGTCAGCGCATGACAGTTGTCTATACACAGGCCGTGGCGTCAGGCACGCTAAATGCTGATTAGCAGGCATACGGGCTGCCGACGTACGCATGTGCCGAAGTCACGGCACTCACTGTCAGACAAGAAAACGCAATCTTCACTACGCACCAGGAGAACAATCATGCGCAGACGACAATTCATCATGACCACGAGCGCCGCTTTGGCTACGGCGGGTTTTGGCCTCGCCGGCTGCACGACCACGTCGCCATCCTCGAGCGCGTCTGAGTCGGCGAACGCCGGCAAGCGCGACACGATCAACGCCGGCGTTGATTCCACCTTGTCGCGTCTCTACGCGAACGTCACCGGCTCGCGTGAACTGGTCGCCAAGGCGCGCGGCGTGCTGGTGTTCCCGTCGGTGATTTCCGCGGGCTTCTGGGTTGGCGGGCAATACGGCGAAGGGTCGTTGCGCGTGGCCGGCCGCACAACGGGTTACTACAGCACCGTCGCGGGCTCATTCGGTTTGCAGATCGGCGCGCAGTCCAAGGCGCTGGTCTTCCTGTTCATGACGCAAGAGGCGCTCGACACATTCCTCAGCAGCCAGGGATGGGCAGCAGGCGCCGATGCAACGGTTGCCGTGCTGAAGGTCGGTGCGAACGGCGCGATCGATACGTCGACCGCCACCAGCCCGGTCGAAGCGTTTGTGCTGACAAACGGCGGCTTGATGGCCGGGGTGTCGCTCGAAGGCACCAAGGTCTCACGTCTGATCATCTGAGCGAACGCTCGCTGGCGCGCGGTCAGGCGCTGTCACGCAACTGGTCGCGTGACGCCTCCATCAGGCGGCGTCACGCGCGCCGCGATCACGGCTCTGTCTGCCTCGCAAGTCATATTGACCACATTGCGGTAAAACTCACCCGTTTTACAATCCCGCCTGGCCACTGCGTCACCTTGGCCACGACATTCAGTCTGTCTGGCGCCTCGCGTGCCCCACGCTGTTCACGCCCCTTCCGGGCAGCGTGAACACGGCAATCGCGGCCGCCAGTTGCCCGGTCTGTGCTTTCAGGACGTCGGCCGACGCGCTGGCTTCTTCCACCAATGCAGCGTTCTGCTGGGTCGTTTGATCCATGCTCGCCACCGCGATGTTGACCTGCTCGATGCCCGAGCTTTGCTCGACCGACGCCGCGCTGATCTCGCCCATGATGTCGGTCACGCGGCGCACCGCGTGCACCACTTCCTGCATCGTTTCACCGGCCCGGCCCACGTACTGCGAGCCGCCTTCGATCTGCGCGGCCGATTCTTCGATCAGCGTCTTGATCTCCTTGGCCGCCGCCGCGCTACGCTGCGCGAGGCTGCGCACTTCGCCCGCCACCACCGCAAAGCCGCGCCCTTCCTCACCGGCGCGCGCCGCTTCGACGGCCGCGTTCAAGGCAAGAATGTTGGTCTGAAATGCGATCCCCTCGATCACCCCAATGATGTCGCCGATCCGGTGCGATGACTGCGAGATGCCACGCATCGTCTCGACCACCTGGCCGACCACTTCACCGCCGCGCGCCGCCGTCTCCGAGGCGTTGTGCGCCAGTTGACTGGCCTGCTTGGCGTTATCGGCGTTCTGCTTCACGGTCGCGGTGATCTGCTCCATGCTGGAAGCGGTTTCGCCGAGCGCGGTCGCCTGCTGTTCCGTGCGGCGCGACAGGTCCGCGTTGCCGGCGGCGATCTCGTTGGACACCGTCGAAATCAGCGTTGCGCCGCTGCGAATCTGCATGATCGCCTGCGCGAGTCGATGCTGCATGCGCTGCATCGCGGCGAGCAGGCTGACGTTGTCGCCGGCTTTCGTCTCGACGACCACATCGAGGTCGCCATCGGCGATACGTGAAGCGATCTGCGCCGCGTAAGCCGGTTCGCCGCCGAGTTGCCGCAAGATGCTGCGCAGGATCACGCCGATCACGAGCCCCACCACCAGACACAGAATCAGCGCGGCACCGACGTACTGCACGAGGGTGGTGTAAAACGCAGCGTCGATATCGTCGGTGAACACACCGGTGACGATCGTCCAGTCCCATGGCTTGTAGAGCCGCACGTAGTTGATCTTCGGCGCCATCTGATTGGAGCCCGGCTTCAGGAACTGCAGGTGGATGAAGCCTTCGCCTTCGCGCTGGGCGAGATCCGAGCCGTCCTTGAACACGTGGCGGCCTTTCGGGTCCGTGAAGCCACTCATGTCCTTGCCTTCGAGATCGGCCCGCACGCCGTGCATCAGCACTCTTGCATGCGCGTCCTCGAGCACGAGGTAGCCGCCGGCGCCGTCGTAGCGCATCGCGCGCAGGTCGGCCATGGCCGTACGTTGCGCGTCGGCGAGCGACATCGTGCCGGCCACGACGAGGCCGTTATAGCGATCCAGCACGCTGTAGGCCACGCTCACCACGCTTTTCAGCTCGGCCTGACGGTCGGCGATCATCGTGTCGCGCGTTTTGAACCCGCCCCACAGGCCGATGGCCAGAATTCCCATGCACATTACTGTTAGCGCGAGCCAAAGCCGCACTTTCAGGCGAAAACGTTCCATCTCCGTATTCCTTTGTACTTATAGGCGGCGCCGCGCGGGCGGGCACCGTAACTGTTCATGTCAATCTTCGGAATAACGGCGGAACGGGAGAAAACTTCAGCGTTTGTTTGATGCGTGTGTTTGATGCCTTCGTGCGTTGACCTATGGGGCGGAGCTTGACTGGTGCTGCTCGCCGGGGCGGCGGCATTCTAACGGCACACATGCTCGCGGCGTATCACGCGCATGGGCACGAAGCGCTTGTTATAGTGACAGGCACAAGGTTTGCGAAAGGTGTCGATGCGAAGTCTGCAAATGCTGCATTGAGGCCACCTTAGCGGCTCGCACACTGCGCTTGCGGCGCCAGTATCCCCTTGAGAAACACGACCATGGACATCGACACGCTCTCCTCCGAGAACCTCCAGTTGGTAGCGCGCAGGCAGGCCAACTGGGCAATTGGCGCATTCAAACAGTTTTCCGACGACCGTTGCGCGGCCATGGCCGCCAGCATCGCCTTCTATGCGGCCTTCTCGCTCGCGCCCACGCTGGTCATGGTGATCGCCGTGGCGGGCTGGTTCTTCGGCGCCGCGGCCGCGCGCGGCGAACTGTTCACCCACATTCACGGCCTGCTCGGCGACCAGGCCGCCGCGGGCGTGCAAACCATCGTCGAGAACGCTCATCACAGCGGCAGCGCCGGCGGCATCGCGGCGATCATTTCGTTCTCGATGCTGGCGATCGGCGCCTCGGCTACCTTCTCGTCGCTCAATAGCGCGCTCAATCTGGTGTGGCCGTATACCGGGCCGCGCTCGTCGAGCGTGATCGCGATGGTGCGCGTGCGCCTGATTTCGTTCGGCCTCGTGCTCGGTGTCGCCTTCCTGCTGATCGTCTCGCTGGTGCTCGATACGGTCATCACGTTCATCGGCAAATGGCTGTGGGGCAACTCGCCGTATGTGGTGATCGGCAACCTGCTGCAACTCGGCGTCGGCCTGCTGGTGCTGGCCTTTGCCTTCGCCGGGTTGCTGAAGTTTCTGCCGGACGCCAAGGTGCAGTGGCGCGATGCGTTCGTCGGCGGAATCGTCGCGGCTGTGCTGTTCTCGGCGGGCAAAAAACTGTTCGCGTTGTATATCGCGCATGCCGGGATGGCGAGTTCATTCGGCGCCGCCGGCTCGCTGGCCGTGCTGCTGATGTGGCTGTACTTCTCGGCCGCCGTGCTCCTGCTCGGTGCGGAGTTTTCGGCGGCGCGCGGGCGCATGCACGATCCGCGCGGCAGCTGGGGCATGCAGGAAGACTCGCCGCCCGGCAGCCGTGCCGTGCTTGCTTCGGTGCTGGCGGCATCGACGGTATCGATCGATGCGCAGCCTCGCGTGGAAGACCGCGAAACCCCTGCTGCCGGGCTTGCCCCAGCAACCGGAGCGGCTGCCGCCGTGGCGCGTGCCGCAGCAACGCCAGCGTCAGCTTTACCGCCGCTGGAACCGCGAAAGAAGACTTCAGCGCGGGCGACCGTAGTCAAGATCGGCCGCACCGTAGTCCTTGCCGAAGCGCAAGCGACACGCGTCGCCGCGGTCACGTTGGTCGAAGCGGGCCGCACGGCCGTCGCCGCCGATCGCTATGTCAGACGGCACCCGTGGACCTCGGTGCTGTTTGCGGCAGCGGCTGGACTCGCTGCCGCCGCCGTGGCGCGCCGCAAAGGTGACGATGATGGCCGTGGCGCGTGAATGCGCGTGAAGAGTGAAGCTGGTGGCAGTTCGCACCGACAACACCAGAAGGGAGTGCCCCGACATGAGAACCATGGCGGCGGACCAAAGCAGGGGGCCGGAACGGCCGGCCACGACGGCAAACCACAGCAGCAAATCCCGGCCACAAGTTTGCGACGGCAGCGGTGGCTACCTGCTCATAACGCATAAATTCTGTCCAGCGCGCCCGTCAAGCGCGACGCGGCTCTGTTTTTATATGGGCGCTGAAGAACCGATGGAACAACTAGACGACTAGATTACAAAGGACATTCAAACAAGTGTCTAAATTGCAGGTCCCGAGGCCTTCACTATCAACAAAACAACAATAATGCGCACTCAGCGAACGAATATTGCTGAAACAGCAACAATCGTTAACGGGCTTTAAATACAAGGCTTTGCGTCGTTTGTCGGTTTTTGGAGACACTCTTTTTTTTCCGGTTCTTACCAGTTGAGGCAGTGAGCTATTCTCCTTTCCGCAACAACAAACTAATCATCTGCGTGGAGAAAAGGATGAAACGAATCGCCCTGTCTACCCTCTCGCTGGCGCTGCTCGGCGCCACCGGCGTAGCACATGCTCAAAGCAGCGTTACCCTCTATGGCCTGATCGACGACTCGATCCAGTACATCAACAACAACAACGTTTCGGGCAAGAACAAGAGTTCCGTCGCTATGGCCGCAGGCAACCTGCAGGGTAGCCGCTGGGGCATGAAGGGCACGGAAGATCTGGGCGGTGGCCTGAAGGCTATCTTCCAGTTGGAAAACGGTTTCGACCCGAACAGCGGCAAGCTGAACCAAGGCGGTCGCGAATTCGGCCGCCAGGCCTTTGTTGGCCTGCAAAGCGACCAGTTCGGTACGGTCACCATCGGCCGCCAGTATGACCCGGTGGTCGACCTGGTTCAGGCGCTGACGGCAGACAACTACTTCGGTTCCACCTTCACGACGCCGAGCGACGTTGACAACAACGACAACAGCTCGCGTACGAACAACGCAGTCAAGTACACGTCGAACACGTACGCTGGCTTCCAGTTCGAAGCAATGTACGCATTCGGCGGCGTAGCAGGCTCGTCGGGTGCAGGTCAAACCTGGTCCGGCGCAGCAACGTACGCGAACGGTCCGTTCAGCATCGCTGCTGGCTACATCCGCATGGACAACTCCAACACGGCGGCCGCTCGCGCAACTGGTTGGAACGCGACGTCGGACGGCACGTTCAACTCGATCAATGCACCGTACGCATCGGCGAAGTCGATCGGTATCGCTTCGGTTGCTGGCCAGTACGTTATCGGCCCGGTCACGGCTGGTATCCGTTACAGCAACGCACAGTACAAGCCGGACGCCCTCTCGACGTTCAGCTCGACCGAGCGTTACAACGTCGGTGCTGGCTTCGTGAACTACCAACTGACGCCGGCAGCATTGCTGGGTCTGGGCTACACGTTCACGCACGCTTCGGGCAACGGTCCGTCGGCATCGTATAACCAGATCTCGCTGGGCGGCGACTACAACCTGTCGAAGCGCACAGACCTCTACCTGGTCGGCGCCTATCAAAGGGCATCGGGCACGGGCGCAACGGCAACGGTTGCCGACTACGACGCCGAATCGGCCTCGAACTCGCAAGTAATCGTCAGCCTCGGTATCCGCCACAAGTTCTAATCGAACTTGACGGACTGCGGGAGCAACACGCAGTTGAAAACCAGCCACGGGCAATCAGCCTGTGGCTGGTTTTTTTTCGTCCCCAGGCTTTGGCGCTCGCGGCGACGACTGGTCCGTCCGAGTCATGCCGCGGATCGAGGGACAACCGCGCACGCGCTGCACGTCCATCGCGATCCCCTCAGTAAATGAAAAGGCCGCCAGCAAGCCCTTAACAGGCTCGTGACGACCTTGGTGTGATGCTCCCGGCCAGCGATCTACGCCGAACGCCCTAGCGCCGCTGGGCCTTGCCCTTCTCCGCCTGCGCCAATGTCTGCGCCGGCTTCGCGTCGAGCTCATGCTCCACGCCGTCCGCCCCCACCGGCGCGCGATGCAGCACCAGCGCACGCTCACGCTGCAGCAGCGGCACATCAGGCGATTCCTGCCAGTCCGGATCGGGAATCTCGCCGAATACCTGACGCAGCCGTTCACCCCACGTGCGGTGAATCATCTCGAAGTACGCGTTGTCGTGATCGATCGAGACGAAGCGCGTGACGTGCAGCGAATCTTTCTCATACACCAGCAGATCCAGTGGCAACCCGACCGAGAGATTCGAACGCAGCGTCGAGTCCATCGAAATCAGTGCGCACTTGGCCGCTTCGTCGAGCGGCGTGGACGGCGTCAGCACGCGATCGATGATCGGCTTGCCGTACTTGGCCTCACCGATCTGGAAATACGGGTTTACAGCCGACGCTTCGATGAAATTGCCCGCCGCGTAGATCATGAACAGGCGCGGCCGGTTGCCGGCGATCTGGCCACCAAGAATGAAGCTGCAATTGAATTCGACGCCGAATTCCTGCAGCGCCTCGGCTTCGCGCTGATGCACGCGGCGTACCGCGCGGCCAATCACGCGAGCCGCGTCGGCCATGGTGGGCGCGCTCCAGAGCGTAGGCTGCGAAGGGTCGACGGGCTCGGACAGCTCGTGCAGCACCGCTTGCGTGAGCGACAGATTGCCCGCGCCCAGCAGCACAAGCATGCGTTCGCCCGGCTGCTCGAACACCGACATCTTGCGCGCGGTGCTGATGTGATCGACGCCCGCATTGGTGCGCGTGTCCGACAGGAACACGAGCCCGTCATCGACGGACATCGCTACACAGTAAGTCATAAGGAAAAGTACCCGCAAAAAACGACTGAACGGCGCTATTGTAATGCGGCGCACATGCGCCTTACCCCGTTTTACGGCCGCCGCGCGCCGAATCTGAACGACTATGCGGGCTGACGCTCACTTAAACGCCTCGCCAGCCCTCCCGGTGAGCCGTCCTGTGATGTGACCGCGGAGGCGGCCGCGGGCGGCCTGTCATGCAGCCCCGGGCGCCCAGTTGAGCCGACCGTCAGTCCCCGCCCCCTATTGCGGCATCTGCCCACTGACCGTAACGGACACCTTCAGATGCTCCTCCAGCCCGCCGATCCGCCGGCCGCGCACTGGCGCGGCAGCTTCGTAGTCGCGCGCCACGGCGAGCCGGCAGTAGATCTCACTGGCAAACGCGGCATGCGTGACGTCGACGGAAATCCAGCCCTTGCCGTCGAGCCACACGTCGACCCATGCGTGGCTCGCGCCGTGGTCCGCCCCAAGGGGACCTCCTCCGGTGCTCACGTCGCCGGGTTCGATGTAGCCGCTCACGTAGCGCGCCGGGATGCCGCGCGCGCGGCAGCAGGCCAGCATCAGATGCGCGTGGTCCTGGCACACGCCGTTGCCGAGCGCGAGCGCCTGGGCGGCCGTGCTGGTGACTTCGGTGATACCGGTGTTGTACTTCACGCGCTGCACGATCTGTTCGGACAACTCGATCAGATTGCCGGATGTCGCAAGACTCGGCACTGATGCGGCCAACTCGCGGATTGCCGCATCGGCCTCGGTGAGACGCGTCGAGCAGGTGAAATGCTCGAGCGGAATCGGCCCGACCGCGTCGGGCAATTGACCATCTTTCAGCGCAATCGTGTCCACTTCGCCCGCTACGTGCAGACGAATCTCGCTGTGCGGCTTGTTGATGACGAGCGTATGCAGCACATTGCCGTAGGCGTCGAAGGTGGCGTCGAGCTTGCCGGGCGCATCGATGCTCCAGCGCCGCACCACCTGCGAGGCGCCGCTCGCCGGCGTCAGACGCAGTTGCTGGATCGAATAATGGACAGTCGCTTCGTAGCGATAGGACGTGTCGTGGCGGATCGTCAGGTACATAAAAAGAACTCCGTCAGGCGACTGGCAACATCAGATAGGTACGCGCAACCAGATTGCCGAGCTCGAACACGCGAGCAAGGAACTGTGTCAGATAGGCGTGCAGGCCGGCTTCGAAAATCTGCCGGATGTCGGAATACACCAGCTCGGCGCGCAGCTTGCCGGCAAACCGTTCGCACTGGTTCGAGCCCGGCGTGCGCAGCATCGCCAGATTCGTGCAGACGCCTTCGAGCGAAGCGAGCAGCGAGCGCGGCATCTGCTGGTTCAGGATCATCAATTCGACCACTCGCGCCGGCGTGACGACATCGCGATACACCTTGCGATAAATCTCCAGCGCCGACACCGAACTGAGAATCGAGGTCCAGTAGTAAAAGTCTTCGAGCTGGCGGGCGGCATCGCGTGAATTCGGCTCGACGTCGGCGAAGCGCACGTCGAGAATCCGCGCGGTGTTGTCGGCGCGTTCGAGGAAGGTGCCGAGCTGCGTGAAGAAGAACGCATCGTCCTGCAACGCAGTGCCGATCGTCACGCCGCGTGACAGGTGCGAGCGGAACTTCACCCACTCGAACAGCGCGCCCGGATTGCTCACGGCCTGACCGGACTGGCTCCGTTCGTTGAATTCGAGCCAGGTGTCGTTGATGGTTTCCCACCATTCGGTCGTCAAGGTGCCGCGTACGGCGCGGGCGTTTTCGCGCGCGGCCTGCAAACACGAGTGAATGCTCGACGGATTGGTCGCATCGGCCACCATGAAATCGAGCACATGTTCGCGGGTCGGTTCGTCGTAGCGCTGCGCGAACGCGCTTTCGAGCTCGGAAATGCGCAGCACCGAGCGTTGCGCGCGCGCTTCCTGTTCGGGCGTTTGCGGCAACAGCAGCGCCTTCAGGTTGATGTCGAGCATGCGGGCGGTGTTCTCCGCGCGCTCCATGTAGCGGGCCATCCAGAAGAGGTGATCGGCGGTTCGGCTTAGCATGACGGCGTTCCGTATCTGATGACGCGAGACCCTGGTAAAAGTAAAAAGGCTCGCGCTGGTTATCCGTGTGCACCGGCGGCGGTTCGACTACTTCGCCGGCACGTTGGGTTGCGGGCGCGGTTGCATGAAATGCTGCAATAACTCCAGCATGAGCAACCGCATTGGCAACCGCGTCAGTCGACCATCCACGTATCTTTGGTCCCGCCTCCCTGCGACGAATTGACGACGAGGGAGCCCTCCTGCAACGCCACGCGCGTGAGACCACCTGCGCACATCGTCACGCTCTTGCCGGACAGCACGAACGGCCGCAAGTCGATATGGCGCGGCGCGATGCCGGATTCGACAAAGGTCGGACACGCCGACAACGCGAGCGTAGGCTGCGCGATATAACCCGCGGGCCGCGCAATCAGGCGCTCCCGGAACGATTCGATTTCGGCTTTCGTCGATGCCGGTCCCACCAGCATTCCGTAGCCGCCCGCGCCGTGCACTTCCTTCACGACCAGCTCGGGCAGATGCGCGAGCGTGTACGCGAGATCGTCAGGCTTGCGGCACTGGAACGTGGGTACGTTGTTGAGGATCGGCTTCTCGCCGAGGTAAAACTCGATCATTTCCGGCACGTACGGGTAGATCGATTTGTCGTCGGCGATACCGGTGCCCATGGCGTTCGCCAGCGCCACACGTCCGGCCCGATAGGCGGTCAACAGACCCGGCACGCCCAGCGCCGAATCGTTGCGGAAAGCGAGCGGATCGAGAAAATCGTCGTCGACGCGGCGATAGATCACGTCGACACGCTTCGGTCCCTGCGTGGTGCGCATGAACACATAGTTGTCGTCGACGAACAGATCCTTGCCTTCCACCAGTTCGACACCCATCTGCTGCGCAAGGAAGGTGTGCTCGAAGTACGCGGAGTTGTACATGCCCGGCGTGAGCACCACCACGACCGGATCGTCGACGCCTTCGGGCGCCACCGAGCGGAGGGTGTCGAGCAGCAGATCGGGATAATGCGCGACCGGCGCAATGCGGTTCTGCACGAACAGCTCGGGGAAAAGCCGCATCATCATCTTGCGGTTTTCCAACATATAGGACACGCCCGACGGCACCCGCAGGTTGTCTTCGAGCACGTAGAACTCGCCCTCGTCGCCTGCGCGCACCACGTCGACGCCGGCGATATGCGCGTAAACACCGAGCGGTACGTTGACGCCCTGCATTTCAGGCCGGTATTGCGCGTTGGTATAGACCTGTTCGGCCGGCACGATGCCGGCACGCACGATATTGCGATCGTGATAGACGTCGTGGATAAACAGATTGAGCGCCTGCACCCGCTGGCGCAAACCGGCCTCCAGCGTCTGCCATTCGCTGCGCGGAATGATGCGTGGAATCAGATCGAAAGGGATCAGCCGCTCGGTGCCGGACAAATCGCCGTTCACCGCGAAGGTGATACCGACCCGGCGGAACAGCAGGTCGGCTTCCGCACGTTTGCGTGCGATCGCCTCATTGCCCTGCTTCACCAGCCACCGCTCAAAGCGCGCGTAGTGTGGCCGCACGGCATCGTCATGATGACGCATCTCGTCATAGCATCGCATGTCACGCCCCGCTCTTGTTGTCGGATAGAAGGCGAATGCGCTGCGCATTCGGTGTTCGACAATCGTTGAAGCAAGCGCTATGCCATTGAGCTTTTCGCGTGCCAAATACAGTGCATGCACGCCAACAGCGCATCCCGACCGGCATCGCCTCGCTGCCATCGTACTGCGGCGGCTCATGATGCGCTAGTACGGTGCATAAGCGGCACCTTGGCGGGCAGCGGCGAGTTCGCCAAACCACGGCAGGCGCGCATAAAAAATCCCCGCGGATTCGCATCCACGGGGATTCGGACAACTCGCACTGCGGGTCGGCTCAAACGTTAACCAAGGTTAAAAGCGCAAGGTTAAAAGCGCACGGTTAAAAACGCACCGTTAAACAACCACGCTCAAAAACCGCGGCAACGCATGAAGCACGATTAGCCTGCTGCTGCGTCTTTCAGCTTCTTCAGCGGACGTGCCTTGATGCGCACGCTAGCCGGCTTGGCCGGGAACCAACGCTCTTCGCCCGAGAACGGGTCTTTGCCGAAGCGCTTCTTCTTCGCCGGCACAGCTTGCACGACGATCTTCAGAAGACCCGACAGCGTGAATTCGCCAGCGCCCTTCTTGTGCACAGCGCCGAGGATCGTGTCTTCGAGCGCGGCCAGAACGGCCTTGGCGGTCTTCGGTTCCACAGCAGCGCGTTCAGCGACGTGTGCAGCCAGCGAGGCCTTCGTGAAGGTGTCCTTGATCGGCGACGGAGCGCTGGACGCCTTCACGGCGACCTTCTTAGCTGCGACGGCTTTCTTCGCAGGGACTTTCTTTGCAGCAACCTTCTTGGTCGGTACCGGGGCAGCAGCCTTCTTGGCCACCTTTTTTGCGGAAGTCGGCATGTTTCTCCTACCTGTAGTGGTCAGTAAATTGCACGAAGCGCACACGGTATGCGCACGCTTCAACGCCGGATTCTACAAGCGCTAATACGATTTGCGCGACTCTTTTGTGTATAACAGCGAAGGTTTGTTGCGCGGCGCAGACTGCGCAACACATTTTGATCCTTGTTTTAGCGGGTAAACGTGCGGCGGCGCGCGTCGGACCGGTCTGCAACACGAACACGTAACGTGCGTTACAAGCCATTTCGACGCCTGAATTGAGGCACTTTCGGCACCGGGCGATCGTCGACGGATAGCGACTCGATGGCGAAACCGTGACTCGCCGACGCGTTCGCCACGCCGATTCACGCGACGGAAAAAACACGCCCCCTGCAGCGAAAGTCTCTGCAAGGGGCGGCTAACATTGCTCTGCGACAGAAAATCGCAGGCCGTTTCAAGGATAGGCTTAAGTAATGTTCGAGCGTGTTTTGAGTCGTCAGCGGGCGAGCCGCGGCAGAATGTCGGCGAGCCTGGTAAGGGCCGCGTCGATATGTTCGACCGCAATGCTGCCGTAACCCAACATCAAACCGGGCTGCGGCTTCGCACGCTGATAAAACGGCGCGAGCCCATACAAACCGATCGACGCTTCACGCGCGGCGCTCACTAGCGCCTCCTCGGTCAACGGCGCCTTCAGCCACGTCGCCATATGGATGCCGGCGGTCGGCACAATCGGTTCGAACCACGGCGCGAGGTCGCCCTGCAAATGCTTCAGCAGCATCGCGCGGCGCGCCGCATAGGTCTTGTGCATGCGCCTCAGATGTTTGGCGAAGTCGCCGTTGAGCATGAAGGTCGCGAGCGCGGTTTGCGTGAGGGTGCAGCCGTGACAGTCGGCAATCTGTCGGGCCTTGAGAAGCGGGCCATAGAGGGAGGCCGGCGGCACCACGTAGCCGACCCGCAGTTCCGGAAAAATCGTCTTCGAAAACGTCCCCACGTATGCGACCAGACCGGCGCGGTCGAGACTCTTCAGCGGCTCCATCGGCCGGCCTTCGAAACGGTACTCGCAGTCGTAGTCGTCTTCGATGATCACGGCGCCGCGTTTCTGCGCCCATTCGAGCAACTCGACGCGCCGCTCCAGACTCATCGGCATGCCGAGCGGGAACTGATGCGAGGGCGTCACGTAGACGATCCGCGCCTTGTCCGGGAGCTTGCTCACGATCAGGCCTTCGGCGTCCACCGGCACCGGCACCACGCGTGCGCCCGTGGCCGTGAAGCACGCCTGTACCGGCGGATAGCCTGGGTCTTCGAGCGCCGCGATCTCGCCGGGCCGCAATGTGATGCGCGCGATCAGATCGAGCGCGTGCTGCGCGCCTTGCGTGACGATCACGTCGTCCCAGTTGCTCGCGACCGCCCGGTTGAACGCCAGGTAGCGCGAAATCGCGAGGCGCAATTCCTGTTCGCCGGCCACGTCGCGATACGTGCCTGGGCTGCGCGCCTGCACACGCAATGCGTGGTTCACGCAGCGGCGCCAGACGTCGAAGGGGAACAGCGATTTGTCGGTCGCGCCGCCGACGAAATCGTGCGGCGAGGCCACCGTGGGCCGCGGCAATGGCAAAGTCTCGGGCATCTCTTCCCACAGCGGTTGGGCACGCGCTGCCGCTTTCGGCTTCGCCTTCGCCCGCTCGCGCGCCGACTCAACCGCCAGTGCATGCGACGAGCGCTCCATCGGCAGACGCTCCAGACCGTCGGCGACGAAGGTGCCCGAACCGGCGCGGGCGCTCAGATAACCTTCAGAGAGCAAGCGTTCGAATGCTTCGAGTGTGGTCTTGCGCGAGACGCCCAATTGCGTGGCGAGATCGCGCGTGGACGGCAAACGCGTGCCGCCGGCGAGGCGCCCTTCGAGTATGCCGGCACGCAACTGCCGGTAGATCTGTCCGGACAGATCGTGACGCCCGTCGACCGCGATATGGATGTCCATCCGAGTGGTTACCTTAAATATCCGGGAAATGCTTATTCCGAAAGACCAATACCGGCCGTAAGCTTACCTCCGTCGCCGCCATCGGAGCAGAAACGTACCGGACATTTACGACAAGGAACCGCGCATAAAACGCAAAATGGCGCGCCTCTGTAATACGAGGCGCGCCATTTTTGTTGCACTACCGGAAGCGATTACTCCGCCACTACTCCATTCAATGCAGCCGCTTGCCGCGCGTTCTCACGCGCTTCATCGCCGCAACGCTGATGCTCACGCGAGAGCTTGCGCATCAGCGGCAACAGCAGCACGGCGATCAGCGCGCCCAACGCCGCAAGCCAACCCAAGCCGTTAAACAACTTGGTGTACAGCGGCAGCGATTCGAGCGGATCGAGATTGCCCGCAGGCATTTGCGCGAAGTTCGCCACCACGCTGCCCAGATACTGCGAAACACCGGTCGCCACGAAGTAAGCACCCATCATGAAGCCGCTCATCCGCGCCGGCACGTAGCGCGCGATCATCGCGAGGCCGAGGCCGCTCACCAGCAATTCGCCGAGCGAATACAAACCGTAGCCGCCCACCATGAACCACGACGACACGCGGCCGTTCACCGCGTAGTTACCGCTCGCCGCATAGACGAAGAAGCCGGCCGCCACCACCGCGAAGCCGAACGCGTACTTCACCGCGACCGGCACGTCCTTGCCGCTCTTCGCGAGCTTCGTATAGAGCAGCGCGAGCACCGGGCTCAGCAACATGATCCAGATCGGATTGAGCGCCTGGAACTGCGCGGCGCTCCATGTGAACCACGTCTGGCCGAACAGAATGAAACGTGGATCGACGTTGCGCAGCGCGAACAGCGTGAGCGACGTCGACATCTGCACGTAGAACACGAAGAACAGGATCACCTGCGCGGTCAGGATCAGCGCCGCCACCAGGCCCGAGCGCTCTGAGCGTTCGCACTTCACCAGCATGTAGCCGAAGATCGCCAGAATCGCGACGCCCGCCGTGTACACGCAAGCCACCGCAATCGCCTTGTGCTGCAGCACGAACATCGTGACCGTGCCGAGCACGATACCGCCCAATGCAACCGCGCCGACGCGTTTCCAGCGGATCGGTTCGGCGTCCGGCGTGGAGCCGATATGCGCGAGCGTGCGGAACATGATGAAGTAATTCAGCACCGACAGCAGCATGCCGGCGCAGCAGACCGCGAATGCCGTATGCCAGCCCCAATGATCCTTGATCCACGGCGTCGCGAGCATCGACACCGTCGAGCCGATATTGACCGCCATGTAATAGATCGTGAATGCGCTGTCGATGCGCGCGTCGTCGCCTTCGTAGATGCGACGCACGAGATTCGCGGCGTTCGCCTTGAACAGCCCGTTGCCCACCACGATCACGCCGAGCGACGCGTACATGTAGCTCAATTGCTCATTAGGTAACGCCAGCATCAGATAGCCGGCTGCCAGCACGCCGGCGCCGAAGATCATCGTGCGGCGCGCGCCGAGAATCTTGTCGCCGATCCAGCCGCCGATCGACGGCGAGGCATACACCAGTGCCGTAAACGCGCCCCACGTGAGGGTGGCGTGGCTGTCGGTGAAGTTCAGCTTGTCGATCATGAACAGGACCAGCAGCGCGGCCATCCCGTAGTAGCCAAAGCGCTCCCACATCTCGATCAGAAAGACCGTCGAGAACGAACGGGTCTGCGAGACCGGTGCGCTGGCGGGATTGGACGAATTCATCATGTACCTCTTGTTCTTACGGTTGCAGCGGCACGCGGACTGGCCACACGGCGCGAAAAACTGGATCTGGGAAAACGGTCGGCGGAGCCCGCGCGACCGCGGCACACGCATTTGCATAGCATGTGCGTAGCGAGCGGCACGCTCAGCTACGCGCTCATCTGCAAACCAGGTTGCAAAGCGAGGCGCCGGTACCAGCAGAAAAACCAGGGAATGGGATGGAGGCCCGCCACGCGGGACGTCCCGAAGGAACTGCCCTTGGGGGACGCTGCGCCACATCGGGCTCGGGTTCCGGCAAGCGGAACGGGCTCAATGATAAAGCATTGTGGGGAACGGCTATCCGGCGGGCGGCAGATGACGGCCGCGCCGGGCGGCGGGCACACAGCCCACGGCGGGAAAAATCGGCAGTGATAGTCATGTCCTCATGCCGGCGAGCGTTCTGATGGAACGTGCCGGACAATGCTCCGCCGCGCAGGATCGCTGCGCGCGGAATAAAAAACAGCGGTTGGCGTCGCGTCTGATACAAACACGTGCGCCCATCCGCCAAGCGGGCCTGATTCTGCAAACAGAAGCACGGTTCGTCACTCAGGGAATTCACTGATGCCACGCCAATTACCTGTTCTTACACGCCATATTCCTTCGTTCCCCAGTCGGGCGTGGCTGAAAATAGTCTTTGATGTCATGCCTTTAACGTCTCCTGATCCTCAATTTGCATCAATGCCGACACCCATTGCATACAGCAGTCTTTACCGCATCCGCTTTCAGTTTCTCGCCGATTGCCGGTCAAAACGGCTGGCGCGGATTTCGGTTCTGGCAACATAGAGCGTTGTCTCGAAATTGCGGCCCCTTGCACGACCGGGCGCTGAACGGCCCGCCACCCCGGCCTGGACCGCAATCAAACCATATTTACTTATATCAAACAAATTTTGACGGGCTAATTTCCTCCTGCTATGGTCACGACAATTCAAAAGAACAACCCGGCACTCGAACTTGGGAGCAAGATCCGCGCGCTGCGGCAACGGCTGAAGCGCACGCTGGATGAAACGGCAACAGCGGCGGGGATTTCCAAACCGTTTTTGTCGCAAGTCGAACGCGGTCTGGCGTCACCGTCCATCACTTCGCTGGCCGGGATTGCCCACGCACTCGGGGTGACGGTGCAGTATTTCGTCGACACGCCAAGCGAAGAACGCTCGATGTGCCGCGGCGATCAGTTGAAGTTTTTCGGTTTTGCAGACTCAGCCAATCTGTTTGCACGGTTGACTAATCTGACGGGCGGCCGTCAGCTCGAAGCGATCCTCGTGAGGATGCCGCCCGGGCAGAAACGCTCGGAAGTCACCACGCATGCCGGTGAAGAGTTTATGTATGTGATCAGCGGCGAAGTGTCGTTGACGCTGGAAGGTAAGACGTTCGTGCTGCACGCGGGAGACAGCGCGCATTACGAATCGACGGTGCCTCATAGCTGGGCGAATACCGCGCGTATCGAGACGGTGGTCGTCTGGGTGGGTACACCGAGACTGTTTTAAAAAGCAGGCACCTTTTCCGGTTGATCCGGCCAGGGTTTGCCTGCATTACGAAATGTAAGGAATCCTGCATGTCGCGCAACCAACACGGGCAACAAGGGCCGCCCTGCCCCGAGCACCGCAGATAACCGGGCGCCCTGGCGCCAGCGCGTTCTTCTCTCGACCTTTCCTGCGACCTCAACCGATGAAAACCCCGTTTGCTTACGCGACGGCGCTGACCGCGCTCGTCCTTACGTTTCAGCCCTCCGCCTTCGCCGTCAACGTACCCGCAGGTGTCACCCTCGCCGCAAGCCAGGAAATGACCCGCCAGGTACCGGCCGAAACCGAATCGCTCGACCCCGCGCATATCGAATCCTGGACCGGCGACACGATCGCGCTCGACATGTTCGAAGGTCTGACGCGCATCGACGCGGCCGGCGCGATCGTGCCGGGCGTCGCGCAATCGTGGACGCGCACCGGGCCGACTACGTGGGTTTTCAAGCTGCGCCACGATGCGCGCTGGAGCAATGGCCAGCCGGTCACGGCGGCTGACTTCATCTATGCATGGCAACGCGTGCTCGATCCGAAAACGGGTTCGAAATACACGGTGCTGGTCGAATTCGTGAAGAACGCCAAGGCGATCCTCGCCGGCAAGGCGCCGCTGACGAGCCTCGCCGCACGTGCCGTCGATCCGTACACGCTCGAAGTCACCACCGAAGTGCCGGCCGCCTTCTTCCCGCAACTGACCGCCATGCCGGCCATGGCCCCGGTCAATCGTGAGACCGTGACCAAATTCGGCGGCGACTGGACTCGTCCGGGCAACTTCGTCGGTAACGGCCCGTATGTGCTGACCGACTGGCAGCCGAGCAACCGGCTGGTGGCATCCAAAAGCAGCACGTACTGGAACGCCAGCAAGGTCGTGATCACGAAAGTGACCTATCTGCCGATCGAAAACGACGAAACGGCGATGCGCATGTATCAGGCCGGCCAGTTCGACTACACGTATTCGATTCCGTCGGGCATCTATGCGCAGGTCAGCAAACAGTTCGGCTCCGAACTGAAAACCGGCCTGCAGATCGCCACCTACTACTACAGCCTGAACAACGAAGACCCGGCATTCAAGGACAAGCGAGTGCGCCAGGCGCTGGCGATGGTGCTGGATCGCGACCTGCTGACCAAGCGTATAACGGCCGACGGCGAGGTGTCGATGTACGGCCTGATCGCCAAGGGCACGGAAGGCTCGAACGTCTTCACGCCTGACTGGGTAAGCTGGCCGATGGCCAAGCGCGTCGATTACGCGCGCAATCTGTTGAAGGCCGCAGGCTATTCGGACGCGAAGCCGCTGACGTTCACCCTCACCTACAACACCAACGACCTGCACAAGAAGGTCGCGCTGTTTGCCACCTCGGAATGGCGCACCAAGCTCGGCGTGACCGCCAAGCTCGAAAACGTCGAATACAAGGTCCTGCTCAAGCAACGCCACGACGGCAAGGTGCAGGCCTCGCGCGACGGCTGGTTCGTCGACTACAACGACGCCAACTCGTTTTTCGATCTGATACGCTGCAACAGCGTGCAGAACGATCAGCGCTACTGCAACCCGCAAGTCGACAAACTGGTCGATGAAGGCAACCTGCAACTCGACGACGCGAAGCGCACCGCCCTGCTCACGCAGGCGCACGATCTGGCCATGAACGACTACCCGCTGGTATCGCTCTTCCAGTACTCGGCGGACCGGCTGGTCAAGTCGTATGTCGGCGGCTACACGTCGACCAATTACGTCGACCAGCGCGCCACGCAAGACATGTATCTGATCAAGCACTAAGCGCGGGAGCACCGTCATGCTGGCTTACACGCTGCGCCGCACGCTCTGGGCGATCCCGACGATTCTCGCCGTGATCACCGCGTGCTATCTGCTGCTGCACCTCACCCCCGGCGGGCCGTTCGACACGGAGAAACACCTGTCGGCGGCCGTGCTCGCGAACCTCAACGCCAAGTATCACCTCGACGAACCGTTGTGGCTGCAGTACCTCCACTACCTGGGCTCGCTGCTGCACGGCGACCTCGGCCCGTCGTTCCGCTACGCCGACTGGAGCGTCAACGATCTGGTGTGGAAGGCGTTGCCGGTGAGTCTCGGCGTCGGCGGCGTATCGGTGCCGATCGCACTGGTGATCGGCGTCGCGCTCGGCACGCTGGCCGCGGTGCGGCGTGACCGCTTCGTCGATCACTTCGTGATGGTGCTCGGCAATATCGGCAACGTGGTGCCGCCGTTCGTGCTCGGGCCGGTGCTGGTGTGGATCTTCGCGATTCTGCTGAAGACTTCCGAAGGCCACGGCTGGCTGCCGGCCGGCGGCTGGGGCGAAGGCGAGTGGCGCTATCGCGTGCTGCCGATCGTGCTGCTCGTCATCATCAACGTTGCCGGGATCGCGCGCGTGATGCGCGGCAGCATGATCGAAGTGCTGTCGGGTAACTTCATCCGCACAGCGCGCGCCAAAGGTCTGCCGGGCCGCACGATCGTGTTGCGCCACGCGATGAAGCCCGCGCTGATGCCGGTCGTGTCGCTGCTCGGCTCGATCTGCATCTCGTCGATCACCGCGGCCGTGGTCACCGAATCGGTGTTCGCGCTGCCGGGTCTCGGCCAGCTGGTCGTCAACGGCGCGATCAATCGCGACTACACCCTCGTGCTCGGCCTCGTCGTGCTGACGACCGCCGTCGCCGTGCTGTTCAATCTGCTGGTCGACCTCGCGTATGCATGGCTCGATCCGCGCATCCGGTACTGATCCATGGCCCGCTCATTTCAAACGACTGCCGCGGCGCTCGATCCGCTCGCGGCCATTGCCAACGCGCCGCGTTCGCGCGGCCCGCTCGCCACCGCTGCCGCGCGCTTCGTGCGCAACCGCGCGGCGTTCGCCGGCTTTGTCGTCTTGCTGCTGATCGTGATTGCCTGCGTGGCCGGTCCGTGGTTCCTGCCGAATAATCCGATCGATAGCGACTGGAGCGCGATCAGCCTCGCGCCCACGCTGCAAAACATGCACTGGTTCGGCACTGACGAACTCGGCCGCGACCTGCTCGCGCGCACGCTGCAGGGCGGGCGCGTGTCGCTCGAAGTCGGCCTGCTCGGCACACTGGTGTCGGGACTGATCGGCGTGGCGTATGGCGCCACCGCCGGCTATCTGGGTGGCCGCGTCGACGCGGTGATGATGCGTATCGTCGACATGATGTACGCGATCCCCTACATGCTGATCGCCATCCTGATGATGACGCTGTTCGGCCGCGCGTTCTATCTGGTCGTCCTCACCATCAGCGCGTTTTCGTGGCTCGACATGGCGCGCGTGGTGCGCGGTCAGACGCTGTCGCTGCGCTCGCGCGAATTCATCGACGCCGCCCGTGCGATCGGCGTGAGTTCGCGTTCGATCATCGCTCGCCACATCGTGCCGAATCTGTTCGGCGTGGTGGTGGTGTACGCGAGCGTGACGGTACCGAATATCGTGCTGACCGAATCGGTACTGTCGTTCCTCGGCCTCGGGGTGCAGGAACCCATGACGAGCTGGGGCGTGCTGATCCAGGACGGCGCGCAGAAACTCGATTCGATGCCCTGGCTGCTGCTGTGCCCGGCCGTGATGTTGTGCATCACCCTGTATTCCGTGAATTTCGTCGGCGATGGTCTGCGCGACGCGTTCGACCCGAAGGACCGCTGACATGCCGCTACTCGAAGTCAAAGACCTGAGCGTGCGCTTCACGCGCCGCGAGGGCGCACCCGTCGACGCGGTGCAGCGCGTATCGTTTTCGCTCGAAGCGGGCCGCACGCTTGGCATCGTCGGCGAATCGGGTTCGGGCAAAAGCCAGACGGTGATGGCGCTGCTCGGCCTCCTGGCCGGCAACGGCAAGGTGTCGGGCGCCGCGACCTATCGCGGCGAAAACCTGCTGACGATGAACGAAGCCGCGTTGAACAGGATTCGCGGCGACCGCATCGGCATGATCTTCCAGGACCCGATGACCTCGCTCAATCCGTTCCTGACGATCGAACGGCAGATGACCGAGACGCTGCAACTGCATCGCAAGATGTCGCGCCGCGAAGCGCGCCGCCGCGCCATCGAAACGCTCGAAACGGTGCGTATTCCCGATGCCGCGCGGCGCATCAATATGTATCCGCACGAGTTCTCCGGCGGCATGCGGCAACGCGTGATGATCGCCATGGCCCTCCTCTCCGAGCCGGAAATCCTGATCGCCGACGAGCCGACCACCGCGCTCGACGTGACCGTGCAGGCGCAGATCATCGAACTGCTGCGCGAACTGAACCGCGAACGTGGCACCGCGATCATTCTGATCACGCATGACATGGGCGTCGTGGCCGGTTTGTGCGACGACGTGATGGTGATGTACGCCGGCCAAACCGTCGAGCAGGCGAACGCCGCCACGCTGTTCGCCGCACCAACCCATCCGTACACGATCGGTCTCCTGAACGCGCTGCCGCGCCTCACCGACGACGATGACCGTCCGCTGCAAACCATTCCCGGCAACCCGCCGTTACCCGGCGAAGTCGGCGAAGGCTGCGCATTCGCGCCGCGCTGCACGTATTGCTCCGACCGCTGCCGCGAGTCGCGGCCTGCGCTTATCGCGTCGCCTACGGCTGCCGATGCGTTGCGCGCGTGCCACCGGCCAGTGCAGGAAATCATGGAGGTACAACACGTATGAACGCCACTTCCATTGCAAGCCAGGGCCAAAGTCCGGCAACGCTGTTGTCAGTCGACGATCTCAAGGTGCAGTTCGGCGTGCCGCGCGGCGGCTTTCCATGGTCAGGCAAAGCGACGCTGCGCGCGGTGGACGGCGTGTCGTTCAGCGTGCGGCGCGGCGAAACCGTGGGCCTCGTCGGCGAATCGGGCTGCGGCAAGTCCACCTTGGCGCGCGCGATCATCGGGCTCGCGCCGGTGGCTAGCGGCAGCGTGCGCTGGCTCGACAAGGAAACCGTTCTGACGGGGGCGCATCGCGATACCTCGCGCTTGCGCCGCGACGTGCAGATGATTTTCCAGGACCCGCTCGCCTCGCTCGATCCGCGCATGACGATCGAACAGATCGTCGCCGAACCCTTGCGCACGCATGGCCAGGACATTGCCCGCGCCGACGTGCAACGGCGCGTTCTGACCATGCTCGAACGCGTCGGTCTCAACGCGCAGCATCTGCGCCGCTATCCGCATGAGTTTTCCGGCGGCCAGTGTCAGCGCGTCGGGATTGCGCGCGCGTTGATCGGCGAACCGCAACTGGTAATCTGCGACGAGCCGGTGTCGGCGCTCGACGTCTCGATCCAGGCGCAAATCGTCAACCTGTTGCGCGATCTGCAGCGCGAGTTGTCGCTGTCACTGCTGTTCGTCGCGCACGATCTCGCCGTCGTCAAGGCGATCAGCCACCGCGTGCTGGTGATGTATCTGGGTCGTGTGATGGAGTTCGGCGACAAGCGCGACGTATATGGCACGCCGCGTCATCCGTACACGCGTGCGTTGCTGTCGGCCGTGCCGGTGCCCGATCCGGTGGTTGAACGCGCCCGCCGTCATCTGCTGTTGCGCGGCGAGATTGCGTCGCCGCTCAGCCCACCCTCCGGCTGCGCGTTTCGCACGCGCTGCCCGGATGCGATCGAGGCCTGCGCCAGCGAGATTCCACAGGCTGTCACGCATGGTGCGAGCGCGACACGCGTCGCGTGCATTCGCGTGAACGACGCCCCCATAGCAGTCCCCTTGGGGCATCGCTAAAGAGATCAGTCTGAAAATTTAAACCGTATTCCCCGGCGCGGCGGGCCGCCGCGCCGTTGGATTCGTTCGTCCTGCCATCAGCGGGACAAACGATACGCGTGGAGTGGCTAAACGCCAGCCAAAGACTCACCAAAATAACAGAGACGTACTACATGAAAGATAGCCGAACAGAAAAGTGGTCAAAAAAAACTAATGCAGCCACCTTCTTTTACTGCGCATTCACGCTGCCCGCGCTGACCATCGGCGCGAGTGCCTACGCCGACGACGTCGTACTGGAGCCCACCTCCGATACGACGAAAACTCAAACACTCGCGCAAACGTTTTCCTCTCCTACGCAACGATCGCAAGCAACGCCCGCCTCGCAAAGTTCGCAAGCCAACACGCCCGGCAAGCGCAGAGCCGAACAGGGCGGCCAGGTGCGCAACGATCAACCCGACACCACCAATGCCGTCGTCAATGCGGAAGCCAGCCAGACGGTGACGCCACCCACCCCGCCGTCGAGCCAGGCAGCGAGCAAGGGCTTTATCGCCGATAGCCATCTGAACCTGCAGTTCCGCAACTATTCCGACTACTTCCAGGCGCCCACCTCGATCTATCGTCACGCGTGGGTTCAGGGTGCGCAAGTCAACTACGAATCCGGTTTCACGCAGGGCCTGGTTGGCTTCGGTGTCGACGCGTCACTGTTCGCCGCGCTCAAGCTCGACGGCGGCAACGGCGCCGGCAACATGGTACACGTCGGCAAGGACGGCGGCGGCTCGCAGCAGCTCGCGTGGGCTTACCCCGGCATGTACGACATCAAGGGACGTATTTCGGAAACGGTCGTGAAGTACGGTCTGCAGACCGTCACCAATCCGTTCCTCGAACCGCATGACAACCGCGCATTGCCGCCGACGTTCCTCGGTGTCTCGATGGTCAGCAACGATCTGGTTCACACGACGCTCGAGGCCGGCAGTTTCACCAAAGTCGATGCACGCGGCCACACGAACCTGACTAACCTGACCACCTCGTACGGCGGCACGCGCATCGACCGCCTGACTTACGTGGGCGGAACGTGGCACTACGCGAAGAACGGCGAAATGGCGCTGTACGTCGACCAGGCGGACGACGTCTGGCGTCAGTACTACGGCTCGGTCGCGCAGTCGTTCGGCGACCCGACCACGATCAAGTGGAGCGGTCTCGCGAATATCTACTCGACGCACGATACCGGCGCATCACGCCAGGGGCATATCAACAGCAACGCGTACAGCCTGTCGGTTTCCGCACAGCACGGCCCACATGCGCTGCTGCTCGGTTACCAGCAGGTGCTCGGCGATCAGTTCTTCGACTACGTCAACGAGACCAACGGTATCTACCTGACCAACTCGATGGACGTCGACTACAACGCGCCGCATGAGCAGTCGCTGCAATTGCGCTACACGTTCGACGGCAAATACGCCGGCGTGCCGGGGTTCAAGGCGATGTTCTGGGGCGAGTACGGCTGGGGTGCGGATGCGTCGGCGGGTGCCGCGGACAATGCTTCGGCGTCCGCGCCGCTGCACAACCTGTACTGGAAGAACGGTGAACCGGTGCACGGCCACCATCACGAGTTCGGCTTCATTCCGAGCTATACGCTGCAGAGCGGCCGCTTCAAGGACACGAAGGTCACGTTCATCGCGATGTGGCACAACGCCTCGCGCTATTACTCCGATGGCAACAATATGGAGTACCGGTTGGTGGTGAATGTGCCGGTGAAGGTGTTCTAAAGCGAGCGGGTTTCTCGCTGTTTTGAAAATCGAAGGGCGTCACATTTCGCCTCAACGTGACGCCCCTTTCGCTTTCAGTTTCAGTTTCAGTTTCAGCTTACCCCGCGATCCGCTCGGTAGTCATCGCCCGCGACAAACCATGCATCGGCCGGCGCAACGCGACATCGAAGGGATTGGTTTGCGGGCCGATCGCATCCGCCTGACGGCGCAGCAATTCGACCACCATCGGCAGGCGATCGTCGCCGAGACGCGCCGCCAGCGTGCCCACGCTCAGCGCCGCCACCGCGACACCCGTGCGATCCAGAATCGGCACCGCCACGCCCGCCATGCCGTCGAGTACCCCACTATTGCGGCCCGCGTACCCGAGTTGGCGCACACGCTCGATCTCGGTGCGCAAATACACTTCGTCGAGCACGCCATAGCCGCGAATGCGCGGCACATTAAAGCGGATGATCTCTTCACGCTCCGCTTCCGGCAGGAACGCGAGAATCGCCAGACTCCCCTGACCGACACCCAAGGCCACGCGCCCGCCAATATCGCCGGTGAACGAGCGAATCGGAAACGGCCCTTCGCAAATGTCGAGACACACCGCGTCGAAGCTGCTTTTGACCAGCAGAAAAATCGTGTCGCCAAGACTCGCGCACAGCCGCAGCAGCGCGGGACGGCACAGCGTGCGCATGCCGCTCGGATTGCCGGCCTGCGCGGCGAGCGCGAAGAAATCGACACTCAGCCGATAAAGCTTTGAGCTTTCGTCCTGCTCGACGATGCCTTCCGCGATCAGCGCGTGAAGAATGCGATGCACCGTGCCTTGCGTGAGACCCACCGCCTTCGCGAGACGCGTGACGCGGCCTCCGTCGGGTTGCGCTTCGGATAACGCACGGATCACCGCGAAGGCGCGCTCCAGCATCCCGGGGCCGGGCGGACTGCCGGTATCGGCCAGTGCGGGATCGGCATCTCGTTTGGTGGCAGCATTCATCTCTGTCGCTCCGATTTATTTCATTGACCGGAACACTATAGAGGGAATTATCCATGAATGGAATATTCCCGGCACGCCCGTTCCATTTGCACTTTATTCTGATTCATAGGGATTTTCCGGACGTCATGGAACGGAATGATCGATGCCAGTCTTGCCGAATCTATTCCGCTCATCGGAATTTTTTCTAAACTTATACCGTCAAACGGAATTTGAAATTGACGCCATGCAATTTGGCTGGATAGAGTCGGCTCCATCGAGGCAGTAGCCGATTGAACCGGTGTCGATCCATCCAAAGGCCAGATCATGTCGTTCCTCACACTCACGGACGTAGCGAAATCGTTCGGCGATCTGCAGGCAGTCGCCGACGTGAACCTGTCGGTTGAGAAAGGCGAGTTCGTTTCGCTGCTCGGACCGTCGGGTTGCGGCAAGACCACCACGTTGCAGATGATCGCGGGCTTCGTCGAAACGACGCGCGGCCGCATCACGCTCGACGGCCGCGACATCACTCACATGAAGCCGAACAAACGCGGTCTCGGCATCGTGTTCCAGAGCTACGCGCTATTTCCGCATATGAGCGTCGCAGAAAACGTCGGCTTCGGTCTGGAGATGCGCAACATCGACAAGGCCGAACGCAAGGAGCGAGTGCGCGAAGCACTGGCACTGGTGCGGCTCGATGCGCTCGCGCACCGCTTTCCGCGCGAGTTGTCCGGCGGCCAGCGGCAGCGTGTGGCGATTGCTCGCGCGATCGTGATCGCGCCGCCCGTGTTGCTGCTCGACGAACCGATGTCGAACCTCGACGCCAAGCTGCGCGAAGACATGCAGTTCGAACTGCGCGCCATTCAACGCAAGATCGGCACGACCACCATCATGGTCACGCACGACCAGTCAGAAGCGCTGTCGATCAGCGACCGAGTGGTGGTGATGGAAGCCGGCCGCATTACGCAGATCGACACGCCGTACGAAGCGTACGAACGGCCTGAAAACAGATTTGTCTCGCAGTTCATCGGCAAGGCGAACATGCTGCCGGGCACCGTGGTGGCGCGCGACGGCGACGCGATCCGCATCGACCTCGGACACGATCTCGCCGAGACGGGCCACACCGCGCAACTGCCGATGCGCGAACGCGTGATCGGCGTCGGCGATGCGGTCACGTTGTGCATTCGTCCGGAAAAACTGCGCCTGTGTGCGCCGAACGCGGGACGTCTGGCTGCCACCGTGACGAGCCGCTTCTTCCTCGGCAGCCAATGGTTGTACCGCGTGGACAGCCGGCTCGGCGAAGTGCTGGTGTGCTGCCAGAACGAAGGCACCGAACCGTTGCCGGAAGGCGCGGCGGTCGGCGTCGACTGGAACAGCGAGGCGATCCGCTTCATTCAACGGGATGCGCATCATGGCTAGTACGCTGCCCGCTTCGAACAACGACAGCATGAAGACCGGCAATGCGCGCCGCGCGCCGTGGCAGGCGTTCCTGCCGTTGTGGCTGATGTGCGCGCCGGCTTTCCTGCTGTTTGCGACGCTCGTGCTGGTGCCGCTCGTGATGACGCTGGTGCTGACCTTCTACCGCTTCGATCCGTCGAGCGGCCCGCTCGCCGCATTCCAGTTCGGCAACTATGCGGAAGTGCTGCAATCGTCGTATTTCCACACGATCTTCCTGCGCACCTTCGGCATTGCCTTTCTGACCACCCTGCTGTGCATCGTGATCGGCACGCCCGAAGCCTACGTGCTGTCGCGCATGCGCGATCCGTATCGCTCGATGTTCCTGTTGATCATCCTCGCACCGCTGCTGGTCTCGGTCGTGGTGCGCGCGTTCGGCTGGAGCATGCTGCTCAACAGCAACGGCCTCGTGAATCAGGCGTTCGGTCTTATCGGGCTCGGACCGTACAAGCTCGAATACACCACCTTTGCGATCGTGATTGCACTGGTGCACGTGATGTTGCCGTTTATGGTGATTCCCGTGTGGACCGCGTTGCAGAAGCTCGACCCGCAAACGGAAAATGCCGCGCTTTCGCTGATGGCCTCCCCCGCCACCACGCTGCGCCGCATCGTGTTACCGCAACTCACGCCGGGCATTTTGTCGGGCAGCCTGATGGTGTTCGGCCTGTCGGCGAGCGCGTTCGCGATTCCCGGACTGCTCGGCGGACGGCGCCTGAAAGTCGCCGCAACCGCCGTCTATGACGAATTCCTCGGCTCGCTGAACTGGCCGCTCGGCGCGACCATTGCCCTCCTGCTGCTGGTCGCGAATCTGATCGTGATGCTCACTTACTACCGGGTTCTGGAACGCAAGTACACCAGAAGCCTCGGCTAAACCTCCCGAGATCATCATGAGAAAAAACGGCCCCATTGCGCTGATTTTCCACACGCTCGTCATCGCGTTCGTGCTCGCGCCGCTCGTGATCGTGGTGCTGGTCGCCTTCACGCCTGACGAAACGCTCACGTTGCCCACGCACGGCGTATCGCTGCGCTGGTTCCGCGCGATCCTCAATTACCCGGACTTTATCTCGGCGTTCTTCAACAGCCTGAAGCTGGCGTTTGCCTCGGCAACGTTGTCCTTGATCGTCGCTTTGCCTGCCGCGCTGGCCATCGGTCGTGCGCGCTTTCCGGGACGCGGTTTCCTTAACGGCTTACTGCTGTCGCCATTGGTGATTCCCGGTCTCGTGCTCGGCATCGCACTGCTGCGCTTCTTCGCGCTGATCGGCGCGACCGGTTCGTTCGCGTGGCTTGTGCTCGCGCACATGATCATCATCACGCCGTTCGTGATGCGGCTCGTGCTGGCCTCGGTCAGCGGTCTCGACCGCAGTGTGGAACATGCCGCGCACTCGCTCGGTGCTGATGCATGGACCACGTTTCGCCGCATCACCTTCCCGATGATTCTGCCTGGCATTACGGGTGGCTGGTTGCTCGCGTTCATCAACAGCTTCGACGAACTGACGATGTCGATCTTCGTCACTTCGCCGCAAACCGTCACGCTGCCGGTGCGCATGTACATGTACGCGACCGAATCGATCGACCCGATGATGGCGTCCGTTTCCGCGCTGGTGATCTTCATCACCGCCGGCGCGATGCTGCTGCTCGATCGCGTATATGGGCTCAACCGGATTCTGATCGGCCAGCACTGATGTCTTCTACTGCTCTCTCTAACATGCCGTCGAATTTGCCGTCCTCCGAATCCGCCGCGCCGAAACGCGATGCGCAATTCGTTCGCGTTGCGGAGACGCAGCGTGAACCGCTTAGCTTTTTTATCGATGGTCATGAAGTCACCGCGTTGCAAGGCGATACGCTGCTCACCGCCGTGCTGATGCAACAACGTCGCGTGCGCGAAAGCGAATTCAGCGGCGCGCCACGCGCCGGCTTCTGCCTGATCGGCGCTTGCCAGGATTGTTGGATGCGTACCGAAGAGGGTCTGCGTTTGCGCGCGTGCTCGACACTGGTGACGCAGGGTATGCGGGTGGTCACGCGGCTCGCTGAAGTTGCTTCCGTTGCTGCCACTGCTGCTGTCTCTCCCGTCTCTGCTCCGACTGCTGCTACCTCTGCCGCGACGGCAAACGGAGACACGCAATGAGCAACGAACACCGCGTGGTGATCGTCGGCGCGGGACCGGCGGGCGTCCGCGCCGCCGAAACGCTGGTGGCGGCCGGCATCAAGCCCATCGTGCTGGACGAAAACGCTCGCTGGGGTGGACAGATCTATCGTCAACCGCCTGCGAACGGCGCGTTCCAGCGCTCGAAGAAAACGCTCTACGGTTTTGAAGCGCACAAGGCCGACGCATTACATACGACGATGGCCGCGCTGCTTCCGCATCTCGACTATCGCCCCGACACACTGGCCTGGGCTTGTGCACCGGGCCGTCTCGATACGCTGCACGCGGGACGGGAAATCAGTGTGCCGTTTTCGCATCTGATCATCGCGAGCGGCGCCACCGATCGTGTGCTGCCGGTGCCGGGCTGGACCCTGCCCGGCGTCTACACACTAGGCGCGGCGCAGGTCGCTTTGAAGGCGCAAGGCTGTGCGATCGGCCGGCGCGTGGTACTCGCTGGTACCGGGCCGCTGCTCTATCTCGTGGCCTATCAGTACGTGAAAGCCGGTGCACAGGTGGTAGCTGTACTCGACACGAGTCCGCTATCGCAGCAGATTGCGGCGGCGCCGAAACTCGCGCGGCAACCTGCAACGTTCGCGAAAGGGCTCTACTACGTCGGCTGGCTAAAGATCCACGGCGTGCGGATCGAACGCGATGTGAACCTGATCGGCATTCGTGGCGACCAAGGTGTGAGTGCAATTGAATGGTGTTCTTCGGCCGACGGTTCGAAAACCGAATCCATCGCATGCGACGCCGTCGGCATCAGCTTCGGCCTGAAGCCTGAAACCCAACTCGCCGATCTCGCCGGGTGCCGCTTCCGCTTCGATACGCACAATCGTTGCTGGCTACCCGAACTCGACCCGGCCGGCCGCAGCTCCGTGCGCGGCATCTATCTGGCGGGCGACGGTGCGGGCATCGCGGGCGCCGACGCTGCCGAACTCGCCGGCCGCCGCACCGCGCTCGCGCTACTCGACGACCTCGGCATCGCTCATCCACGTGGCCTCGGCATGCGCGACGCGGCTTCCCTCGAGCGCGGCCTGCAACGTATCGCGGTGTTTCGACAAGGTATCGAAGCGGCATTTGCACTGCCCGCAAAATGCGCAGCACAATGGCCCGACGACATGACCGTGTGCCGTTGCGAAGAAATCGATGCAGGCACCTTGCGGCGCTGCATCCGCGGTGGCGAAGCGAACGAGATCAATCGACTGAAAGCGCTCACTCGCGTCGGCATGGGCCGTTGCCAGGGACGCATGTGCGGCGAAGCGGCATTGACGCTGCTTGCGGCAGAAACCGGCAAACCCCTCGAAGCAGTAGGCCGTTTGCGTAGCCAGCCGCCTGTCAAACCGATTCCGCTATCGCCGGCGATGTATGCCGACGACGTCGTCGAGATTCCCGAGGAGGCGCGCGATGAGTGACACCCTGCACTACGACGTGGCGATTGCGGGCGGTGGCCTGGTCGGCTCATCGGCAGCGTTGGCGCTCGCGCGGCGCGGCTTGCGCGTGGGCCTGTTCGAGCGGCGCTATTGCGGCGCACAGGCAAGCGGCGTGAACTACGGCGGCGTGCGCGTCCAGGGACGGCCGGCCGAACAGATGCCGCTTGCGATGCGCGCACGGCGCATCTGGGACCGCTTGCCGGAGCTGATCGGCATCGACGGAGAATTCACTGTGTCGGGACATTTGCGGCTCGCGCGCAGCGAAGCCGATCTTGCCGCGCTCGAAGCATGGGCGGACATGGCGCGCGGCCACGGACTGCAAGCGCAAGTCATCAGCGGCGCCACGTTCCGGCAACGCTATCCATGGCTGGGCGCTGCAGCGGTCGGCGGCTCGCTTTGTGCGACCGATGGCCATGCGAATCCGCGTCTGGTCTCACCCGCGTTCGCCCGCGCCGCGCGCGCCGCAGGCGCGGATGTGCGCGAGCAAACCGAACTGACCGACATCCATCACGACGGCACGCGCTTCCAGCTACGAGCAGGCGACACGCGCATCAGCGCCGACTGGTTGATCAACTCCGCCGGCGCATGGGCGAATACGGTCGCCGGTTACTTCGGCGAAACCGCGCCGATGAAACCGATCTACCCAAACATGTGGGTCACCGAACCGCTGCCGCATTTCATCACGCACAACCTCGGCGTGTACGGCGGCGGCATCTACGCACGGCAAGTGGCGCGCGGCAATTGCGTGATCGGCGGCGGGCGCGGACATGGCGACGGCGAGTACGGTCAACCGTCGACGGAAACCACTCGCGCGGTAATGCGCGATGCGTGCGCCCTGCTGCCCCCGTTGCGCGAGGCGCTGCTGATCCGCACGTGGAGCGGCGTGGAAGGCGAAACACCCGACAGCAACCCGATCATCGGTGCAAGCCGCACGGTGCCGCGACTGTTGCATGCGTTCGGCTTTTCGGGCGGCGGGTTTCTGCTGGCGCCGGGCGTCGGCGAAATACTCGCGGATCTCGTGATCGACGGCGCCACAACCACACCGCTCGACGCTTTTTCGATCAATCGCTTCGCTGCTGTTGCTGCGCCGTCCGTCGCTTAGTTATCGCTTAGTTATCGCTTAGTTATCGCTCAGTCATCGCCTCGTTATCGTTTAATGAAACTCAGGAGCCTCTCAATGAAACTGTTCAAGACGATCGCGGCGCTGGCCGCATTGTGCGCATTCGGTGCGGCCGCGCCGGCATGGTCGGAGACCAAAACCATCTACATCGGCATGAACGGCGGTCCTATGGAAAAGGCCTATACGAGCCAGGTGCTGCCCGACTTCGAGAAAGCCAACAATGTCAAAGTAGTCGTGGTGCCCGGCACCTCGTCGGACATTCTCGCCAAGCTGCTCGCCAACAAGGCCAATCCGCAGATCCACGTGGTGTTTCTCGACGACGGCGTGATGGCGCGCGCGGTCAGCATGGGCGTGTGCAAGAAGCTCGACGACTCGCCGGTACTCAAGGAGCTCTATCCGTTCGCGCGCATGAAGGACGACATGGGCGCGGGCGTGCAACTCGGCATGACCGGCATCGCGTACAACAAGAAGCTGTTCGCTGAAAAAGGCTGGGCGCCGCCCACCTCATGGATGGACTTTGCCGATCCGAAGTACAAGGGCAAGGTGGTGTTCCAGTCAGCTTCGAGCAGCACCTTCGGCCTGCACGGCTTTCTGGCGATCAACCGTTTGATGGGCGGCAGCGAGCAGAACGTCGAACCGGGCTTCACGAAATGGGCCAGCACAGTCGGCCCGAACGTGGTGGAGTACGTGCCGAATTCGGCGAAGATTTCCGAAATGGTCCAGACCGGTGAAGCGGGTCTGTTCCCGTTGACGCCGACTGCCGTCAGCGATCTGCAGGACAAGGGCATTCCGGTCGGCTATGTGAGTCCGAAGGAAGGTCCGGTGTTGCTGCTGGTCGATCTGTGCGTGGTCAACAACAACCCGGATCCGCAATTGGCACAGAAACTCGCGCAGTTCCTGCTGTCCGCGCCGGCGCAGACAAAAGCGGCCGAGGCCGGCAAGCAGATTCCGACCAATCGTCTCGCGAAGATGACGCCGCCGATGCAGCAAAGCCTGGGTAACGTCGACGATCTGGTGAAGAAGGTGACCGTGGTGGATTGGGACACGATCAATGCGCATCGCGCGCAGTGGGATACGCGCTGGAACAGGCAGATCGAGCGTTAATCAGAAGATCACCGAAATCGCCACGCCCAGCCAGATTGACAGCACGCCGATAAGGAACATGTGCCGCGCAACCCGAATGCGGACGTCGCTGTTTTCCGGTTCAACCGGGCTCGTCGCCATCCACGGCACGAGCCCGAGGCAGCCGAAGCCGATCATCGCAAACACGAAGACGAAGACGTCGGAGGCTCGCCATTTGGTCGGCTCGTACAAGCCCCAGTAGCCGAGAAAAACGATGCCGATCGAGAAGATCGTCGCCGAAGCGGCACTGAGCGCGGGTACGGATCCGGTTGGACTCGGCATGCTTCACCTCCGAAACGTTAGGCTGCTGTGACCGTCTCCGTCGTCCGCGTTCCGGTCATTCAGGACGTACGGGTCTGCCTCGCTTCATACGTCTTCAAATGACTATAGGCGATACGCAGCAGCGATAAGCCGTGCTCGCCCTTCTGTGCATCGCCGCCGCGCGAGATCAGATCGCCGAGAATGTGATCCGCCTCGGTATGCGAGTGGTTTTCGACGTCGCGCAACATCGAAGCGGTTAGCGGCGAAGGCGTGAAGAGCGTTTGGGTAGCTCGGGCATCGAAGTCCGGACCCATCGTAAAGCCGTTGTGCTCCGCGACGCCACGGCACTCGCCGAGCAGGTTTTCGACGATGCGCTTGCCGTCAGGCGCAGCCAGAATATCGCCGACCGAACCGCGCATCAAGCACGTACTGGCCGCCAGTGTGGCCAGGAACACCCACTTTTCCCACATGCGTAGCAGGATGTTGTCGCTGACTACGGTATCGAAATTCGCGCCGGCCATCGCATCCGCGATCGCCTGGACACGCTCGGACGCGCCGCCGTCCAGTTCACCAAAGGTGATCGCGTGCGTTTCGTTCAGATGCATGACGTGCTGCTCGGGGCTGAGCGTCGCCGCGATCACGCATTGACCGCCCAGCACGCGTGACGCACCAAACTTTTCCTTGAGCACCTCGATATGGCGCATGCCGTTGAGCATCGGCAGAATCAGCGTCGATTCGCCGACCAGCGGTGCGAATGAATCGATCGCGTCGTCGAGACTGTAGGCTTTGCAACTGAGCAGCACCAGATCGAACGGCTCCGCGCCGACACCGGCGAGTATCGTCTTGACGTCGTGCAACGTGAGATTGCCGCGCGGGCTGTTGATGACGAGGCCGTCACGCGCGAGTTTTTCCGCGCGGCCGGGGCGCACGAGGAAGGTCACGTCCTGGCCCGCCGCTGCGAGACGTCCGCCGAAGTAGCCGCCCACGGCGCCCGCCCCTACTACTAGAATTCGCATCTTTTGCCTCTTGATAGATGTGGGTCACGCGCGCCGGATCGGTATGCAAAGGCTACGAAGACCGCCTGCGCAGCACGTCTGCAGAAATGTAGCAAAGATTGACGATACGCATCGGCCACAATGGCTGGCCGGTTTGCTGCATTGCACCGCGGCCGCGGTGTTTGCCACGCCGTTTCCGCGTTGTTTCCGCGTTGTTCTTTATGTCAGATCAATCGCGTCGGATCAATCGCCGCGCCGCCAGCCGTCTGCTACGCCCCAGGCTGCACGAAGAGAGAGGTGCTTAAGAGGTGGCATCCCTTAGCAAACGGCGGCAGCGTCACAAGATCGCCCTACAGCGTGCCGCAAATGGTGCGCTCGTAGAGTGCGAGCATCCCGGGCACATCCACGTCGAGGCAGACCGTGCTGTCGGGCCGGCTGTCCCAGTCCGGCGCGGGCACCGGCATCGTAGAAGGCTTCTGGATGGTTTGGCCCACCGCGATACCGTCCGTCAGCACTCGTACGGGACCACTGCGAGTCGTATAAAGATGCGGCGCCAGCACATAAGTGACTGCCGACGAGTCGTGTACGTAAATGCCCTTGAGTTGCGCGCTTTGCTCATGAAAGGCCTCATAGTGCCGCGACACGTCCCACACGAACCGCCCTGCTGCACCGCCGCGATCGCGCAGCGACGCCAGATAATCCTGGCTCATGATGGTGCGCTGCGTGACGTCGAGCCCCACGATCGCAACCGGCCACGGTGCGCCGAACACGATGTCGGCAGCATCGGGGTCGCCGAGGATGTTCGCTTCGGCGGCCGGCGTCACGTTGCCGAGCACGCCGTCCGTGCCGAACGCGCCGCCCATGATGACCACCTGTTTGACGAGCGGCGCGATCTGCGGATCGTCGGCCAGCGCCAATGCCAGGTTCGTAAGCGGGCCCACCGCGATCAACGTAACTTCGCCGGGATGGGCGCGCACCGTGTCGATGATGAAACGATGCGCGGGACGTGCATCGAGCGCGGCTTCAGGAGCGGCTTCAATCGCGATGTTGCCAAGCCCGTTGTCGCCGTGAATCCAGGCGAGCGGTTCAGGTGCCGCGCGCTTGAGCGGTGCCGCGGCGCCCTGCGCAACCGGCACGCCCGGCACGAACCGCCCGGCCAGAAAACGCGCATTGCGCGTGGTGGTCTCGATCGTGGCGTTGCCGAATACGCTCGTCAGACCCAGCAATTCGATGTCCGGATGCAGCGCCTGAAAAACGAGCGCCATCGCGTCGTCCACACCAGGATCGGTGTCGTAGATAACTTTCTGCTTGCTCATAGATAAAACGCGTCCGGCAATTGTTCACGCGCGGTGGTGTCGCGGGTGGCGCCATGCAGATTGCCGAGCCGGATCGGCAATTCGGGGCCGCCCAGTTCGATGATCACCTGGCGGCACGCGCCGCACGGTGCGATCGGTCCATCCGTATCGCCGATCACGGCAAGCGCGGCGAACTGGTCGCGCCGATAGCCCGCGGCAATCGCGCTGAAAAACGCCGTACGTTCAGCACAATTGCACAGTCCGTACGAGGCATTCTCGACGTTGCAGCCGTCGAATACAGTGCCGTCTTTAGTCAGCAGCGCGGCGCCGACCTTGAACTTCGAATAAGGCGCATAGGCCTTTTCTCGCGCGACGCCCGCGCGTTCCAGCAGTTGTTCCATATTCATGCAACGATCCTCGATTCGATTCAATTCAGCGTCAGGAACATGCCCGCAATCGTGGCGCTCATCAGGTTCGAGAGCGTCGCGGCGAGCACGACACGCAGGCCGTAGCGTGCGACTTCGGCGCGGCGTTCCGGCGCGACGGCGCTAAAGCCGCCGGTCAGCACCGCGATCGACGCAAAGTTCGCGAAGCCGCACAACGCAAACGACAGAATAGCAAGGGTACGCGGATCGAGCGCCCGCAGGCCGGCCGCGCTCACGCTGGCGGCATCTTTCAGATACGGCGACAGCGAAGCATAAGCGACGAACTCGTTGAGAATCATCTTCTGACCAAGGAAATTGCCGGCGATTGCGGCTTCGCTCCACGGCACACCGATCAGATACGCGAGCGGTGCGAACACCGTACCGAGCACCGATTGCATCGACAGTTGCGGATGGCCGAACCAGCCGCCTATGCCGCCCACAATGCCGTTGAGCAACGCGATCAGGCTGACGAACGCGATCAGCATCGCGCCGACCATCACGGCGATTTTCAAACCCACAGTCGCGCCGGAACTCGCGGCTTCAATCACATTCGCGGGACGCTTTTCGTCGAAGCTGAGGTCCTCGAGGTGCACGCGGCTCGGCTCGGTGGTCGGGTGAATGATCTTGGCGAACAGCAAGCCGCCGGGCACCGCCATGAACGACGCGGCCAGCAGATAGTCAATCCGCACACCGAGACCCGCATAGCCCGCGAGCACCGAACCGGCAACCGCCGCCATGCCGCTCGACATCACCGCGAACATTTCAGCGCCTGTCATGTCGCGCGTGAACGGTTTGACCACGGCAGGCATTTCGCTTTGACCCAGGAAGATCGTGGTCACGGCCGAGAAAGATTCAAGCTTCGATACACCGAGCAGCTTGTGGAATATCGTGCCGAGCACGATCACGATCCAGCGCATCACGCCGATGTAGTACAGCACGGAAATGAGCGCGGTCACGAAGATGATGGCCGGCAACACCCGCACGGCGAAAACGAAGCCGCCGTCGCCGAAGACCTGGAACATCTTTGATTGCACGAGGCCGCCGAACAGGAACTCGATGCCCGCGTTGCCATAGCCGAGTACGTGATTGACGCCGGATGCAGCAGCGGCGAGCACCGTCTTGCCGACCGGCACGAAGAGAATGAAAGCGCCGATCCCGATCTGCGCAAGCAGCGCCGCAATTACAGTCCGTAAGCGGATGGCGCGCCGGTTGGTCGAAAAGATGAAAGCGATAAGCAGCAGGACGGCAATACCGAGGATGTTTCGAGCGATCAGTGCCATGTCTCTTGGTGTTCTTGTGAAAGTGGCAATGATGCTAAACGAAACCGATGCTGGAGAAAACTTTAAATATGGTCTTACTCCGGTATCGACGGCCAGGCGGTCCGCGCCGGTGCGCCTCGCTGCCATCGTTGTTGGATCACTGCCGTTCAGGTACGCTCACGCCACAGGCGTTTCTCGCTCGCTCCTTTGCCGCTCCACACGCCGTCAGACGCCTCGTACCGCTATGACCATCAATCATGCTCAACGAGGTCGACCATGAACGTCGGTATCTACGGAACGCTCGTCACGGCTTCACTGGTTCTGCTGCTCGGCAACCGGCTGGTCGGATGGATCCCCCTGCTGCGCAGCTATACGATTCCCGAACCCGTTGCCGGCGGGCTCCTTGTGGCAATCGTCCTGTTGATCCTGCGCACGACGAGCCACATCGAAGTACGCTTCGATACAGCGTTGCAAACGCCGCTGATGCTCGCCTTCTTCGCGACCATCGGCCTCAACGCCAACCTCGCCAGCCTCAAGTCCGGCGGCCCGCTGCTGCTGCGTTTTCTCGGTCTCGTGATCAGCCTGTTGATACTGCAGAATGCAGTGGGCATCGCTCTCACTTATGTATTGGGCATCGATCCGCTGTACGGTTTGCTGGTCGGTTCGATCACATTGTCCGGCGGTCATGGCACCGGCGCGGCATGGAGCAAGGTATTCGCCGAACACCACGGGCTTCAGTCCGCCACGGAGGCCGCGATTGCCTGCGCGACTTTCGGCCTCGTGATGGGCGGCATTCTCGGCGGTCCGGTCGCGCGCGTGCTGATGCGGCAAGTCGCCAGGAAGGACGCCGCCCGCGCCGAAAACCATGCAGAGAGCCATGCCGACAGCGCCGCCGAAGCGCCGCTCGCCTTCGAAGAACCGAAGGCGGAACAAGCCACCACACCGGCCGCCTTCATCGAGACGCTGGCGCTGATCGCGATCAGCCTCGCGGCCGGCGACGCGCTCTCACAGGTATTGGCCGGCACGGCGATCGAACTGCCCACTTTTGTCTGCGTGCTGTTCGTGGGCGTGTTGCTAAGCAATATGCTCGGGCTCGCAGGCAAGCCTGTTATCGATCACGCCGTCGCCCTGCTGGGCAACGTGAGCCTCGCGCTATTTCTCGCCATGGCATTGATGACGCTCAAGCTCTGGGACCTCGCCTCGCTGGCGCTGCCGGTCGTTTCGATTCTCGTTGCGCAAACCGTGTTGATGGCGCTCTACGCGATCTTCGTCACATTCCGCGTGATGGGCCGCAACTACGACGCTGTCGTGCTCGCCGCCGGTCATTGCGGCTTCGGCCTCGGCGCCACGCCTACGGCCATTGCGAATATGCAGGCCGTTACGGCCCGCTTCGGCCATTCGCATCTCGCCTTTCTGGTGGTCCCGATGGTGGGCGCGTTCTTTATCGACATTGCTAACGCGATCGTCATCAAGGGCTTTATGGCTTTGCCGATCTTTCACTAGCCGATGCCGCCGCGGCGCGATCGCGGTTCGTGGCACCGCGATGCACCGCAGCAGCAGCCGATCTCAGATCACTTCCAACGCCAGCGCAATCCCCTGCCCGCCGCCGATGCACAACGTGACGATGCCGCGTTTCAGGCCGTCGCGGCGCATCGAATGCAACAGGCGGGTAGTCAATACCGCACCGGTCGCGCCGATTGGATGACCGTGCGCGATCGCGCCGCCTTGCACGTTGATCAGTTCATCCGCGATGCCGAGTCTGCGCGCCACGGCGATCGGCACGGCAGCGAAGGCTTCATTGATCTCGAAGCGTTCGACGTCATCGAGTTGCCAACCCGCGCGAGCCAGGGCCATTTGCACGGCCGGCACCGGACCGAGGCCGAACATGCCCGGCTCGACGGCCGCGACGCCAAACGCCACCAACCGCGCGAACGGTTCGATGCCGCGCGCCTCGGCGAACCCACGTTCAGCGACCAGCATGGCTGCCGCGCCGCTGTTCAAGCCCGGCGCATTGCCTGCGGTAATCGTGCCGTCCGGACGGAATGCCGGACGCAGTTTGGCCAGCGTTTCGACCGTGGTATCCGGGCGCGGCTGTTCATCGCTCGTAAAATGCTGCGGGCCTTTGCGCCCCGGAATTTCCACGGCGACCAGTTCGGCGTCGAAATCGCCGCGCGCCTGCGCTTCGGCAAAACGCTGTTGCGAACGCGCGGCCCAACGGTCCTGCGTTTCGCGCGTGAGGTCAAACTGCGTGACGAGGTCTTCGGTATGCCAGCCGGAATGCTCGCCGGAAAACGCGTCATTCAGGCCGTCGCGCAGCAGGCTGTCGTGGATTTGCGCGTTGCCCATCCGATAGCCCCAGCGGCCGCCGTCGAGCAGATACGGCGCGCGGTCCATGTTTTCCATGCCGCCGGCCACGGCTGCATCGCCGAGACCAAGCCAGATTTCCTGGGCCGCGGACGCAATCGCCTGCGCGCCCGACCCGCACACACGATTGACCGTCAACGCCGGCACCGCCACCGGCACGCCGCCGCCAATCGACGCCTGACGCGCCGGATTCATCCGGTTGCCGGCCTGAATCACGTTGCCCAGCACCACCGAGGCCAACGCGGCCGGATCGAGGCCGCTGCGCCGCAGCGTCTCACGTACCGCGACCGCGCCGAGTTCCGTCGCGGATACTTCTTTCAACGATCCGCCGAATGCGCCGATCGGCGTTCTCACCGGATTGCAGATCACTACTTCACGCGTACTCATCATTCATCTCCAGTTGGACTACTACTTTCAACGCCACATCCACGCGCATCAATTCGCCGATGCGGCCGTGACCGTTTCGGGGACATCCCAGCCGCCGCCGAGCGAGCGGTACAGCGCGACCGCTGCGAGCGCATGCTCGCGTTTGGCCTGATTCAACGATTCCGCATCGCGCAGATACGCCTCCTGCGCAGTGAGCACATCGAGGAAGTCCGTCGCGCCGCCCTTGTAGAGTTCACTCGACAGACGCAGCGCGTGGTTCGACGCATCGAGCGCGCCGCCCAGGCGTTGCACCTGCACTGCGCCGCTCACCAGGTCGCTGCGGTTGTCCTCGATTTCCTTGAGCGCTTGCAGCATGGTTTGCTGCAGGCCGAGTTGCGATTCGCGCATCCGGCTCTCGCTCGCATCAATATTCGCGGTAATGCGGCCGGCGTTGAAGATCGGACTCGTTGCGTTCAACGCGGCGCTGAAGAGGTTATCGGTCAGCGTCGGCAAGCCGAGATACGACGAGGCCAGCAGACCATCGGCAAGATTGAGCCTGAACTGCGGATAGCGCTGCGCTTTTGACACCCCCACTTCCGCGGCGCGCTGTTCGACCGTGGCGTAGGCATTGCGCACGTCCGGGCGCTGCAACAGCGCTTCCGAAGGCAGCATCTGCGGTACGCTTTGCGCGGGCACTGGAATGTCGCGAGCGTTAGCGAGCAGCAAGCCATCGACGCTCTCCGGCGTGCGCCCCGAATACACCGCGATCAGACTCAGTTGATGCTGCACGGCCGACTGGATACGCGGGATCTGTGCCTGCAAATCCTCCAACTGATTCTGAGCACGGGCGACGTCGAGTTGCGTCGACAGTCCGTAATGCAAACGCTCCTGCGTGAGTTTCAGGGCGCGGGCGCGGATCTGTTCGTTGTCGCTGAGAATCTGCAATTGCGATTGCGCCCAGCGCAGATCGATATACGCCGCGGCTGTGTTTGCCGCGAGTGCCAGGCGCAGTTGATTCAAGGCCGCCTGCCGACCCGACACTTGCGCCTCGGCTGCGAGAACAGCAAGACGTTCGCCGCCGAAAACGTCCGGCGTCCAGCTCGCCGTCACGCCGACGCCGGCCTGACGCACATAGCCGAGCGGTGGCGGCGTGTTCTGGCGAGAATCGGATGCGGTCGCGCTAGCGTTCAATTCAGGCAGCAAGGCCGCCCGATTTTGCTTCGCGAGATCCTGCGCCTGCTTGACGCGTTCCACCGCGGCCTGCACATCGAGATTGCCCGTGAGCACCGACTCCACCAGCTGATGCATGACAGGATCGCCGAATTGCGCCCACCACGTGTTGGCGTTGATGCTGTCTTGAGGGGCATCGACATTCCACGCGGTCGGTGCAACGGTCTGAACCGTGTGCTGCAGGTCCGCATGCTTTTCAGGCTGCACCGCGCATGCCGCCAGTGTCAGCAGTGCCGCGCTCGCGAGTACTTTCATAACGATTGGTTTCATGCTGAGTTCCTCAATGAGCATCGGGCGGCGGCGCGGTATTGCCAAACGGGCGCGAGAACAGCACGCTCAACAAACCGACGACGAAACAGAGCGACAGCGCAAAGAACGTGTCGGAGAACGTGAGCACGAGCGCTTCGCGCATCAGAACCGAATGCAACGCCCCGAGGCCCGCGTTGGCCGCATTCAGCGCATCGCCGCCGACTGCCGCGAAGTGCGCGCTTTGCTGCTGCAACACCGACTCGATCACCGGACGGCCCGCGCTCAAATGCTCGTCGAGCCGCTCGTAGTGGAGATTCAAACGATCGTTGAGCATCGTGCTGCTCACGGCAATGCCAATCGCGCCGCCGAGATTGCGCATCAGATTGAAGAGACCGCTGGCGGATCGAAGCCTCGACATCGGCAATGAACCGAGCGCCATCGTGACGATGGGCGGAATGCAGAACTGCTGGCCAATGCCGCGCAACGCCTGCGGGATCAGCAACTCCTGCCAGCCCCACTGATTGGTCAGCGGCACGTAGAGATAACAGCCAACACCGAACAGCACCAGGCCGAACACCATCAGCACCCGCATGTCGATAAAGCGCGCGACTATCGAATAGGCCACCATCGCGAGCAACTGAAAACACCCGACCGACAGCAACGCCACACCGATCTGCAGTGAATCGAAGCCACGCACACGTGACAGGAACACGGGCGTCAGGAACACCGCGCAGAAAATCCCGATCCCTGTGATGAAGGACAGCAGACTGCCAATGCCGAAGTTGCGGATCGCCAGTGCGCGCAAATCGACGATCGGCTCTTTTGCGGTGAACGCGTGCACGATGAACAGGAATCCGCAGATCGCCGCTATCCAGGTACACGTCAGGATCACGTCGTCGCCGAACCAGTTCTTGCGCGGCCCTTCTTCCAGGACGTATTCCAGGCACCCGAGAAAACCGGACATCAACAGGATGCCGAGATAGTCGCCCTTTTTCAGCAGTGAGAGATCGACGTTGTCGAAGTGCACGTACTTCGGCACCAACAGCGTGACGGCGAGACCCGGCACGAGGTTCAGATAGAACAGCCAGTGCCACGACCACTGCGATGTGATCCAGCCGCCGATCACCGGGCCGACCGTCGGTGCGAGCGTGGCGAGCGCGCTGATGGTGGTGGACGCAATCAGGCGCTGCTTGCCGGGGAACAGCACGAATGCCGTCGTGAACACGGTCGGAATCATCGCGGCGCCGAGCGCGCCCTGCAGACCGCGAAACAGGATCATCGAGTTGATGTCCCATGCAAGGCCGCACAGCATACTGGTGACCGTAAAGCCCAGCGCGGAAAATGCGAACACCCAGCGCGTCGAGAACACACGTGTGAGCCAACCGGACATCGGAATCACGAGAATCTCCGCGATCAGATACGCGGTCTGCACCCACGAGAGCTCGTCCTGACTCGCGGACAAGCCGCCGCCGATATCCTTGAGCGAGGACGCCACGATCTGGATATCGAGTGTCGCCATGAAAAAACCGAGGCACATCAGCACGAACGCGAACACTTTGGTGCGCGTCGGCAGGTCGGCGGGATTGGCAAGGACCTGAGTCATGATCGTTTAACCGTGAGCAGCGTCGAGATGCACTTTCACCGTCGCCGATAGGCCAGGGCGCAGCACGCCTTGCATATCCTTCGGCACCTCGAGGCGCACGCGCACCGGCACGCGCTGCACGATCTTCGTAAAGTTGCCCGTCGCGTTTTCCGCCGGCAGTACGCTGAAGGTCGCACCGGTCGCCGGCGCGAGACTTTCGACGACGCCGTGAATCCGTTTGCTCGACGCATCGAGATCGACATCGACACCGTCGCCAACGTGCATCTTCTTCAACTGGTCTTCCTTGAAGTTGGCGTCGATCCACAGTCCGCTTGATGGCACCACGGTCAGCAGCGACACGCCAATATTCGCCAGCAAGCCGACGCGCGCGGTGCGATTGCCGACATAACCGTCGATCGGCGAGCGGATCGTGGTGTACTCCACATTCAATGCCGCGACCCGTTGCGCCGCCTGTGCAGTGGCGATGCGCGCCTCTGCGTCGCCGATCTGCGCGTCGAGCACGGCGATCTGCCGTTGCGCCGCGATCAAGGCCGCGCTGCTGCGGTCGACCGCGGCATGCGCCTTGGTCAGATCGGCATCAGCGCGTTCCACGACCTGGTTCGATACCGCATCGTCCTTCACCAGTTGGCGATAGCGCGTCTGATCGGCGGTGCTGCGCGTCAACTCGGCGCCGGACGCGCGAACTTCGGCTGCCTGCTCGTTGATGGTGGCAAGCTGCAGGGACTTCTTCGCCTGCAACTCGGTGACAGCCGCCTGCGCGCTCTCAACTTCCGCACTCGCCTGCGCGAGACGAGCGTCGTAATCGCGTGCATCGAGCCGGATCAGCACCTGGTTCGCATGGACGAACTGATTGTCCCGCACCAGCACGTCCGTGACGAAGCCGTTCACTTTCGGCGACATCACGGTTACATCACCGCCGACGTAGGCATCGTCCGTCGTTTCGACAAAGCGGCCGACGAAGAACCAGTACGACGCCGCAAGTGCCAGCACCGCAAGCACTGTGATGACCGCGAGCAGCATCCACGGAATGCGCCGTGCCGGTTTGGCGGCGTTCGCCACGCTGGGCGGTGCAATAGTCGAGGGTGTAGTGGACATGATGGCTGTATGTGTGTATGCACTCGTTAAGCTTGAAAAAAAGCGCGTTGCGCTGCGCCGGACTTGACCCGCTTCACGCGGGGCAGATTCAAACGGGGTCTTTTGTGATGGCGAACAACTCCGTACGCAATGCCGCCGCGCGCTGCTCGCCGAAGCGATCCTCGAATTCGGCTTGCGCCGCATGCCAATGCTTGCGACCGGCTTGCAAACGCTCCTCGCCGGCGGCCGTCAGTGCAATCGACAACGCCCGCACATCCGCCCCAAGCGTCTCGCTCGACACCAGTCCGTTGCGCCGCAGCGGCTGGATCGTGCGGACCAGCGTGGTGCGCTGCATGCGCATAGCTTCCGCCAGTTGCTTCATGGTCATCGGACCCACGCGCTTCAAGCGCCCCATCAGCGAAAACTGCGTGATGGTTAGGCCGACATTTTCCAGGTGACGGTCGTAAATCTGCGACACATAGCGAGCGGCCTGGCGGATCGCAAAGCAGTCGTCGTCGAAAAGCCCGTCCATCGCTGCGCTTCCTTTTCGTGAGTGCGTATGCACATAATCAGGCGTAAAAAAGCTCGTCGGAACGAGCTCATACGCGTTGTTTATCCGGTGATGCTGAAAAGCTCGGAGCGCAGCGCCTTGGCACGTGCGTGGCCGAACTTTTCCTCGAACTCGTCCTGCGCGGCACGCCATGCGATTGCCGCCTGATCGAAGGTCGTTTCGCCCTTCTCCGTGAGACTGAACAGAAACGTGCGGCCGTCATGCTCCGCCGATTCAGCGACCACCAGCCCGTCACGCTGCAACGGTTTCATGGCGCGAACCAGCGTGGTGCGCTCCATGACCATGGCGTCCGCGAGGTCCACCATCGGCAGGTTCGGCGTGCGCGCGAGCTTGGCGAGAATCGTGAACTGCGCGGCCGTCAGCCCTACTTCGCCGAGATGGCGTTCGTAGATTTGCGTGACGTGCCGGGCCGCCTGGCGCAGCGCGAAACAGTTGCATTCGTCGTAAGAGAGAGGACGGGTCATGCTGCGCAGTGTATATGTGCATACGCACTATGTCAAGTTCACTTTCGCTCTGTAGGTACCTCGCAGGATTCGACAGGGAGGTTTACGGTCTGCTATTGAAAGGGACTAATCAGCCAAACATGACCGACGATTCGGCGAACTATGCCGGCAACGTGAATCCGTTCCTGTCGATTGGGGCGCTCGTGGAGTAAGGGTGCGTCAAAGCAACCGATACGCCAACCGCGCCGCCGCCCTCGCCGTGCGCTTATCCTGATCGAGCGACGGGTTGTACTCCGCGATATCCGCCGCACGCAGCTTGCCCGAAGCACGCACGCGCTGCACCATCGCTTCGACTACCGACAAGGGCGCGCCCAACGCGGCAGGCGCCGATACACCCGGCGCGGTAGCGGCCGGGAGCACGTCGAGATCGATGGTCAGATAGACGTCGTCCGCTGAATCCAGCAATTGCTGGAGGTCGTCCAGACGCTGCGGCAATTGCGGTTCCTGCATGTCGACGTCGAGCACGTAGCGCACGCCGAGTTCCTCCGCATGCGCGAACAGCGAAGCGGTGTTGCCCAGATCGCTGATGCCGAAGCAGGTGTAGTTGAACGGCACGCCCCGCTCGGCACAGTCGTTCGCGATCTGATCGAACGGCGTGCCTGAATTGGCCGGCCGCTTCTGACGCAGATCGAAGTGGGCGTCGAAGTTGATGATGAGTAGCTTGCGGGCTGCGGCTGCCACGGCGTCAGCTCGAGCCCCATCCACGCGGTCCTGATGCAAGCGAAAACCGCTATACGTACCCCACGCAACTTCATGCCCGCCGCCGAACACCAATGGCCGGCCGCCGCTCGCGAGCACGTCGCTCACTACGTTCGCGAGTTCCGCCTGTGCGCCTTCGAGGTCGCCGTCGTCGCACACCACATCACCCGCATCGGCGAGCGACGCCATCGACGTTTTCGCGGGCAATCCCGCCAGCACACGGCGCAATTCCTTCGGCGCATGTGCCGCGCCGATACGCCCTTGATTGCGCCGCACACCTTCGTCGGAACCAAAGCCGACGATCACCGACGCATCGCTTTCAATGCACGGCGCGCCACGAAAAATATCCCCACGCTGTGCCGCACCGCCGAACGGCACCACCTGATTGAAAATACGCCGGGTGTCGCCGGGCTCCCCATCATCGGAACGGCCGCTCCACACCTTGCCATCGAATGGAACTCTCATGCGCGCGACAACACCGCCTGCAGGAAAGCGCGTGTGCGCGGCTGCGACGGCGCCGAGAAAATCTCAGCAGGCGGCCCCGCCTCGACGATTACGCCGCCGTCCATCACCACCACGACGTCGGCGACTTCCTTCGCGAAACCCATTTCGTGCGTGACGACGACCATCGTCATGCCTTCGCTCGCGAGCAGCTTCATCACTTGCAGCACTTCGCCGACCAGCTCGGGATCGAGCGCGGAAGTAGGCTCGTCGAACAGCATCACGCGCGGCTGCATCGCCAACGCGCGAGCAATTGCAACTCGCTGCTTCTGACCGCCCGACAAACTCGCGGGCATCACATGCGCCTTGTGAGCGAGGCCAACCTTTTCCAGCAATGCAGTTGCAGCCGCTTCGGCCTCGGCCTTGCTGGCGCCACGCAACATCCGCGGACCGACCGTGATGTTATGCAGCACGGACAGATGCGGAAACAGATTGAACGACTGAAACACCATGCCCACTTCGGTACGGAGCGCATTCAGCGAGCGCTCCTTGAGCATCGCCCCATGATCGACCAGCCGATGCCCGCAGATATCGATCGTGCCGCCTTCGGCCTGTTCAAGCCCGTTGCAGCATCGCAGGAAAGTACTCTTGCCCGAGCCGCTTGGCCCGATCACGACCACCACCTGCTGCGGCTGAATGTCGAAGTCGATGCCGTTGAGCACGGTATGCGAACCGAACGATTTGGTCAGCCCACGAATGCTGACGATAGGTCCATCCACTTTGGCCACGGTATTCATTGCACCATCCCTCCTGCACGCAAGCGGCGCTCCACACGATGCAGCGCGTAATTCGTCACCTGTGTCAACACCAGATACACCAGCGCGATGGCCAGATACACTTCGAGCGAACGGTACGACACGCTGATGATCTTCTGGCCTTCATGCATCAGATCGTCGATCGTCAGCAGCGACACCAGCGCCGAGTTCTTGATCAACGCGATGAACTCGTTGCCGAGCGGCGGAATCATCCGCACGATCGCCTGCGGCAGAATGATTGCGCGCATGGCCTGCCCCGACGACATGCCGATCGAACGCGCCGCTTCCATTTGCCCGCGATCCACCGACTGAATCGCACCGCGCACGATCTCCGACACATAAGCCGCCGAATACAGGCCAAGCCCCAGCATCCCGCACACAAAAGCCGGCAACAGAATGCCGAATTGCGGCAAGCCGAAGAACAGCAGGAAAAGTTGCACGAGCAACGGCGTGCCGCGGAAGAACGTGAGGTACGCCGTACAGAAGCCGTACACGATGCGCCGCTTCGGCGTGAGCCGGCCGATACCGATCAGCAGGCCCAGCACGCAGCTCAGCGCGAGCGCGGCGGCGGTCACTTCGACCGTCACCAGCGCGCCATGCATGATGTCCGGCCAGCCGGTAATCACCGGCGAAAAGTCGAGTTCCATTGTGTCCGCTCAGCCGGTTATTGCGCGGTGGCGCCGAACCACTTCTTGACGATCGCCGCGTACGTGCCGTCGGCCTTGATCTTCGCCAGTGCCGAGTTGAATGCCGCCTTCAGTTGCGGTTCGTCCTTGCGCACGGCGATACCGTAGGCTTCGGTCGTCAGCGGCTTATCGAGCACGCGGAAACCGCCGCGCGTCTTCACTAGCTGATAGGCGGCCGGCTTGCCGGTCACGGCTGCGTCAGCACGGCCGATGCCCACCAGGTCGAACATCTCCTGATTCTTCTCGACTTCGACACGGTTGATTTGCGGATAGTTGTCGCGCAGGAAGTTGACCGACTTCGTGCCCACCTGGACCGAGACTTTCTTGCCGTTCAGGTCGGCGACTGACTTGATCGGCGAATCGCTTTTCACCAGCGCGACAAGGCCACCGGCGTAGTACGAATCGGTGAAGTCGACCACTTTCGCGCGCTCATCGGTGATGTAGATGCCGGAAATTGCCACGTCGAAACGATGCGCGATCAAGCCCGGAATCAAGCCTTTGAAGTCGATATCGGTCCATTGCACGCGTTTGCCCATCGCTTTCGCGAGCGCATTCATCATGTCGACGTCGAAGCCGGTGCGCGCGCCGTTTTCGGTGTACTCCATCGGCGGGAAGGTTGCGTCGGTGGCGACGTTCAGCACGTCCGGCGTTTGTGCGGAAGCCGCGCCGGAAAAGCCGGCAAACGTCACCGCAAACGTGACGCATGCGAGGGACAACAGTCGATTCAGTTTCATGGGAGGGCTCCTTGTGGTTTGTTCGGTTCGTTCAGTTTGTTCAGTTTGTTCAGTTCGTTCGGTATCCAGATCGAATACGGCCGCGAGCGGCCCTGCCCGATCAATCGGTTTGCATATGCTCGGAAATAGCGCGGGCCGTACGTAGCGTCCCGTCGATGAATTGGCTTTCGCGGCCGATGGCGCGCGTGGACGGCGCCATCAGCGTGATCGACGCGCTGCTTCCGGCACCGCGTCCGCTGCGATGAAATATCGGGGCGCTCACGCCCCACACGCCCGGATCGACTTCGCTGTCGCTGACGGCATAGCCCTGAGCGCGAATCTGTTCGAGTTCGGCTTCGATCGCGGCACGGCCGGCGGGGTCGTCGTCGAACAGGTTATCGAGCACTTCGGTACGCGCCTTGTCGGCCATGAATGCCAGCAGCGATTTCGCAGAGGCGCCGGCTTTCAGCGGTACGGCGCGGCCTTTTTCGAACGAGCAGCGCAATGAGTGCTGGCTGTCGACCATTTCCAGGCACATCACCTGATGCTTGACCGCGACCACCAGCCCGATGCTTTCCTGCGACGCGCGTGCCAGTTGCTGCATCTCCGCACGGCTCGCTTCGACGAGCAGCGAATTCACGTCGAAGCCGAGCGCGAGTTGCAGGCTGATCGGACCCGGCGCGTAATGGCCCGCGTTTTCAGCGACGAAACCCCAGCGCTTGAGCAGCGCGATTTGCCGGTACAGCGTGCTTTGCGCGAGACCGGTGACAGCGAGCAGATCCTTGACCGACATGGCCTTGCCATGACTGGCGAGCGCCGCCAGCACCAGCAGCACCCGTTCAGCCCCTGTCACACCCTGTTCCGCGTTCACGATGAAAACTACCCACAATGAATAACGGAATCAGAATGCCAGAACATTCTCGGATTTCAAAAATTGGATTCCCGACGAGTGGGAATGAGAAGAGAGGGTTTTCCCCGAAAGCGAGATAAAAGAGCGTGCCGCAGCGAACGCGCGGCACGTCGAGCGGATTCGCCCAACTAGAAAGTGGCTTGCTGAAGGGGTAAAGCGAGTAGAAGCGGCCGGTAAAAGCCGCAGCCTAGAGCGCGAGCACCGTCACGCCGACCTCAACCCGATGCGCCCCGCCCCCCAGGATCATCCCGCGCAGCAAGGACACGTCGCTGTAATCGCGCCCAATTGCGAGCGTCACGTGGTCCATGTCGGCGAGTACGTCGTTGGTGGGATCGAGATCGATCCAGCCACTCTCCGGGCAATACACGGACACCCATGCATGCGAGGCATCCGCACCGATCAACCGCGGCTGCCCAGGCGGCGGATCGTTGCGCAGATAACCGCTCACGTAGCGCGCCGGCAAACCCAGCGAGCGCAAACAGCCGATCATCACCTGCGCAAAGTCCTGGCATACCCCGCTCTTCAATTCGAAGGCGCGTTCGGCGGGCGTGTCGAACATCGTCGCCGAAGGTTTGTACGCGAAGTCTTCGTGAATCCGGTGCATCAGATCGATCGCTCCCGCCACGATCGGCATGCCGGGCGGAAAGCTCGGCAGCGCATAAGCGCGCAACGACGGGCGCGGCACGATGTTCGGCGATGCAAAGCAGAACTCCACCTCGGGCCGGAACTCGCCGCCGACCCAAAACCGCAACTCGTCCGCCACGCACTCCCATTCCGGCGTTTCATCGGGGTCGAGGTCGGTCCACCGAGGCATGAGCGCCACGGTGGTTTCGCTGACGAGTTGCAGGCGCTCGTGCCGGGCGTCCAGCGCGAAGTACAGGACGTCGTTGCCGAATGCGTCGAGACGGCTGGTCTGATACGACGGTTCCGGTTCGATCTTTTCGCTGTGCGAGACCACGCGCTGCCACGCACAGGCGATCGGACGGATCGTCGCGAGATGCTGGGCGGTCTCCACATACGTGGAGTAGTGGTAGGTCGTGCGATGCGAGACGGATAAGACGGTCGGCGCGTGCTTCATGACCACACCTGCGAGGCCACCGTACTGGCATGGCTGAAATAGCGCGCGCTGATCTCATGCGCCGCCGCGCCGACATAGCCGCCAATCTGATCGCACACCGCAATCAGGTCGGCGTATGAATCGTCTTCGTCGATGGCGCACAGCGATTCGAGTGCCGGCAAGGAAGCGGCTGGCGGCATCAATTCCGCAAACGGACGATGCCGCATGCTGCCCGCCGCCACGGCGATCTCGTCGAGCTTCTTGCGCAGACGCTCATAGACGCCATAGACGCCGCGCGGATTAGTGGGCTCGATCACCAGCAGATCGAGCAAGGCGGGTACTTCGAAACGGCCCGGATACAGCGAGCGATAGGTCAGCGTGCTGTCGAACAATTGCAGCAGCAGATCGAACCCGGCGGGTGTCGAGAGCTGGCCGTTATCGGCGACCACCCGCAGGAAAGACGTCATCGCCGACACGCGTTCGATGTGCCGCCCGACGAATAGCAGACGCCACGCTTCGTCGCGCGTCATGCGGTCGCCTTGCGCACCGCTGATCGCCGATAGCTGCACCGACAAACGTTCAAGCGCGTTCATCAGTGTCACACGGTCATAACGATCGTAGCGTTCGCTGCGCTCAGCGCGACCGTTACCATTCGCGCCGCCCTGCGATGAACCACTACCACTGCCGTTACCGTTACCACCACCATTGCCATTGCCGTTGCCCCCCGCAGCCGGCATCAACGTCTGCAATGCATCGCGGAAGTCGTTGCGCGCCGCGAGAATCGTGCGCCAGTGATCGTTCGACAAACGCCCACGCACTTCGCCGTTCGAACGTGCTTGCCACGCGAGGTTCTGGCCAATGCTCGTGGGGCCAGTGCTCTCGCTCAGATTCGCGACCAACGCGCGCTCGAACACTTGCGGCGAGTTCGGCGCAAACATGTCGCCGGACTGCACGAGACCGCAATGCATGGCGAGCTCGACCAGCGTGGGGAACATCGCGTCGGCGTCGTTGCCTTCCAGCGAGCCGAGAATCAGGCGCAACAGCCGCACATTGTTTTCGGCGCGTTCGCCATAACGTCCGGCCCAGAACAGGTTTTCCGCCGCGCGGCTCGACACGGTGCGATGCTTGCGCGCGAGGTCGGCGGGTTGCATCGGCGAGGGCAGCAGCGTGAAGGTCGACGTCGGCTGACTCGACAGCACCCACGTGTCGACGCTACTGCCGCCGTACTGCATCGACACCGTCGCCTGGCGCTCGGCGGCCATCCGCGTGAAACCGCCTGGCATCACGTGCCAGCCACCGTTGACGTCGGCAATCGCATAGACACGCAGCACCGACGGACGGCGGCCAATGGTACCGTCCTCATAACGCGGCGTGCAGGAAAAGCGCTGCGGCTGCTGGATCGTATAGGCATCGGGCATCGCTTCGATGCGTTCACGCCATGTCGACAGCCGTTGCCTGCCCTGCTCGATCCCGGGTGGCGCATCGCGTGCCGCGACCGGCCAGGTCGGTACGATGAACGCTTCGTCCAGACGCCCGAATGCGTGAACGCGCGCCGCCTTTTCGCCGCACCACCAGGTGGCCACGCTCGGCAGCACGAGGTCTTCGTCGAGTAAAACTTCGGCGATGCCCGGCAAAAAGCCATGCAAAGCAGGCGATTCGACAAAGCCCGAACCCGGCACGTTCGACACGATCACATTGCCCGCACGCATCACCTGCAACAGGCCCGGCACGCCGATGCTCGAATCCGCGCGCAGTTCGACCGGATCGCAGAACGCATCGTCCAGACGCCGCAACACGACATGCACGCGTTCGAGACCGGCGAGCGTCTTCAGATACAGCATGTCGTCACGCACGGTCAGGTCTTTGCCTTCGACCAGCGTGACGCCGAGATAGCGCGCGAGAAACACGTGCTCGAAGTAGGTTTCGCTAAACGGTCCAGGTGTGAGCAACGCGATATGCGGCAAACCATCGGCGCCCGAACTGTCGTGCGCCATGGTGGCCTGAGCAGCCTGCGCAAGCGTCGCGATCAGTTGCGAATAGGTCGGGGCGAGGCGGCTTACGCGCATCGCGCGGAACGGTTCGGCGAACAGCGTCGACACGATCAGCCGGTTTTCCAGTGCATAACCCAGGCCGGATGGCGCCTCGGTGCGATGCGCCATGACCGTCCAGTTGCCGCCAGGCGTACGCGCCAGATCGACGGCAACCACCTGCAGATATTGCCCGCCAGGCGGTGTGAAGCCCTTCACGGAGCGCAGGTAACCCGGATGCCCGAACACCAGCGCGGGCGGCAACTGCCCCCGATCGAGCAAGGTCTGCGGCCCATAAATATCGGCGACGATGGCATTGAGCAGATGCGCGCGCTGCGTCACGCCACGCTCGATATGCGCCCACTCCGCCTCGCTGATCAGGAACGGCAGCAGGTCGAGCGCCCACGGCCGCGGCTCGCCGTTATCCGCGTAGACGTTGTAGCTGATGTCGTTGTCGCGGATCTGCTGCGCGATCGACGCGCGGTGATCCTCCAATCGCGCGATGCCGTCTTCGCCGAGCCGCTCGAAGAACTGCCGCCACGGCTCGCGCAACACGCCCGAGGCGTCGCGTAACTCGTCCCAATGTCCTTCGTAGGCCGGCAACAGCCGCAATAAGGACGAAGCGTCCGCGCGCGCCGCGGACGTTTCGAAAGGAAAAGTCGATTGAAAGGCCAAGGTCGTGTCGTTCTTAAAAGTGTGCTGCCGCTTTCAGTCTACCAGGTTACCAGTAGCGCAGGTCCAACGTAAACGGAAACTCGAGGCTGCGCTGCGGTACACCGACCGTGAGCGGCCCCGGCGTATGACCGGATGCGAAGAAGCGTGCGCGCCGCCGGCTTTCGGCCTCGTAGGCGTTGACCGGGAAGGTCTGATAGTTGCGCCCGCCCGGATGTGCGACATGATACTGGCATCCGCCGATCGAGCGGCCAGTCCATGTATCGAACAGGTCGAAGGTGAGCGGCGCATCCACGCCGATGGTCGGATGCAGCGCCGACGGTTGCGCCCAGGCGCGAAAGCGCACGCCGGCCACATATTCGCTGACGCGGCCCGTCGGCTGAAGCGGCACCGGCACACCGTTGACCGTCACCACATGGCGGTTGTCGTTCAAACCGAGCGCGCGCACTTCGAGCCTTTCCACCGACGAATCCACGTAACGCACCGTGCCGCCCGGCGAGCCCTCTTCGCCCATCACGTGCCACGGTTCGAGCGCGTTGCGGATCGTCAGCGAGACGCCGTTCACCGTGGTCTCGCCGACCAGCGGGAAGCGGAATTCGAAGTGCGGCGCGAACCAGCTGCTCTCGAAGGCGAAGCCCGCCTGGTTGAGTTCGCCGAGCACGTCGTCGAAATCCATCTTCGCGAAGGTACCGAGCAGAAAGCGGTCATGCAGTTCCGTGCCCCAGCGCGTGAGCCGCTGCGTGTACGGCGTGTGCCAGAAGCGCGCCACCAGCGCGCGCAGCAGCAACTGCTGCACGAGACTCATGCGCGCATGCGGCGGCATTTCGAAGCCGCGCAATTCGAGCAGGCCGAGGCGGCCAGTCGGACCATCGGGCGAATAGAGTTTGTCGATGCAGAACTCGGCGCGGTGCGTATTGCCCGTCACATCGATCAGGATGTTGCGCAACGAGCGGTCGATCATCCACGCCGGCAGGTTCGCGCTGTCGCGGCCGCCGAGCAGATCGATCTGCCGCTGCAGTTCGCGGAACGCCACCTCCAACTCATACACCTGGTCGTTGCGCGCCTCGTCGACGCGCGGCGCCTGGCTCGTCGGTCCGATAAAGAGCCCGGAAAACAGATACGACAGCGACGGATGGTTGTGCCAATACGCGATCAGGCTGGCCAGCAGATCAGGACGGCGCAGGAACGGACTATCGGCAGGCGTCGCGCCGCCGAGCACGAAGTGATTGCCGCCGCCGGTCCCCGTATGCCGGCCGTCGGTCATGAACTTCTCGCTGCTCAGATAGCTCTCGGCCGCGGACTGATACAGGTACTCCGTGTTGTCGACCAGTTGCTCCCAGCTCGAAGCCGGATGAATATTCACCTCGATCACACCCGGGTCCGGCGTCACCTGCAGGACCTTCAGGCGCGCATCGCGCGGCGGCGGATAGCCTTCGAGCACCACCTGCATCTGCAATTCGGCGGCCGTCGCTTCGATCGCCGCGAGGAGGTCGAGATAGTCGTCGAGCTCGGTGAGCGGCGGCATGAACACATGCAGCAGCGAGCGGCCGCTGCCGAACGCTTCGGTTTCCGCCTTCGGACCGGCGGCCCGTTTCGGGTCGCGCGCTTCGACGCAGATCGCCGTACGCAGCGTTTCCTTCGACGACTGCCCACGCTCCGGCGGCTGCTGGTCGCCTGACTGAGGCGCAAAGGCCAGCACGCCGCTGCCCGCCATGCCGCTCAACAAATCCGCCGCTGACGACGACAACGCCGCCGCACGCCGCGCATCGGCGGCGCTCAAGGTGCGCTGCTCGCCGTCGTATTGCATGCGCAATTGCGCAGCCGGGCGCAATGGCACCGGTGGCGCAAACGGATCGTGTGCGTGCTGATACGGATAGTCGGTCTTCGACACCCACGGCAACGAATCGAGCGGCAAGCGATAACCCATTGGCGAATCGCCGGGAATCAGGAACATGCGTTCGTCGCGGAAGAACCAACGGCCGCTGACCCACTTCGGCGGCTCGTTCGGCACGTCGCGTTCGCGCGCGAGCGGCAGGACAAAACCGGTCGCGCCGCCCAGGCCCGCGTCGAACACGCGCCGCAGACGCACGCGCTCCAGCTCGTCGTCGAGGCGCGCGTCGAGCGGATCGACGTTGACCGGCAGACGGCGCTCGCGCCACAGGTAGTACCAGACGTCTTCGAAGCCGGGCTGGATGCAGTCGGTGTCGAGCGATAGCTTGGTCGCCAGATGAGCGAGGAAACGCTGGGCGTCGGCGGCCGTGTAGGTGCCCGGCTCGCGTTCGTCGGCGAAGAGCGTGGGGTCTTGCCAGCACGGCTCGCCGTCGGCGCGCCAGTAGAGCGACATTGCCCAGCGCGGCAACTGTTCGCCCGGATACCACTTGCCCTGGCCGATATGCAGAAAGCCGTTAGCGCCGTAGCGCGAGCGCAGCTTGTCCATCAGTGCGACCGCGTAGCCGCGTTTGGTGGGGCCGAGGGCGTCGGTGTTCCATTCGGCGGCGTCGCGATCGCGCACCGACACGAAGGTCGGCTCGCCGCCCATCGTTAGGCGCACGTCCATCTCGGTCAGGCGCTGGTCGACCTGCTCGCCCATTTTGACGACGTCGCTCCACACTTCTTCGGTGAAGGGCTTGGTGACGCGCGGCGTCTCCAGTACCCGTTCGATCGACATGGTGTGCTCGAACTCGACTTCGGATTCGTCGACCGCGCCGGAGATCGGCGCCGCGCTGCCGGGTTCGGGCGTGCAGGCGACCGGAATATGGCCTTCCCCGGCGAGCAGGCCGGAGGTCGGGTCGAGGCCGATCCAGCCCGCGCCCGGCAGATAGACCTCGCACCATGCGTGCAGGTCGGTGAAGTCGACTTCGGTGCCGCTCGGGCCGTCGATGGATTTGACGTCGGGCGCGAGTTGCAGCAGGTAGCCGGAGACAAAGCGCGCCGCCAGCCCCAGTTGCCGGAGCGTCTCGACCAGCAGCCAGCCCGAATCACGGCAAGAACCCGCGGCGCTCACCAGCGTTTCCTCAGGCGTCTGCACGCCGGGCTCCATGCGGATCAGGTAGCGGATCTCGCGTTGCAGCCGCTGATTCAGTGCGACGAGGAAGTCGGCGGTGACCATCGGCTTGCGGTCGATACTCGCGACGAACTCGGCGAAGCGCGGCGTCATGGCCCGCTTGACGAGGTACGGGGCAAGCTCCAGCGCGAGGCCGGGTTCATACTCGAACGGAAACCGTTCCGCCGACGGTTCGAGAAAGAAGTCGAACGGGTTGTAGACCGCCATCTCGGCGACCAGATCCACGGTCACCTTGAATTCGCGGGTCTTCTCGGGGAAGACGAGGCGCGCCTGATAGTTGGCAAACGCGTCCTGCTGCCAGTTGATGAAGTGTTCAGCCGGTTCGACCCGCATCGAATAAGACAGAATGGGGGTCCGGCAATGCGGCGCAGGCCTGAGACGCACGACCTGGGGCGACAGCGCAACCAGCCTGTCGTAGCGGTAATGTGTGACATGATTCAACGCGACGCGTATGGACACACCGGACTCCTGGACAAGGGATGGCAGCCCGCCAAAAAGCAAGCTTCATGCCGTGGATCGAAAAACCGCGTGAACTGCCTGTACCACCCGGATTACCGCCTGCTACGAAGTTTGCCGCGTCTGCCGACCGTCCGGTCGATCGATCAGCGCGCCTTTCCACTGCCTTTTCGGCGGCCGCGCACCAAAGCGGCGCAGCGCCAATGCACGATCATGCACGTAATGTGCGTTAAACCAGTGACGTCTGGCAAATGCGGCATGAAGATTGCGCGTCGGCTTCGCTCCACGACTGCCCCCACCACCCAGGCCCGATCGATGAAAACCTTCCACTGCAATCGCTGCTCGCACCTTGTGTTCTATGAAAACGTTCGTTGCGAACGGTGCGAGGCATTGCTCGGATATGTGCCTGAACTGGCCGAAATCAGCGCCTTCGAAGACGCCGGCGAAGGCCGCTGGCGCAGTCTGCATCCGCGTGGCGAGGGTGCGCTGTTCCGGCAGTGCCACAACTACGCGGTCGAAAATGTCTGCAACTGGATGATCCCCGCCGACTCGCCCGACACGCTGTGCCGCGCCTGTCAGCTTACGCGCACGATCCCGAATCTGAGCGCGCCGGACAACCGGCTCTACTGGTACCGGCTGGAGATGGCGAAGCGGCGTCTGCTGTACACGCTGGCCGCGCTCGGCCTCGACGTGCTCTCGCGCAAGGACGATCCCGAATACGGGCTGGCATTCGAATTCCTCGAGGACGGCGACGACGGTGAGCGCGTCATGACCGGCCACGACAACGGCCTGATCACGCTGAACATTGCCGAAGCCGAAGACGCTTACCGCGAAAAGGTGCGCAGCGCGATGGGCGAGCCCTACCGCACGCTCCTCGGGCACTTCCGCCATGAGACGGGCCACTACTATTTCAGCCAACTGGTCGAGAACGACCCGCGCTGGCTCAAGCCCTACCGCAAGCTATTCGGCGACGAGCGCGCCGACTACGGCGAAGCGCTGACGGCTTACTACCGCGACGGTGCACCGAAGGACTGGCAGGCCTCGTATATCAGCGCCTACGCGACGATGCATCCCTGGGAAGACTGGGCCGAGACGTGGGCGCACTACATGCTGATCGTCGACGTGCTGGATACGTCGACGTCGTACGGCCTCGCCTTGTTGCCCGACGACCCGAGCGAGCCGACGCTGACCGACCGCACGCCCGTCGAAGACGCGAGCTTCGAGAATCTGATGAAACGCTGGTTTCCACTCACGTATGCGTTGAACAGCCTGAACCGCAGTCTCGGCATGCCCGACGGGTATCCGTTCACGCTGGCCTCGCCGGTGGTGGATAAGCTGCGGTTCGTGCATCGGGTGATTGCGGCAGCCGGCGATAGAACGCAACCGCGCGAAGCGGCGAAGCCGGTGCGTAAAGCCGGAACGGGGCAGGCGCCTTTAAAGACGGCGCAGGCTGGCGCGTTGCAACCGGTGGCGGCACAACCGGTCGCGCAGCCGGTGCCACTGGCTGCGCCACAACCGGTCGCACAACCCGTCATGTCACAAGAACCCGTGCAGGCACCTGTCATGGAGACAGCCGCGTCGTCAGCGCCGCGGTTGCAATCCGGACCCGCCGCCGCCAAAGCAGCACCCGCCAAGCGGGCCGCACGCCGGCGTTAGTCCAATTGCAATAACCGCACATGGAACGCTTCGAGAACCCATAAAAAAGCCCGCTGCCGAATCAACCGGCAGCGGGATTTTTTTCATCGGAGCCAAACCTGGCGATCGCTCAATACGCGACGTAAGGCCCCGTACCGCCAGGCGTCGTCTGCTGCTCGACGGCGGCGTACACGTTACGCCCGTAGAAGAACGGCAGGCCCCAGTCGAAAATCGACGACGTCACAAAGGCCGGACCAGCCAGCAGCGGCAACGCTGAATCGCCGCTGTAGGTATGCGAGATCGTCGTGGCATTGCCGACGCTGAAGTTCACCGCGCTCGTCGTGCCGTTCACGCCCTGGATCATTGCACTCAACGATTGGGTCGACACCGGGCAGTAGTACGCGCTATTGGGGCTCGCGCATGTCGGCAACGCACTGGTCTGGAAGAACAGACCCGTCGAGCCGCTGTCCAGAATACTGCTCGAATACGTCGTGCCGTTCTGCACCGTCGTAAAGGTGCCGTTCGACGCACTCACGCCGATCACCTGCGCGCTGCCCAGCGCATTATTGGTCTGCGTGCCGATGCCGAACACCAGTTGCCCGCTGACCGACTGCGCGCCGCCCGACACCGTCGGCAGACTCAACATCGAACCGTTGTTGTCGGTCGCGAAGTACGGAATCGGGTTGGCGACCTGCAGCGCTTCAGCAAGCGGAATCGACGTGCAGGTCGTGCCGCTGCAGCCGTAATACGTGCCGGCCACCGCCTGTTGCACACAGTTCGCGCCACAGTCGTGCTTGAACACGCCGATGCCCAGGATGCCGTTAGCCTGCAACGTGCCCGGCGTGTTGCGCGACGCGCCGACGCTCGCGCAATCGGACGGCACCGAAGCGTAGTTCGGGTCGATCACCTGGATCGGCAGCGAGGCCGCTTTTTCACCGGCGATCTGCAGGTCCGCGAGCTTCACCGAACCCCACGTGTAGCCGTCGAAGAACTGCATGCATTCGGCAACCAGATGGCCCGAGGCGTCCTTCTGTTGCGGCAGCGCCATCGAGGCCGGCAATTGCGAAGCGAACACGCGCACGCCCCACGAACCGGTATCCACCAGGATGTGATCGATGGTTTGACACTGGCTGGTGCCGGGCGCGCAAATCGTGATGCTGACGAACGGCATGTTCGGCACGTTGCTCACGCCGGAGTCGACCGTCACGCGCACCGCGTTGGCGGCCACCACTTGCGGCGAAGGCGAGGTATTCGTGACGGTGGGACCGGCCGAAAGGCTCGTCGTGCCGGAGCTCGATGAGGAGCTGGAACCGCCGGAGCCACCGCCCCCGCCGCCGCAGGCACTGACGAGCAACGCGAGCAGCGTCGCGCACAACAAGGTAACGAACGAAGACGTATGACGCATGATTCGCTCCGTTATTGAATGACGCCGACATCGACGCCCGCAGGCACCACTTGCGGCAGATAGGCGTAGCCGGCAAACGCGCGCAGGTGCCCGCCGGAGAACACAACCAGATCGCTGCCGGACACCGCGAGCGGCGTGCCACGCCGGGTTGCGGTGGCGGCGACGTATTGGTCGAACGACGCGCCCAGCATGGTTTTCAGATCGGGCAGCGTCGGGCCCTGCCACGCGACACCGAAGACGATGCCGTTGGGCGCAACGTATTCGCGCACCAGCGTGCCGGACGGCATCGTCACCAGGTGCACCGAATACGCGCTTTGCGTGGTGACCGTATGAGCCACTGCGTGAAGGCTCGTCTGATCGCTGTCGACAGAACTGGCGTTCTGGCCGAGCGTGGCGTGCGCGGCAAACGACAGCGCGCAGCCTGCCCCGAGCATTGCGCGAGCAATGCTTGTAGAAAGCATCGGTTTCAAGAGATTTCCTTCGAGGTGAAACGTCGTGGCCGGCGGGTGAGCCGATCACGAACGGGGAATCCAGGGACGCACTCCTGACCGGCGGTGCCGGTTCTGCATTCACACCGGTTGGGTTGCGTGAATGCGTCTACGGAGTGGCAGCGCGAAACTTTAGCGATCGCGCAAGGGCACAGCAATCGTTTGCGGGACGATTTAAACCTTCTGCATGCTCGACGTCGTTTGAACCTGTTTGATATTTGAGGACAGGATCACCAAGGGGCGTCGCTTGAGCGCAGATTTTGCCGACACGCCCTGTTTAAAGCGAACACACGTATTAAATAACGGGGCCACAGCAGAAAAAAATCAATGCGTGTCGCATGTTGCGAGTAATGTAAGCGTTCGCTGAAAAATTCGCGTTGATCGGCCTATTTCATCTGATTATTGCGGCACGTGCGGACTGCTTTTGTGTGAAGAGAAAACCGCGTATGAGCGCGCTCCGAGGCGGCAAAAAAAATGCCGCGGACAACCTGGTGGTCATTCGCGGCATCGGGTCTTCATTGCTAATTCATTGCGAGTTCTGCAAGCCGCGCCGGGTTCGAATCGAGCGATTCGAACCCGGCAGCGTCCGTTACTTTTTCTGCTGTTGTTGCAAGAGCGATTTAAGCTCCTGCACATTTTCTTCTACGCGTTTTGCGATCACCGCATACGACTCAGCCTGCGTCTGATACGCGGCTTGCGCCAACTGCTGCATGTCGGCGAGCGACTTATGCAGGCTTTGCTGGATCAGTTCGGCGGCTTTCGCCGGAGGCGCGGCGCCGCCGGCCGACAATTGCCCGGTGAGCGACTGCAATTCGCCCAACGTGGTACGCAGCATCTCGGTCTGTTTCTGCGCAAGTGACTGCATGCCCTGGAATGCCGTCTGATTCGCCTGAACCAGTGCTTCCACGTCCTTGCGTCGCGCTTCCATGATGGCGGGTACGTCGAAGCCGGGAAGCTTGAACTGCTCCAGCATTTTGGTGAAATCGCCAAACGGATTGGCGGCGTCAGGTTGGCTCATGCGAAATCCTCCTTAACGATTGAATACTCGCCCGCAGTGCATCGCCGCGATGGGTTTCTCCGGCATAGGCACCAGTGGCGTCGCGTGCGCCGAGCCTCCCGCAAAAGGCGTGCTGCTTCTGGGGTCGGACGGCACAGTGCGTCAATCATGCGCCATCCGGTTGCATTGCGCCAGCGGGCACACCCTGGCGTCGAGCGTCTCTTTGCCGGAACGTTTTGCGGCTTCGGCCACGAAGCATGCAAGGTCCGGTAAGTTACAGGATAGCTTCAGTAACCCGACGAAACGGCATGTCGACTATCGTTTCCGATGTGCTGGCGCACCGTTGCGCCGGTGCTGTCTCAATGGGAGCGACATTATGAAAAAAGGATTGCTGTGCGCGGCACTGGCCGCCGTTCTGACCGTGGCCGCCACCGGCGCGCTGGCACAGGAAGCGGCAGCGTCGCCGCCCGCTTCGGCCCCCGCGCACGGCGAGCCGCATCACGGCGACGGGCCACCTTCGCCGCACGGGCCGATGGGTCCGGGTTTCGCGGTGGTCAACGACCTGGAACAGTTGCGCCGCCTGTACGCAATGAGCGGGCGTGAAGGCGAGATCGTCGCCGTGTATCACGAGGTGTTGAACAAGACGCAAGATCCGATGCTGCGCCACTACGTGTACGACTCGCTGGCCCGCGAGCAGTTGAAGCCGGCCAATACCGACCAGGCCATCGCTACGCTGCGCACCAGTCTGTCGGAAGATCTCGTGGCGACGAACAGGCCGCAGCGTGGCATGCCGGCAGAGGTGCAACCGCCTGCTCCGCAATAAAGCGCGGACTCGATCATCACGCAGTCGAACGGCCGGTAATTCCAACCCGAAGCGAGGGACACGGCAATTCGTCCCGATACAAAATCGGCTGGAAGCGCTCCCGTCGAAAAGCAACGCAGCCGTTCGGCGCGCTGCGTTAGCTTTCGCACATAGCCGCCTCACTGACCACTTTTCATCTTCCCTCAGGTGATTAGGATGAGAGCACCGCAACGCTAGTGCCTGGTGAACAATGCGCTATCCGCTCAATATGGCAGTCGCCGCCGCCCTGCTCGTCTTCGTTCTGTGCTGCATCGTCAAACTTGCCTTGAGTTGACACCCTGCCGTCGCTTTCACCCCATGCCAAACCCGCCCCGCGGCTGCATGTTTCGCCGTGACATTGCGCGAAATAATTGTTGAATGGAGTTCGGGAAGTGACTCGCCCATACTTCGTTTCGCTGCCGGTGCGTACGAAAAAAGACGCATGAGATCAAGGGTGCTTTGCGTGAAAACGCGTGTGCGAATGCGACCCCGATGATCAACGATCCCACGGTTGCCCGATCATCGGAAGATGCGTTCGAAGCTAACGGCACCGCGTGCCGACGACAGGATAAACATGTTGAATTCAGTGAGTTTCCTCAAAAAGAATGCCGCCCGTTTTGCATGCGTTGCAATGGTCTGCGGCAGCGCGCTCCTGACCGGTTGCGCCGGCGGCAGCATCAACAACGCGACCCAGACCAGCGCACAGCCGCAAGTGCGCCCGGACAATATTTATGTCTACACCTTCGACAGCAATCCGGATCAGGTCAAACTGGACAACGGCGGCATGCTGAAGAAATTGAAGTCGCAACTCGACGGCTCGTCCGCCGAGGAAAAGCAATCGGCCGATGCGATTGCCGTGCGTGAGCAGGTGGCCAACGAAATCGTGCATCAATTGCAATCGATGGGGCTGCGCGCGATTCGCTCGGACATCCCCGCCCCCGCCGACCAGAACGTCCTGCTCGTGCAAGGCAGCTTCGACAAGATCGACGCGGGTAATCGCCGCCGCCGCGTGCTGATTGGACTCGGCGCCGGCAAGAGCCAGGTGAGCAGCTCCGTGCAGATTCTCTACAAACCGGCGGGCGGCACCGCGCGGCTGGTGCAAAGTTTCAATGCCACCGGCGACAGCGGCAAAGCACCCGGCATGGTCGAAACGGCCGGCGTGGGCGCCGCAGCCGGAAGCATCGCGACCTCGGCAGCCGTGGGCGGCGGTTTGCACGCCATGTCCGAAACCAAGAAGGCCGGTGTTTCGGCGGATGCAAAGCGCCTCGCCGACGCGGTGGCAAAACAGGTGGCGCAGATCGGTGTAAGCGGCGGCTGGCTCTCGACGGAGCACGTCAAGGGATAAGTAATCCGCAGCGCTACGAAAACCACACCGCGAAGCGCGTGCCCGATACCAGACTGCTCACGGTCAAGCGCCATTCGTGAGCCGTGGCGATCTCCTTGCAGATCGCGAGGCCGAGCCCGGCGCCCTCATGCCGGGCATCCGGCGCGCGCCAGAACCGCTTGAAGAGAAACGGCAGATACTCCTGCCTGATGCCCGGCCCTTCGTCCTGAACCTGCACTGAGACGGCATCGACGATCAGCACGACCGTGCCATGCGCCGGCGAGGCGTTGATCGCGTTTTCAACGATGTTCTTGAGCAGAATGAACAACGCGCTTCGGTCGGCCCAGATCGACGACGGCGCGACCGTGGTTTCGAGCCGGAGCGTCACCTCCCTGCGGTCGGCTTTGCGCGCAAGATAAGCCACCACGTCCTGCACCACGTCGACGATATTCACCTCACCGAAGCTGAAGTTCTGCGACTCGCTGACTTCGGCGAGATGCAACAGTTGTCGAACCTGACGCGCCATCAGATCGATTTCGCGAAACAGCAGGTCCTTGTCGTCGATCCCGGGTTGCAGTTCGATCTGGCCGCGGATCAAGGTGAGCGGTGTCTGCAACTCGTGCGCGGCTGACGCGAGAAACTGCTGCTGCACGGCGAAGCCTTTTTCGAGTCTATCGAGTGTTTCGTTGAAGGCATGGATCAACGGTTTGATTTCACTCGGAATGCCCGTGGTGGAAAGCCGCGTGGTGAGGTTGCGCGGCGTGATGCGCGCAGCCGCGCGCGATGCCTCTCTAAGCGGCTTGAGCACCCGATGCACGGTGAAGGGCAAAGACAGGCCAAAAATGATCGTGGCAACGAGAACGATCGTCTTGATGATCGCCGGCATCGGCTTGATCTTGGCGTCGATAATCGCGTTGACGAAGCGCTCCGACGTCGCGGTCTGGGTATAGAAAACCGCCGAACCATGCGGAACCCGTAGCGTCAGGATTTCGAACGGCTTCGCCCCAATCTCCACGCGCTGAACATTCCCGACAGCCCCGGATAGATCGCCGGCAATCCATGCTTCACGCCCCTCGGCGCCGTTCGAAGCCAGCAACACGTTGCCGCGTTCGTCGAGTACCCGGTACTTCAGTTCCGTCGGCGCCACCTCGAAAAGCCAGGCCTTCTCCGAAGGAAGCGCCACGGAAACCAGACGGCCGGTACCGTCGAACCGGAGTCCACTCGCAATCGCCGTGGCGCTTTCCATTTCCTCATGCAACCCGAGCATCTGCTGAGGGAAGTGACTGAACGCATAGGTAGCGGCCGTCGCCAGCACGGTCAGGCTGATCGCGAGTGCAACAATGCTGGTCACCCAAAGCCGCGCGGATAAACTGCGAATCCAGTGATTGAACATGGTGAGCAATGGGCCGTTGATTTAGTGCTGTCCGGCGGACCCGGCGGCAACCTGGAGCGCGAAGCCCGCACCGCGAATATTGGCGAGCCGCGTCGTCGCGCCGAGCGCGCTCAGCTTTTTACGCAGACGATGCAGCGTAACTTCGAGCGCATTGGGCGTGACGGCTTCGCCGAGTCCCCACGCGGCATGTTCGAGCGCCGCGTGCCGGACGGTGGCGCCCGCCGCCTTCACGAGGCACAGCACGATCTGCAACTCGGCAGGCGCCAGCAGAACAGACTGCGCGCCGCAGCGCATGGCGCGTTGCTGCGGATCGACCGTGAGGTCGCCGAACGAAATCACCAGATCCGTCAGCGCCACCGGCCGGCGCATCAGCGTACGCACCCGCGCGACCAGTTCACTCATCGCGAAGGGCTTGGTCACGTAGTCGTCCGCGCCGTTTTCCAGTCCGTCGACGCGGTCATGCAGCGCGTCGCGCGCCGTCAGCATGAGCGACGGCGTCATCTGCCCTGCCGCGCGCAATGTCCGCAGAAAAGTCAGGCCGTCGCCATCCGGCAAACCGCGATCGATGATGAGCATCGCGTAGTCGGCCCGGCTCACGCCATACTGCGCCTCCGAAATGGTGCCGAACACATCGGTCTCGATGCCCGCAGCGGAAAGCGCCTGACGGATCATGCCGGCGAGGCGCTCGTGGTCTTCGATCAGTGCGACACGCGACATGCGCTGGTGCTCAGTTGAATTCGTAAAGGTAGCCGATCCTGGCTTGCGGAATATAGCGCTTGCCCACCAGCGGACTGTCGGTAATACCGCTGCCAAGGTGCTCGACGCCGACGTCGAGGATCAGGATCTGATGGCGCGTGAACTTGTAGTCGATACGCGTCCCGACCGAGATGTCGTAGGTCGCCTTGCCGGTATATTCCGGGCGCCCGGCGCGCACTTCGGATGAGCGCACACCGTAATAGTAATCGACATATTTGTGGCTCAACCAATCCACGCCGGCGTGCGGTTCGAAGTCGAATTTCCCGTACTCGAAGGACTTGCTGAAATCGATCGTGGCTTTCTGGCCCTTGTTGCCGCCTTCCAGAAAATCGCCCGAGAGCGTGCCGTATGCGGTGTGCCATGCAAGCGCCGGGCCGTACCAGAACGCACCGTTGCGGTTCTGCATACCGTTCAGAATCGGCGCATCTGACGCCTTGTAGCCGTCGCCGAGGGCGTACTGTCCACGCAAGGCGAGGCTCACGTTGCTCCACTTGCCGATCTTCAGATCGACAGCCGTACCGAAGACATGCACCCATTTGTTGTCGAACGAGATTAGCGGAATCGGCGTGAATTTCGTGCCATAGCCTTTGTAGGGCGCCTGCTCGATGCCCGCGCCCACGCCCAGGCCCCAATGTGTCACGTTCGTGGAATTGTTCAGCACGGTGAAGCCTGTGTCGTCCGCTGTGGGCGGTTCAGGGCTCAGGCCGTCGGCCAAAGCCGCGCCCGAATACGCGCAGAACGATGCGAACGATGCGATAGCCAGTAACAACCTGCGCTCACGGCGAAGAGTTTTTTTCACGTCGAGTCCTGAGTGGATGGATGAGGCAGCATCGACTCTAGAACCACTGGACTTACTCGTTACTTACTCGAAACGGCGGGAACAGGCGTATTGGGGCACAGCGCACGGGATAGGGAACGATCGCGGCAGCAGATGCCTCGGCAAGGCCCGCCGGCCGTAAGTATCAGGTAAGTCACGCGAGTTCAGCATCGAGACCGCTATCCGATCGCGGGATCTCACTCGATGAAACTCACCAATGCAACCGCACTGCGCGCAAACGCCGTGCTCTTTTGCCTCTCGACGTGCGTCGCCATCATTCCGAGCCTGATCCTTTCAGTGCTGTTCGGCCTGTTCGACGACAACGCGCCCTTGCTGCCCTACCACGTGGCCACGATCGGACTGACTCTGGTCGTCATGCTTTCGTTGAGATGGGCCGCACGCCGCGCGTTCGACGCAGCTTTAGCGGCACACCAGGTCAGATTGCTCGACGAGCCCGCCGACCAGGCATCGATCGACGCATATTGCGCGCGTGCGTGGCTCGTCCAGTTGCATGTGGAACTGCAGGGACGTCACTGCATCGATTGATGGCATCAGCGTGACACTGCACGGCGCACACTTGTGCGCGATGCAGCGACACGCCTTCGCTCGTTAGAACCGCAACAGCACCTTGCCCTTGCGCGCGCTCTTCCCGCTCACCGCTGCCGCTTGCGCCACGTCCTCGACATCGAAGACGGCTTCGACCGGCAGCTTCAACTCGCCCGACGCGGCGAGCCTTAGCAATTCGCCGATCATTCGCGCTTTATCCGCGCCCGAAGTGACCTCGAAAATCTTGCTCGCCCAGAAACCCTTGACGGTCGCCTGCTTGAAGATCGCATCGCCGGAGCTGAGGCGCATCGGCTCATTGGACATCGCGCCGAACGACACCAGGGTGCCGTTTTCGCCAAGCAGACCGAAGATGTCACCGCTGGCGTCGCCTCCCACGGAATCGACACCCGCCATAATCGGTGCATCGCCGACGATGTCGCGAACCCGCTTCTTCCAGCCGTCGCTTTCGGTCGACACTGCATTGCCGATGCCGACCTCGGCCAATTCCGCAATGCCCGCCTCGCGCCGGACCAGATTGACCCCATTGATGCCGCGCGCGTTGGCCAGCATCGCCAGAGTCTTGCCGACCGCACCGTTCGCCGTGTTCTGGATGAACCACTGACCGGGTTCGAGGTGCAGATATTCGAGCAACATGACCGCGCTCAACGGCATGGCGATCAGTTGGCAACCTGTTTCGTCGCTGATCGCGTCGGGCAGCGGGACCACCACTGCCGCCGGCGCCAGAACGCAATCGGCCCAGCCCTCGTAGATGCCGGCCACCACTACGCGTTGACCGGGCTTCAGGTGTTCGACACCTTCGCCGATCGCGTCGATCACGCCGGCAACTTCAGTGCCACCCACGGCCGGCAGTTTCGGCTTGTAGCCGTATTGACCGCGAATCGTCCAGAGGTCGTGATTGTGAATCGGCGACAAGGTCGATTTGATGCGCACCTGCCCCGCGCCGGGATTCGGCGTAGGACGTTCCGCGACCTGCAGCACGTCGGCGGGATTGCCGAAAGAGGAATAGATAACGCTACGCACAGTCTGTCTCCTGAAATGTGCAACGATGAGGACTCCGTTCTGCGCGGAGTGAGGGGTTCTGCGAGTGCTTCTCTGGGTGCTTCAGCAAATGGTTTTCTGAGTGCTTCTGTTCGACGAGTCTCATCAGTACCAAGACCTCAGCCGCAGCCATGTCATGCCGCGCGCAGGACGCTCTGTGTGACCGCCATGGCTTGCGCCATCGCGCTTCCATCCTGTCGCAGCTTGGTGATGAGCGCCGCGCCGAGCCACATGTGGTACAGGAGTTCGGCCGCCTCCCGAGCCCGGATCTCCGGCGAAAGCGAGCCGTCTGCCTGGCCTTCTTCGATCACAGAAGCAAGACGCACCATCAACCGGTCGACGCCGTCGCGCAGCACCACGCGCATCTCGTCGGACAGGTCGCCGACTTCCGCGCTCAGCTTCACCACCAGACATTTTTCGTCGCCGTCCTGATCGAGTTGCTCCTGCTGCCAGGCAGCCCAATAGCTCAGCAGCTTGTCCCGGCCGTTGACACCGGGCCGACCGAACAGCTCGTCGAGACGCGCCGCGTAGTCGGCAACGTATTGCTGCAGCAACTCGCTGCCGAACGATTCCTTCGAGCCGAAGTAGTGATAGAACGAGCCCTTCGGGATCTCGGCGGTCGTCAGAATCTCGTTCAGCCCGACCGCGACAAAGCCCTTGCGTGCGATCAGCGCGCGCCCGGCGTCGAGGATGTGCCGGCGAATGTGGGGATGGCTAGCTCTCATAGGAAGCGGATTATGGCCTCAATTAGACCAGTCGTCTAGAGCGCATTCTGGCGACTCGATCGTGGCCGCTTTGCGGGACGGACACACTGCTGTCATGCCCACGCCATAACAACGCGTCACCCTGAGCATGAGCTGTTCCGTCCTCACCCAGGAGACATGCCATGTTGACCGCCCGCGTTGGAATCGTGTCGCAATCCGCCGCCGTACCTTACACCGATGTCGTCCGTGTCGCGCAGGCACTCAACCTGCAGCTCAGCCGCGATCTCGCCCCGATCTGGAACGTGTCGGGCACCGTCGTCGCGCTCGAGTCCATCGACCATCTCGACCCAGGCGTCTGGCCGGTTTACGTGGTGGACGAAGTTCAAGCGGGGGCCGCCGGTTTTCACCTGACCGAGCACAACCAGCCGTTCGCGGTTGTCCTGGCCGGCAATACATGGTCGCTGTCGGCGAGTCACGAGATACTCGAAATGCTGGTCGATCCGGGCGGCAACCGCCTCACCGCGGCCAATGCGGTGACGATCGTCGACAACGAAGTGCAGGACGGTGACGGCAAAGTCGAATATCTGGTCGAGATATGCGATCCGCCCGAAGACGCAACCTGCGCCTATCTGATCGACGACGTGCTGGTCTCGGACTTCTACACGCCTAACTATTTCGACCCTGCCGGCACGTCTGGCGCACGCTACAGTTTCAGTGGCAAGATCACTCGGCCCCGTCAGGTGCTGCCTAATGGCTACCTCACCTGGTTCAACCCGCAGAACAACAAGTTGCAGCAGGTCAGGCATTTCGGCGCACCCGAAATTATCGATCTCGCATCCGGGCAACCCGGTGGCGGATCGCTGACGGGCGGACGGTCGCTGCGCAGCTTCGTCGACAGCCTCACGCAGTTGCCTCAGCCGCTCTCGCAATTGAAGGCCAGCGCGCCGGCGGTGGAACGGCGAGACGCGCGCCGCATGATATTCGCCAGTGCGTTGCCAACCGGCGCTGCCCTTTTCTCGGCGGCGCTCGCCCGCCTCAAGACGGACTCTGCCGACACCACCGGTTCAGCACGGGAAACCCCGGCGATCGATATCCGGACCATGCTCGACACGCACGCCGAGTCGTTCCGGCAAGAGGGCGTGCTCTCCGTGCGTAGCGGCTTGCAATGGCCGGCGCCTGGACGCGCTGTCATGCGTGCCATTGTCGTCACCGTGGTGGCGGACAGGCTCACAGCACTGCAAGCGGCGCTGCCGAAGCAGATCGACGGCGTACCCGTCGATGTACGCGCTGCCGACGCCATGGAATCGATGCAGGCGCTAGACCCCTCGCGATATTGCGCACTGGCTGAAGCTCGCCATGAACTGCGGCAGCCCGATTTCGCGGACCAGGTGTTTTTCGATAGACAAGGCAACGTACTCGCGAGTCCGCCTGCGCCGCTCCAGATGTTCCTCGCTGCCCGTGCGCGCAAAGAGGAGATTCCGTACACACCGGCGCCCGGCGCGAGTCTCGATGCGGTGACGGAACAGGTCTCTCTGGTACTGCACGTGAGTCCCGATGCCGGATGGGCGGAGCTATCGAATTTCATCGCCGGCGTTCGCGAAGAACTGGTGGTGGGAATGTACGACTTCACCTCCGAGCACATTCTCACCGCAGTCGAGTCCGCGTTTTCCGGAGGCCAGAAGCTGACGCTTACGCTCGACCATCCCGCGAAGAATCCCACGGCCGACCAGACCGACGAGCAAACCCAAGCCGATCTCTCGACCGCGCTCGGCGAGCGCTTCGCCGGCACCTGGGCGCTCACCAATGCCGACCCGAAAGCCCCTGTCCGGATCTATCCGAACGCGTATCACATCAAGGTCGCCGTGCGCGAAGACGATACCTTCTGGCTCTCTTCGGGCAACTGGAACAACAGCAACCAGCCGGAGATCGATCTCTCGGACGTGGCTGCCGCGCGCAAGCTTGCCGAGAAGAGCGATCGGGACTGGCATGTGATTGTCACGAGCAAGGCGTTGGCGAGCACGTTTCGCTCGTTCCTGCAGAACGACTATGCGGTCTCTCGCGACGCGATAACTCAAGCCAAGGCAATGGGGATGGATATTCCGGGAGCCGGGACCGCCGCTCTCGACGTTCCGATCGAAGCGTTTGCAGCCGGCAAAGCCCCGCGCCAGTTCTTCGCGCCCAGGACTTTGAGCGATACCGTACAAATCCAGCCGCTACTGACGCCCGATAACTATCAGCCGCATGTCCAGGCGCTCATCGAGTCCACCCAGCAGCGCTTCTACATGCAGACGCAATATATCCATCCGAGCGGACGCCCGGACGATGCACAACATGACGCGTTGATTACGGCGGTGAAGGCGCTCATCGACCGCAAACTCGACGTGCGTCTCATCACCAGTCAGTTCCAGAACGACGCATGGGTCGAAAAGCTGGTCGCGGCGGGCGTGCCGTCGTCGGTACTGCGCCGGCAGGCGAACGTTCACAACAAAGGAATCGTGGTCGACGGAAATGTCGTCATGGTCAGCAGTCAGAACTGGTCGGCGGACGGCACGCTGCGCAATCGCGATGCGGGGCTGATCATTCATAGCGCCGATGCCGCCGCCTATTTCGAGCAGATTTTCCTGCACGACTGGAATTATCTGGCTTCGCCGGTGGGGAGCTGAGGAGGCTGGCGAAGCTCGCCTGTCAGGTTCTGGAAACCTGCTCTGCAAAAACGGAAGCGGCACAACGTGCCAGGCGGATTCGTTGGGAAGCGGCTGGCGGTTCGACGTAATTTGTCCGTCACCTGCCAGCAATATGGCGATGTCATGATGATGCTTCGTACCCGCCCCGGCGGCTCGAGAACTTGCAGCCGGATGCGCTGCAGTCCGACACCGCCCGGGCGGGCACGCCTTCCTCCAAACCTTGCATCGCACCACGATGCCGGGTTTAGCCCTTCGCGGGACGCCCCGTCTTCACCGTCTCGAGCGACGACACCGCGGCCAGCAGGCGCTGCGGCGCAGCCGATTCCAGCATCATCAGGCCTGCTCGCAACAGCTCGCTCTTCTTCACCGGCACGCCGGCGTCGAGACACTTTTGCTTGAGAGACGCGATCATGTCGTAGTCCGATTTCGGCATCGTGAAGCTGTCGCGCACGACTTTCTCTTTCTTCGGCTGCTTGGCTTTCCTGGCTTCCGGAGCGCTGGCAGGCGCGGCTTCCGCAGTTGCGGAACGCTTCGGCTTGGCTGCTTTCTTGGTGGTTTGCGCCGCTTCGGTAGTGGCCGCGGGCTTGGCTTTGGCTGCTTTCTCGACGACAGGCTTTGCTTCCGCCGCTGCCGAGGGCTTCGCTTTAGCTGCCTTTTTGACGACAGGGGCCGCTTCCGCTGTTGCCGAGCGCTTCGCTTTGGCTGGTTTCTTGACGGCGGCCTTCGCTTCCGCAGTCGCCGCGCGCTTCACTTTTTTAGCGGCTTTCTTGACGACCGGCGTTGCTTCCGCGGCGGCCGCGCGCTTCGCTTTGGACGCCTTTTCGACGGCAGGTGCCGCTTCCGCCGGCTGGTCCGCCGCGACTACCGGCTCGGCGCCATCTACTGCGTGCTTGGACGAACTCTTGGGGAAGTGGAACGCCTTCTTGGTGTGCTCTTTCGTAACGGGTGTTGTCATGTGGTCTCTCCGTGTTGATAACCGTATAAACAGTATATACCGTTTATTTTGCTATCGGACACGGAGCGGCATAGGCTGCCGTTTCAGTAATCGACTTACATAACAAGGGAAATAAAACTGTTCCGTGCCGGAACACGGACAACGCCTTGCATCAACGTAAAGTCGAACGCTCCGGTAACCGCGGCACGATGCTGTTACGCAATTGCGCCGCGGCCAGGGTTTTACGGCCAGCCCTTTCAAGGTCTTTGCGCGGCAAACCTGGTAACCTGGCGACCTGTTCAAGGACGACGGGTACGAAGGGATGTTTGACGAGGTGATGAAGCGTTTCGAGCAGCAGGCACCGGTATGCGTGAT
>CABFVV010000044.1_pt1 | contig 81237 bp, 67 predicted proteins | sample 8864751 | NCBI WGS metagenome assembly CABFVV01 (sample SAMEA5735770, study PRJEB23740) | soil metagenome | biome: forest; feature: forest soil; material: soil | place: USA | collected 2013-10-13 | depth 0.1 m | reverse complement strand
AAGCCTGAGATGTGTAGCTTTATCATATCGTCGAAGCGGCTAATCGTATGTTCTTTGGTTAGCTCTACAATTGTTGTTGAATCTATTTGTTATTTTTTTTTTTTTTCAAGCAGAAGACGGCATACGAGATGTAGAGAGGTCTCGTGGGCTCGGAGATGTGTATAAGAGACAGATCTAACAGAAGTAGAGGCGGTCCGACCCATTTAGAGCTTTTAAAAAAACTAGGAACGTGTGCGTCATACGAGGGAAACAATGTCAATCAAGGACGGATATTCGCGCGGCGTCGCCGCTGCCTTAAAAGAAAAAGCAACGCGTGCAGTGATGCTCGTGATCCTGGGCTCCACACTGGCGGGATGTGCCGCTGCGCCGGGCATGAGAATGAGACCGGCTCCGACAATCGCAGCGGCGCCTGCGGGCCCCAATGAGCCTGAGCAGCAACTCCCCGTTCCGCTGACCAGTATCGACCTGGCATTGATCGCGAAGCTTCGCCAGACCAACTCGAACTCGAATGGCGAACTTGCGCCTCTGGAAGAGGCGGCAGGGTCGTACAGGATTGGAATCGGCGATGTACTGCAAATCACCGTTTGGGATCACCCGGAGATCGCTGCCGCGCTGGGTGCACAGCCCACCTCAACGACTCGCTCCGCCGATGCACCTTCGGGTTTCGTCGTCGACGATAAAGGCGACCTCGTTTTTCCTTTCGCGGGAAAGATCCACGTGGCGGGTTCTCGTCCGGACGAAGTACAAGCCGTTCTCGCACGATCCTTCGAAAAATCCTTTCGTGATCCTCAAGTGACGGTTCGTATTGCGTCGTTCCGGTCGCAGCGTGTTTACATCGAAGGCGAAGTGCACGCCCCGGGCACACAGGTAATCAACGACATTCCAATGAATCTGACCGATGCGATTAGCCGCGCAGGTGGCTTTGCCGCGTCAGCTGACCAAGGGCACGTCGAGCTACAGCGAAATTCCGTTCACTACATCATCGATATGTCCGGAACGCGCGTCGCAACTTCGGATCTGGCGCAGATTGTGCTGCGCAACGGGGATGTCCTGCGTATTCCGCCGCGCGACGAGTTTGGCGTGTTCGTCATGGGAGAAGTCAACAAGCCAGTGACTGCCGTTCCCAAGACGACCGGCGCATTGACGTTGAGCGAGGCTTTGTCTCAGGCCGGCAGTCTGAGTTCGACATCGGCCGATGCCGGGCAGGTGTATGTGATCCGCGGATCGCTCGACGGCAAACCGGAGGTGTTCCATCTGGACGCCAGTTCTCCGGTGGCAATGGTGCTGGCAAACGAATTTCCGCTGAAATCGAAAGACATTGTTTATGTGGACGGGAATGGCCTGGTTCGCTTCAGCCGCGTGCTAAGTCTGCTGCTTCCTGCGCTTAATGCAGGTCTGACCGCGGCGATTGTGACGAAATGATCAAACACATTCTTGTCGTCTGCGAAGGGAATATCTGCAGAAGTCCGATGGCCGCAGCCTTCTTGCGGTCGCAACTTCGCGACGTGGTAGTGACGTCAGCCGGACTTAACGCCCCTCTTGGCAGTCCTTCACCGGACTACGCTCGTCAGGTCATGCGTGAGCGAGGCTTACCGATCGACAGTCACAAAGCACAGCAAATCACGGACGCTGTCTGCACGAACGCCGAACTGATCCTGGTGATGGATAACGTTCAACGCCGCGAAGTGGAGAAGAGATTCCCGTTCGCGAAGGGTAAGGTTTTCCGGGTCGGTGAACGTGGTGACTTCGATATCGACGACCCATACCGCCAAGGGCGATCCGGATTCGAGCACTGCGCTCAAGCAATAGAAACAGGAATTTCGGACTGGGTGAAACGCCTGAACATGATCGCGGGCGGATCTGGTACGCGTCCCGCCACCATTGATAAGAGTCGCTCATGAATCTCATAGACACGCCACCGATGGAAGCCGTAGCGGAAGACGAAAACCGCGAGTTTTTCGATGTTCTCGACACCCTGCTCGAGAACCGCAAGATGATTGCGCTCGTTACCGCGCTGTTCCTGATCGCCGGGATCGCGTTTGCAATACTCGCGAGGCCGGTGTACGAAGCCCGGATTATGGTCCAGGTCGAGGATAGTCCCGACGCGTCGGCCGCCAAGAGTCTCCTAGGCGACATATCGTCCATATTCGATGTCAAGTCCAGCGCCGCGGCTGAGACACAAATTTTGTCCTCCGACCTTGTGGTGACTCGCACGGTCAATAACCTTCGGCTTTACATTCAGGCGGAGCCGACACGCTTTCCATTAATTGGCGATTTCATCGCACGGCATACCGATGGCCTCAGCACGCCTGGAATCTTCGGGTTCGGTGGCTATGCATGGGGTGATGAAAGCGTCGATGTGCCGCTGTTCAATGTCCCGAAGCGTCTGCTGGACAAGAAGTTTACATTGACCATCTTGCCGTCGGGGCGCTTTAGCATTGACGCCTGGGCGTTGGACAAGCGGCTGGAAGGTGTGGTCGGCGTCACGCAGCACTTTCGGACCGCGCAGGGTGACTTCGACATTCTCGTTGCGCGAGTAGCAGCGAATGCGGGAACGGCGTTCTCGTTGATTCGCACGTCGCCTGTCGAGGCCGTCTCCGATCTGCAAAAGATCCTCGACGCCCAGGAGAAGGTCAAGACGTCCGACGTGGTTGTCGCCACGTTGCGCGGCTATGACCCGGTTCTCGTTGCGAAGACACTCGATGAAATCGGCACGCAGTACATCAAGCAGAACGTCGAGCGCAAATCTGCTGAAGCGGCACAGTCTCTCGACTTTTTAAGGTCTCAGTTGCCGCAGTTAAAAGATCAACTCCGCGATGCAGAGTCGAAGCTCACAAAACTGCGTGATCAGCACAAAACCGTCGACCTCACTGAGGAAGCCAAGTTGGCCCTCGCTCAGTCGGCCGATGCGAAAACACGGCTATTGGAACTCCAGGCGAAGCGTCAGGAGCTGGTTTCCCGGTTTGCCGATACGCACCCAAGCGTGGTCGCAATTGATGCTCAGATTGCATCGCTATCGTCATATCGGGGTGACGCAGACGTTCAACTGCGGAAGTTGCCCGAACTGCAACAAGACCTGGTTCGTCTCATGCTGGACGTCAAAGTCGATACCGATTTGTATACCGGGCTGTTGGGCAATATGCAGCAGCTCGACCTGGTTCGGGCCGGCAAGGTGGGGAACGTCCGTCTGGTGGATGTCTCTCAGGTGCCGGAGATTCCTGTCTCCCCCAAGAAGCCGCTCGTGATCATCATCGCATTCATTTTCGGTTTGCTGGTGAGTTGCGGGATCGCAATTGGACGGTCGATGCTTTTCCGTGGAATCACGGATGCCAACGACGTTGAGCGCCGCCTCGGATTGGCAGTTCATGCAATTGTTCCATTGAGCCAACAGCAAAAGCGCGTCTCCTTCTTGTCCAAGAAGAGTGGAGAGTCGGAAAACTTGCTGAGTGTCGTGTTCCCCAACGACCCTGCGATTGAAAGCCTTAGGAGTCTTCGGACCGCAACGCAGTTTTCGATGCTCGATGCAAAAAACAATGTACTTCTGGTCGCAGGACCGGCACCGCATGTCGGAAAGAGCTTCATCGCAAGCAATCTTGCTGCGGTGCTAGCGGCAGGTGGCCAAAGAACACTGCTCATCGATGGCGATATACGCAAGGGGCGACTGAGCGATGTGTTTCATGTTAGCCGCGAACGAGGTTTGTCCGAGTTGATTTTAGGATCCGTCGACATTAGCGATGCTATCCATCAAAACGTTATCCCCGGACTGGATCTGATCACCACCGGCACCCTTCCGCCGAATCCGTCTGAACTCTTGCTGAGTAAGCGGCTTTCTCAGTTGATCCAAAAGTTGAGTGGACTCTATGACATCGTGTTGATCGATTCGGCGCCGGTGCTAGCCGTCACTGACTCGACGACGCTTGGTGCATTCGCGGGCACCGTACTGCTAGTTGCATACTCTGGCGCGACAAAGCTCGGGGAGCTTGCAGAGTCGAGGAAACGTTTGGCTCAAAGCGGGACTCGCGTGAATGGAGTGATTTTCAACGGCGTCAATCCGCAACTCGGCCGGTATGGCTATGGCTCGCGTTACGGCAACTATCGCTACACCGCGTACGAGTACGGGTCGAAATAGCGTGTTCATGCGATGTCCCACCGCATCCTCGAGTGTGTAAATGATCAAGCTTAAAGATTCTGCTATTTCGCTGGTCGGGGTGATGGCGGGCCAGGTTACGTTCTTTGCCTGCATGACCCTCCTGGGGCGCCAGTACGGGCCGTCGCCGCTTGGGCATTTCAACGCGTTGCTGGCAGTCGGTACGCTCGCTGGCACATTACTGGCGATGCGCTATGAACTCGCATGTGTGTCGGACAACGCGGCGATGTCATTTAATGCTCTTGTACATGCGCTCGCGGTGGCATCTGTCACGACGATAGTAGGCGCGACCGCTGTAGTGCTGTGGGAGCATTCGGCCTACTGGAATGTCTGCCTATTTGCTCTCGCCTACTTCATACAGACGATAGTTGGGCACTATTTCAACAGCCTGAGGCGATATGCATTGATTGCCATGTCGCGCGTGCTGGTCAACCCGGTATTTGTGGCTTACCTCGCTTTTGCACAGCACCTCCACGGCGGCTTCGACGTATTTTCCGGTTATGCAATTCTGAATGCCGTCGCGGCCGTGTGTTTCCTTAGCGTAGTATTTTTTCATGGGGCAAAGCGCGGGTACCTCTGTCGACCCAGATTGGAGTTTTTCAGAGAACACGTCCGCTACGCGAAGTTCATTCTGCCTTCAACCTTGTGTTCGTCGGTTTTGCTTTACTCGCTATCCATAGCGATTCCTGCCTGGTACTCAACCGAGCAGGCCGGCTACTTCGCCGCCGCTTATCGATTCGGGTTTTTTCCAGTCTCGCTCATTGGGCAGAGCATCGGAGGAGTATTCCGGCGCGATGCCATTCAAGCGGTCTCTGAGGGTCAGCAAATCAGCACGTTGAAGCACGTATTCGCTTTCTATGGGCGCTGGTTGATAGTGATCGCCTCATGCTACGCAATTTTTGGCAGCCTCCTATTTGGTTCCGTTATCAACATCGTATTCGGCGGTAAATGGGATGGAGCCGTGGCGTTCTTCTACGTAATGCTTCCCTTATTCGTCTTGCAAACGATGTATGTGCCGCTATCGCAAATATTTTTGGTAACCAGGAAGCAATTTCTGGATTTCTCAATTCAACTCGGTCTTGCCGCAAGCTTGCTGAGCACATTGTTTCTGGTGCATCTGTTGAAAATGCCAGTTCAGCAGGCCGTTTTCGATTTTTCGACGGTCGCTTCGGCGGGCTCGCTGGTCGCAATCATTCTGGTTGTAAGGGCTGCGGGTTTCGAAATCAACCCAGCCAATATCTTCAGGCTACAGAGCGGCAAGCGTGGCGAACGTGGCGAACGTGGCGAACGTGGCGAACGTGGCGCCATCAGGTTGCATCTCCCGGGCGCCGTGAGCGAGGAAAAAACTAATGAATAATTCAACTGTAAATTTAAAGGCCGCGGACTCTGTACTTTTTCCTTGGATAAACGGGAAGGGCGCCGCATGGGTGGTGCTGCTCAGCGTTGTGCTTTTAAGTGGATTGTTCCCGTTCGCTTCGTTTTACCTATTGTTGCTGCTCATGACATTACTGTCTAGCGCGCATTCTCCAGTGCGTGTAATCGTGTGTCTGCTCTGCATCGGCTCGATCATTGTGTTCGGTCCGCTAATCGCGCTGAAGCTTCCCATCAACAACGGTGGGAATGACAAGATCCAATACTTGGATTTCATGCGGACCATGGATGCGTCTGGGCTAGCCTACTATCTCTCGACGCAGCCCGAGGTACTGTCATTTTCGACAATGTACTTGGCATATGTCTTATTCGGGCCGACCGACCTCGCATTTTTATTCATATTCATTATTTCTTATTCCTTGCTGCTGTACGCCGTTTGGAAGATTGAATATCGCGCGCTGCCGCTTTTTATATTGCTGATCACTTCGTCCGGGGCGTTCTATTCGTCTTATGCGAACGTAATAAGGCAGGCTATGGCTTTCCCGTTCATGTTTCTATTCTTCACCGCTGGTCGCACCCGGAGCAGGATGCTTCTGCTGACACTTTCTAGTCTTGCACATTTACCAAGTTTTCTTATTATGGCGCCGTATGCCGCCTACCGATATTTTAAAAAATGGGCAGTGCTTGGTGCCATCCTGGTGGCAGTTTCGGTCTTTGCTGTTTCGAAATATAACCTTAACGCTCTTAGTGCACTGAGTGGAGACGATGGCGGTTATGTCTCCAAGAAAGTCGAACTGTACAGCGCGTGGGATGAATATAGCGTGGTAGTTGTTGCCCTAGCGGCGCTTGCCCTCTTCGCAGTGAATAACTACTTGTGGCTACGTTCGATGAAGAATGACGCGAGAAAGACTGGGCGGCTACATAGCAGAGAGACGAGGGAACTGCTGATAGCGTCGAACTTTGCCTTTATTTCGCTGATGGCAACCTACAACCTCTCTAAAGTTTTTGAAAGAGTTTATATCTATTTCTTTGTTCTCTCTATTGCGTACCTGGCTGTTCTACTTGCCCGGATGCGGCCGGGTCCGAGCAAGGCGATCATCATTCTTGCCGGGATCGCCTATTCAATATATGGATTTTTCAAAAATCTTTTCATTGCGGAATTGTTGTTTGCGGGTGATCCGTTTGGGTTTCTGACATCCAATTTTCTGGAGCTGTACCGCAGTTTAATTTGAAATTTTATATTTAATAATGCTTCACGTCACGGGTCAAACAAACATGGCGGACCGGCTGAGAAATTGGTTGCACACGGTAATCATATTGGTCTTGTTAGCGCAAGCTAGTCAGGTCGGTTTGGCATTGGCGCAATCGAATACCTATCGCGTACCAGGAGCGGTGATCGCTCACAGCTATGCCAGAACTGGAATCTACCTCGGCTCACCCTCCATAGTCATATTGGGAGATGGGACGCTTGTGATGTCGCACGACACGTTCGGCCCAAACTCCAAAGCAAACGCGGAAGAGGTATTTAATTCCCGCGATGGAGGAAGAAGTTGGTCCAAGGTCGCCACAGTCGGCGATCAATATTATTCGTCACTCTTTGCCCATAGAGGCGCGCTTTATTTGCTCGGTACATCGAAGCTTCTCGGAGTTGCAGTGATTCGCCGTTCGACTGATGGCGGCAAGACCTGGTCCAATGCCCGCGACGCCGGAAGCGGCGTTCTGGCGACAGACGGCAAGTATTTTTCTTCAGCGCTGCCGGTTGTCACTGCTCGGGGCAGATTGTGGAAGGCAATTGAGGTGATCGACCACGTCGGAATCATCGTGAAAATGATGTCTGCTGACATAAACAGTGATCTCCTTAACGCATCAAGTTGGACTTTCTCGAATGGACTGACACCCGATAAGAATTGGCTTGACGGCAAATTCGGAGGTTGGTTAGAAGGCAATGCTGTGGCGATGCCGAGTGGCGCCGTCGTGGACGTATTGCGGGTTTACTACAATTTTCTGCCAGAGAAGGCGGCACTTGTCTCGTCGAGTGAAGACGGGTCAAACATTAGCTTTGATCCGGAGCACGGATTCGTTGACCTTCCGGGAGGAGGCAAGAAATTCACGATTCGCTATGACCCGTCCACGAAGCTGTATTGGTCACTGACGAACGCCGTGCTTCCCGGTAGTTACAACGGGAATAATCTGGAGCGGGCGCGCAACACTCTTGCACTCGTGTCGTCAACTGATCTGCGCAACTGGAAAGTTCGACGTGTCGTTCTTCACAGTGACGACGCTGACAAGCACGGCTTCCAATACGTCGATTGGGTGTTCGACAAGCATGACATAGCTGCAGTGGTTCGGACCGCTTTTGACGACGACGATGGCGGCGCACATTCTCAGCACGATTCCAATTTCATCACCTTCCTGCGAGTGCCCAATTTTGCAAGCAATTGATTGCCAGTGTCTTGGTGCCGTGCCGGTCATCGCGGACCAATCCGCGTGTCCACGCGCTAGGCGACCAGCTTGCATTGGATGCCGCCCGGTTTGGATTTATCTCGTTACTGGAGCCGTTTTATGATCTTGGTTCTTGTCGATTCGATGGAGCGATACAGCTTCTTCCGTCGCCTCATCAGCCCTATAAAAAGTGAAGCTCGATTCCTGTTCGTGACAACCGAGCCGCTTGCTCATCTTCTATTGATCGCCAGAGGTTTCCAGTCGGCGTACGTCAACCGGAGACAAGCAGTAGCGGACAAATATATGGAAGAAGCCGAAGCGACGAATTTTCGACGAAGTATCGAAATCCTGAGCGGTTGCATTTCGGAAGATCGGGCGAGGAAGGACGCCGCATCAGTAATTGAGGGAATCCGTAAAATTCTTTCTGAACACGATATCGAAGCCTGTTTGCTCTGGAATGGGCAGCAATTGGCTGGTCGCGTGCTGACCTACCTGTGCGACATTCATGGAATCCGCAGAAGGGTCATGGAAATTTCCAATCTTCCAAATAAGCTTTTCGTGGATTCGCAGGGCGTGAATGCGCTTTCAACTATTGGAGGCAATCCTTCGATACTTGATGATCTGACGATGCCGGACGAGCAAAAGCATGCCGACTGGTTTGCGGAGTACGAGCATTACAAAGCATCCCCGCTGCCGCAATCGGCTGTTACGTTTTCGAAAAAGGCTAAGCGCCTGGTCAATTACGCGCTCAAGTATCCGTTTGGCGGTGCCTGCCGCACCGAGTTTTCACAGGTGCGTAGACGTGGTCGGGGGAAAACTATGTTCGTCACAGAACCTTGTTCGTTGGAAGAACTGAAACAGCAACGTTATATGTTTCTGCCGCTTCAAGTTTCTAGCGACACCCAAATAAAGCTGCATTCTGATGTCGACAACATTGACGCGATTCGTATTGCAGCGGCGAAGGCTAGGGACCTGGCGCTCAGGCTGATAGTTAAGATCCACCCTGCCGAGACGGACGTTCGTGCTATAAACGAAATCGTGTCGATGCGCAAAAATTTCGAGTTCGAAATCGTTACGCTCTCCACGAACGACCTAATTCGATATGCCGATGAAGTGGTAACGATAAATTCGACGGTTGGATTGGAGGCACTTCTGTACGGGAAACGGGTAACGTGCCTTGGCCGTTGTTTCTATGTGAACTTCGACAGAGCGAGGCTCCTGAAGTATATCCATGGGTACCTGACCGATGGTATCGACTACTTTGGTGGAGGAAATATATCTGCTCGTGCGGCGCGAAGTGTCTGTGGTCTGTCGGAGAAATCATAATGAACAAGTGCGCCGTACTTATTCCTCACTACAACGACCCCACAGGGCTCAACGAATCTCTCCAGTCCATAACGCCGGATGAACGCCTGTGCGTTTTCGTTGTAGACGATGGAAGCAACATCAAGCCTAACGAAATGAAGGCGAGGGATGTCTACAACGGCGAGCTGAAGTTTATCTATTTACCGTCGAATCAAGGCATAGATCACGCTCTGAACGCTGGCTTGGATCGTATTGGAGAATCCTATGCCTTTATCGCCAGGCTAGATTGCGGGGACACGTGTGCGAAAGATCGGTTCTCGAAGCAGATTGAATATCTGGAGACGCATCCTTTTGTGATGCTCGTCGGCAGCGCTGTGACCTTCGTTACGGAAGAGGGCGAAATATCCTTCACGCTTCGTCTGCCAACGACCAGCGATTTAATTCGCCGGGCAATGTTCTCGAATTGTGCGTTCATTCATCCAACGGTCATGTGGCGGTCGTCTGTAATGAGCGAGATCGGGTTTTACCCGACCACATATCCGGCTGCAGAAGATTACGCGCTGTTCTGGAAATTCGTGGAGCGTTATAGAACGGCGAACTTGCCTGAGGTGTTGGTGTTTTCAAAGCTTTCGCCGAATGGCATTTCGGCGCGCAGGCGGGCAGTGCAACTCAGATCCCGGCTGCGACTGCAACGAGAACATTTGACTTTGAATGCCGCTTCGCTACTGGGCGTCGCGAAGACCTTGACGCTTATGTTGATCCCGCGCGATATCCTCACGACTATCAAGAGATTCCGACTTGGAAAAGACGTGCTGAACGACGTAGCCTGAAGACGGAGATCGTTTCATCGACGCATGAATGTTGTCTTTCCGTGTGATGGCCTGCTCCAGGCAACGCGGTTGGATGATCATCGCTTTTAAATTGAAGTCCGTAACGGGCGCTCCGCGACAATTTTGTAATCAGGATAGTCAAGAACATGATGCATACCAAAATCAGCGATAAGGTTAGAGCGGGAAATGACCTCCCCTTCGTTTTGTTTGGCGGATTGAATGTATTAGAAACGTTGGATCTCTCCCTTCGTACGTGTGAACACTTCGTCGAAGTGACGAAGAGGCTAAACGTTCCGTTTGTCTTTAAGGCTTCCTTCGACAAGGCGAATCGTTCGTCGATCCATTCCTATCGAGGCGTAGGTTTGCACGCAGGTCTGGAAATTCTGGCTGCGATAAAAGCCCGCTTTGATGTGTCCGTGGTTACCGACGTACACGAGATCGAGCAGGCGTCTTGCGTAGCGGAAATAGCTGACGTGTTACAGGTCCCGGCTTTCCTTGCGCGCCAAACAGACCTGTTGGTCGCTATTGCCAGGACGGGGCGGGCAATTAATGTGAAGAAGCCGCAGTTCATGAGCCCGGCGCAGATCAAACACGTCGCCAACAAATGTGTCGAGGCGGGTAACGACCAGATCATTCTTTGCGAGCGTGGTAGCTCGTTTGGATATGACAATCTGGTGGTCGATATGCTTGGATTTCGTCAGATGGCAGAAGCATCCGGCGGGCACCCCGTGATATTTGACGTTACTCACAGCTTGCAATGCCGGGATGCACTGGCATCTGCGTCTGGTGGCCGTCGGCGGCAGGCTCTAGACTTGGCGCGAGCAGGTATGGCGGTTGGTATCGCGGGCCTGTTTCTCGAAGCACATCCGGATCCGAATTCCGCTCGTTGCGATGGACCGAGCGCGCTGCCGCTGGCGCTGCTTGAGCCGTTCCTTGCGCAGGTCAAGGCAGTCGATGATCTGGTTAAAAGCCTGCCGGTCTTAGAAATCCACTAGAGCTCGATCATCGCTCAAGGTGAGCGTGAAGGGATTCCGCGCCGAGAGCGGAAGGCTATGACTTTGTTAAGCGCGAGGATGTCGTTACGGGACGTAACGTAACGAGTCTCTCGCAGCGGGTGCCCTTACTGACTGCTCTGTTCCGGAAAGCGTGCTCCGCGTCGTCGCGCTGCGCGAAAACAGTGCCTTACGTCATCGCTGATACGCGTCCTTCTGTTGGCATATTTGCTGCTTAAACATTGTCAGCATGTACCGCGCACAAATCTTACTCGAAGTTAAGCGGAGCAGAGGTTTGCAGGTCGTGCTGCCGACCGGAGCATTTATCGGGCGACCCCGAATAGGGGCCCGGCGTCGTTGGTACCAGTAAATAAATCAAAGACCAGTTCTTTACTAAAACAATACTTGGGGTTCGGGATGAAAATTGCGCATGTCGTCGAGACATGGATTGGCGGGGTTGCCAACTATGTCACCTCGTTGATCGTCGAGCAACGCGCGCGTGGTCATGAGGTCGTCTTGATCTGCGATCCAAGAAATATCCCGAACCTGCCTCTCGCACTGGACGGCGTCACTGTCGTCAACTATGAGTCGAGCCGCAATCCGCTGCGCTTCGTTCGAATCGCGCGTCGGGTAAAGAAACTGGTCGATGAAATCAACGCGGACATCGTGCACTGCCACAGTTCGTATCCTGGTGTGTATGTCCGACTTCATCGCATGCATGGGCAAAAAATTCTGTACACACCGCATGCGTGGTCTTTCATGAAGAAGGACATTTCCCGCTTCACTGCGCTTGGTTTCGCGCTTGTCGAACGTCTGCTTGCACATCGAACAAACCGGATTCTCTGCATGTCTTTCGATGAAGTGAGAGCGGCGAGAAGGTACGGCATCGACATGGACAAGATCGAGCTTCTCTATACGGGCATTTCATCTGAAGCAGCGCGCGAGCAGAATGCTCTCAGCGGCCAGCCCCTTGCGACAATCGCGCGGCCCATTCAGGTGGGGTATTTTGGCCGTCTCGACTATCAAAAAGGCTTCGACATCGTAGTCGATGCGGTTCCGATGTTGAACGAAGGCATCCACGTTCACGTGTTTGGTGTCAGTGTGAGAGGCGGCGTTGACGCGCGCGGCCATGAATCACGTATGACGCATCATGGCTGGATGGACCCTGAGGGCGCTCGCCGGGCGATGCAGCAGATGGACGTAATCGTCGTGCCTTCACGCTGGGAGGGCCTCGCGTTGGTGCCGATCGAAGCAATGTGCGCCGGCAAGGTTCTGGTGGTTTCGTGCGAAAGCTCTCTGCCAGAACAGGTGATTCATGGCTACAACGGTGTAATCCTGCGGCAACTGACGGGCGAATGTCTGGCCCGTGAGCTGAATGCGCTGTCGATTGATGAATGCCGCCGGATGGGGCAGAACTCACGTCATGTGTTCGATCATGCTTTCAGCGCGGACAAGTTCTTTAGGACTTTGATGACTTGCTACGAAAACGCGTGACGATTTTGACCTCAGCAGACATTCCGTATGCGGGAATATACTTTGATTTAAGCGCCGTGTGAGCAGTGCCGGCATGCCGTCGTCACACAGTGACTTCGGGAACCGGCATGTCGTTTATCGACTCTCCGCCTCAAACCGATCCAACTCCCCAAGCAAACGCTCGATCTGAAACGTTTGCAATTCGGTCAGGGGGAATTCATCCTGTATGCGCTGTAGTCGCTTTCGCCAATATGCTGGCGGCAGTACAGGTTCACCACGAAAGGCGCGCAAAGACGGCGCCATCACACGCGCGACGTGCGCGATGTCTTCATCCATTGTCATGCAAGAACCCCGGAAGACCTCGTTGTTTAGTTTTGGCCTTGTTCTATGCGCGCGCTTGGTTGAAAACGAGTTGGTCTTAAGTGCGCAAGCGGCGACGCCTATGGTAAGAAATCACAATCGTTCGGTCAAGCTTTCTGACGACCGTTCGTGCGAGCGGGGCGTAGAATTGTCCTTCGTTTAAGGGCTATTTCGATCGCGGAAGGACTTCAGGAAGTAACTTTCCGGCCCTCAATAAGGGGGCTTTTACTCGCGGGAGTGCATCGACATAACGCATGTCAAACGGCGCAAGTTAGTGCCTCCAAACCTCAAGAAGCAGGCAGAAAAAGCAGAGGACTGTTGGAAGCTGGGTGGCTTGGTAGCGTCAGGCCATTTGTTGCGCGCACCACTATCAGGGTGTCGGGAGAGTGCTGACAAGCTGGCGAAATCGGACCCAGGGCCCAACCCCATCACCACCTAAAGCGCATTCCCCCGCGGCGGAATCGCATCCGCTTGCGCCGGTCCACCCACCACCAACTCCGCCTCCGAATAACTAATCCTCACCGGCGGCACAAACCACGCCAGGCACAACCCGATCAACGCCGCCGCACCCGCCACCAGAATGCCGATATGAATCGACTGCACGAGCGCATCCCGCGCAGAATTCATCATCGCATCGCCCGCATGCCCGGCGCTCACCAGACGATTGATCAACGCCGCCTGCTCCGCGCGGTCCACGAGCAGTTCGGGACTCGCAAACGATTTGAACCACTGCGTCGCCTGATACGAAGCAAGCGAGCGATGCACCCCCTGGGTATAGAGATGGCCGAGCAACGCACCGGTCATCACCGTGCCAAGCATCCCCCCAAAAGTACGCAGCGATTGCAGCAACGCCGTTGCCGCGCCGATCTGATCACGCGCGACGATCTGCTGCGAACAGACGGTCAGACTGGTCGCCACCAGACCGAGCCCGAGCCCGCTGATGCCCATGCACGACATCCACACCAGGTGCGGCTCGGTACCTCTGAGTACGATCACGCCCAGACATGCCAACGCGGAGAGCGCGAACCCGACATACATAATGCCGTTCGCGCGACGGATCCGCGTGACGATCCGATTGTTCACCACGCTACCGACGGTCGTGCCGAGCAGCAGCGGCGTGATCAGCATGCCGGAATCGTGCGCGGACATTGCATAGCCGCCCTGAAACAGCAGCGGCACGTAAAACACCAGCGAAAACAGCGCGAAACCGCCAAGCACAGACATCGCGAAGAGCGCGGACAGCTTACGGTCCATCAGCATATCCACTGGAATGATCGGATACTTCATCCTCCGCTCCCATAGCCACAGCGTCATTGCAAAACTCGCCGCAACGACGGCCAGCACGATCGTTACCGTGTTGACGCCGTACTTCGGAAACAATTCGATCAGCAATTGCAGTGAACCGAACGTGACTGCGACCACGAACGCGCCGAGCCAGTCGAGCCGCACGGGCCCCTTGTGTCGCAGATGATGCAGCGGCGGCAAAAAGCGCTGGACGAACAGCAGCGACACGAGGCCGACCGGCACGTTGACGAAGAACACCAGCCGCCAGCCGCCGTATTGTGTGAGCACGCCCCCAAGCGTCGGCCCGACCATATTCGCGACCCCGAACGCGGACGTGACGAACACGAGCCAGCGCAGCCGCAGTTTCGGATTGGGAAACAGATCGGCAACGGTGGCGAACACCGTGCCGATCAGAATGCCGCCGCCTATCCCCTGCAAACCGCGCGAAATTACCAGCAACAGCATGCTGGTGGCGAATCCGCACAGTACGGACGCGCCGGTAAACAACAGAATCGCTGCGATCAGAAACGGCTTGCGGCCGAACAGATCCCCCAGCCGCCCAAAGATCGGAATGGTGATCACTGAAGCCAGCATATAAGCCGTCGCGACCCATGCGTACAGATCGAATCCCTTCAGATCGGCGACGATGCGCGGCAGTGCGGTGCCGACAATGGTTTGATCGAGCGCCACCAGCATCGAGACGAAGGCAACGCCAAGCATCGCCAGCAGCGACTCGCGAAACGGCAGCAGTTGTCCGGTGGGTAGGGGCGTGCCAAGGTCGGGCGTCATGACTGTCTTACTTGCGCACTTATTTTCGTGTGGCCTGATACGCGCCCAATGCCGCGCCGAGGTCTTCGTCAGTCGCCGCGGGGAAGATGCTCATTGTCAGCAAATCGCCCCATTCGAGCGCCAGCGCAGACAGTCCGCGCGAATCGTCCGCCTCGACGACTGCAAAGCCATGCAGTCCTCCGATCGCATGCCAGCGTCCCAGCAATTTGACGCCTTCAGGCGCCTGGCCGCCGGTTTTCATGAAGCGCTCGATGACGGAGTTTTCCGCAGTCGGCAGGCCATCCCATTGCACGATGAATTTCATTGTGTGTCTCCAATATGGCTTGGCGATGCCGGCTCGTGGCGGGTCGTGATCGCCGTTCGCGCCGTGCGACGCTTTTGCGTGCCTCACCGCCGCCAACGCTTCCGCGCCAGGATGCTGTCCGGATGGCAGGTGCTATCGGCGGACGGCATAAAACCACGTGGCGTCCTAACCATCATAGGTGAGTGCACGGTCGCTAACGTCGCTGCGTGCGGACATTCACCAGGTTAATCGAACAAATTCATCCGTCGCAGGAATAGCCTGGCGGTTGCGCTCGTTTCCAATTGCGGACCTCTCGTGCGTCCTATAAGAAGGACCTTTTAAAACGGTTGTCGAAGATGTCGGTATCGATCTGGTTCGAAGCGCGCCATGCAGTGTGCCCGCACCACCGGCACGCATGCGAATGGCAAGCAGAACAAACGCCAATGCATCAAACGCAAACGGCACGCGCGTTAAGCGCGTGCCGTTGCTGCGAATGTCTGATCAAAGGCCTAGCTGCGCGACGAATTGCGCGGCACCGCATCAACGCGCACATCGACAATGGCCTGGTGCGCTGCGGGAAAACCCGGCGGATAGTCGACGACGCGTGCGGATCTCGGCACCACCTGCACGGCGATGCTCGCACGTGCACCGATGCGTGCGCCGCCGACAATGGCGGCCATCGCCTGGCGGTCGAGTTCGACGCTGTCGGTGAGGTCTTTGATAGCGAGCTTTGCCATGGTGGCTCCAGGGAAACGATCGAGCCGGCGGCTGGTGCGATTGGCCAGCCGTCGCTCGGGAGTGTCTTTAACTGTGCTGAGGTCTCGTCGCACTATCAGTATAGGAAATCTGCTTACGGCTCGCCTGCCGGATGTGAGCAGGCAGCAGTAGGGAAGCCCCCGGTCCTTCGCTACTGCATGCCGTTAAACGTTGGCGTAATTGGCGCCCCACAGCGACGGGCTGACATTCAGATTCAACGGCACGAAGCCGGCGCCGATCACGCCAATGTTGTTGAGAGCGGCAACATTGACGGTTTGAATCTGGCTGAGGTTCTGGTTCACCGAGACGTTGACATTGGCGATGCCGCTAAGGCCGGCTACCGAGGGCAGGCCGGGCACGCTGCTGCCGGTGCCGCCGGCCACCGCCGACATTGCGCGGCGGTCGAGCTCGCGGGTGCGGGATAGATCGCGAATCATGAGGGATGACATGGTGATTCTCCAAAGGTGCGCGGAAGACGGGCGTGATCGGAGCGAAGCGGAAATTGCCAAGGGCCTCTCCGCTTCGCCGAATCAGGCTTTAGACGTTGATGTTGTTGCTCGACGTGACGCTAGGGTTGATCGTCGAAGTGAGGCCGGCAGCGAACGCAACGTTGTTGCCGTTGGCGTTCTGGATGTTCATTTCGTTGCTGATCAACTGCGTGGCGCTGACATTCTTGCTGTTGTTCGGCGCGAACACCGGGCTGATGTTGGTGTACGACGTGCTGGGGAAGCCGTAGCCCCAGCCGCCACGCACGGCGCGCATGGCCTTGCTGTCGAGTTGTTCGGTGATGGACAGGTCTTTGATCATCAGCGTGTTCATGGTAAATCTCCTGGAAGGGAACGTCACAGTCTTGCGGTTGGGTTCGAGCATCTTGTCTGCTCGAGTGTCACTAATGCATGGGCTGTGCCAGTTTTACTCGTGCATCCTAAGAAAATTGACGAACGCCTGATGCACAAGGCTTTCACGCCATGTCGCCGCATCGAAGTAGCAACAAGGTCGCTAGCGAACGACTCCCGGCTGATGGCGCGTACCCAACAACGCATCGGATTCTGTTGGATGTCGCAAGACACTCGCCGGGCGTGCACGCAGCGGGGCAATCCTGGTTTGCGAAAGACCGGGTCGGGAGCTAGTATCGAAGCGGCGCATGTAACTGGTTACGACAGGTTTTCTATCAGCCCGAAAGGCTCCGGTCGCTTGCGATCCGGCCCAACGGCAGCGGGGGCGCTTCGCACAAATGGCTAGCCTTGCGCATGTGATTCGCGACTATCAGAGCGGCGAGCTGTCACGCGACGAGTTCGTGGCTCAACTCGACAGCACGTTGACGACCGACGGACTCGATCGCACGCAGCTGCTGGAAATGCTTGGCGCAGCGCATCGCAAAGCCCCTCTACCCGACGATCTCTATGCCGAAGTGCGGCGGCGCATCGAACAGTTGCGCGTCTCGAACGTGGCGGCGGGCGGCGAGGAAACCGGCATGCAGACCACCGTCGAGATACCGTCGGTACGCTCCGCCAGTGCGGCCAACGCTGCAAGCTCGGTAGGCGCAGCGAGCGCCGCCGGCGCGCCGGGACATGATCAGATCAAAGGCACCGGCGACACGCTGAACAACCGCTTCGTCCTCGAGGAATGTCTGGGCGTCGGCGGGATGGGTACGGTGTACAAGGCGCTCGATTTGCGCAAGCTCGAAGCGTCGGATCGCAAACCGTATCTCGCGATCAAGGTGCTCAACGTCCAGTTCCGCGGCAATCCGAATTCGCTCGTCGCACTGCAACGCGAGGCGCGCAAGGCGCAGGTGCTCGCGCACCGCAACATCATCACGGTGTACGACTTCGACCGGGACGGACCGATCGTCTACCTGACGATGGAGTACCTGACCGGCAAGCCGCTGAGCCAGCTTTTGCGCACGCCGGGCTATAAGGGCATGCCGGTTCGAGCCGCGCTGCCGATTGTGCGCGGCATGTGCAATGCGCTCGCCTATGCGCATGAACACGGCTTCGTGCATTGCGATTTCAAACCCGCCAACGTCTTTCTCACGACGAATGCCGAAGTGAAGGTGATCGACTTCGGCATTGCCCGCGTGTTCCAGCGGCCGGAGGAGGAGAGCGATGCAACTGTCTTCGACCCCGGCAGTCTCGGCGCGTTGACGCCCGCGTATGCGAGTCCGGAGATGATCGAGCATCGCGAGCCGGACCCGCGCGACGATATCTATGCGCTCGGCTGCATTACCTACGAGCTGTTGACGGGCCATCATCCGTTCGACCGTTTGTCGGCGACGCAGGCTCGCAACGCGGACTTCAAGCCGCAGCGTCCGCCCAATCTCGATGCGAAGCAGTGGCGCGCGTTGCGGGCTACGCTTTCGTTCGATCGCAACACGCGCATGCCGAGTGTCGTGCGTTTCATCGCGGAATTCGATAACGAAGCGCGCGCGGAGAAGTCGGGGACGTTGGTCAAGGCGGGATTCGCGGGTTTCGCGGTGGTGTGTGCCGCGGCTGTCGGCGTGTTTGCGTTCCGGTCGGCTCCGAATCGTCAGGATGGCCAGCAGCCGGCTGTGGCGGCTTCGGAGGCGTCGGCGGATCAGGCCGCTTCGGCGGCAACGAATGCGCCTGAGTCATCCGCAACTGCCGGATCAGTCGTCGGTGGCACCGCAAAGCCGGCCGCCGGCTCATCTGCCGGGACAACCACAGCGCTAACCGCCGCACCAACCGCCGCAGCGCCCGGCGCACCACCGCCCGCGCAGCCTGCTGCGCCGCCCGCGCCCAAACCCGCGTTGACCTTAGCCGCCATCGCGCCGGCTTTGGCGCAAGTGCCGTGTTCGGCGCTGTCCGCTTCGGCGCAGGACCATTCGTTGACAGTGCGCGGCTACGTCTCGCAACGCTACGGCGCAGCGCATCTGAAGGACACGCTGACAGCATTGCCGGGCGTCGACACGCTCACGCTCCAGGTCGAGCCAATAGCCGACGACAAATGCGACACGATCAAAGCGCTCGCACCCTATTGGACCCACAACTGGCAAGCGGGCCACGTTGCGTCGCTGCATGTGCGGCCGCCCGGTGGCCTGTTGAGCGAAGGCGATCCGCTTATCGTCGACGTCACCACGCCCGCATTCGACTCGTACGTGAACCTCGATTACTACCAGCTCGACGGTAGCGTCGTGCACATGGTGCCGAGTCCGCGCGCGAAGGACAATCAGGCGCCCCCGCACTATGCAGCCACGATCGGCAGCGCGGGTGACTGGATCATTTCGAAGCCGTTTGGATCGGAGATGGTGGTGCTGTTGATTACGCCGGCGCAGCTATTCGACAAGCCGCGGCCCGAAAGCGAATCACGTGCGGACTATCTGCGCGCACTGGAGACGCGACTCGCGCAGATCGGCGGCAAATACGGTCAGGATCATATCGTCGCGGATTTCGCGCCGATCACGACGAAGCCCCGCACGCCTTAAGCCACGCATTGGGATCACCCACAACGCCCCTGATGCTCGCAGGACCGGAATCACGCATGGCTTGGAATCACGCGCAGCCCCACAAGCGCGCTGTTCGACAGAAGCTCCCGCCGCCCCAGCAGCCCACGCTTTACTTAAGATCCTTAACTACCCTGAAGCCATCCTGCGACTGGCGCACGCTCGCGCTGTATTTGAAGCGTGTCGCGCTCAGCATGTAGCTCCCGCCTTCGCGCCACGAACCGCCGCGAATCACTCGCATGTCGCAGGTGGGGCTGTCCCATGCGTGGCCGTCGGCGGGTGCGCCCTGATAGGAGTTGTGCCAGCAATCGGCGACCCACTCCCAAACACTGCCGTTCATGTCATACAGGCCCACCGGATTCGGCGCGAACGAGCCGGCGGATTCGGGCCCTTCCTTGTGCCACGGATCGCCGCAGTCCTTGCAATTGGCGTTGCCCTTGCGCATCTGATCGCCCCACCAGTATGCCGTCGTGGTGCCGCCACGGTCCGCGTATTCCCATTCGGCCTCGGTAGGCAAGCGGTACGGTTTGCCGGTCGTTTTGCTCAACCACTTCACGTACTGCTGTGCGTCCTCCCAACTGAGGTCGCGTGCCGGTGCAGCCTTGTTCGTGTTGCTTTCGGGCGTCAGCTTTTGACAGGCGTTTGCTGCGGCGCACGCATTCCATTGCTCGACGGTCACTTCGTATTTGCCGATCGCGAACGGCGCGCCGATGGTCACGTGATGAACGGGCTTTTCGGAGGGGTCGTCGGTGCTGCTGCCCATCGAAAACGAGCCCGCGGGTAAGGCGATCATGATCGGGCAGTTGGCGCAGTCGCGGCTTTCGCCGGCGCTTGGCGGATGCGTCGTGGGCTTTTGTGCGACTGCTTGCGCGGCAGGTGCAGCGGGTGGGGCGGTCGTTGCAGGTGGCGTGGGTGGCGTCGGCGTGGCGGGGCGCGGGTGGTCTTGTGGCGCGACGCTGGCCGGTGCGGCTGGCCGTGCGGCTTGAGGCGATGGTGCAACCGGCGGTGCAGCAGATGGCGCACTCGCCGCTGCAGCAGCGCGCAGCCGGTCGATGCGCGCGTGAGCGAGCGCGGCGAAGCGGCCGTTCGGATAGGCCTTCAAATAGGCCTCGTAGTCGCTTGGGTAGTTACTGTCCTTGATGGAGTCCCAGAAGGTGATCTCGTATTGCTCGCTGCTGTCCTTAGGCAGAATGCCTCTACTGTGCAGCGCGGCAATTGCATCGTCGCTGGCAGCGGCGAGGAGCGCTGCACCAGCGCCGCGAGATACCGGCGCGCTCAGGCTCATGTCCTTGGCAAGCGAAGAGGCAATCCACGGCGTTTGCTCGCCGCCAGTCACCCCGCTAACTCTCGCCGCGACACGTTGAAACAAGCCCGCAAGTTCCTGTGATGAAGACGCCTCGTTGAACGCGCGCAGCAATGCGCCCGTATAGACACCGTGCCGCATGCCGTCCGCTGCAAAGCCGCCCGGCGCCGTTGCGTAGGCGATGAGGGTATTGGCGGGCAACGTGGCTTTATCGACTGACACGTCAGCGGAGAACGGGTTGTTCAGGCAAGTATCGAGAATCACGAGATTGAGCGCGCCGGCACGCGGTGCACGCATCGCCTGCAATACGGTATTCAGATCGACGACTTCGCTGACCAGTCGAGCCGGCGCGCGTGCGTCGAGACCAGCGGGCACGAGCAGCGTCTGCCGTCCGATTTGCATGCCGTGTCCCGCGAAATAGAAGAGCCCAATGCCGCCTTCACGCAGACGTTGGCGGAATTCGCCAATCGCCTGCTGCATTTGCTGCGGCGTCGCATCGGTGCGCATGATGACGTCGAAGCCGTGCGCACGCAGTGCGTCGCGCATGGCTTCTGCGTCGCGCGGCGCATTGCCACGAAGGGGGTCTGCATGATCGCCGTATGCGCCGTTGCCGATCACCAGCGCGATACGCGCCGGTTGCGGCTTGTCCTGTTGCAGGGTGAGCGGCGCGCTGGACGTAGCCGTCGTGCGCGCGGCGGCAGCGCCGTGCTCCGCGCCGTCACGCTGCGCCGCGGCATAAACACTGCCCGAGTGCGCCTGAATCGCCCCGACCATGCACACCAGCAGGAATGTTCGCCACATATTCGTATCCTGTTTGTTCCGGACAGAACATAGGGTTTCGACGACCGCGCCGCCCGCGTCAGCCTTTGGCGCGAACCGATCGCAGCATCGATGCCGTGATCGACTCTCCATCGACAACCTATGAACAACGATAGCACGCGGTTTGCGCGTGACAATGGTCCGCGCATCGTTAATGCGTTATACGGTTAACGAGTGTGGCGTATCTTTTTGGCAAGTTACGTCCTAAGCTAATTCACAAAGTAGCGCTGTACGGCCGTTTTAATAAAGCGGCAGCTCATCGACGTCGGCCCGTCACGTGAATCCACGTGCAACTACGCGAGCGCCCGCGACATCCAGTCGGAGCCTCCAGCCTGCGCTTCGCGCAGCCGGGGCGGAGACGACTATTCTTCGGGAGAGTGCGCAATGCGAAGAACCCTCACACTTGGCGTGCTCGACAAACGTCGTGGAACGAAGGCGAGCCTTGTCACGCTCGGCACGGCTTTGTGCGCCGCCTGTTCACTCCTGCTCGGTATCGCGCTCACGTCTGAGTCCGCGCGCGCCGAACAAACGCCTTCGCCACCGGGCGCCGAGGAATACATCATCTGGCCGTCGGATGGCACGGTGATTCACGGTGGCAAGCTGTGGGTGCGCATGGGGCTGCGCAATATGGGCGTGTGCCCGAAGGGTGTGGCGGTTCCGAACACCGGGCATCACCATCTGCTGATCGACACCGACCTGCCTGCGCTCGACCAGGAAATTCCGTCGGACCGCAATCATCTGCATTTCGGTGCGGGTGAGACCGACGCGCGTGTTGAGTTGCCGCCGGGCAAGCACACCCTGCAACTCATTCTCGGCGACCAGAACCACGTGCCGCACGTACCGCCCGTGTATTCGAAGAAGATCACCATCACCGTGCTAAAAGACTAGCGCGTCCCGTTCATTCAGAGCGGGTCCGTCAGGACGGAGAGACCAACATGTACAAGATCATCGCGCTCGCGGCGCTCGTGGCACTTGCGACATTGGCGTCACTGGCCTCGCCGAATCTCGCCACGGCCGGTACGACGCCGTCGCCGGCCGGCGCGCACGCCTATATCGGCTATCCGAACGATGGCCAGGTGGTGCAGGCCAACAAACCGATTCGGGTGTGGTTCGGCCTGCGCTATATGGGCGTGGCGCCGAAAGGCGTCAAGTATCCGAACACCGGGCACCATCATCTGCTGATCGACACCGACCTGCCGCCGATGGACCAGGAAATTCCGTCAGACCGCAATCATCTGCATTTCGGCGCGGGTGAGACGGAAACGATGATTCAACTGCCGCCCGGCAAGCACACGTTGCAACTGCTGATGGGCGACGACATGCATATACCGCACAACCCGCCGGTGTATTCGAAGAAGATCACCGTGATTGCACGCTGAGGCGGCGCTCCACTTCGGTGTTACGTCACAGCCAACACAGTTGCAGGCGTTGTTGGTTGTGATCCACCAGCTCCAACCGGCCACATCGTCGCGGTCGCACTGCCACTAGCGGCATACCATCCCCGAAACCCTTTATCTACGGCCGTTCGCATGATTTCTTAGGATCGGAAAGCAAAGCTGGCACAGCCCATGCATTAGTGACACTCGAGCAGACAAGATGCTCGAACCCAACCGCAAGACTGTGCTGTTTCCCTTCCAGGAGATTTACCATGAACACGCTGATGATCAAAGACCTGTCCATCACCGCTCAACTCGACAGCAAGGCCATGAGCGCCGTGCGTGGCGGCTTCGGCTACGGCTATCCGTCGTCTTCGTTCTTCAACTACTCGCCCGTTTATACGCCGAACAACAGCAAGAATGTCAGCGCCACGCAGTTGATCAGCAACGAAATGAACATTCAGAGCGCCAACGGCAACAACGCAGCGTTCGTCGCCGGCGTCACCACCACGATCGACCCGCATGTGACCTCGAGCAACAACATCAACGTGTATTGAACGGCGTAAGCCGCCGCGGAGGCTCTCAGGCCTCCGCGGGACGCGCAAGCTCAGGCAACCCCCGCGCGTCAAAAAGATTTCGCATCCAATCGTTCTTTCCACACGACCCCAGCGTCACCGCCCGATCCCCGCGCCGACCTTCCTGCACCGCTTCGATGGTGAAGCCGGGCAGGACATGCTTTACTTAAATAGCGCGTTCTCCTCGTGCAACGTAGCCGGTGTCATCGGAGAAAATCGTGTCAGCGTTGCTTGATTCAATGGTTCGTCAGCGCTTTTTCAACGCCACAGCGCGGTGCTGTCCTGGCCGCCGGCCGGCGAGTGCGAGCCGCATGGCAGCGGCGCTGCGCGGACTCTGCGCTGCAACGGTTTGCGCACTGTCGCTGAGTGCGTGTATCGATGTCGGCATGCCCGACTACAAGCGGCCGGATACGCCTGCCAAGGCGTCCTGGTCGGATCAGAAAGGCTCGCCGGTATCGGCGGCCGCGACCATCGAGCCGGACTGGTGGAAAGGCTTCCACGATCCGTATCTGGACACGCTGATCGCGAAAGCGATCGCGAGCAACTTCGATATCAAGGTGCTGGCCGCACGTATTGACGTGGCCGGCACGCAGATCGGCGAGGCCAAGGCAGGCGCGTTGCCGACCATGGATCTCGGCGGCGGCGCCGATTTCGAAAAGACTACGCGTCAGACGTTTTCCAAACAGTACAACGTCGCGACGCAGGTGAGCTGGGACATCGATATCTGGGGAAAAGTGGAGAAGGGCGTGCAGGCGCAAAAGGCCGAGTTCCACGCCAGCGAAGCGGATTGGCGCGCCGGCTATCTGGAACTGGTGGCGAACGTCTCGAGTACCTACTTCCAGATTCTGCAATTCGACGACCAGATCGAGCAGCAGCAACAAACGCTGGTCACGAACCGGCAAATTCTCACCATCTACGACGGCCAACGCCGCAACGGCCTCGTGCCGCAAACCCAGGTATTGCGCCAGCAAGCCGAGATCAACCGTCTAACGAATCAGTTGCTCGAACTGCGCCGCTCGCGCGATGTCGCGAACAACGCGTTGTGCACGCTGCTTGGTGTGCCGGCGGGTGAGTTCCAGTTGCCCAAGGGACATTTGCAGCAACGCGTGCAACTGCCCGTGGTGCCGGACGGCCTGCCCGCGCAACTGCTTGCGCGCCGGCCTGACGTGGTGGCCGCCGAGTTCAGAGTGCTGGAAGCTTACGACCTGGTCGGCCAGGCCAAGCTCGCGCAATTGCCCACCATCAACCTCACCGGCCACGGTGGCACCGCGAGTTTCGCGTTGACCGATTTGCTGAAGTCGTTCACCTACGGATTCATGCCCAGCATCAACATCCCCCTGCTCGATCCCGGCGTGCGGGCTCATGTGAAGGTCACGCAAGCGCAATCGACGGTCGCGGAACAACAGTACCGCGTGGCCGTCATGGGTGCGTTCGAGGAAGTGGAGAATGCGCTGGTCAATCTGAATTCGCACAAGGCGCAGCGGGTGGAATTGCAGCAGGAGGTGTCGCGTTTACAAATCGTCGCCGAGCAGATCCAGTCGCAATTGCGTCTCGGCGTGGTGTCGCAACTGGAAGTTTTCGAAACCGAGCGGACCTTGCTGGAAGCGCAGCAGGAACTGCTTTCTAACCATCAGTTGATTCTGTCCGACACGGTGTTGCTTTATAAGGCGCTGGGCGGCGGTTGGCCGAGCGTGGATGTGCAGGCGGAAGTAAAGGAACACTGAGCTAATCCGAGGCACGATTCGGCTGCATATGACGCATGAATGGCCCTTTCAACCGACGATCAGAAAATTGACACTTGCCATGCGTGACTTAAAATTTGTAAGGAGCCCGGTTCTGCCGGGCTCGCTAAAATATCCGCAATTCGCCGTAGTTCTTCTTGCCGTTCCCGTTGCGCGCTCGTCGCAGCGGGTAAACGATTAGTGATCCAGATAAAATGACTACCGGCGAAGCCCAGATTGCTGAGATGCGTGCAACACAGGACTCCGCGTTCGACGTGGTGCTGTCGCCGGTTGCGTCCGCGCAGCGTCCCGCACTCGACGCGATCCGGATCGTCGACAGCCTGTTCGCGATCGGCCGCAGCGAAGCGCCATTCACCGACTATCCCGCCGAACGCCTTACCCGCCTGTCGCGCCGCCATGCGCGGGTTTTTACGGAGCACGGCGCCGTCTATGTCGCCGATCTCGGCAGCAAGAACGGCACGACGCTCAACGGCAACGCGGTGCGGCAAGCCCCCGCGCGGCTGCGTGCCGGCGACGAACTATGTTTCGGCGGCGAGCTTTGCTACCGCGTGAGTATCGAGCCGCGCACGCGGATCGTCGTCGCGCGCGCGGCGCCCGCACCCGGCCTGCTGCTGGTGCCGCAGCGCGACGACCTCGAGCTTCAGCCGATCGACGTGCAGGCGTTCCCCTTTCTCATCAGCAAGGCTGACGAGGTTTTCTCGCGCTACAAGGATCGCTATCCACATCAGGTCAACTACATCTCGCGGCGTCATGCCCACATCTTTCTGAAGGGCGGTGAGCTCTACCTCGAAGATCTCGGCAGCACCAACGGCACATTCGTCGGCGGAAAGCGGCTCGACGAAACCGCGGTGCCGCTTGTGGAGGGGGACCTCCTTGCATTTGGCGGCGACCACTTCGTCTACAGGGTGACGCTGCAGAAACCCCCCGAAGTCGAGCCGACCGTGACCCAGCTATTCCTCAATCCCGCTACTGACGAGGCCGCCGACACGGACAAGACCACGTTCGTTGGCGCCGCGCATTCGTTCCTCGATATCTTTTGCGTGGACCCAGGGCTACAACGCGAAGACGAAGTCAACGAAGCGGCGCAGGCCGCATCCGCGCACGCGAAACGCGACACGCCGACAGGCGGTGCGAATACCACGAACGGAACTAACGGCACGCATGGCGCAAACGGCACTCATGGCAAGCAAAGCGCAAACGGCGCACATGGCACGAACGCAGCACAGAGCCGGCCGCAGCGTTGGCGGCTGCTCGCGGGAGAACTCAGCAAGGCCTTTGCGGGTGGCGATCACACCCTGTCGCGTCGCGCCGTATGGTGGAGTGGCGCGGCCTTCGCCCTTCTGGTGGCCATTGCGCTGACGCTCTACTTGCGCGGTTCGTCAGAGCGCGAGTTAAGAAACCTGCTGGCGAGCGGCGATTACACCAGCGCGGTGACGGCGGCAAACGGCTATCTGGCGCAGCACCCCGCCGACACGAAAGTCAGTGCGTTGGCGAGCGAAGCGCTACTGAAGGCGAAACTCCCCGGCTGGCTGGGTACGCTGCAAAAGGCGCAGTTCGATCAGGCCGACACGCTGCTCAAGGAGATGAGAGCGTTGAGTGCGAACAATGCGGACGCCACTTCTCTGGTCGGCGAATTGCAGTGGGTGGGCGACCTGGAGCGTTTCGTGGCGGGACGCGGCGGGGTGGACGCACCAATCCGCATGTACGCCGACGAGGCGACCATCAGCGGCCTGCTGCAACGCTGGGACGACGACGCCAGGGGCCATCAGCGCGCACTCGACCGTATTGCCTCGTATGTGCCCATTTTTGCGGAGCCGTACGCGCAGGCGTTGAGCCATCTGCGCAAACTGGAAAGCGACGACTCGGTCTATCTCGCCGCCATCGACCGCCTGAACGGCACCATTCGCACCGAACTGGCGCGCGACAAACCCGACGCGCTGCCTGCCGTTCTCGACGATTACGCGCAGCGCTATCCGCGCCTCGCCGGCCTCGATCGTGTGCGGGAAGATTTGCGCCACTACACCGATGTGCTGAACGCGGCGCTCAGCCGGCAACTGACGCCATTGCTTGCCTTGCTGAAGACGGTGCGTTTCAACACCCCGCCGTTTCAGGCGCAGTTTCAGCAACTGTCCGCGAGCCGTTTGCCGTCCGCGGACGTCATCCAGCGTCATGACACGGCGACCGCTGCCTGGCAGCGCGGCGACACCCAACAGGCGCTGGCGGATTTGCAGGCCATGCCTGCCGGGCCGTGGTCCGACGTGATCGCCGCGGAACTGGCGCACAAGAAAGCGCAGCTTGACCAGTTCGCCGACTTGCAGAAGACGCGCGGCGGCAAGGACTATGACGAGCGCCTGCTGTCGTTCTACGCCAGTCTCGATCCGGTGGCGGACATGTGGTTCGTGCAATCGATCCAGAAAGACGTCGCCGCGCTGCACGACAAAGCGCTGGCGCGCGCTCAGGACCTGATGCTGCGCGCGCAGAGCCTGTGGAAACAATATCGGGCGAGCGGTCCGATCGGCGGCACGCAGCGGCTGGAAGCGGGCATTTCGCCCGGCTTTCGCAGCGAGGCGCGTCTGCTTTCCGATGCACAGTCCGCCGCGCAACAAGGCATGCGTATCTATACGCAACTGAAGGCGGATCATCCCGCGGACTTCGACCGCCTGCTCGCGGATATCCAGGCCGAAGCGGATTTGCAGCGCCGCTCGCTGACCGAATTGCGTATGGTGCTGGACCCCGGACTCTTGAAGGCGAAGCTGGCGTTGATCGGAGGCGAGCAGAGTGAAGCGCGACAATCACCCTAGACCGTTGTCGGAGGCGCTGGAGGATCACAGCGTCGAAGGCATCGCGATTCTGACCGCCGAGCCGGTGCGGCTCGCTCGCGCGCTGATCTGGGCGATGGTCGCGCTGGTGGTGGCCGGCTTGCTGTGGTCGTTCGTGGGGCGCGCGGATGTGATCGTCAGTGCGCAAGGCACGCTCTCGCCGGAATCGGAGGTGCGTCGCATCTATGCGCCGATCGACGGCGAGCTCGCCGATCTGTACATCGCCGAGGGGCAGCCGGTGTCGAAGGGCGACGTGCTGGCGCGGCTGAATGCGCGCGGCGCGATCGAAGCAGCGAGCAACGCGCTGCAAGCGCAGCTCAAGCTCGAAGACGCCGAGCGCGACTGGAAGCAGTTCCCCGAGAAGAAGGCGCTGATGGAACGCAAGGCGGCCGCGCTGAAGGCGCAGATGGAAGTAGAAGCCCGCCTGCACGAAAATCGCGTCTCCGAGGGCACAACCAAGCTCGCCGAAGGCCAGAAGGCCGAACTCGACGAAGCGCGCAGCGTGCTCGACAACGCGCGCCGCACGCGTGAGGCGGCGCGTCAGGAGCTGGATCGTTACTCGCGGCTGTTCGCTCAGCCGGGTGGCGGCGGCATCGCCGAGCTGCAGGTGGAGCAGAAGCGAACCGCCGCGATGGAAGCGGATAACGCCTACCGCGTCGCGCAATCGAAACTCGCGGAACTGGATTTCCGCCTGAGCCACGAATACGCGCAGGCCAATGCGCAACTCGAAACCAGCGGGCAGCAGACCACCGACCTGCAACTCCAGTACGACTCGGCAGTCCGCGACATCACCGACGCCGAAGACAAACTGCGTCTGCAACTTCAGACCGCGCGCCTGGTGTCCGAAGCCGCCGCGCGGATCCGTTTCGAGAACATCGACAAAGACAACTTCCTGCTGATCCTCGCGCCGGTCTCCGGCGTCATCACCGACGTGACCTCCACGCAGCGAGGCGACAAGATCCAGGCGAACGCGCCGCTCGGCGGCATCGCGCCAAAAGATGCGAAGCCCGTGCTGAAGATCGAAATCGCCGAACACGATCGTGCTTTTCTGCACGAGGGCCAGCCGGTGAAGCTGAAATTCAACGCGTTCCCATATCAGCGCTACGGGCTGATCAACGGCACGCTCGCCTATATTTCGCCGGCCACCAAGCCGTCCTTGCAGGACAAGCAGCCGGTGTACGAGGGCCGCGTCACGCTCGACAAGAACTACTACCAGATCGCCGACACCCGCTATCCGCTGCGCTATGGCATGACGGCGAGCGCGGAGATCGTGGTGCGCGAACGGCGCCTGATCGATCTGGGGCTCGATCCATTCAGACAGGTGGCGGGATGAGCGCGCCGATCACACGTCAATTAAAGGAGCGGATGACATGACCGCGATAGTGCGAATCGATGACGAAGTCGTGGACGTTTCCGAGTTCATTCGTCTTCTGAAACTGACCGGCCAGTTCGATAGCCTGATCGAGCAGATCGTGCGCGACAAGCTCACGGTGCATGCGGCCAAGAAGCAGGGCATTGCCGTTACTGCCGACGACATCCAGCAGCGCGCCGATCAGTTCCGCCGCGTGCGCGGCTTGCATCGCGCGACGGATATGAATCAGTACCTCGATGCGCTCGGCGTGAGTCTCGACGAGTTCGAGGCCTTCATTACGGACGGGCTGTATCAGGAGAAGATGCTCGACGTGGTCGGCAACGAGGCGGCGATCAAGGATTACTTTGCGCTGAATTCGCCGAAGTTCGACGCGATCGAGGTGAGCCATATCGTGCTCGACAGCGAAGGCAAGGCGAAGGAAATGATCTCGTACCTGCACGACGATCCCGACAGTTTCGCCGACATGGCGCGCGAGCATTCGATTGCGGATACGCGCGAAGCCGGCGGCGTGATCGGCAAAGTGTTGCGCGGATCGTTGAAGCCGGACATCGAGGCGAAGATTTTCAACGCGGCGGTGGGCGACTTGCTTGGGCCATTTCCGTCGGCGGATCGCTCGTGCTTCGAGATTTTTGCCGTGACGGCGAAATATCCGGCGATGCTCGACGCGGATGTCGCCTCTGAAGTGAGACGTCTGCTGCGCGAGAGCTGGCTGATTGCGCGCTCGCAGGAACATGTGATCGAAGCACGCTAGCCGAACCGAGGTCCGCAAGCCCATGGATGCACCCCAGACCGCGCCCTCCGCTGCCGAGTTTCTCACCTCGGTGGAAATTCTCTCGCCGTTTTCGCGCGACGAGATCGAGCGTCTTGCCGAATATGCGCAGGCACGCTTCTATTCGTTCGGCGAAACGGTGTGCTCGGCGGGTGAGACGGCAGACGGTCTTTACGTGGTTCGCTCAGGCTCGGTACGTATCTTCACCGAGGAGCATGGCAAGGAAACCAGCATGGGCGTGCGCAAAACCGGCGAGATTTTCGCCGACATTGCGATGTTGCGCGCGTACGTGCATGAGGCGTCGGTGCGGGCGTCGGCGAAGACCGAACTGCTGTTCATTCCTCGTGCCGCGATCGAGCCGGTGATCGCCGGCAATCAGGCCGCGTTGGCGTTTATCGCGAGCTATGTAGCGATCAGTTCGGCCGGCGGTTTCGTCGCTCAGTTGTTCGATCTGCGCGGCAAGCTCAACAAGGCGGAACTCGAAGAATATGTGCGCAGCGTCGGCGTGAAGCGGGTGGCCGAGGGCAAGGAAATTCTCAAGCAGGATGGGCGCGACGATCGGCGGCTCTATGTGGTGCGGCAAGGCGGCGTGCGCATTGTCCGTCACGAGGAAGGCCACGACTACACGCTTGCGACCTTAGGCGAAGGCGAAATCTTCGGCGAAAAAGCGTGTTTGATGCGGCAGGAGCAAATGGCGTCGGTGGTGGCGACGACCGACACGCGGCTGCTGGTGATCCCGGAGCGAACCGTCCATTTCATTCTGGAACGCAATCCGAAGCTGCGCGAAGTCCTGGATGAGCGGATTCGTTACGGCGACCGCGAATTGCAGCGGCAAAAGCGCCTGGAGCAGCGGCGCAAACTGCCTTTGATGCTCGACCTGCAGACCAAACCCGAGTTCGGCGAAAAGGTCATCAAGCGCTTTGCGCTGGTCGAACAGGCCGAAGAAATGGATTGCGGCGCCGCGTGTCTCGCCATGGTCTGCCGCCACTACAGCATTCCGATGACGCTCGGCAAACTGCGTGAACTCGCCAACGTCACGACACAAGGCGCCACGCTCGACAGTCTTGCGCGCGCGGGCGAATCGCTCGGCTTCACCGCACGCGGCGTGCAATGCACATTCGATTCATTGCGCGGTTTCGATCTGCCCTTCATCGTGCATTGGGAGGGCTACCACTATGTAGTGGTGTACGGGCTCTCGAAGGACTACGTGTGGGTCGCCGATCCGGCACTCGGCTTCCGGAAAATGACGGTCGAGGATTTCGAACGCGGCTGGAGCGGCACGTGTCTGCTCTTTACCGGCGGACCGAATCTCATGCAGATGTCCGCCGCGCGTTCGCCGTGGATACGCTTTGTCGGCTACCTCAGGCCGTACAAGAAGATTCTCGGTCACCTGTTCCTTGCCACGTTCGTGATTCAGGTACTCGGCGTGATTCCGCCGCTGATCATCCAGAACATTCTCGACGGCGTGATCGTGCATCAGAACGTCAGCCTGCTGCATCTGCTGATCGGCGGCCTGATTATCGCCAATGTGTTTTCGCAATTGATGTCGACGATTCGCGCGTATCTGGCGAATTTCATGGTGCGCAACATGGACTTCGCGATGATGTCGCAGTTCTTCAAGCACACCATGTCGCTGCCGTTCTCGTTTTTCGCCAAGCGGAAGACCGGCGACATCTTCGCGCGTTTTCAGGAGAACCAGACGATCCGCGCCTTCCTCACCGAATCCACGGTGACCACCGCGTTGAATCTGCTGATGGTGTTCATCTACTTCACGATCATGTTCGTCTACAACGTGAAGATGACGCTGGTATTGATCGCGTTCGTGATACCCATCATGGCGTTGACCGCGCTAGCCACGCCGAAGATCAAGAACTATGCGCGTGAGGTATTCACGGCCTCGACCGAGTCGAAGTCGTTTCTGATGGAAGCGCTCGCCGGTGTCGAGACTATCAAGGGTATGGGTATCGAACGACCGGTGCGCTTGCGCTGGGAGAAGAAGTACGCGAAGGCGCTCGAAGTGCAATACCGGGCGCACGCCTTCAACATTCTCATTGGGCTCGGCAGCCAGTTGCTGAACGCGGCGACGACGATCGCCATCCTTTGGGTCGGCGCAAATCTGGTGCTGGCGCGCGAAATGACCATTGGTCAGTTGATTGCGTTCAATGCGTTCATGGGCAGCGTGCTGGGTCCGCTGATGGGACTGGTCGGCTTATGGAGCATGTTGAACGACGCTGGCGTGGCGATGGAACGCCTCGGCGATGTGCTCGATATCGAGCCGGAGCAGAAGCCGCAGGATTTGCCTTCGCGCGTGATGCTGCCGGAACTGCAAGGCGAAATCAGTTTTAGCGGCGTCTACTTCCGCTACGGCGAGGACGACTCGGCGTACGTACTGGAAAATATCAGCTTCGACATCAAGCCCGGTGAACTGGTGGCGATTGTGGGTCGCAGCGGTTCCGGCAAGACGACGCTCGCCAAGCTGCTGGTCGGCTTTTACGCGCCGACCGAGGGCAAGATGACCATCGACGGCTACGACCTCGGCGTGGTCGACAAAGCCTATTACCGCGCGCAGATCGGCTATGTGATGCAGAGCAATCTGCTGTTTTCCGGCACGATTGCCGAAAACATTGCCAGCGGTGACGACGCGCCCGAACGGCGCCGCATCGAGGAGGTCGCGAAAATGGCCGACGCGCACGCGTTCATCAGCAAGATGCCGCTCGGCTACGAGCAGATTGTCGGCGAACGCGGCATTGGCTTATCCGGTGGGCAGATCCAGCGGCTGTGCATCGCGCGGGCGCTGTATCACGATCCGCGTCTGCTGGTTTTCGACGAGGCGACCTCGGCGCTGGACTCGCAATCGGAAAGCAATATCCTCGGCAATATGCATGACATTCTGAAGGGCCGAACGGCGGTGATCATTGCGCATCGGCTCAGCACCATCATGCGTGCGGACAAGATTCTGGTGCTGTATGAAGGGGCGATTGTCGAACAGGGCCGTCACGATGAACTGATCCAGCGCGGCGGCATGTACTACCAGTTGGTCCAGAAACAGTTGAGTGCGTGATGAAGATACTCGACCAGGTAGAAGAGCTCAGCCCGGCGATTTCATACGCGGGTTTGATCGAACGCATCGAGATTTTGCGCTCGACGCTGCGTTGGTCATCCCGGCTCGAGCGCGCCGACATCGACAAGCTGCTCCGGCAAGCCACCTCGTTGCGCGACGAAGTCATGCAACTTTCGCACAAGGAGCGCTTCGTACAGGCCGCAACGGCCGCTGAGCCCGCTGCGGCTGCGGATCAATCGCGTGGTGCGCGCAGAAAGGCATTGATCGAGCGCAGCTTCATTTTCGAAGGGACGTTCGGTGACAATCCGCGTTTGCTTGAATCGCTCGAAATCGCCGAGAAGGCGGCGCCGACCGATTTGCCGGTGTTGATCGACGGCGAAAGCGGCACCGGTAAGGAGCTGATGGCGAAGGTGATTCACGCGAATGGTTCGCGCTCGGACAAGCCCTTTATCTCCGTGAATTGCGGTGCGATTCCGGACAATCTGCTGGAGTCGGAATTGTTCGGTCATCGCAAGGGCGCGTTCACGGGAGCCTCGAACGACCGCAAAGGCAAATTCGAAAGCGCGCATACCGGCACGATCTTTCTCGACGAAATCGGCGAGTTGCCGCTGGCCGGCCAGGTGAAGCTGCTGCGCGTACTGGAAGCGCACGAGATTCAGCGCGTGGGCTCCGATGAAACGATTGCTGTCGATACACGCATCGTCGCCGCGACCAATCGCAATCTGCGGCAACTCAGCGAAGAGGGCAAGTTCCGCGAGGACCTGTTCTACCGTCTCAGCGTAATTCATGTCACGTTGCCGCCGCTGCGCGAGAGGCGCGATGAGATACCGCTGCTGATTGCCTGGTTCGGCGATGAAGCCGCCGGAACGCTAAAACGCAGGCCGGTCAGATTGACGCCGCGGCTTCGGGACTTTCTGCTGAACTATGCGTACCCGGGCAATATTCGTGAGCTGCGCAACGTGATGTATCGCGTGTCGTGTCTGGCCGGCGACATGGCGGATGTCGATCATCTGCCGGTGGACATGCGGCCGGCCGCGCCCGGGTCAGCCGCGGCTGTGTCCAATGTAGTCACTGCGACGGGACAGGAGCCGATCAGCGTGGCGAATCTGATGTCGCTGAGCGACGCGAAGCGCGCCGCGAGCGACGACGCGGAAAAAGCCTTCCTGGAGCGTGGCTTGCGCGAAGTGAGCGGCACCGTTGCGGAGCTGGCGCGGCGCATCGATATGAACCGCTCGCATCTGCAAATGCTTCTGAAGAAGCATGGCCTGCATTCGAAGGATTTTCGCAATCGCAATGCACCGCCCACGAACAGAAACGGCGCTGACGAGCACGATGAGGAAGACAGCGATAGTTGAGGCTGGATGCTTCGACGGCTTTCGGGCGTGCCTGATCAGAGCCTCTCGAGAACTTCAAGAAAGAGCAATATGCCGATGAAGAAGCCAATCCATCTTACCGTGGTCATGAGGCTGGTGAGCCTGACAGCCAGTGAGTTCACGGCGTCCGCGACAGGATTCGCCATTAAGTCATCAGCGCGGCCGCCGCTCGTCGTTGCGCTACGCAATTGAGCAGTTGCGAGGTCGATACGAAGGTGGGTGACGTAGCCAACTGCGATTTCCGGACATTCAATTGCGCCGTCGCTTTTGTTGGGCCTGAGAAAAAGGTCCGGCTCGCGCCGAGGGTTAGCCATAGCACTTTCGGCCGTGTAGAGGTGTCGCAGCGCCAGTCCCAACTCGACTGCGCCAAACCGGCCGTCAGACGTCGCCTTCGAAAGCGCATGTATACAGGCTTCGGGAATGTGGCAGGCGAGCCACCACTGATCGGGTTCGCCGGTCTCTGCGTCGGCCCGATTGACACCGAGACGAGCAGTACCGAGCGGCACGTCGGCAAACGAAGTACCGAGTTCGTCCTCCAACTCGCGCAGACCTAAGCGGTCAGCCTTGCTGACGTCGCGGGCCTCGAAGGACACCTCAACGGCGAGCATCGCGTGTTCAGCGTCGCCGATGATCGACAGCTCCTGGCCATCGAGATGTGCCACTCCGTGCAGCGACGTGGAAAGTGTTGGCTGTTTGTCTGCGTCCAGAGGCTCTGCGAGCTGTTGCGCCACATGGAGCTGTTCCAACCGCAACCACATTGACCTGGCCGGGAAATACGTCCGCTTCTCGCCATCCAACCCGACATGTTCGAGGGCGTGATCCTTCCGCTCGATCAATTCCGTCGCGACGTTTTTTTCCAAAAACTCCATGGCGCGCCCCACTCGTGATTGCGTCAAGCCCTTGAGCGATCAAGGCCAAGGGCGTGGGTGTTGTCCGCCTGAACGCGTGGACAAGGCGCCGACGGTTGCGTATTGCAATGCAGTACGCTCACGGGAGGGATACTACCCATCCGAATGTTGGGTGGATATTAGGAAGAACACACATAAATTGCAATTTCTTTCCAACTGTGTGTTCAAGGCGCGGGGTTCAGCAGGGTTTTGTCTGACGCATACGGATCTTCAGCCTGCACCACCACGGCGGTGACATTGTCACGTCCACCGTGCGCAATGGCCAGTTCGACCAGTTCATCGGACGCGCGCTCGCATGCCACCGAGGTCAGCACCGCCAGTATTTCCGCATCGCTGACTTCGTTGCTGAGCCCATCGCTGCAAAGCAGGAAAACGTCGCCGTCCGCGACTTCGATTGCATCGTCGTCGAGTTCGAGCACGTCCGTGGCGCCCACCGCGCGCGTGATCATGTGCTGCGCCGGGTGATGGCGCGCTTCTTCGTCGGTAATCACGCCGAGCGATTTGAGTTCTTCCACCTGACTATGATCGCGCGTGAGTTGCCGCAATTGCCCTTCGCGATACAGATAGAGACGACTGTCGCCGGCCCATAGGTAACCGCAGAAGCGGTCGCACGCGAGCAGCACGATGACGGTGCTGCCGATCCGTTGCACCTGGCGGCGCGCGGCTTCGTCTCTCAGTTGGCGGTTGGCCTTTTGCAGCCGTGCTCGCGCGTCGGCGATGCAGGTTTTCATCGCGAGCGGCGGCGCGAGCCGGCTCAGCGAATCGATCACCACGCGGCTCGCCAGATCGCCGACCGCGTGCCCGCCCATGCCATCGGCGACGGCCCAGCGTCCGGGTTCGGGCTGGGCGAGGCAGGCATCTTCGTTGATTTCACGGACGCGTCCGGCGTCGGACCGCGCGGACGACGTCCATCGAAATTGGCTCGGACAGGTCACAAGGGTTACACCGTATCGTTTCTGCTGCGTGCGTCCGGGGAGACGTTGATGTTCGAGTTCGCACCGGTGTTGCGTACGTCAACCGACTGGAACGTGTTGATCATCTGGTTAGCATAGAAGTTGTTCGAGATGTCGTACAGGTTCACGACGGGACCGATGCTCGGCGTTTCCCGCACATAGGGCTGAATCCAGCCGTACACCCACGGCGCACCGCCGCCGCCGCGGATCGCCGTCATTGCTTTACGGTCGAGCGCGAGGTTCAGCGAGAGGTCGTTTACTGTGATGGAAGCCATATCGTTCTCCGGTTGGCCGCGTGCGTCGGGCGCGCGGTTGAAAAGGAATTGAACGTGATGGTGCAAGTGCTGTGCCAGTTTGCGGCTCGAGCGGGCGCTTTCTCGTAACGCATTGATTGGTGGGCGATTCCGCGCACGTGGGCAGGCAGCGCCTGTTCGTGCAGAGCTGGAGAGGTCGGGATGCAGCCAACATCCGGGCACTCACACCGGTGCAGGACCCAACACATTGGCCGGACTCCCGGCCCCTGGCGAACCGACTCGCTGTGGCTCAACCTACGCTCCAAATGATCGACGTCTGCCAACAGATCGGCTTGATTTGTGTCGGATCTCAACGGACATCTGCCGCACTCAGAATGCCTCCCAATTCCTGTCAGCCCTTTAAATAAAGGCTTTTCCCGACATGGCCCGGATGATGCAAAAGATCTCGCAACAGTGTTGGATATTGAAGCGAGACCAGCCATGAACACGAACCACCTCCCGACGAGCAGCGAAGACCAAGACGAACGCTGCAATGAAACGTCGACCATCGACCTGCCGATCGGCGCGCATCTCGTGACGCAACGGCGCGGCTACGAACATCACGGCATTTATGTCGGCAATGGCCGCGTGGTTCATTACGCGGGTTTTGCGAGCTCGGCGCATCGCGGTCCGGTGGAAGAAGTGGAATTGACCAGCTTCGCCGCCGGTCATCCGTTGACGATCCGCCCGACCCCGAGCGCCCGTTACGTCGGCGATGAAGCCGTGCGCCGCGCGCGCTCCCGCCTCGGCGAAAACCATTACCGCCTGCTGACGAATAACTGCGAGCACTTCTGCGCATGGTGCCTGCTTGGCGAAAGCCGCAGCGAACAGGTGCATTGCTGCTTGACGCATCCCCGTGCCGGCGTGCTCACGCTGGTGTGTCTGGTGAAGGCGTTTGTCGAACGTACCGCGAAGAATGGTCAGGTTGCCGCCCAACTCGCCTGAGCGAGCGGTAACGAGCAGGAACGAGTTCAGCAATTCAGGGATTCAAGGATCGAGGAGAGCATCATGGTTGCCGCAGAAAAGACCTTGCACTGGGCCGTCGATAAATGGCTTGCGCCGACCCCGTCGATGCCCGCACGTGTCGTTCAGTTTTGCCACCGCGCGTCGCAGCATCAGCGTTACGTTTGTGTAGAAGCTCTGCGGCCGAGCGGTTTGTTGTCGATCTTCTTCTTCCGTCATGACGACGGCTCGTGGAACGTGTTCCCGCCGCAAGCCGAGCGGCCCGCCATGAACGGCCATCGACGCACGGCAGTTTGCTAGCTTTGTGTGTGCGAGGCCGCTTCCTTGACGATCCACTGACTGAACAGCAGCATCGCCGACGTCATCGGTTTGCCTTTCAACCACGTCAGCCAATAGCTGCCGGCGTGAACTTCCACCTCGAAAGGCCGCACCAGCCGGCCCGTGTTGATCTCGTGATCGAACATCAGCGCCGGCGCCAGCGCGATACCCGCACCCTGCATCGCCGCTTCCACCATGAGCCGCGATGAATCGAACACCGGGCCGCGAATCGGCCGCGGCGGGATGCCGGCGGCCGTGAACCAGCTCATCCAGTCGTCGACGCGATAGGAGCGCAGCAAAGTTTCATTGGCGAGATCCGTTGGCACGGACAGACGCCTGGCGATCTCGGGCGCACACAGAATCGCGAGCGGTGCGTCGAGCAGCCGGGTGGCGAGCGAGCCTGGCCAGGTGCCGTCGCCGAAACGGATCGCGAAGTCGAGGCCTTCGGTGGCGAGATCGACCAGATTGTTGTTCGTCAGCAGCCGCAGCTCGACAAACGGATGCGCGTCGCGAAACGACTTGAGCCGCGACATCAGCCAGCCCACCGCGAAAGTGCCCACCACGCCGACCGTCAACACCTCGTGGAAGTGGCCGCCGTCGAACTGTTTGAGCACGGCTTCGATGCGATCGAACGCATCCGTGAGGACAGGGCGCAGCGCGAGGCCTTCGTCGGTCATGGCCAGTCCGCGGGGCAGACGTTTGAAGAGCGCCGTGCCAAGCCGCTCCTCCAGCGTTCTGACCTGCTGGCTCACGGCCGCCTGGGTGACGTTCAATTCGAGCGCGGCGCGCGTGAAGCTCAGATGCCGCGCGGACGATTCGAAGGCGCGCAGCGCATTCAACGGGAGATACGGTCTCATGGCGGAGGCATAAGATTTTCTAGGGGTTAGGCTAACTTATCATCGTTTGCCAGCGGGTGCCGAAAAACCGATAGTTGCGGCTTCACATAAGGAGCGGCGATGATCACAAGACGGAAATTCGCGGGCGCGATGCTCGGTGTTTCGATAGCTGGGGTTGCGGTTGGCAGCGGCGGCGCGTTCGGGAAAGCGGTGAAGGCGGGCACGGCAAAGCAGGGCGGCAGCGTGGCCAAGGCGGACGCCATTCGTCAACGGCTCGCGCAGATCGAAGCGGAAAGCGGCGGCCGGCTCGGCGTGTCGATCGTCGACACGACCTCCGGATTGCACGCCGGTTTGCGGACGGACGAGCGGTTTCCGATGTGCAGCACGTTCAAACTGCTCGCGGCGAGTTTCGTGCTGACGCGCGTGGATCACGGACAAGAAGACCTGGAACGGCGCATCGTGTTTTCCAAAAGCGATCTTGTGCCGTACTCGCCCGCCACCAGCCAGCACACCCGTGAGCGCACCAGCGAAGCGGGGATGAGCGTCGCCGACTTGTGCAAGGCGGCCATTACGCTCAGCGATAACACAGCGGCTAATCTGCTGCTGGCGAGCTTTGGCGGCCCCGCGGCTTTGACCGCGTTCGCGCGCAGTATCGGCGACGGCATCACGCGCCTGGACCGCAATGAGCCGACGCTGAACGAAGCGACGCCCGGCGATCCACGCGACACCACCACGCCCAATGCCATGCTCGGCAATCTGCGCGAGCTGCTGCTGGGCGAGCGTTTGTCTTCGTCGTCGCGTGCGCAATTGCTGGCCTGGCTCGCCGCCAATCAGACTGGTGGCGAACGGATTCGCGCGAAGCTGCCGAAGGATTGGGGCGTCGGCGATAAAACGGGTACGGGCGATCACGGCACGGCAAATGACGTCGCGATTCTGTGGCCGCCGGGACGCGGGCCGATTCTCGTGACCGTTTACCTGACCGAAACGAGTGGAGATGCGGCGCGCTGCAATGCGGCGATTGCTGACGTCGGCGCGTTGATCGCGGCGTCGGTTTGATGGTGTGAGCGTTCGTTCAGGTAAGCCGTCGCGTGGCCAACCGCACAGGATCTGCGCATTTGGCAAGCGACGGATTTTCGCTTACAATTTTTTCCGCCCAAGGGCCACGATAAATACCTGACTAGCAACAGACGGTCGGCTATCCGTGGACTTGGGCGTTTTCATTTCTAGGCGCGTGCGATACGCGAGTCAGCCGGAATTCGAGCGATAGGCTGAGGAGCAACCGTAGCCGGAATCAACTTCCCTTGCACCAGCAACCCAAGCGTCTTCACCACGAAAATTCCAATCACCACGTTCGCCGCGATGAACAAAACCGGCGCGAGCCATTCGAGCGGACCCGTTGCGCCTCGTTCGACCATGCGGATCGCCATCGTCGGCAATGCGGCTACACCGAAGCTGAACGCCCAGTATCCCGGCACGAATGCTTGCTGGCGAATCCACGGCAGCAGACGCAACAGCAGCAACGCCTGGTAGAGCCCATAGCCGAGCAGCATCAGCGCGACCAGATCAGGCGTGCCACTGCTTAAGCTCAGATACGTCACACCGCCCACCACCGGCGGCGCGAGCTGAATGCCGAGGATCGGACGCAGTGCTTCGGGCAGCGCTTCATGCACGGCGGCGCGGTGCAGAATCATCGATTCGATCGCGAGCCAGGACAGCACGCCGGCGCCGAAGAACAGCCCGCCCAACTGATGAAAACCGAAGGCAGCCGCCGCCGTGCCCGCGACAAAACTCGACGCGACGGTCGGCAGATAAATGGCCGGCGTGATCAGTTCAGGCTTGCGCCCACCCTGCCAGAGCCGTCCATGCAGGTACACGCCGAGCACCAATTGGGCGACCACGGCCACGCCGAACAGTGCAAGCGCAACCGAATGCGCATAAGGCTGCAAGAGCTGCGCGGCCAGCAAACTCGAAACCGGCCCGAGCGCCGCAAACGACGATTGCACCGGATGCTGCATTTCCGCGCGAGCCTCGGCTGCATGCGTCAGCCACTTATGCCCGTATGCGAGCAGAACGACGAGCCACACCACAAGCGCTGCGACGCTGAACACGTCTCCAGCGATTGTGGGCAAATGCCACACCCTGATCGCCACACGCCACAAGTTGGCGAACGCCAGCGCGCCCACCGCGATGCCGAAGAAAGAAACTGGAATCGTGCCACGATTGCTGTTCATCTCTGATCCTCCGAAGCGTTGCGACGCGCTCCGATGTTCCGGCGTTGCGCGTTCGATAACGTACTCTAGAGGGCGGTGGCAAAACGCTGAATGCCGGGACGGCTCAACAAATGGCGCGATCGTCTCAACGTGCATTCACAGCGCGTGCTTTGCCCCAGTTGCGGCACGTTCCGTCGGGTTTCGCCGTCCAGCCGCTGATTTCCGGCTGTTTCGGCCCCGAAGAATCACTGCCTGATATGACAGCCCCGCGTCATGGCGTAAAATTTCCACTTCGATATGATGTAACGTCATTTACGCTAACTCATGCCAACGCCTGCGGACAAATCAAACTCAAAGGAAAGCGAGGGCGTTGCCGTCATCGATCGTGCTTGCGCGATTCTGTTCGCCTTCAGGCCGGACGACGTCGCGCTCACGCTCGCCGAACTCGCGGCGCGCACGGGGCTCTACAAGAGCACGCTGTTGCGGCTTGCGGGCTCGCTGATCCAGCACCGCCTACTGCTTCGTCTGGATGACGGCCGCTATCAACTCGGCTCCGCGACCTTCATGCTCGGCGCGCTGTATCAGCGCAGCCTGAACGTCGGCGACATTCTGGTGCCGCTGATGCGCGAACTTGCGGAAACGAGCGGCGAAAGCGTCTCCTTCTATGTGCGCGACGAGGCGGTGCGTGTGTGCTTGCATCGTGTGGATTCGACGCATGCGGTGCGATTTCACGTGCGCGAAGGTGACGTGCTGCCGCTGGAAAGCGGCTCGGGCGGTCTTGCATTGCTGGCGTTCGGCGGCATGCCGGGCGAGCCGTACGAGAAAATTCGCGAGGACTTCTACTGTGTGTCGATCGGCGAGCGTGATCGGGAGACGGCGGGGGTTTCGATGCCGGTATTCGGTGTGCGCCAGAGTTTGCGTGGCGTGCTGACGCTTGCAGGCCCGAGTTCGCGCATCGATCAGGCGTTCCTCGAGAGCAATCTCGGCGCGCTGTTCGATTGCGCCGCAGGCGCAACGGATGCATTAGGCGGCGACTCGCGCGCAATGCGCAACGCGCAGCGGCGCGCGGCCGAAGTTCAGGACAGGTGACGCTCGGGCTTGCCCGTGTACGTGTAGCTCATCTGGCGCGGCATCGGGCCTTTGTTGCGCTCGTTGCGTCCGCGTTGCTCCCAGGCATGCGACAGAATGCCGACCGCGCGTGACAGACAGAACACGCCGCGCGCCAGCTCCGGCGCAAAGCCGAGTTCCGCGTAGATCACGGCCGTTGCGCCGTCGATATTCATCGGCACGGGTTTGTTCTTGCGCTGCTTGAGCAAGGCTTCAATGCCGCGCGCGATAGCGGCGTATCGTCCGCTGATGCTTTGCTGTTCGACGCTGTCGTCCACGAGCGAAAGAAGCCGGATTGCGCGTGGATCGACCGGATGAAAGCGGTGCCCGAAGCCAGGCAAATACTTGCCGTGTTCGACGGTAAAAGCATCGACACCTTGCTCGACGGCTTCTTCCAACGTGGCACCTGCTTGCACGCGTTCGGCAATCGAGTCGTACAGTTCGACCGCCTGTTGACCGGCGCCGCCGTGCACATCATCCAGCGCATTGATCGCGGAGGCCATCGCGCCGTTCAACGGCAAACCGCAACTGGTCGCCATCCGCGAGATTGCAATCGACGGTGCATGCGGACCATGATCGACCGACGCCACCAACGCCGCTTCGAACAACCGCGCTTGTGCGGCATCAGGCAATTCGCCGCGCAGCATCAGCCAGATCATCTGCGGAAAGCTGACGTTGCCGATCAACTCCTGAATCGGGAAACCGCGCACCTTGATCGAGCCGGGATGGATATCGATGATCGAGGTGCTCCAGTACTCGGCGGCGAGCTTGGCGGCGTCGAATGCTTGCGTCATGTTCAGATGACTCCTTCGGAGCGTAGGTGGTCGATTTGTGCGTCGTCGTAACCGAGCGAGGCGAGATGCTCACGCGTGTGGGCGGATAGAACCGGTGCGGGCGTGGTCGGCGCCGTGTCGGCATCGGATAGCCTAAAACCCGCACGAGTGACGCGTTGCCGCTCAGTGGTGTCGTCGCCGGCAAATTCGCGGATGAACTCGCGCGATGCCAGATGCGGATGCGCGAGAATCTCCGGCACCGACATCACGCGTCCGGCCGGCACGCCTGCTTCGAAGAATTTCGCTTCCCAGTTTGTGGCGTTGTCGCTTGCAAGCGCCGCTTCGATTTCGGCTTTCAATGTCGCGCGATTCGCTTTGCGTGCGTTGCGCTCGGAAAAGCGCGCGTCGTCGAGCAGATCGGCGCGGCCGATCAGATGGCAGAGGCTCGCGAACTGCTTGTTCTCGTTCGCGGCGATATTGAGGGGGCCGTCGCCGGTTTTGAAGGTGCCCGAAGGTGCCGCGGTGAAATTCTCGTTACCCATCGGGGCGGGCGTGACACCGGCGTTCAGGTAGTTCGACACGACCCAGCCCATCGTCGCCAGCGTGGCTTCCAGCATCGAGACGTCGAGCATGCGGCCGTGTCCGCTCGCGCGGGCATCGACCAACGCGGCGCAGATGCCGAATGCCGCCGTGAGACCGCCCACGGTATCCGACACCGGATAGCCGACGCGCAACGGTGCGCTGTCGGCATCGCCGGTCACGCTCATCACACCCGAGATGCCCTGAATGATCTGGTCGTAGGCGGGGCGTTTCGAAAACTCGCCGTCCATGCCGAAGCCGGAGATCGCGCAATACACGAGCTTGGGATTCACTTCACGCAGGGCGTCGAAATCGAGGCCGAGCCGCGTCATCACACCCGGTCGGAAGTTTTCGACCAGTACGTCTGCGGTTTTGACGAGCTCGCGCAAAATGGCCTTGCCGCGCGGGTCTTTCAGATTGAGCGTGATGGACTGCTTGCCCGCATTCACCGCGACGAACGAGGCGCCCATGTTGCGCATGGACGCTTCCTTGTCGGCGCCTAAACGCCGCGCAAGATCGCCGCCTTCGGGGTGTTCGACCTTGATCACCTCCGCGCCGAGCAGCGCGAGTTGATATGCGCAAAACGGCCCCGCCAACACATTCGATAAATCCAGTACCCGCACTCCAGCCAACGGCAGCGTCATCTTTGAAGCCTCTTGTTCAATGCGTTCAATGCGTTCAATGCGTTCAATGCGAAATTTCGTCGAGGTTGCGATTGTTGGTGCGTGGCCCGAAGATGCCGATCGCGCCCATCACCATTACCATCGACACAGTGATCAACGCGAATACGCCCGGCACCTGGAAGTGGCGCAGCGCGAAGGCGATCATGAAGCCGGAAAACATCGCGGATAACCGCGACATCGAGTAGACGAAGCCGACCGCGCGCGCCCGCAAGCGCGTGGGGAACAGTTCGGTCTGGTACGCGTGATAGCCGACGGAGAGCAGCGTGCCGCTAAGCGTGATCAGCACACCGAGCATCATCAGCATGGCAGGCGAGGTTTGCATCGCGAACAGGCTGCCGAACACGGCGATACCGAGTGCCGACAACACGATCAAGGTCTTACGTTCGATGCGGTCCGCGATCGCCATGCCGATCAGCGGTCCGAACGGATTCGAGGCCGCAATAACGAACGAGTACATCAGGCTGTGCGTGATCGTTATGCCTTTCGAAACCAGCAGGGTCGGCACCCATGACGCGAAACCGTAGAAGCCGATCGCCTGGAACAGGTTGAACACGAGCATCGTGATCGCGCGTTTGCGATACGGCGGCTGCCAGATTTCGCGGAAGGCCGCCTTGGTGGTGGCCGGCTCGACTGTCGGGACAGGCGCGGGCAATGGCTTCCCGTATTGTTTCGCGACTTTCGCTTCGATTGCCTGCAGGACCTGTTCCGCTTCGGCGGCGCGGCCTTGCTGCGCGAGCCAGCGCGGGCTTTCCGGCACGCGCCGGCGAATGGACCACACCACGACCGCGCCGAGCGCGCCGATGATCACGACCCAGCGCCAGCCGTCGACGCCGTACGGCGCTTGCGGCACCAGCCACCATGCAAGCAGAGCGACGGACGGCACAGCGGTGTACTGCACCAGATGAACGAAAGCGAACGCGCGGCCACGCAGATGTTTCGGCACGAGTTCGCTGACGTACGTGTCGATCGTCACCAGTTCGACGCCCACGCCGATGCCTGCGATCAGGCGCCACAGGTTGATGGCGGGCGCGGTGGTTTGCAGCGCCATGACCAGTGTGGCCGCGGAATACCACAGCAGGGAAACAGTAAACACGGTTCTGCGGCCATAACGGTCCGCCATGCCCGCGAAAAAGAACGTGCCGATGAAGAGCCCCGCGAACGACGCCGCCACGAAGGCGCCCAGCCCGGACACGCCGAAGAACGACGCAGTGGTAGTCGCGTAGAGCCCGCTTTTGACGAGGCCCGGGCCGACATAGGCCGTAAAAAACAGATCGTAGAACTCGAACCAGCCGCCGATCGACAGCAGGAACACCAGCATCCATACCGTGCGCGTCGCCGGCAGACGGTCGATGCGCGCGTTGATGCCGGTCGTGAGTCCCTGCGCACTGGCGCTTGAATCGGGCGACGCGCCGGGTGCGTCGATCGGCAGGCTTGCCATGGAATCCTCCTTGGAGTGTCTTTTGTCGTATCGTTCTGTCTGACGGAACGACGTTCTATTTAATGAGTGTGCCGAGGTTAGTCCGTGTGGCGTCTGCCAGGAATTCGGGGTTTTACCTAGCCGTCACCCCCCCATTCGCTGCAACATCGCGAGAAGGGCGTCGAATGAAAGCGGCTTGCGCGCGTAGGCGATGGTGGAATTCGGTTGCACGGGGATATCCGCGGCGGCGCTGCACAGGATGATCGGAATCGCGCGCAGGTTGGGGGCGTTGTACAGTGCGGCGCACAGTTGCAGCCCCGACATGACCGGCATCATGCAGTCCGACACGATGATGTCGGGCCGGGCAAGGCTGATCTGTTCAAGCGCGGCCGCCCCGTTGGACGCCGTCAGTACGGTATAGCCATGCCGTTCCAGCAACAGTCGCCAGACCGCAAGGATGTCGAATTCGTCGTCCACGACCAGAATGGTTTTCATGGGCGGCTACGTTTTTCGCCGCGGCGTCAGCGTGGCCGACAGGCCTTGCGCTGAAACCACACTGGCGCCGCTGACCAGACCTCCGCCCAGAATCTCATCGAAACCGGGGACACCTGTTTCCATGTTGGAGCGGGAGGATGTCTGAGATTCGTGGATAGTCATTGTCGATATGTCGTTCAAAGTACGGAGAAGCGACAGCTTGCAAATGAAATCAAGCGGATGCGCATCGCTCAACCTAACCGCGTCGCAATTCGCGTTCCCGCTGGTGGGCGGCGCTGCGCTGCGCGTGTTGGCATTCGACGAGGGGATCCTGCCTTGGGCCGTCTCCCGCTTGGTGAACTGCATGCGGGAGGCCGCCGGGTAGCGTGTGCAAGGGACCGGGAGGGATTGCTTGCAAGGTGGTGCAGCGCAAGCGTGGCGGCGTTTTTTTCAAATTTGCGACTTTATTGGCAACGCTCAATCGCAGCGCGATCGGCGGCGCAACCACGATCGCCGGTATCCGGCTGATGGACGCCGCCCCTTTGCTCGATCTCGGAGTAAGGCACGCGTCGTTCGCTGACTCCAGGTCCCTCGTCGCACGGCAAAGGCGCTTCGCCGTATACAATTCGGCAGCGCCTGATTTTTGCCCAATACTGCCCTGATCCCACTCATGCCGAATCCGACCCGGGCCTTTCTTCTCGGTCCGCTCCTGAAAGGCGTTTCACGCTCCTTCTACCTTACCCTGCGCGTGCTGCCCGTCGGGATGCGCGATCCGATCGGACTCGCGTACCTGCTCGCGCGCGCGGCCGATACGATTGCGGACACCTCGCTGATCTCGCCCGAGCAACGTCTTGCAATGCTGCTGTCGCTGCGCGACCAGGTCAACGGCGCCCCGAACGACGGCGCGCTGTTCCAGCGCATGGCCACTGAAGTGGCGGGCCAACAGGTCCAGTCCGATGAAAAGGTTCTGCTGGAATCGCTAGGACCCGCACTCGAGGTGCTGCTGCAACTGAGCGAGTCCGACCGCAAGGCCGTACGCGAGATCGTGTCGACGCTGACCGAGGGCATGGAATTCGACCTTCGCACGTTCCCCGACGAACGTTCCGGCCAGATCGCCGCGCTGCGCGAGTACGACGAACTCGACCGCTATACCTACCTGGTGGCGGGCTGCGTCGGCGAATTCTGGACCACGATGACCTACGCGCACATGCCCGGCACGCTGAAAGAGCGGCCCGAGACGATGGCGCGCCGGGGCGTGCGTTTCGGCAAAGCGCTGCAGATGACCAACGTGCTGCGCGATTGCGGCAAGGATTTGCGGATCGGCCGCTGCTACCTTCCGCAGACCATGCTCGATCAATATGGTTTGAGCGCGCAGGATCTCCTGCAGCCGGCAAATTCTGTTCGCGCCCGGCCTCTGATGGTGGAACTCGTGCGCAGGTCGCTCGATCATTTTCGCGAGGCGTTGGACTATACGCTCGCGATCCCCGCGTTTTCAGTGCGTTTGCGCCTCGCCTGCTTGTGGCCGATTCTGATCGGCCTGGACACGCTGCTGTTGCTGGTGGATAACGAAGCCTGGCTCGACCCGGCGAAAGTCTCCAAGGTGCGGCGCAATCAGGTGTATCAGATCATCGCCTCGTCGCTACTCCTGGTGCCTTCGAATGGGCTGGTGCGCAAGTCGGTTGAAACGCGGATCAAGCAGATTGAAGCTCGGCTTTGAGTATCTGCTTCGCTATACGAATCATTTTGCTGCGTTGCGTGCGAACCTGATTGCACCAGCAGTACCCCAACGGATAGCGTGTTGGCGTGCGGCGCGTGTGCCGTGCGTGTGCAGTGTGGGCAAGCGTACTGAATAAAAGCGCCGTGGGCCGTAGTTTGGCGGACAAACCTCTTTGTCCGATTCCAGACTCCCATGGCGCCCACCGGAAAACAGCATTGCGACACGTTGGATCTGATCCGTGCGCTGGCGGCAGGCGCGGTGTGCATCAGCCATTTGCGCAATCTGATGTTCGTCGACTACCGCGCGAATGCCGGTATCGGACTCGCGGGCAAGGCGTTCTACTTCATCAGTAACTACGGCCACACCGCGGTGATCGTTTTCTTCCTGCTGAGCGGCTATTTCGTTGGCGGCTCGGTGTTGCGGCAGGTCGAGACGGGAACATGGAGCTGGCAGCGCTATCTCACCGAACGCATGTCGCGGCTCTGGATCGTGCTGATCCCGGCCTTGCTGCTGACGCTGTTCTGGGACCGCATGGGCATCGCGCTTGCCGGTGGGCCTTTTTATCTTGGGACCGAGGGCACGTTCGATCAGCAGATCAACGTCGCCTCGCATCTTGGCCAGGCGACGCTGCTATGCAATCTCGCCTTCCTGCAGACGCTCGCGTGCGGCACGTACGGCTCGAACGGACCGCTATGGAGCCTCGCCAACGAGTTCTGGTACTACATGTGGTTTCCCGCCTGTTATGTACTGCTGCGCCGGCGCCGCGGATTGAGCGCCATCGTCGCGGGTGTGCTCGCGCTGGGTACGATGGTCGCGTTTCCGTCGCTCCTGAACGGGTTCGGATTGTGGATGCTTGGCGTCGTACTCGTGTTGCTTGAAAAGCGCTTTCCGTCGCGCAGCGCACGGACGGGTTTGCCATGGTTCACGCTCGCCAGCGGGACAGTTCTTCTTGTGGCGCTGATGCTGACGCGCATGTTCTTGTTGAGTAACGACTGGATTGTCGGTGTGCCGTGTTTCGTGTTTCTGCGTTGCATACTTTGGGAAAACGTCCGACTGCGTCCCGCGCCGCTGTCGCGTATCGCGGTTCTCTTTTCCGGATTTTCCTATTCGCTGTATCTGACGCACTTCTCGTTCATTCTGTTTGTCGCGGCGGTCGTGGTCGGGCAGCGCATCGAGTTCGACGGCCGGGGCGCGCTGGTGTTCGTGACCATGCTGGTTGTCTGCTATGTGTACGCGTTCGCGGTGTACCTGCTGTTCGAGCAGAATACGAAACGCGTGCAACGTGGCATCCGGCAGTTCCGCCTTCTACGAGCCAAGCCCGATCCAGCCACGCCGCATAGCTGAATAAGGTGGCATGATCGGTTGATTTATTCGGCATCATTGAATAGCCGCCAATCGGGAAACCCCTAGCATCCTGCATCGATGGTTCGCGTTAGTCTCTTCAAAAGAGGAGACGATTCATGAGACAAGCGTTCAATATTGCAGTGGTGTTGTTGCTTGGTTATTTGATGGCGGATAGGGCGCTGATGCGCGCGCAAGCCGGAGAGATGGGGACAATTACGTGCCACCAGGGCGCGGAACTGGTCAAGTCGAATGCGTTGAAGAAAGGCTTCGGTGACGCCGGGGCCAGCAGCCAGGGTGAAAATTTCCTGTCGAGCTGTCTCGTCACGGGGCGCGGTCAGGTAGGCGATCTGATCGCCCGGGAATAACGCAGGCAGCCTGGTACCGCTGAGGCTCAGACCAGACGTAGCAGGACATAAACAAAAAAGCGCCCAGACCGTGAAGGTCCAGGCGAAGTCATCGGGAGCCCGATGACGGAGGTATCGAATACAGAACTGGCCCGCGATCGGGGATACTCGGTCGCGGGCCAGTTCGTTTGAATCAGAGCGTGCGGCTGTGTTGCTCGCTTGGGCGGCCGATCAGGGCAAACGGCGTGGCCTCAGCGGTTCGTTCCGCCGGGAAGCTTGTTCACCGGTCTGGTTGCGAGCTGAGATGTCAGCCTGGTTGCCAGCTTAGTTGCCGAAGTAAACCGACTTCGGACCGTTCGCCTGAACCGGGTGGCCCGACTGCGACGAGCCATTCACCGCACCGCCGTAACTGCTTTCTGCGGCTTGGGCAGTGCCGTTTTGCTGGGCGACACGGGCTTGCGCAGCCTGGATGTCAGCCGGATAGTACGGGTCGGAGCGGCCCGGCTGGTAGCCGGCCTTTTCGAGTTGAATCAGTTGCGCGCGGACCTCGGCGCGGGTCACGGGCTGGTTGGACTGCGCAAACGAGGCAACAGGAGCGGCCAGCACAGCGGCGATAACAACAGCTTGAATGAGCGATTTCATGATGAACTACCTCCAGTTCGGTCTTTATCTTGCTACGAGCAGTGTTGTTCGCAGTCAGTGATTGCATTGTAGTTTTGCGATCTGACCGGAGTAATCATCGAATCAGGTAAAGTTTGTTGCGGGATTTGAGATAAAAGAAGAGTGCTTTGTTTGATGGGCCCTTGTGCGCAACGTGAAAAAAAGGGCGCCGACGGCGCCCTTTCTCCCTTTACGACCTGACGGTCAACTCAAACCGCAGCGGGCCGCCATTTCAACAGCCGCTGTTCGACCGTCGTCAACAGATAGTCGGCAGCCAGCGCGACCACGGCCAACACGATCATTGCAGCAAACACACCGCTTGCATTGAACGCGCCTTGCGCAGTGGAGATCAGCAGACCGATACCTTGCTTCGAGCCGAGGAACTCGCCCACCACCGCACCGACCAGCGCAAAGCCGAAGCTCACGTGCAAGCTGGCAAGAATCCAGCTCAACGCCGACGGAATCACCACCGAGGTCGTCACCTGACGGCGCGACGCACCGAGAATCTGCGCATTCGCGATCATGTAGCGGTCCGCTTCACGCACGCCCTGGAACGCATTGGCGAACACGACGAAGAACACCATCACCACTGCCAGCGCCACCTTCGAAGCCATCCCAAGACCGAGCGAAATCACGAAGATCGAGCCGAGCACCACGCGCGGAATCGAATTGGCGATCTTGATGTAGAGGCTGAACACATCGGAGAGCAACTTGTTGCGGCCGAGCACGATGCCGCAGAACACGCCCGCCACTGAACCGATGATGAAGCCAAGACCGGTTTCTTCCAGCGTGACCCAAACCTGGGTGAGCAGCGGGCCTTGCGATGTGCCGTTCACGAACCAGTCGATGATCTGATTGAAAATCGCGGTCGGCATCGAGAAGAAGAACGGATCGATCCACTTCAGGCGCGCGGATAGTTCCCACCCGCCGAGCACAACCACCAGCACGATAATGCGCAGCGAGATCACCAGCGCATGGCGTTGCCGGATACGTTTTTGCGCGACGCGCTCGACCTGGGCGAGCGTCACGGGATCGATGCCCGAAGGCATCGTTTGTTGAGGGGTAGTAGACATATTTGCCGTTCCTTGATTAACCGATCTGCACTTCTTCGCGCAGGTCATGCCAGATGTCGCGCGAGATTTCGATGAAACGCGGGTCGTAGCGAACTTCCGATGTGACGCGCGGACGCGGCAGATCGATTTCGTACACTTTCTTCAGCGTGGCCGGGCGTGCCGTCAGCACGAACACACGGTCGGCAAGCGCAATCGCTTCTTCCAGATCGTGTGTGACGAACACCACCGAGCCGGCGCCACCCCACAGTTGCAGCAGTTCGTCCTGCATCAGCGTGCGCGTCTGCATGTCGAGCGCCGAGAAGGGCTCGTCCATCAGCAGGATTTCCGGCTTGTTGATGAAGGTTTGCGCCAGCGCCACGCGCTTTCTCATGCCGCCGGACAGTTGATGCGGATAGTGCTTGCCGAACTTGTCGAGGCCCACGCGGCGCAGCCATTCGTTGGCTTCGTCGTACGCGGCGGATTTCGAGCGGCCCCGATACAGCGGGCCGGCCGCCACGTTGTCGATGACCGAGCGCCATGGAAACACGGCGTCGGCCTGAAACACGAAGCCGATGCGCGGATCGATGCCGTCCACCGGCGCGCCCATTACGCGCACTTCGCCGGTGGTCGGCTTCAGCAAGCCGGTGATCATGCTGAGCGTGGTCGACTTGCCGCAACCCGTCGGGCCGACAACCGCGACGAACTCGCCGCGTGCCACCGACATGCTGAAGTCGCGCAACGCGATCGTCGCTTTGCCATCCGGGGAGATGAAACGGCACGATACGTTGCGCATCTCGATGGCGGGCGTATCGCGTGACATAGGTTGATTCATCGGCTGGTGCCTCGCAGTTCTCTTGATGTTGAAAGGGGGTTGCTTCGCGGGCGTTGCTTCGAGAGCGTTATTTCGCCGCCGTCTTGACCGCTGCCGACACGTAGTCGTTGCTGTAGGTCTTGGCGAGGTCGATATGCTTACCCTTCACCGAAGGATTGAACGCCGACAGCACCTTCAGGACAGTGTCCGGGCCGTCGGCGGGCATCTTGCCGTCCTTCGTGAACATCGGCAGCGACGCCTTCAGCGCGCCGACGTACAGGTCCTTGTTGTTGCCGTAGTAGTCCTTCGGCATCTTCGCGGCGATCTCTTCCGCGCTATGCGTCGCGATGAAGTTCAGCGTCTTCGCGAATGCGTGTGAGAGCTTCGTGGCGTCGTCCTTGTGCGACTCGGCCCATGCGCGCTGCACGTAGAAGCTCGAAGCCGGGTACGTGCCGCCGAGCGCGGCGCGGGTGCCTTCCAGCGTGCGCATATCGACCAGCACCTTGGCGTCGCCGGTCTTCAGCAACTGCGAGACGGTCGGCTCGGTGGTCATGCCCGCGTCGATGCGGTTCTGCTTGATGGCGGCGATAAAGCTGTTGTCCGCGCCAACTGGCAGCAGCGTGTATTGCGTGGACGGCACGCCCGCGCGTTGCGCGAGGTATTGCGTGAGGAAGCTGGTCGACGAGCCGAGGCCGGTCACGCCCAGTGTCTTGCCCTTCACGTCCGCCATGCTCTTGAGCGTTTCGGACGCCTTGGTGGAGACCATTTCCACTTCACCCGGCACCTGGCCGAAAATCACCAGCGCCTGGACTTCCTTGCCCTTGCTCTGCAAGTCGATGGTGTGATCGTAGAAGCCCACCACGCCTTGCACCGCGCCCGCGAGCAGTTCGTTTTCCGCGTCCACGCCGGCCGGTTGCGAAAGGATTTCGACGTCGAGGCCTTCGTCCTTGAAGTAGCCGAGCTGCTCCGTGAGCTTGGCCGGCAGATAGATGATCTTGGTGGCGCCGCCGACCATGATCGTCAGCTTCTCCGCATGAGCCGCGGCCGAAGCGGCGGCAAGGGTAAACGCAACACCTGACACGGCGGCAATCTGGCGCAAGTTACGCATGAAGCAGTCTCCTGAGGTTTAGTCGCCGCCCGGTGCGGATGCGGCGCTTTCTGGATGAATGAGGGCGATTATAGAAATCTGAAACCTTCTGGTAGCTTTCGGAGCTGTGGGCAAATCATGGGTGTTAACCCGAGAATCCACCGCAATCGCGCGGCCACCCCCTGGCAAACCCCATAACGTGGGCCACAAACCACGCAAGCCGCGCGCAAAGCCCTTGTTTTACGGCACAATCGGCGTCCTGACTTTTGCCGCGCATTGAGTTGCCTATTTCGCCGTTCTCCCCATGAAGCTGCTGCTCATCGAAGACAACCCCACGCTGGCGCACTGGCTCGCGAAGATGCTGGAGCAGGAGGCGTTCGCGCTCGACGCGGTGCAGGACGGCGACGCCGCCGACCGTTTGCTGCGCACCAATCACTACGACGTGATCCTGCTCGACCTGAATCTGCCGAAGCTGTCGGGCAAGAACGTGCTGCGCCGTTTGCGCCAGCGCGGTGACGCCACGCCCGTGCTGATCCTGACGGCGAGCGGTTCGATCGACGAAAAAGTGGAACTGCTCGGTGCCGGCGCGGACGATTACCTGGTCAAGCCTTTCGAAGTACGCGAGCTGATCGCGCGCATCAAGGTGGCGATCCGCCGCCAGTCGCCCTCGAAGGCGAGCGAGGTGGTGTGCGGTGATCTCGCGTTCGACATCGACACGCGCCAGTTCACGCTGAAGGGCGCGCCGCTGAACGTGACGCCGCGCGAGCGCTCGGTGCTCGAAACGCTGATCCTGCGTTTGGGCAAGACGGTAACCAAGCCCGCGCTGGTCGACGCGATCTTCACGCTCGCGGACGAGCCGAGCGAGGATGCAGTCGAAATCTACATTTCGCGGCTGCGCAAGAAGCTCGACGGCAGTTCGGCGGCGATCGTCACGCTGCGTGGGCTGGGTTACCTGCTGCGCAAGAAAGAAGATGACCAATAGCCTGCGCATGCGCCTGCTGTGGTGGCTGCTGGTGCCACTTGCGTTATACGTGTTCGTCACCGGCAAAGCGGAATACGACAACGCGCGGCGCACGGCGGACCTGGTGCAGGACAACCAACTTATCTCATCGGCGCGGATGATCGCCGGTGAAGTGGAATGGGTGGATGGTTTTCTGCGCGTGGATGTGCCACCCGCCGCGCTTGAAGTGTTCGTGTCGCCGTATCGCGATCAGGTGTTTTACAGCGTGCGGGTCGACGATGGCCGGCTGCTGGCGGGTACGCCGGATTTTCCGCAGCGCGCGGCGCCCTCGCCCGACACGGACGATCACTACGACACTGAACTCCATGGCCAGCCCGTGCGCGCGGTCGGCCTCGTGCGCCTGATGTACGACAACGGCGCGACACGCCGCGTACGGGTGACAGTGGGCAAGACGGTGCGCTCGCGCGATGCGATGGCGCAGCAATTGTGGCAACCGCAACTTGTGCGGCAGATCGAGATGATCGTGCTGGCGGTCGCGCTGGCCTGCATCGGCCTCACCTTCGAATTGCGGCCGCTGATGAAAGTGAAGGAAGAGGTCGCCGACCGCGATCCCATGCAACTCGAACCGATTCGCGTCGAGCGCCTGCATACGGAGTTGCGGCCGATCGTCGAAGCGATCAATCAATGTATCGCGCGGCTTGGTGTACAGGTGGCCGCGCAGCGGCGTTTTATCGCCGACGCCGCGCACCAGTTGCGCACGCCGCTCACGCTGCTCGGCACGCAGTTGCAGTTCGCGCGCCAGCAGGACGGCCTGAATCCCGCGCTCGACGAGGCGCTTGCCGCGATGCACCGCAGTAATCGTTCGATGGTCGGACTCACTAACAAGCTGCTGTTGCTCGCGCAGGCCGAGGCCGCAGACAACAAGCAACTGGCGGTGGAAACGGTCGATCTGGTGCCGCTGGCGATGGAAGTGGTGGAGGATCTGGCGTTGCTCGCGCAGGCCCGGGATATCGATCTGGGTGCGGAACTGAACGGCTCCGCGCCGGTGGCAGGGCATCGCGGCCTGCTGCAGGCGTTGATCGCCAACCTCGCGGAGAACGCGATCCGCTATACCGGCAGTGGCGGCCACGTCACGGTGGCGGTCAGCGCAGAAGCCGATACGATCACCGTGGCGGTGCTGGACGACGGTCCAGGCATTCCCGCCGAGTCGCGCAGTCGAGTGTTCGAGCCGTTCTTCCGGGCGTCGACAGATACTGAGGGAACCGGGTTGGGTCTCGCCATCGTGCGCGAAATCGCGGATGCGCATCACGGGGAGATCGTGCTCAAGCCGGGCGAAGGCGGCAAAGGCGTGCACGTGACCGTCTCGTTTCCGCGCGCGCCGATGGAAGGACCTTCGCCCGTTTGAATCAAGCCCTTTAAATCGGCGGCGTTACAGGTAGTCGGGACAAACCCGCAATCGGCACAGGAAACGCGTGTTCGAAAGCTTACAGAAGGATTTGTAGCGCTAGAATTTTGGGCAGGCGATTCATCGAACGCCCACCGCGCACGTGGGATATAGCGGAGACAGTCAGCAGAAAGGAACGACGAATCGTGTTTTCAGGCAGTTTGCGCGGACGCTTGCTGTGGTGGCTCTTGCTGCCACTGGCGGCGTTCGTTTCCATTTCCGGCATGATTTCGTATCGCAACGCGCAGACCACGGCCGACCTGGTTCAGGATAACGCGTTGCTATCGTCGATACGCATCATTGGCGAGGACATCGATTGGGATAACGGCCACGTGTCGGTCCAGATTCCGCCGGCCGCGCTCGAGCTGTTCGAGTCGCCGGAACAGGACAGCGTGTTCTATCGCGTCGAAGCGAGCGGCCACCGCCTGCTGGCCGGCAGTCCCGAGTTACCGGTGCCGCGCGGCGTGAGCGACGTCCCCATGCTGTACTCCACCCATCTCGAGGACGGCCGTGCCGTGCGCGCCGCTACCTACGTGCGGCAGCTATACGACTCGGGCCGCACCGAAGAAGTCGTCGTCGCGGTCGCAAAAACGGAAGGTTCGCGCGACGCCATGGTGTGGCGCCTGTTGCGGCCGCAACTGTTCGGCGAGGTGCTCACGCTGGTGCTCGCGATGGTGTTCGTCTATCTCGGGCTGACTTTCGAATTGCGGCCGTTGATGAAGGTGAAAGACGACGTCGCCGATCGTAACGCGTCGCAACTTGAACCGATACGCGTGGCGCGCTTGCATGTCGAATTGACGCCTATCGTCGAAGCGATCAACCAGTGCATCGCGCGCATGGGCCAGCAGGCCGCGACGCAGCGGCAATTCATCTCCGACGCGGCGCATCAGTTGCGTACGCCGCTCGCGCTGCTGGTGGCGCAGATCCAGTTCGCGCGGCAACGTGAGAATCGGGACGTGCCGCTCAGCGAAGCACTGGCCGGCATGCATAAAAGCAGCCGCAAGCTGACCACCTTGACCAACAAGCTGTTGCTGCTCGCGCAGGCCGAGTCCGCCGCGCCCTCCAATACGCGCGAACGGGTCGATCTGAGCGCGTTGATCGCGGGCGTGCTGGAGGAGTTGATCGCTTTCGCGCAGTCGCGTGAAATCGATCTGGGCGCTGAGTTGGAAGACGGCCTATACGTGACCGGCGACGAGGCGCTGACCGCGGCGCTGGTGACCAATCTCGTCGACAACGCGCTGCGCTATACGCAACCCGGTGGCCGCGTCACCGTGCATACGCAGCGCGGTAATGACAGGGCGATCGTGCGGGTGATCGACAATGGGCCGGGTATCAAAGCCGAAGCGAGGGCGCGCGTGTTCGAGCGTTTCTATCGCGCGTCGAACCACGCTGACGGAACCGGCCTCGGCTTACCGATTGTGCGCGAGATCGCCCGCCGGCAAGGCGGCACGGTTACGCTCGAGCCGGGAGAGGGCGGTGTTGGCCTCGTCGCCACCGTCGAGATGCGACTATGGTCGGCGGCGGTTTGATGCGTCGCCAAATCAGGGGAAACCGATGAAACTGCTGCTCGTTGAAGACGACGCTGACCTCGCGCGCTGGGTGATGAACCTGATGCAGGTCGAGAATTTCGTGGTTGACTGGGCGCAGGACGGCGAGCGGGCGGAGACGCTGCTCGGCGTGCAGTGCTACGACGCGGTGCTGCTCGATCTGCGCTTGCCGGGCATTGGCGGCAAGGACGTGCTGGCGCGTCTGCGCCGCAAACGCGACAACGTGCCGGTGCTGATGCTCACCGCCAACGGTTCGACTGACGACAAAGTAGCCTGCTTCTCGGCCGGCGCGGACGACTACGTCGTCAAACCTTTCGACGCGCGCGAGCTGGTGGCGCGCATCAAGGCGCTGATCCGCCGTCAGGCGGCGGGCGATAAGGGCCAGTCGATCGACTGCGGCGATCTGCGCTATCTGTTCGATTCCCGTGAATTCGTATTGCAAAACGAGCCCTTGCCGTTACGGCGGCGCGAACACGCCATCCTCGAAACGCTGATGCTGAAGCAGGGCAAGACCGTCTCGAAGTCCACCCTGATGGACAAGGTCTTCACGCTCGACGACGAACCCAGCGCCGATGCCATCGACATTTACATTCACCGCTTGCGCAAGCATCTGGCGAGCTCCAGCGCGAAGATCATGACCTTGCGCGGGCTTGGCTACATCCTGCGCGAAGAAGTGTCGTGCGAAGCGTTTGCCGAGTCGCTTTAGCGCATCAGAGCAATCCTTAAGGATTTCTTGAGGGTCGTTCAAGACGCCTCTCGACCACCCGCGATTCGCGCCGTTTCATTGGCACCTTCCATAAGGCTTTCATAAGGTTCCCCATTGCATTATTCGCCGCATCGAGCGAGCGCAAGCGCGCCTGCTCGCAACGTCGAATTAAATGCCTATTGATGGGAGAACCCGCTTGCTAGAGACCTCGACTTATCGCGTTGCGGAGATGCGCAACAAAGTGCCCGAGGCAACACTTGTCTTCTGGGCAATCAAGATCATGGCGACCACCGTCGGCGAGACCGGCGCGGACTATCTGGCCGTGCACGTGGGGCTCGGCACCGCGCTCACCGGCGGGATGATGCTCGCGTTGCTGATTGCCGCATTGGCCGTGCAGCTTCGCATGCGCAAGTACGTGCCGTGGATTTACTGGCTGACCGTGGTGCTGGTCAGCGTGGTCGGCACGCAGATTACCGATGCACTGACCGACAAGCTCGGCATCAGCCTCTATGCCAGCACGATCGCGTTTGCCCTCGCGCTGGCCGTGGTGTTCGCGCTCTGGTACCGCAGTGAGCGGACACTGTCGATTCACACCATCTACACGACGCGGCGGGAGCTTTTCTACTGGGCCGCAGTGTTGTTCACCTTCGCGTTGGGCACCGCGGCCGGCGATCTCGCGACAGAAGCGCTGGGGCTCGGCTTCATGATCGGTGTGGTGGCATTCAGCGCGCTAATCGCATTGGTGTGCGCCATCTACTACGTCGGCGGGAATCCGGTGCTGACTTTCTGGCTTGCCTACATTCTGACGCGGCCGTTGGGCGCCTCGTTCGGCGATCTGCTTTCGCAGTCCCGCACATACGGTGGTATCGGTCTCGGCACGATCAATACGAGCGTGCTCTTTCTGAGTGCCATCGTCCTGCTGGTCATCTTCGCGAGTGCAGTCGAACAGCGGTCCACACGCACTATCGCCGCACGTGAACCTTGAGCGCGTGTCGCTCGACAAGTCGCAGATGTAGCCCTTTTTCAATCGTATGTCGAATCAAACGGAAGAGAACAATCATGAACCAACGCACGCTCAACAAAGCCGTCATCGCTTCTTTCATTGCCCTCTCCGCCATCAGCTTCGGGCATCGCGAGGCGGGTGGGGTCGGCTTTCCCTCGGCCGAGGCAGCCGAGCCTGTCAAGGCGTCGAAGCTCGGCGACCTCTCGCCGTTCCGCAAGATCGCCGCCGACACCGCGGTACTCGTCGGCCAGGGCAATCTCGCGGGCGGTAAGGTGCGCATCAAGGATCTGGAACTCGCATGGGACGACGCCGAGCCTTCGCTGAAGCCTCGCGCCGCAACGGACTGGCACACCGTCGACAAAGCGATCGACCGCGCGCTGAGCGCGTTACGCGCCGGCACGCCGAACGCAGCGGAATGCAAGCAGACGCTCGCTGATCTGCTGGCGGTGATGGACAGAATGAACGGCAAGGCCTGACGCGCCGAAAGGCGCGAGCGATGACAGAGGTCATCCGTGAAACATCTGTTCGCCTTTGAATCGGTACGGTATGCAAACCAATTTTTACCGCTGATTCAGCAGGTGGAAAGCTCCTGGTCGCACAAGGGCAGGAGCTCATTCACCTGGTCAAGAACGCCCGTTTTTTTCCAGGCCATGTACCGAAGATAACAAGTCTGTTGCGGCGGAAAAGTCGCCGGCAGCCTGTGCCACTTTTCTTTCGTCTGCTGTACCCAGAGTATCGCGTTGAGGATCTCGCGATCGCTGCGACGGGGTCGCCCGCGACCGGACGAAACCTCGGGAAAAAGACTCTGAACACGCGCCCAATCGGCGTCGGTGAGGGGGATCTGAAGCATCTGCCGCCTTGAATGACTGTGTGGGGAATGCGCAGTCGTTGCATGCTGCGTTTGCTGCCGATACTAGTAAATCTTTTTTTCTCGGTCAAATTTTATTGTTGCACTGCGATGCCCTCATTCATCGCTTGTTGTTTAGCGATCTTATTCACTATGCATGACACGGTTTCCCCGTTTGAAACGATGGACTTGTGGTAATCGCCGCGTTCAACGCCCTGTGCGATGGTCCCGTAACGTTGATGCGAAACGCTACGTAACATCGGCGTTCATACAAACGTTTGGCGATTGAAATTGCGCCTCGACAGGTTTGATCGGATGGTCGTAAACCATTGATCAGTAGGGCTTGCCGGCCATGGTCGCTGATAGGTCGCGCAGTGAACGTGCCACTTGGCACGACATGTGCATGCTTTAGCTAGGTTAATAAATTGCGCCTACGCCATGCTATCGCTCGACTATGAAAAGCCTGTATCGCTCGCAACTACGTTCGGCACACGTACCGCTTGCATTGAACAGACCGATTGGAACGACTCGCGCGACGATTCCATGGCGCTGAGCGAACTCGAAAGCCGCGTCCGCCAAGGTCTGCGCGCGGGTGAGTTTCATCTCGTGTTTCAGGGTGCTTATCGCGCGGCAGGCGGCGCGCTGGCGCGTCTCGAAGCGCAGGTTCGATGGACGCATCCCGACTACGGGCTGCTGCTTCCCGGCGTTTTCATGATGCCGCTCGAACACCCGCAGGTCGCGCTGGAGATGGCCTTGTTCGTCGTCGACGGCGTGTGCCGTGAACTGCGCGAGTGCCTCTCGTCGAAGATGGCGCTGCTGCCGGTCGCGATCACGGTGCCGGCGCAAGTAGCCGTGCTCGAATCGTTTGCCGACGACCTCACGCGCATCGCGCGATCGTATGGCGTGCCGGGCAACCTGCTTGAAATCGAAGTGCCCGATAGCGCAGACGCAGCACGTCTGCTGTCTTTGCGTACCTTGACGGCCGGCCTTCGGTCTGCGGGAACCGGCATCTTGCTGGGCAAGTGGGGCAACGGCGCGTCTTCGCTCGCACTGCTCGGCGCAATCGACGTGGACACCGTCACGATCGCGCCTGAGTTGATGGCAGCGCTTCCACGCGATCCTCGTGCCTGCGTGGTGATGTCGGCGTTACTGGATCTGCTTCACGCGCTTGACGTGCAGGTCGTGGTGAATGGTGTGGAGACCAAAGCACAGTTGCAATGGTTGAGCGCGTCATGGCCAGAAGCGTTAGTGCAAGGCTTCCCGTTCTCTCGCCCGAAGGCCGGGCTGGCGAATGTGCTGGCGCCAAGCCGCGACTCGTGACCACGGCAGAGGACGTTACGTAACGTCCCGCGTGCGATGTCGTTGAGGCGAGCACCCACTGCTCGCGGAAAATCGGCAACTGGCGCTATCGTCTGCTTCCACCGGCGACTGCTTGCCGGTGGTCAAAGAAGCTCATCGCCATCGTCACGCCGCTGAAGAATGGTGCGCTGCAATAGACGCGTTCGACCGCGTTCGTAGCATAAACATCTTATTGAAACGCACGTGTGATCCTGGCGAACAGCCCGTTCCTCGCGATCCATTCTGCGTAGGCACGATAGTCGGGATCGTTCATCAGATGCCGCTCCTCGGTTTTAGCGCGCATGAAATACAGCAGATTGACGCACGCCAGCGCGAAGCAGTGCGTGAGCGCGACTTGCCAGCCCATGGGTTCGATGAACGGCACCGAGACCATCCAGAACGAGAGGTTCTTCGTGATGTAGGCGGGATGCTTCGTGAAGCGATAAGGACCCGACGTGATGATGCCGCGATTGGTCAAGTTCGAAAATCGCAATCCGAATGCGATGGTGGAAAGCGCGTAGCAGAAGACCAGGGCGATAATCACGGTGCCCCAGATGATTCGGACAATCGGCACGGATATCAGCCAGTTGTCCCAGAACATCGCGCCCTGGTAGTGCATGTACTGGGCCGAGATCAGCGACCAGAACGGCTGATAACAGAGAAGTGCAACCAGCCAGCCGAGCGTGGTCGGCTCCGCGCTGCGCACGTGGGTATCGAGAATGCGTAGTGTGCACAGATAACCTACCGTGCCGAACATCAGGTCCATCGTGAAGGACAGGTCGTACATGAACCTGAACGTCGCCAGCGAGAACGGCGCGTTCATGGCGGTCGCAAGCGATGCGCCGATATGGTCCGCATCGGTGGAAAGATAGGTGATCATCAGCGGCAGGAAGAACGCTTTCACCATCCAGCCGGCGAGCATTTCACGCACGGGCTTCCAGTTGCCTGGGCGCTGCCCGAGGAATACGAGGCGGCCCCACAACATATAGGCATCGTCGACTTCGCGTTGACGCCTGTCCATCCACGCAAAGTAAAACGGCGCGGCCACGATCAGATACGGTGCGAGCGTACGGATCAGTGACCAGAAGGGGTTATAGAACGTGCCGTGATACTCGGGCAAGAGCCAGTAGAGCACACCGATGCCGACATACACGGAAGCCAGCGCGGCAAGACGCAAACTCACACGCGCGACACTGAGCGGCCGAACCGCCTGACCGGTCAGTCCGGCGCTTGGGCGTAGATACACGCGTGCGACGAACAGCTCGTACAGGGCGATCGTCGCGATGATCGCGAGGCAGGCGGCGGTGCTGCGGCGCGCGCCATCCAGCGCGGTACTGTCGCGTAGCAGCCAGAGCGTTAGAAGGCCGACGGCGATGCCAAGCAGGCCGACGGAAAACGGCGTCGCCGAACGCGGCCGCTGCTCCTGCACGTGCGCTACGTTATCCAGAGTGGAGTTCATGTCATCCTCGTAGTCATGACATAGATAGCGGCCGGGCTTCTGATTTTTTAAGTCCCGACCGCTGTGCTGATTACCGCTTATTTACCTGCGACACCACCCAGCAATCCGGTGACGAGGTTCGTCACCGGCGCCAGCGGATTCGTGCTGGTCGAACCGCTCCCCGCACTGCCCGCGTTGCCGGTCAGGCCGGTCACGAGGCCCGTGACCGGCGCGAGCGGCGAGGCCTTACCGGATGATGCCCCACTCAGCGTCGAAGTCAGTGTCGTGACGAGACCGGTGACGGGCGCGAGCGGTGAGTTTTGGCCCGCGGCGCCACCCAGCGTCGAGGTCAACGACGTGACGAGACCCGTGACCGGTGCGAGCGGACCGGCGGCGCTGGAAGTGCCGCCGAGCGAACCCAGGTTGCCGAGAAGTCCGGTGACCGGCGCGAGCGGACTGCCGGCGCCGGAGGTGCCGCCGAGCGAACCCAGGCCGCCGAGGAGTCCGGTGATCGGCGCGAGCGGATTACCGCTGCTGCCGGTCCCACCGAGCGAACCGAGGTTGCCGATCAGGCCGGTCAGCGGCGGGATGCTAAGGCCGCTACCCGATCCACCCAGTCCGCCAAGCGGGCCCAGCAGGCCGGCGATCGGCGCCAACGGGTTGGTCGTCGCGCCCGTTAGCAGTCCGCCTGCGCTCGTGACCGTGTTGCCAAGCTGACTTACTACGCTGCCGACGTCTTTACCCACCTGATTACCCGTCGCGCCGGACACTTGCTGACCGGCCGAATCGAGTCCGTTGCCGATGGTGCCCAGCAAGCCGTTGAGCGGCGCGCCGAGGCCCGTGGTGTTGCCGATGGTCTGCGTCGTATTCGAGACGGCGAGGGTGATCGGGTTGATAACCGAGCTCAGTTGGGTTTCGACCTGTTGAACCGGCGCGCTGGTCAGCGCCGAGTTCAATCCCGAGCCAACTTTGACGACGCCGTCACCCACGCCGCCGACAACGGTACCCAAGGTCGACGTAACGGGTGCGAGCGGCGCAAGAGGCCCGGTTCCGAGACTCGTCACCACACCGCCGACCGCGGTAACGGCCGCGCCTGCATTGGTAACGAGACCCGATGTGGAGGTCAGGGTCGGGCCAAGCGGATTGGTCGAACTGCCCAGCGTGCCCAGACCTGTGGCCACGCCGTTGCCGAGCACGTTGACGCCGTTGCCGAGATCGGTGATGGCGGCGCCGAGATTCGCAGTCGTTGCGCCGTTGACGCCGGGGACTGAGGTGCCGGTGATCGTGGAACCCGTGTCAGCGATACCCGTGCCCACGGCAGTGATGACGTTACTGACTTGGGTGACGACGGTGCCGAGAGGGGTCGAGGAGGCGCCCGAGCTGCTGGAGCTGCTAGAACTGCTGGTACCGGAGCTGCTGGTGCCAGAGCTGGAACCAGAACTGGAGCCGGAGCTTGAACCCGAGCTGCCCGAAGTGCCGCCTAGTCCACCGCCACCAAGCCCGCTGGGCGTGTTAAGGGTCGATCCACAACCGTAGAGCGCGAGTAATGTAAATGTCGCGACAGCGATGGCTGTCCGACCGGTGAATTTTTGCATGATGTCCCCGTTGAACGACTATTGGCGGGGTTGACACTGCAAGTTGCGCGCCAAATGCGAGTTATGGCTTCATCTCGGTGATTCAGCGTATATATGGTTGAAGATATTATGATATGAAGAATTTACCGCATCAAAAACACGATTCAGCCTGAAGTGGCTGCGCCGTGTTCCACGTACATGCTACGTAACGCGTCCGGCGGGCGTAACGGCGCGGAGCCGCCGCCAAACACCGCAGCGATTCCCGCCCTCAATTACGCCCTTCGCCGATTAAAACGCAGCGGTATAGATCGCTAACGCATCGGCCTCAGTAACAGGCCGGGGGTTGTTCACCAGAAGCCGCGTTTGCAGCATCGCGTCGCTCGCCATCCGTTCGAGTCCGCTACGTTCGATGCCGACATCGCGCAACCGGGCCGGAATCGCGGTCGCGGCAATCATCTGTTCGAGCCGTTCGATCAACGCCTGCGTCCTGCTTTCGGCACTGCCCGTGATACCCGGCACGACCACGTCCGCGAGTTCCGCGTACAGATGCGCCGCGGCCTCGGCGTTGAAGCGCAACACGTGCGGCAGCACAAGCGCATTCGAAAGACCGTGCGGGACGTGATAAATGCCACCGATCGGATACGCGAGCGCATGCACTGCGGCCACCGGTGAATTGGCGAACGCCTGGCCGGCGAACGCCGCGCCGAGCAGCATCGCTTCGCGCGCCGCGCGATTCTGGCCGTTCTCGCATGCGGGCAACAGATTGCGTGACAGAAGTTCGAGCGCCTTCACCGCCAGCATGTCGGACACCGGGTTTTTCAAATGCGCGGACGTGTACGCCTCGATCGCGTGAACCATCGCGTCGACGCCGGTTGCCGCGGTCGCGGCAACCGGCAGTCCGAGCGTGAGTTCCGCGTCGAGAATCGCCAGATCGGCGACCAGTTGCGGCGCGACCACGCCCATCTTCTTCGCCTCGCCCACCGTCACGATCGACACGGCCGTGACTTCGGAGCCGGTGCCTGCCGTGGTCGGCATCTGCACGAGCGGCAAACGCGACACGGTGATCTTGTTCACGCCGTACATGTCGGTGAGCGCCTGCTCTTGTTGCGGAGCCAGCACGGCGATCAGCTTCGCCACGTCCATCGACGAACCGCCGCCGAGTCCCAGCACGATCTCCGCGCCGGCTTCGCGTGCGCGCGCAGTCGCCTCGAGCACGATGTGCTCGGGCGGATCGGCGATCACGTCGTCGATCACGGTGGCATTCCAGCCGGACGCCGCGAGATCGGCGAGCGCCGGATTCAGCAGCCCACTCTGGTGAAGAAACCCATCCGTCACCACGCACAGGCGTGTGAGCGACGGAAATTGCGCGCGCAGCAAAGCGCCGAGACGGCGCGCTGCGCCAAATTCGACGACCATCGTCGGCACGGTTTGAAACCGGAATGCGTTCATCATTTCACCTGCAGGTCAGCACTGGCCATTGATTACTCCAGCAAGATCGGTACTTCAAACGTTCAGAATCCAGATTCCACCATTCGCTATCGCGGGTGGGCAGGCAGACGTCAGTTGTACCAGATTCGGATCGCTTTACTACAGGCACCAGGCGACCGTTGGCATTTAGCAGGAGTCGCATCGAACCGCTTGCTGCGTTGAGATCGTTTCTATTTTTCTCAGCCTTCTCGAAGCACTTCCCGAAATCACAAAACTCAGCGCGGCGAGTACCCAGACTCCGGCGCCGCCATAAAGCATCACCCAGCCAAAGCCGTCTATTAGCGCGGCGTGAACGGCAGTTCCGGATGGGTCCAGTGTAGCGAGTGCAGGGATTCCACGTCTGACCGCTTCGACGTCTCCTGCGGCAATCTTCTCCGCCAGTCGTCCGAGCGGGGCGGTGTCGAGCGTCGCAGGAAGTCGCGCCCTCAGATTGACCAGGATGCCGCCAACCAGGATCGCCCCCATCAACGCGATGTTGATCGCAAGCGTAATCATGCGCGCGCTCATATCGATCCCGGATGCCATGCCCGCCCGCTCCGCCGGAACCGCACCGGTCGTCGTATTGGTGACAGGCGTGTTGGTGAGGCCGAGGCCGGCGCCGGCGAGGATGCAACCCGGCAACATGGTCCACACGCCGGGATGCGGGACGTTGCTGCCGTATTTCATCAGCATGAAGCCAAGGCCGATCGTAAACAGGCCTGCAGGTATCGCGATTCCCGATCCATAACGCAGCGCAAGACGTTCACCGAGCGGCGGAAATAACAGTGTCGGCAGTGTGTACGCGAGTAGCGCAAGACCGGCGCTCACGCTGTCGTAGCCGAGGCCGATCTGGAAATAGATCGGCAGATAGATCATGAACGGCCAGAAGCTGAAGTTCATCCCCGCGGAGCCCATCAGCGCGCCGGAAAATTTCCGGATCCTGAATACGGAGAAGTCGAACATCGGGCGAGCACTGAGTCGCTCAGCGCATAGAAAAGCAATGAAGGCGACGGCCGTTGCCACCAGAATCAGGATCGCGCGAAGACTCGCGAAACCAAGATCCGAGCCCTGTGTGATGTAGTACGTGAGGCCGAACACCGCCAGCGAAAGCGTGACGATGCCGGCCACATCGAGCGTGTGCGCGTGCGGATCGCGCGACTCCCGGACGCCGCCGAAAACGAGCGTCAACGTGACAGCGGCAAGCAGCGCGTGGATCCAGAAGACCCATTGCCATCCCGATACCGCAACGATCATCCCGCCGATGATCGGTCCAAAACCAAGCCCGATACCTAGAATGATGCCCCACGCGCTGAAGGCCCGGACGCGCTCAGGTCCCTCGTTGAATTGATGCGAGAGCACGGCGACCTGGCATATCAGCATCGCGCCGCCACTCGCGCCTTGCAGCAAGCGCGCGACGATCAACGTCGGCACGCTCTGCGCGAAACCGCAGATCAGCGAGGTGAGGCCGAACAGCGCGATCCCGATGACGAAAATACGTCTGCGGCCGAATCGGTCCGCCAGCGCGCCGGTTGCCATCAGCACCGTCGTCACCCCGAGCGTGTAGGCATTCATGATCCACTGCATGCCCTTGAAGTCGCCATGCAGGACGCGCTCGAGCGTCGGCAGGATCACCGGCACGCTGGAGATTTCGAGGCCGAACATCAGTGAAGCCAGGCACACGGCGCCCAACGCCAAAGTGTTTTTGCGGATGGAGAAGCGAGCCGTCGATTGCGCGGCGTTGCTCGAAAGGGCGTCGGCTGCCCGCGTGTCCGACAAGCTTGATGGATGTTCTTCTGCGATAACCGTCTGGGAACCTTCGTCGTAGGACGGCGGCGCGTTTCTGGACCTGGACATAGGAATTCACCTCGATAGTCGATGGCTTTGGCCACCATGGACTGTGTAATATAGAGGGAATCTAAGTCCCTATTGACGCGAATAAATCCCGGAAATGCGTCCTCCATGGAACCAATAAGGTGAGGGTATGAGCGACATTCTCGACGGCGTGACAACGTTCGTGCGTGTGGTTGAGACGGGCAGTTTCGCGTTGGCTGCCGAACGCATGGACCTCACACGCTCGGCGGTCGGCAAAGTCATCGTGCGGCTCGAAAAGCGTCTCGGCGTGCGTCTGCTCAATCGCACGACGCGCAGCCAGAGTCTCACCGAGGCCGGGCAAGCGTATTACGACCGTTGCGTGCGCGCGCTGGCTGAACTCGAGGCCGCCGAAGCCGATCTGGACTCGGGGCGTCGCGAACCGAAAGGACGTCTGCGCGTAAGCGTACCGCAGGCCTTCGGTCATCATTGTGTAGCGCCGGTGCTGCTTGGGCTTGCGCGCAGGCATCCGCAATTGAAGATCGACATTTCGGTCGCGGACCGCTTTGTGGATGTCGTGGAAGAGGGCTTCGATCTCGTCGTGCGGATTGGTCCACTTGTCGATAGCGTGAGTCTCGCGGCGCGGCGGCTCGGTGTTCAGTATGCAAGTATTGGCGCCGCGCCGGCGTATCTGGCGCGCTGCGGCACGCCGGGCCGTGTGGCTGAATTCCACGGGCACACGATCATTGCTTATTCACGCAACGGGGTTATCGAGCCGTGGAATGTGCTCGATGTCGATGGGCAAATCCGCCGCGCGGATGTTGTGCCGCAGCTTAGCTTTGACGATATGCAGGGGATCGTGGACGCCGCGATTGCGGGCTTCGGACTGGCGTGGCTACCGAGCTGGCTGCTCGCGCGTTTTGAGGCAACAGGTCAGTTGCAGACCGTGATGGAGAATTGTTTTCGACCTTCACAGGAGATCCACGTTGTGTGGCCGAAGAGCCGGTATCTCGCGTTGAAGACGCGCTGCGCGATCGATGCGCTTGTCGCCGAGATTCCCGCGATGCTTGGAGCGCCCCCAGCGAACTGACAAGGAGGCGCACCCCCGCTGCCACTGCAGGCGCGCCACCGTTTGTACGTAATGCCTAGAATTGCAACGTAGCGCTAGCCACGGCAGTTCGTGTCGGCGAAGGCGCCACGTAATAGCCCCACGCGGTGGTCCAGTAGCGGCGGTTGAACAGATTGTTGATCCCCGCACGGAACGTCACATCCTTGCCGGCGATTTTCGTCTCGTATCGGCCGCTCAAATCGTAAGTGACATAAGCCGGCACGAACTGTGTGTTGGCCGCGTCGACCGCCTGGTTGCCGACGTACTTGCCGCCGAACGCCAGCGTCAGCGGACGCAGATATGACGGGTTGTATTCGATCCGGCCGGTCACGGTGAATCTCGGCGCGCCATACACGCGCTTGCCTTCGACACTGGCGTCGTCCACGTCGACCGCCTTCGTGTCGAGCCACATCACGCCGCCCATCACGCGCCATTCGCTCGTCAGCGCGAGCCAGCCGCTTGCGTCGACGCCGGTATAGCGCTTCGTGCCGTCCTGCACGAAGATGTTGGCCGAGTTCGTATAGTTGTAGCCCTGATCGACACGGAACAGCGCAAGATTGGCGCCCCACTTGCTGTGGTCCGTCTTGAAGCCGACTTCGTACTGCTTGCTCTTCAGCGGGCCGAATGTGTCCGGGTAATTGAGGTTGGTGTTCGATGCCGCGCCACCCTGTTCCAACGATTCGACATAGCTCGCGTACACCGTCGAGTACGGGTCGGTCTTGAACATCAGCGCGAAGGTCGGCGTGACCGGATCCGCGCTGTACTGTGACGATACGGCGCCGCTCGTGTCGTACACGTGCTCGCGGTATTGCGTGTAACGCACGCCGACCAGGGCGGACAGACGCGATGTGAGCTGCACCGTATCGCTCGCGTACACGGCGGCCTGCGTGGTGCGCTGCTGACGATAGAGATCCGAGCCGATGCTGACTTCATCGTTGGTCAACAGCGTGCTGTTGTACAGATTGCCGTTGCCGAGGAAGTAGCCGTTATTCCAGCCTTCGCTGTTGCTGTACTCGCTGGTTTGCGTCTCGAAACCCGCGCCGATCACCACGTCGTGCTTGATGCTGCCGGTGTTGAATTTGCCCTGCACCATCGCGTCGACGTTCTGGTAGAAGTAACGCGTCATCGCCGCATAAAGCGTGTTCGAGTAGTTGCCCGCGTTATCGGTCACGAACAGGAAGCTGTCCGAATTGGTGCGGTTTTCTTTGGCGAAACGGTACTTCACGTTCGCATGCCAGTTCTCGGAGAGGCGGTAATCAAGCCCCGTGCCGAACGAAGCCATCTCGGTCTGATAGTAATTCTGCGGTTGCGTCAGCGCGTGGGTGACGGTGCTTGCGTCGGGAATGCCGAGGCCGCTGCCGAACATCAGGCCGAATAGCGTGCCGTTGGTTTTGCGCTTCTGATAGAAGGCGTCGGCGGTAAAGGTCAGGTCCGGCGTAATGCGGAAGTCGAACGCGAGCGAGGCTACCTGGCGGCGGATGTGACCGTGATCTTCCGCGGTGTTGCCGTCTTCGTTGACGAGGTTCAGGCGGTAGCCGAAGCGGTTGTCATTGCCAAAGCGGCCACCCAGATCGACCGCCTCGCTGAACACGCCAGCCGACTTGTAGCCGATCGAGATGCTGCGGTAGGGATCGTCGGTCGGGCGCTTCAGCACGTAATTGACGATGCCGCCCGGCGAACCGAAGCCATACATGAAACCGGACAGACCCTTGAGCAATTCGACCTGCTCGAACGGCTCGAGCGAGAGATCGGTGTCCCACGAGGGGAAGGTCTGGCCGTCGACCTTGATGCTGTTCAGCGTGTCGATCGGCATGCCGCGCACGGTGAAGATCGCGTTTTCGCTGATGGCGTTTTCGCTGATGGCCGATACCGCCGGGTCGTACTTGAACAGATCGTTGGCGGTTGCCGCCATCAGGTCCTGCGCCTCGTCGCTCGTCACCACGCGCGTCGAAAACGGCGTGTCGACCTGTTTGCGCGAGCCCAGTGCGCCGGCGCTGACGGTGTCGGCCTGCGCCACGGTTGTGTCTTTCGTTGCCGACACACTCACCGCAGGCAGGGTGGCGGCCGTGTCGCTTGCCGCGACCTGCGCCCATCCCGAGGACGACAGCGTAGACAACGATAAGCCGACGCTGACGAGGAGCCCCGCACTGAGTAGCGACGGAGCACGGCGGTGGCCGCGCAAAAAGGTTGGGCGCGCTGGGCGTCCTGCGACAAATGAATTCTGCATGTTGTTTGAGTTAGGCAGCGTGACGCCGCCGCGCACCAAAGATGTGCGAAACGGCCAGTTTCGAGCGAGTGGTTGTTAAACGGATGGTTCAAACTGCGACTTCATACGAATGGTAATGCATCTGATTCGCATTAACAATCGCTAGTTTCGCATCGCAAGTCATCTATAAGACATCTGTCTTAAGGCATAGGGCATTCGGCTCAAAGCCTTATCTGGCGGGGCTTGACCCTGTGCGGGGCGTGGCGGCGGCATGTTTGTTTCGCAGCGAGTACTGGAAAACACGCATATACTCACGGTCGGGCCGTAAAAAGTAGTGCCGTGGGTCGCGCTGCGTTCTTGCTGCTTTGTCGCCACCCCGCGGCTCAGCGCCACCAACGCTCTGTCTAACACTTCACCAAGCAAAGCATCAAACATGTCCACATCGCCGAAGATCATCTACACCCTGACCGACGAAGCGCCTGCTCTGGCGACTTATTCGCTGCTGCCGATCGTCAAGGCGTTCACGCGCTCGTCCGACGTGATCGTTGAAACGCGCGATATCTCGCTTGCCGGCCGGATCATCGCTGCATTCCCGGACTACCTGACCGCGGAACAGAAGGGTTCCGACGATCTGGCGGAACTGGGTGGACTCACCACGCGTCCGGAAGCGAACATCGTCAAGCTGCCGAACATCAGCGCATCGGTACCGCAACTGAAGGCCGCGATTACCGAGCTGCGCGATCAGGGCTTCAAGCTGCCGCCCTATCCGGATGTGGCGAATACCGACACTGAAAAAGACGTCAAGGCGCGTTACGACAAGATCAAGGGCAGCGCGGTGAACCCGGTGCTGCGCGAAGGCAATTCGGATCGCCGCGCGCCGTTGTCGGTGAAGAACTACGCACGCAAGCACCCGCACAAGATGGGCGCGTGGAGCGCGGACTCGAAGTCGCACGTGGCGCACATGAGCGGCGGCGATTTCTACGGCAGCGAAAAATCGGCGCTGATCGCAGCAGCCGGCGCCGTGAAGATCGAACTGATCGCCGCCGACGGTTCGGCGAAGGTCCTGAAAGAAAAGACGGCCGTGCAAGCGGGCGAGATCATCGACGCTTCGGTGCTCTCCAGGAACGCGCTGCGCAGCTTCATCGAAGCAGAAATCGCTGATGCGAAGAGCAAGGGCGTGCTGTTCTCGGTGCACCTGAAAGCGACCATGATGAAGGTGTCGGATCCGATCATCTTCGGTCACGTGGTCTCGGTGTTCTACAAAGACGTGCTGACCAAGCACGCTGACGCGCTGGCGCAAGCCGGCTTCAACCCGAACAACGGTATCGGCGACCTGTACGCGCGCCTGAAGGATTTGCCGGAGCAAACGCGTGAAGCGATCGAAGCCGACATCAAGGCTCAATACGCGCAACGCCCGCAACTGGCCATGGTCAACTCGGACAAGGGCATCACCAGCCTGCACGTGCCGAGCGACGTGATCGTCGACGCTTCGATGCCGGCCATGATTCGCGAGTCGGGCAAGATGTGGGGCGCGGACGGCGCATTGCATGATGCCAAGGCGGTGATTCCGGACCGTTGCTACGCCGGCGTCTACCAGGCAGTGATCGAAGACTGCAAGAAGAACGGCGCATTCGACCCGGTCACCATGGGCACGGTGCCGAACGTCGGCCTGATGGCGCAAGCCGCTGAAGAATACGGTTCACACGACAAGACGTTCCAGATTCCGGCGAACGGCGTGGTGCGCGTGACCGACGCAGCCGGTACGGTGCTGATCGAGCAGGCGGTTGAAGCGGGCGACATCTGGCGCATGTGCCAGACCAAAGATGCACCGGTCCAGGATTGGGTCAAGCTCGCGGTGAACCGCGCACGCGCCACCAACACGCCGGCTATTTTCTGGCTGGACGCAGCGCGCGCGCACGACGCCCAGATCATCAAAAAGGTCGAGCAATACCTGAAGGACCACGACACCAGCGGTCTGGATATCCGCGTCATGACGCCGGTTGAAGCGACCAGGTTCTCGATCGAACGCATCCGCGCCGGCAAGGACACGATCTCGGTCACCGGCAACGTGCTGCGCGACTACCTGACCGACCTGTTCCCGATCATGGAACTGGGCACCAGCGCGAAGATGCTCTCGATCGTCCCGCTGATGGCTGGTGGCGGCATGTTCGAAACGGGCGCTGGCGGTTCGGCGCCGAAGCACGTTCAGCAACTGGTCGAAGAAGGTTTCCTGCGTTGGGACTCGCTCGGCGAATTCCTGGCGTTGGCGGCTTCGCTTGAACACCTGAGCGGCGCGTATCACAACCCGAAGGCGCAGGTTCTGGCCAAGACGCTGGACCAGGCAACGGGCAAGTTCCTCGACAACGACAAGTCGCCGGCGCGCAAGATTGGCGGTATCGACAACCGCGGCAGCCACTTCTACCTGGCGATGTACTGGGCGGAGGCACTCGCTGCGCAAACCGAAGACGCTGCCTTGCAGGCGCAGTTCGCCGGCGTGGCGAAGGCGATGGCCGACAACGAAGCGAAAATCATCGAAGAGCTGGGTGCAGCGCAAGGCAAGCCGGTGGATATCGGCGGTTACTACCGTCCGAATGTCGAACTGACGAGCAAGGCCATGCGCCCGAGCGCCACGCTGAACAAGATTGTGGACGCGGTCGCTTAATGGTCGGAATGACGTGCTGAGTGAGGTGCCGAATGAGGTACTGAGGCCGTTGCTCAAAGTACCGAAGCAGGCCCTGAAGTAAGCAGCAAACAAGACGATGGCGCTCCTCAGGAGCGCCATCGTCGTTTCTACGCATACGTGAGTGGCGGTCATGCCTGCCCTCACACGTGAACGATTTCCCAATCGCTGAGTTTTTCTGGAATGTCGAGCGTCGACGTGTCGATTTCGGTCAACTGCGGGCAGGTCAGGCCGCGTGCGACTTCATCGGCTGCCTGTTGCGGGCTGGAAAATTCACCGAGCGTCTCGTTACCGTAGGTTGCCTCCCAACCGCCCTGGCCCGGCAAAATGTAGAACGCTCCCTGGGTCGATCCAAAGCGAAAGCCTTTCATTTTTAGTCTCCCAATTGCCATTTAAAAACCGCTGCGCCGCGGCGGCTTCATGTATGGAGCGGGGGGACACACTGCCACTGCGTTTTCGTCCCGTCTATTTTGCTGCACCACATGAAGCGCCGGCTCTTGTAAAAGAGTCTACGTCAGCAGGTCACGGCGCAAGGGGCTGTTAGACGGTTCATTCGATCAAAAAATATCGTTTAAAAATAAAGGCTTGTTGTCGTCATTTTGCGATGTGCAACGTGGGGCGGCATTGCGAAATGGCGAATTTGTGCCACGCACCACGATTTTTTACGAAGCAAGGGCTCATGCCACATCGTGAAATTTTGGCGGGTTGGCCAAATAGTGGGGCAGGGCGCATTCGGGGCAGAGCGCGGTTGCGCCCGTGATCGTTCTGTTCAGGAAAGAACCTGGCCTAGAAACGCTAGCAGCACGCGGTTGAACTCATCCGGCCGTTGCAGCGGGGCGAAATGGCTCACGCCAGGCAAAAGAATCAACTTCGCGCCGGGAATGGTGCGGGCGAGATAGTCGGCGTGTTCCGGCTTGATGAATTCGTCGTGCTCGCTCTGGACGATCGCAACCGGCACTCGAATCCCGGCCAGATCGCGCGCGGAGTAGTTGGGCTGGGTTCTCATCATTTCGCTGACCGCGCTGACAAATGCGTCGAAGTCGTCCGGCGTTGCCGAGAGTTGCGCATAGTCTTTGGCATGCCTTCCGAAGCAGCGATCGATGATCGGCGTCGGCACGAATTTCTTCGTCCCGCTCGGATCCATGTTGCAGCCGAAGAAAAACACGCCTGCAACCCGCTCCGGCACCTGGCGGGCCAACACCAGGGCCACGCACGCGCCGTCGCTCCAACCGGCTATAGCGGCCCGGTCGAGCTGCAGCGTGTTCATCACGGCCAGCACGTCGGAGGCCATCAGCTCGTACATATAGGGACGCGCATCGCGGGTGCTGCGGCCATGGCCGCGGCTGTCGATGACCACCACGCGATGCCCCGAGCCGACCAGCGCCGGGACCTGATAGCCCCAGTTGCCGCTGTGCCCCAGACCGCCATGCAGCAGGATCACCGGTTTGCCGGTCCCATAGGACGCGTACCAGATTCGCGCGCCTTCGTGCTCGACGTAGCCGTAGTCGTTCGAGACCGGCAGCGGGGCTGCGCCATGGGCTTCGAAATGGGTGAGGTCGTCGTCGTGGGATTGCATGAGGGTGCCTTCCTGGTGAGCTCAGTAACGCAAGGATCCACCAGGTTGCCAGCGCCGCCACCAGAAAATCAACAAAGCTACGAATTTTCGCGCCTGGACGGTGGATGGGCGGCGTCTTTCGGCAGCGGTGTGTCCTGCTTACTGATGAGTCTGACCGAGCCCATGTTGCGCTGGCGCATTCGCATTGCCGCCCGTCGTGGGCACCGCGACTTTTCTCCCCGGCGCCGGAAATACAACCAGCATCAACACGACCCCGGCCAGCAGCACCACCGCCAAGCCAATCAACCCATATTGCGCACTGCCGGTCTGCGTTTTGACCCAGCCGACAAACGCTGGACTCACAAACCCACCCGTGCCGCCGAGACTCGTGATCATCGCAATACCGCCCGCGGCCGACGAGCGCGGCAGGAAGGTCTGCGGAATCGTCCAGAACACGACAAACGAGCCGTACGATGCAGCCGCCGCGAGCGCCAGCAAGCCAACACCGAGCGCGACGTTATGGCCGGCGGCAGGCAGCAACGCGAACGCCAGCGCGGTCACGCAGGCGCTTGCCGCGACATGCCAGCGCCGTTCCATGGTCCGGTCGGAACTGGCGCCCACCACATAGGTGCCGAGCGCAGCCGCGATGAAAACAAGCGCCGACAACAGTCCGACATCCAGCACATTCGCGACGCCCATGTCGCGGATGATGGTCGGTGCCCAGAAGCCGATCGCGTTGAACGGCATCATCACCGCGAAATAGACGAGTGCCGCGAAATACACGCGCGGGTTCGCGAGCGCGCCGCGCAGTCCGTCGAGATGACCGGTTTGCTTGGTCTTCTCGTCGGCGGCGAGTTCACTCGACACCAGCGCTTTCTCGCGCGCGTCGAGCCAGCTCACGTCTTCCGGCCTGTCGCCGAGCATGAGGAACGCAATGATGCCGAGTGTGACGGCCGGCACGCCTTCTAGAAGAAACAGCCATTGCCAGCCCGGCAAGCCGCCGACGCCGGCAAGCCGCGTCATGATGAACCCGGACATCGGCCCGCCGATGATCCCGGCCACCGCGGTCGCCATCATCAGAAATGCGGTCACGCGTGCGCGCCGCGCGCCGGGAAACCAGCAGCTCAGATAGAAGATGATGCCGGGGAAGAAGCCCGCTTCGGTCACGCCGAGCAGGAAGCGCATCGCATAGAACTGCGTCGGCGTGCGCACGAACATCATCAGACTCGACACCAGCCCCCACGCGAACATGATGCGCAACAGCGTGCGGCGTGCGCCGACGCGCTGCATCCACAGATTGCTCGGGACTTCGAACAGCACGTAGCCGATGAAGAAAAGCCCCGCGCCCAAGCCGTAAGTCGACTCCGAGAAGCCGAGGTCGTGCATGAACTGCAGCTTGGCGAAGCTGATGTTGACGCGGTCGATATAGCTGATCACGTAGCAGAGAAACAGCAACGGAATCAGCCGGAAAAAGATCTTGCGGTAAGTGCGTTCGACCTCGACGGGCGTGAGGTTGTCCGTGGTCGATGTGCCTGAATGCGAATAGCCGTGCATGATGGTCTCGCGAAGAATGCCAACTGCGGTGGGTGTCGCTGCGCATGTTGCGATGCATATTGCGGCGCGCGGTGCATAGCACTGTATATAGCGCGGCAAATCAGCGACGTCCGATCTCAAAGCGGCCCGGCACCGCTTCACTATCCGTCCACGACATCTCGAGCACAATGCTCGCTTTCGTGCATGCCGTCGGCGGCGTTGACGGAGCCGGCTGCATTCGCGGCGCGCGGCAGGCAGCGCGCCAGCGCATCGCCGGCACGTACGCCCTTGCCGGCTGGCAGCACGAAAAGCGGATTGATATCCAGCTCCTTCAGGCTCGCTTGCTGGTCGAGCGCCATGGTGGAGAGCGCGACGATCGTCTCGACGAGGGCCTCGATATCACCAGGCGGTTTGCCGCGCGCACCGTCGAGCATCGCGAAGGCGCGCAATTCGCGGATCATCGCGTGGGCGTCGGCGTGCGTGACCGGGGCCAGCCGGAACGCCACGTCCTTCAGCACCTCGGCATAGATCCCGCCTAGACCGCACATCACAGCCGGTCCGAACGTCGCATCGTTCTCTATGCCGACGATCATCTCGATCGCATCGCGGATCTCTTCCTGCACCAGCACGCCTTCGATTCGCGCGTGGGGCACATGGCGGCGCGCATTCGCGATGATTTCGTCGAAGGCATCGGCAAGCGCCACTTCATCGCGGATGCCGACTCGTACTGCGCCGGCTTCCGTCTTGTGCGGAATGTCGGGCGATTGCACTTTGATGACGAGCGGAAAGCCGATCGACCGCGCGATGGCGCATGCTTCGTCGCTGTTGTGCGCGAGCGCGCTCCTGGGCGTTTCGATGCCGTAATCGCGCAGCAACGACTGCGAGGCATGTTCGGTCAGGTCGCCCTGACTGACAGCCAGCAGCGCGCGAGCTTGCTCTGCATCGTATTGCGGACGTGCAAGCGGTTCTGCACTACGCGCCGCCGCACGCATCCGCTGCGCCTGCGCATAGTCCGACAACGCCGCGAACGCGCGACCGCAACGCACGGGCGTCGCATACAGCGGTACGCCATGCGTTTCGATCATTTCGTATGCGCCGGCGGCCATGTCGCGGCGGGCGTTCCAGGCGAGCATCATCGGCTTGGTCGTGGCGTCGTAGACGCGCACGATTGCCTCGGCCATCACGCGCGCGACTTCTCCGCTCGCGGCGGCAGCCATGATCGCGATCGCGTCGATGTTCGGATCGTCGGCAATGATCTGCAGTGCGTCGGCAAAAATCCTCGGCTCGGCGAGAATGCCCGCCGTGAGATCGATCGGATTGTTCAACGAGGCGAACGCGGGAACGATCGGTTTGAGCCGTTCGAGCGTATCTGCCGACAACGCGGGCACGGACATGCCACGTTCGGCACAGGCATCGGTGATCAGAATGCCGGCGCCGCCCGAGAGCGTGACGACCGCGATCCGGTTGCCGCGCGGCAGGCGTTTGGCTTCGAACGCCTTGGCGTAGTCGCCGAGATCCGCGACATCGGTGACTTCGATCACGCCGGTCTGACGGAAAGCCGTGCGATAGAGCGCGGATGCGCCGCCCAGATTCGCCGTGTGCGACGTGGCTGCTTTGGCGCCGTCGGCGGTGTTGCCGACTTTCCACGCGAGCAGCGGTTTGCCGGCGTCGAGCGCGCGGTTGGCCACGTCGACGAGGCGCCGCGCATCCTTCAAGCCTTCGATATACGCGGCAATCAACGACGTTTGCGGGTCCGCGATACAGGCATCGACGAGATCGAGCAGGCTGACGTCGGCCTCGTTGCCGGTGGTGATGAAATGGCGCAAGCCGATGCCGAGTTCGTCGGCCATCAGCAGCAACGCGCAGCCGAAGCCGCCGCTTTGCGAAATCAATGACAGGCCCCCACGCCGGTAATCGACGCCGAACGGTGCGCCGAATCCGGCGTAGACGCCGGCGCCCGTGCTGACGAATCCCTGGCAGTTCGGGCCGATCACGCGGATGCCGAACGCCTGCGCGACTTCCGCGCATTCGCGCTGCAGCGCGGCGCCGGCTTCGCCCGCTTCCGCGAATCCGGAGCTGTAGATGATCGCGAAGCCGATACCTTTTTCGCCGCATTGGCGCAGCATGTCGGGAACGCGACGCGCCGCGACGAGGATCAGCGCGAGATCGGGCGTAGCCGGTAACGCGGCGATGCTGCCGTGGCACGCCACGCCGGCAATCTCGGCGTACTTCGGATTCACCGGATACAGCGCGCCTTGATACCCGTGCTGTATGAGAAAGCGCATCGGCTGGCCGCTGATCGACTTCGGATCGTTCGAGGCGCCGATGACTGCGATCGAGCGTGGATCGACGAGCCGTCGAATGTCGAGCGTGTTTGCAGCGTGCGCGGTGGTGTTCATAAGGGCGCTCATGCGGCACGCGCAGCGTCGGCGTGAACGCTGTCCTTCTGTTTCGTCTGATCCCGTTCAGCCGCGCGCCGCAGCGTAATCTTCGCGATGTTCAACTGATGAATCTGCGTGGTGCCCTCATAGATGCGGAACGCGCGCACGTCGCGGTAGAACCGCTCGACCGCATTGCCCGCGAGATAGCCGCGTCCGCCGAGCATCTGAACCGCGCGGTCCGCGACGCGTCCGCACATCTCCGAGGCGAACATCTTGCACATCGACGCTTCCAGCGCGACGTCTTCGCCTGCATCGCGTTTGCGGGCGGTTTCGAGAATCATCGAGCGCGCGGCGAAGATTTCGGTCTGGCATTCGGCGATCAGCGCCTGCACGAGCTGGAACTCGGCTACGGGCTTGCCGAACTGCTCGCGTTTCGATGTGTACGCAACGGCTTCGTCGAGCATCCGCATTGCCGGGCCCGTGCACAGCGCGGCCAGGTGAATGCGCTGCTTGTTCAATACCTTCATCGCGGTACGGAAGCCTTGACCTTCGACACCGCCGATCAGATTGGCCGCGGGCACGCGGCACGCATCGAACACTACGTCACCGACCGGCGAGCCCGCCTGGCCCATCTTGTCGTAAGGCGCGCTGGTGGAGAGGCCTGGCATGCCACGTTCGACGAGAAATGCGGAAATGCCACCGGCGCCGGGCGTGGCAGGATCGGTGCGGGCCATCACCGTGAACAGGTCCGCGATCGGCGCGTTGGTGATGAAGCACTTGCTGCCATCGAGGACGTAGTGACCACCGTCGCGCCGCGCGGTCGTGCGCAACGCGGTAGCGTCAGAGCCGGCGTCCGCTTCGGTCAGCGCGAAAGCGCCGGTCAATTCGCCCGAAGCGAGACGCGGCAGATAGCGCTGCTTCTGGTCGTCGGTGCCATCGGCGACGAGCGCTTCCGAACCGATGCCGGTATTCGTGCCGACCCGCGCGCGAAATGCCACCGAGGCCTGCGAAAGCGCGAATGCGCCGCGCACGAGTTGCTCCGTGGACAGTCCTGCACCGCCGAAGTCGCGTGGAATGCTCCAGCCGAAATAGCCGAGTTCGCGCATGCGTTCGACGAGATCCGCCGGTACGGCATTCGCCTGCTCGATTTCGTTTTCGCGCGGAATTGCTTCTTCACGGACGAAACGCGCGACGTCGGCGAGCATCGAGTCGAAATGCGAGGGGTTGCTGGTCATGCTTGTCTCCGTCATGTGAGTCGATTTATGACTGCACTATCGAAGATTTACAGGTCGCCGGCGTCATTTGTTCGACTCTGCAGAACAGAGTTTGGATATGCTGAACAGGAGGCGCAAAATTGGCTATCTGAAGGGAGACGACCATGGCAGCCCACAACAAGCTTCCCGAAGCCACGGCGCTGGCAAGCGACTATCTGGATTCGAAGGCGCGCTACGTGCCCGACGAATTCGACGGCGACCGGCAATTCGCCACCACGTTGGCGCGCGGCCTCGACATCCTGCATTGCTTTACGCCGCGCGAATCGCAACTCGGCAATGCCGAACTGGCGGTGCGCACCGGCATGACCAAGGCCACCATCTCGCGCTTCACCTACACGTTGACGCGGCTCGGCTACCTGCGTGTCAATCGCATGAACAACAAGTTTCAGCTCGGCTCGGCCGTGTTGTCGTTGAGCTATCCGTTGCTCGCGAGCCTGAGTGTCCGGCAGATCGCGCGGCCGTCGATGAAGGACCTGGCCGATCAGATTCGCGGTTCGGTCTCGCTTGGCATGCGCGACCGGCTCAATGTCGTGTATCTGGAAAGCAGCCGCAGCACGACGCCTTTGGGGTTGCCGGCGGATATCGGCCTGAGCTATCCGATCGTGCGAACCGCGATGGGCCGCGCGCTGCTCGCCGCGCTGCCGGCAGAGCGGCGCGAGGCGCTCTGCAACGAGATCGCGGTGAAGTCGCCGAATGAATGGAATACGTTTCGCGAGCGCGTGATGAGCAGCATCGATTACTTCTATGAGCGTGGGTTCTGCGTCTCGTACGGAGACTTGCGACGCGAAGTCCACGCCGTCGCGGTGCCGATGAAACCTTCGGCCGATGGCGAGATTCTGGTGTTCAACTGCGGCGTGCCGTCTTATCTGCTGAAGGAGAATCAGCTCGAAGGGGACATCGGGCCACGGCTGGTTTCGATGGTGCGGAGTATTGAAGGGGCGATGGGGATTTATTAGCGGAGGGCGCTTGCGCAGATTCGACGCCACCAGAAACAAACCCGGCTCATGCAGTCTTATACCTTAACGGTACATAGTTCGCGAGCAAGTGGCCGGGGATTCAGTAAGGGCGGTGTTTTAAGCATCAACGCCTTGCGATGTATAAATACATCGTAATACACCGAAACTTCCAAGCGCCAG
>CABFVV010000043.1_pt1 | contig 84344 bp, 75 predicted proteins | sample 8864751 | NCBI WGS metagenome assembly CABFVV01 (sample SAMEA5735770, study PRJEB23740) | soil metagenome | biome: forest; feature: forest soil; material: soil | place: USA | collected 2013-10-13 | depth 0.1 m | reverse complement strand
ATCATCGCCCATGCACTTAATCCTGTGGACTCAAGAGCGTAAAGCCGGCGATTCGAACGCGCGAAAAAATCAGCAGGACACGGAAAACGGATACCGGAGAAACCGCGGCCTATATGTTCTTATTTTGTGCGCGACATACCAGGGCGATGACGCCTTATTCGAATCGCCGCGCTTTCATCTGCAGTCCGCGCATGCGATAACCGCGGAGTTACTTAAATAATGAACAAGATTTACAAATCGGTTTGGTGTGAAGCGACGGGAACGTGGGTGGCCACGTCGGAAACGGCCCGGGGGAAGACGAAACGCGGGACGTCGCGGAAACAGGCGTTGGCACAGGCTGTGCTGGCTGGTGCTGTTTTGCTGGGAGGGGTGTCAGGAGCGTATGCGGGGAACGCTGACATTTATTTCGACGCCACATCACTAGTCCCGGCTGGAGATCACGACGCAAGCGCTAGTCAACCAGGCGCTATCGCGGCAGGCGCGAATGCCGTCGCGTCGGGTACAGGCTCCTCCGCGTTCGGTTATGGGGCCAATGCGACTGTCAACGGCGCCAGCGCGTTCGGCTATATGGCAGAGGCTAAAGCCAAAGCAGCGTTTGCTGCCGGCGATGGAGCGCTAGTCGACACAGGGGCGGAATACAGTACGGCCGTCGGCAACATATCCACGGTCAGGGGAATCAACTCGACATCCATCGGCGCCTTTTCGGAAGTGGACGGCGCCAACTCCGTTGCAATTGGCTATAAGGCCACTGCCACTAGCGACAACAGCATCGCGCTGGGCAACATGGCCGACGCTAGCGCCGACGGCTCCGTCGCATTGGGCCAAGGTTCGATCGCCGATCGTACTAACACCGTCTCTGTCGGTGCAAGCGGCGCAGAACGTCAAATCACCAACGTCGCAGCCGGCACTGAAGCTACGGACGCCGTCAACCTGAGCCAACTGAATGCGGCCGCCGCTAACGCCTCGCGCTATTTCAAGGCAGGCGGCGCCAATGACGGCTCGGACGACGCCACCGCAAACGGCGACCACTCGGTCGCGATCGGCGCCTACGCCAACGCTTCCGGCTACGCGTCATTTGCAGCCGGCACCTCCTCGTGGGCACAGGGAGACAGCAGCACGGCCGTCGGCACCCTCGCCACGGCAGCAGGCGACGGCTCGACGGCCCTCGGCTACAAGGCGAATGCCGTCGCGGTCAATTCGGTCGCGCTGGGCCAGGGCTCGGTCGCCGATCGTGCTAACACCGTCTCTGTCGGTGCAAGCGGCGCAGAACGTCAAATCACCAACGTCGCAGCCGGCACAGAAGCTACGGACGCCGTCAACCTGAGCCAACTGAATGCGGCTGCCGCTGACGCCTCGCGCTATTTCAAGGCAGGCGGGGCCAATGACGGCTCGGACGACGCCACTGCAAACGGCGACCACTCGGTCGCGATCGGCGCGTACGCCAACGCTTCCGGCTACGCGTCATTTGCAGCCGGCACCTCCTCATGGGCACAGGGAGACAACAGCACGGCCGTCGGCACCCTCGCCACGGCAGCAGGCGACAATTCAACGGCCCTCGGCTATCAGGCAAATGCCAGCTCCGCCAACTCGGTCGCCCTGGGCAACGGCTCGATCGCCGATCGCATCAACACCGTATCGGTCGGTTCAGCGGGCGCAGAACGCCAGATCACCAACGTTGCAGCCGGCACCGCCGACACCGACGCCGTCAACGTTGCCCAGTTGAAAGAAGTTACGTCGCAGACCGACGCCAAGCTCGACGGCGCCGTGATGTATGACAAGAACGCCGACGGCAGCGTCAACAAGAACAGCGTCACGCTCGGCGGCGATGCATCCAGTGGTGGCACGATCATCCACAACGTCGCCGACGGCGTGGACTCAACCGATGCCGTCAACGTCGGCCAACTGAACACGGCAATCGGCAACGCTGTGCAGAACATCACGGTGAATCCGAACGTGCCGTTCTTCAGCGCCGACGGCAATGTCGGCACAGAAGGTGCACAGGCCTCGGGCACGCATTCGGTCGCTGTGGGCGCCAACGCCAACGCCACCGGCACGAACGCCATCGCCATGGGCGCGAACTCGGTCGCAAGCGGCAACAACGCCACCGCGCTCGGTGCCGCGGCGAACGCCAGCGCCGACAACTCGGTGGCATTGGGTCAAGGCTCGGTCGCGGATCGCGCGAGCACGGTATCGGTCGGCGCAGCAGGTCAGGAGCGTCAGATCACCAACGTCGCGGCCGGCGTGCAAGGCACGGATGCAGTCAACGTCAATCAGTTGCAGCAATCCATGAGCGGCGCAGTCGGCCAGGCTAACAGCTACACCGACGACCAGATCCGCTCGGCCCGCCGCGATGCCTACGGCGGCACGGCAACGGCACTTGCAGCAGCAGGCTTGCCGCAAGCGGTCTTGCCGGGTCACGGCATGGTGGCCATGGCCGGCGGCACCTACGGCGGGCAGTCGGCGATCGCCATCGGCGTGTCGCAATTGTCGGAAACCGGCAAGTGGGTCTACAAGGTACAAGGCACCTCTGACTCGCGCGGCCAGTTCGGCGCGTCAATCGGCGCCGGCATGCACTGGTAAAACGTCGGCAAGAAAGATGACCGGTTCGATCTGAGCCAGTCACATCAAAGTCATCCGCGTTGCTGTACTGGCAGCGAGCAGGCGCGGGTCCGAAAGCGCTCGCGCCCTTTACGCGTGACGTCATTCTCAAAAGGAATGGTGTCACGCGTTTTTTTGCTCGACGCCACGTGCCGCACCGAATCCGCTAGCGCTAGGCAAGCGAAGCGGGCACCTGCGGCGCCCCACTCCATGTGTCGCTCAGCGCCGCGTCGCGCCCTCCTCTCACCGCTCAACGCTGCATCGACTCCCACACTTTGTAGAGACGCTTCACCGAGACCGGCATCGGTGTACGCAACTCCTGTGCGAACAGCGAAATCCGCAATTCTTCGAGCAACCAGCGGAATTCCGACAAGCGCGGATCCAGCACGCCGCCGCGTTGCGCGAGCGCACGCTGGTAGTTCTGCAACAGTGGCTGGAATTCTGCGAACTGCCGTGCGTCGCGCGCGGAGTCCGCCTTCAGCTTGTCGATGCGCAGCGCAATGCCCTTCAGGTAGCGCGGGAAGTGCGCCAACTGCGCATACGGTGTATCGACCACGAAGCGTTTGCTGACCAGGCCATCCAGTTGGTTCTGCATGTCCGCATGCGCGGCCGTGAACGCCTTCGCCTGCACCAGCTTTTTCGTCACAGTCGCGTATTCGCTGAGAATCTGCCCTACCAGCCGCGCGATTTCCTGAGCCAACAAAGTCAGACGGCTGCGGCCTTCGTCGCGGCGCGTGTGGAAACTGACATCATCGGCGGGCAGCGGGTCTTGCAGACAGGCGCGGTCGAGCGCGGTGTCGATCAATTGATCGCGCAGTTCTTCCTGGGTGCCGCGGGGCATGAACTGCATCGCCATTTCGCGCAAACCCGGGAGATTCTTTTCCAGGTACTTGATCGGCTCCTTCAATTGCAACGCGAACAAGCGCCGCAGCCCTGCGCGATGGATGCGCGCGGCTTCATCGGGTGAATCGAACACTTCGACGTCGCAATGCGTGCCGCGATCCACTAGCGCCGGATAACCGAACAAAGTCTGACCGCCACGGCGAATTTCGAGCAACTCGGGGAGCTTGCCGAAATTCCACGTTGTCAGCTTTTCGTACAGCGCGGTGCCTTGCGCGCCTTCTTGCGACGTCGCAAGCGGTCCGGGCGCAGCAGTGCTCTTGCCTCGCGAAGCCGCACCGTTTGCCGCGCCGACTGCTCCGCCTGCTTGCGCGCCGGCGGCCACGCCGCCACCGCCGCCCGCATCCGCCAACGCCACCCCGGCCGCACCCGACGCGATCTTCTGGAAGTGCTGCTGCGCCTGCCCGCCGAGTTCAGCACGCAGTTGCGACATATTCCGGCCCATCGCAAGCTGCCGCCCGTGCTCGTCGACGACCTTGAAGTTCATGAACAGATGCGGCGTCAGCGTTTCGAGTTTGAAATCCGATTGCTTCATCGCGACCTGAGTCTGCTCGCGAACGTCGGCGATCAGCGATTCGAGCAAACCGCCCGCGCCGAAGCGAGGACCACTATGCCGTTCGACGAAACCCGCCGCGAACTCGGGCAGCGGCACGCAATGGCGCCGCAGCTTCTGCGGTAACGATTTCAGCAGAAGTTGCGCCTTCTCTTTCAGCATGCCGGTCACAAGCCATTCGCAGCGTCGTGCGTCGACCTGATTCAGCGCATACAGCGGCACCGCGAGCGTCACGCCGTCGCGCGGCGAACCCGGCTCGAAGTGGTAAGTGAGCGCCATCTCGACGCCCGCCATCGTCATCCGCTTCGGGAACAGGTCGGTCGTGACGCCGGCAGCCTCGTGCCGCATCAGATCGTCGCGCGAGAGATACAGCAGACGCAGCTTGTCTTCCGGCTGGCCGCTCTTCTTCACCTCGTCGCGATACCAGCGCTCGAACGACGCGCCCGTATAGATGCCTTTCGGCAGCGCCTGATCGTAGAAGCCGAAAATCAGTTCGTCGTCGACCAGCACGTCCTGACGGCGCGACTTGTGCTCCAGTTGCTCGATGTCGGCGAGCAGCTTGCGGTTGTGCGCGAAGAACGCGAGCTTCGTATCGAACTCGCCTTCCACCAGCGCGCCGCGAATGAATAGTTCACGGGCGCGCGCCGGGTCCTGTTTACCGAAGCTCACACGCCGCCGGTGGTAAATCGGCAGACCGTACAGTACCGCGCGCTCGAACGCCGACACCTGCGCCGCGCGCTTCTCCCAATGCGGCTCGGACAACGACTTCTTCAGCAAATGCTCACCGATCTTTTCGATCCACTCCGGCTCGATCTTCGCAATGCAACGCGCGTACAAACGGCTCGTCTCAACCAGTTCGGCGGCCATCACCCATTTCCCGGCTTTCTTCACCAGCGCCGAGCCCGGCCAGAGGTAGAACTTGATGCTGCGCGCGCCGAGGAAATACGGTTCGTCGTCGGCTTTCAGGCCGATGTTGCCGAGCAGGCCAGTCAGCAACGCGAGGTGAATCTGCTCGAAAGTCGCTTCGGCCTCGTTCAGCCGCCAGCCGTGCTCGCGCACCACGGTCAGCAGTTGCGAGTGCACATCGCGCCATTCACGCAGGCGCAATTGCGACAGGAAGTTCTTGCGGCACTCGTCCTGCAATTGCCGATTCGACTTCTTGTGCGCGATCGCTTCTTCGAACCAGTTCCAGATCTTCAGCCATTGCAGGAACTCAGAACGCTCGTCGGCGAACCGGCGGTGCGCCTGGTCGGCCTGCTCCTGCGCTTCGATCGGCCGGTCGCGCGGGTCCTGCACCGACAATGCGCTGGCAATGATCAGCACTTCCTTCAACGCCTGCTGATCGCGCGCGGCGAGAATCATCCGGCCGACGCGCGGGTCGAGCGGCAAGCGCGCGAGTTCGCGGCCGAGCGGCGTGAGCTGGTTGTCGTCGTCGACGGCGCCCAGCTCGTTGAGCAGTTGATAGCCGTCGGCAATCGCGCGGCCCGGCGGCGGCTCGATGAACGGGAAGGTTTCGATCGCCGTCAGATGCAGCGACTTCATGCGCAAAATCACCGACGCCAGCGACGAACGCAAAATCTCCGGGTCGGTAAAACGTACGCGGCCCTGATAGTCGCTTTCCTCGTACAGACGAATACAGATGCCATCCGCGACGCGGCCGCAACGCCCTGCCCGCTGATTCGCGGCGGCCTGCGAGATCGACTCGACCTGCAACTGCTCGACCTTGTTGCGATACGAGTAGCGCTTCACGCGCGCCAAGCCCGTATCGACCACATAGCGAATGCCGGGCACCGTCAGCGAGGTTTCCGCGACGTTAGTGGCCAAAACGATACGGCGCGCGTTCGAGGTGCGGAACACGCGTTCCTGTTCGGCAGCGGACAAACGGGCGAACAGCGGCAAGATTTCCGTGTGCGGCGGGTGGTGCTTGCGCAGCGCCTCCGCGGCATCGCGAATTTCCCGCTCGCCGGGCAGGAAGACCAACACGTCGCCGGGGCCTTCGCGGCACAGTTCGTCGACCGCATCGACAATCGCTTCCATCAGATCGCGATCCGTTTCGCGCTGGGTCCTCGGCCTGTCACGCGATTCACGCGAAGACGATGCGGAAGAGCCCTCCGCCGCCTTCACCGCCGGGCTGTCCTCAGCGACCGGCCGGTAGCGCACCTCGACCGGATAGAGACGGCCGCTCACTTCGATCACCGGCGCAGGCTTGTCGTCGCGGCCGAAATGGCGTGCGAAGCGGTCCGCGTCGATCGTCGCCGAGGTCACGATCAGCTTCAGATCGGGCCGCTTGACGAGGATTTCCTTCAGATAGCCGAGCAGAAAATCGATGTTCAGGCTGCGCTCGTGCGCTTCGTCGATGATCAGCGTGTCGTAGGCTTTTAGCAGCGGATCGGTCTGCGTTTCGGCGAGCAGAATACCGTCGGTCATGAGTTTGACCGACGCGCCCGGCGACAGATTGTCGGTAAACCGCACCTTGTAGCCGACCACTTCGCCAAACGGCGTGCCGAGTTCTTCGGCTATGCGGCGGCCCGTTGCCGACGCCGCAATTCGGCGCGGCTGCGTGTGACCGATCAAACCGGAGCCGCCCGCGCCGAGACCACGCCCGAGTTCGAGGCAGATTTTCGGCAACTGGGTCGTCTTGCCCGAACCGGTCTCACCGCAGACGATCACGACCTGATTCTGTGCGATGGCCCGCGCAATTTCTTCCCGACGGCCGGACACCGGCAGCGCTTCAGGAAAAGTAATCGGCGGAATCGGGTTCGGTTCGACGACGCGTTGAACGCGCGGTGGCCGCGGCTCGCGACGGGGCTGGCCGTTTTGAGCATCGCCTGCTTGCGGCGATTTCTGCGCGGGCGCACCGCTTTGCTGATTGGCACGTCCGTCGCCACGCCTCGGCTGATTTGGAGCTCGCGTGTTTTCGGACTGCGCGCGCCGTTCATCGCCCTGCTGCTGGCGTTGGCCGCGAGGCGCGTTCTGCGCGCGTCCATCGTCGCGGCGCGCGGGCTTCTCCACGCCGCCGGAAGTCGGCTGGCTGCGCGCAGCGTCGCCCTGTGGCGTGTGCTTCCGCCCCTCATGAGCAGCTTTCGGCGCCTGCGCGCCCGCTTCGCGGCGCGCCTCACGCGGCGGATTATTTTTCTGTGCGGACACGCGCGCGTCATCCGCGGAGCGCAGAGACTCACGCGCGGCTGGTGGCGTGTTGCGAGTTGCGTCCTGCGCATCGCGGCGGCGCGCGTCGCCGGGCTTCGCCTGATCGGCGGGCGGCGTCACATTCTCGTTCGCCGTAGCGGGACTTTTGGGTACATTCGACATGGGGGCGCATTATAATCCCCGGCATGAATTCCCAAACCGACCTCGTCCCCGCGCCCGCGAGCGTTCCGGCCCCCGCCGGAGCAACGGAAGACCTCGCACAGCACGCGCAATTCGTCGACTGGATGCGCTCAGTCGCCCCTTACATCCATGCGTTCCGTAACAAGACGTTCGTCGTCGGTTTCGGCGGCGAGGTGGTGCATCAGGGGCTCCTGAATGCGCTCGTGTCCGATATCGCGCTGCTGCAGGCCATGGGCATCCAGATCGTGCTGGTGCACGGCTCGCGACCGCAGGTCGAAGAGCAGATGAGCCTGCACGGCGTGGAATCCGAGTTTTCGCACGGTATGCGCATTACCGACGCGCGCGCGTTGGAGTCCGCGAAAGAAGCGGCCGGCGAAGTGCGTCTGGATATCGAGGCGGCGATCAGCCAGGGCTTGCCGAACACGCCAATGGCGCACGCGCACATCAGCGTGGTGTCCGGCAACTTCGTGACGGCGCGCCCGGTCGGCATTCTGGACGGCGTCGATTTCGCCCACACCGGCGTGGTGCGCAAGATCGACGCGGATTCGATCCGCCATTCGCTCGCAAGCCGCAAGCTGGTGCTCCTGTCGCCGCTCGGCTTCTCGCCCACCGGCGAGGCGTTCAATCTGTCGATGGAAGACGTCGCCTCGGCGGCGGCGATCGCGCTGCGCGCCGACAAGATCGTATTCCTGACCGAGACGCCGGGCCTGATGGAGACCGGCGAAGACGGACCCGTACTGGTTCGCGAACTGTCGCTCGACGACGCCTACAAGCTGCATGAAAGCGGCGAAGTCACCGGCGACGCGGGCTTCTATCTGAAACATTCGATCCGCGCCTGCCGCGGCGGCGTGGCACGGGCGCACATCATCCCCTACGCGCTCGACGGCAGCCTGCTGCTCGAACTGTTCCTGCACGACGGCGTGGGCACGATGATCTCGTACGAGAACCTCGAAAGCCTGCGCGAAGCCACGCCGGACGACGTCGGCGGCATTCTCTCGCTGATCGAGCCGCTCGAATCCGACGGCACGCTGGTGCGCCGCGGCCGCCACCAGATCGAACGCGACATCGACCATTTCTCGGTGATCGAGCACGATGGCGTGCTGTTCGGCTGCGCGGCGCTGTATCCGTACCCGCAGGAGCGCATCGGCGAAATGGCGTGCCTCACGGTCGCGCCTGAAGCGCAAGGCACGGGCGACGGCGAGCGCCTGCTCAAACGCATCGAACAACGCGCCCGGGCACGCGGCCTCACGCGGATTTTCGTGCTCACTACGCGCACCGAACACTGGTTCCTCAAGCGCGGCTTCGTCAAGGTCACGGTCGACGACCTGCCGGAAGACCGCCGCCGACTCTATAACTGGCAGCGCAAGTCGCTCGTGCTGATGAAACAGCTCTGAGCGTCCCCATATAAAGCGACTGCCCGCCCCCACATCGATATAGGAGAAGCACAGCATGACTCGTACGGTTCAATGCGCGAAGCTCGGCAAGGAAGCCGAAGGCCTCGATTTCCCGCCGCTGCCGGGCGACCTTGGCAAGCGGATCTACGAAAGCATTTCGAAGGAAGCCTGGCAGGCCTGGTTGAAGCAGCAAACCATGCTGATCAACGAAAACCGCCTGAACATGGCCGATCCGCGCGCACGCCAATATCTGATGAAGCAGACCGAAAAGTTCTTCTTCGGCGAAGGCGCGGATACGGCACAGGGCTACGTGCCGCCGGCAGCCGAGTAAGCGCCTTCTTGCGCTACAAGCCAGGATTGGCGATCACCCTGACGAAAAATCCGCGCCGCGAGCGCGGATTTTTTTCGCCTGTTTGGCCACGCATTTCATCGCGCATTTCGCCGCTTTCGGGCCGTGGCAAAATTCACTAACCGGACCATTTCCGGCCATTTTTAAGCCTCTTTTCCATACCGCCGCAATCCGCCGAATCCCCCGCCACGCAAGGGATTGAGTGCCCTCCCCGGGCTGCCGGCCGGGCCCCTAGTTTGCACGATCATCCGTCATCGTGCTATCATGTGCATCGTTCCAACAGCAATTCATCAGCATTTCACCTCGCGTCACGTTCAGTTCAAACTTGGCATGCTGTGCGTACCAAGGGCCGGATTGAACAGTTTTTATACAAGAAGGCTTGTCGGTCGTTTCCCCGCTTGAGTTCGCACTATGAGCGGCGATCCAGCACCGGCCTTTTTCGTTTCGAGCCTTCCAGCGGCGCATGGGCCAGCTTTCAGCCACCCCAGCGTCCTCATGCATCTGCCCCCCTTCCACGGCCACGCAGATGCAACAGTCAGCACAATCTAGACGAGTGTTTTTTCGCGAATGATTCGCGAGGCACGGGCGTTCTGTTTTCTTTTTCACGCCCCCTTCGATCGCCTTCGGGCGAGAGAGACGCCATCGCTCTGCTCGCGAAACTGCACTTCCCCAGCACCCGTGGCGGAACGTTCATGCGCGTTTTCATGAGTTTCGTCGCAGTCATTGGAGTTTTCACCTTGACCGCTTCCAGCAACGGCTTCTGGCGACATCACAAAGAAGAACAACGCCTCTCACTCGACGACATCACCGTCGTCGACAAATCTCTCCTCAAGCGGGCCGTCGGCGCCATGGCGCTCGGCAACGCGATGGAATGGTTCGATTTCGGCGTGTACAGCTATATCGCTGTCACGCTCGGCAAAGTGTTCTTCCCGTCGTCGAGCCCGTCCGCCCAGTTGATCGCCACCTTCGGCACGTTTGCCGCGGCGTTCCTCGTGCGGCCTGTCGGCGGCATGGTGTTCGGGCCGCTGGGCGACCGCATCGGCCGTCAGCGCGTGCTGGCCATGACCATGATCATGATGGCGCTCGGCACCTTCGCGATCGGCCTGATTCCGAGCTACGCGACGATCGGCATTTTCGCGCCGGCGTTGTTGCTGGTCGCGCGCCTCGTGCAAGGCTTCTCGACGGGTGGTGAATACGGCGGCGCCGCTACCTTCATCGCCGAATTCTCGACGGACAAGCGCCGCGGCTTCATGGGCAGCTTCCTCGAGTTCGGCACGCTGATCGGCTATGTACTCGGCGCGGGTACGGTCGCGGTTCTGACGGCAACGCTGTCGAACGAGGCGCTGCTCTCGTGGGGCTGGCGTGTGCCGTTCCTGATCGCGGGCCCGCTGGGTCTGGTGGGTCTCTACATCCGGATGAAGCTCGAAGAAACGCCCGCGTTCAAGAAGCAGGCCGAACAACGCGAAGCCGAAGACAAGGCGCTCCCGAAGCAATCGTTCCGCGAGCTGCTCATCCAGCAATGGAAGCCGCTTCTGCTGTGCGTCGGCCTCGTCCTGATCTTCAACGTCACCGACTACATGGCGCTCTCGTATCTGCCGAGCTATCTGTCGGCCACGCTGCACTTCAACGAAACGCACGGTCTCTTCCTCGTGCTGCTCGTGATGGTGCTGATGATGCCGATGACGCTGGCAGCCGGCCACCTGTCCGACACGATCGGCCGCAAGCCGGTGATGCTGTTCGGTTGCGTGGGTCTGTTCGTGCTGTCGATTCCCGCGCTGCTGCTGATCCGCATGGGCACGGTGCTGCCGGTGTTCGGCGGCCTGATGATTCTCGGCGTGCTGCTGTCGTGCTTTACCGGCGTGATGCCGTCGGCGCTGCCGGCGCTGTTCCCGACCAAGATCCGCTACGGTGCGCTCGCGATCGGCTTCAACATTTCGGTGTCGCTGTTCGGCGGGACGACGCCGCTCGTGACGGCATGGCTGGTCGACAGCACCGGCAATCTGATGATGCCCGCGTACTACCTGATGGGCGCGTCGTTGATCGGTATCGTGTCGGTGTTCGCGCTGCGTGAAACGGCCCGCAAGCCGTTGCTCGGCTCCGGTCCGTGTGTCGCAACGCGTGCCGAAGCGCATGCGGTGCTGCGCGGCGAACGTGAGGCGGCGGAGATGGATGAAGGTTACGCTGCCGCGGCTACGGCGCGTGCCTGATCCTAGGTTGCGCGGTAACTAATCGCTGAAGTTGTACGCGCATCGCCCGCAATCGCTATGACGGGCGGCGACAGGCAACCACAGCAATAAGCGTGAGCATGTCCGAAAACGGGCCGGCAGATGTTTGCCGGCCCGTTTTTTATGTCACCAGAGAATCGAACGTTGCGCTGGCGTGCGCACCTTCAACGATCAGCATGCCGGCGGAAATCGGCAACTTGAAACGCCTTGGCCCTGCGCTGCCCGGATTGACGAACAGCACCCCGTCGCGCTCGCTGATCGCGGGCTTGTGCGAGTGCCCCGTCACGACCACGTCGATGCCCGCGCTGCGCGGATCGTCGCCCACGTCGGCGATGTCATGCACGACTAGGATCGTCACCTGTTGGACGGTCAGCTTGACGTGTGTCGGCAGCGAAGCAACCGGTTCGTCGATATCGTTATTGCCGCGCACGGCGGTGACCGGCGCGATCTGCGCGAGCGCATCGAGCACCGCCTGATTGCAGATATCGCCCGCGTGGATGATCGCATCGCAGCCCGCGAGGTACTGCAGGGCTTCAGGACGCACGAGGTTATGCGTGTCGGAGATCAAGCCGATCCGGGTGACGGGGGAGCTTTGTCTGCGCGAAGTCATGATGTCAGTATCGGCCAAACGGCCTCAATCCGCCGACTGCTGTTCAGCAAGCTCACGCGTCAATACCTGCACTGGCCGCTTCGCGCGAAGCAACCGTCTGGTCGCCCCCTGCACCACCATCGACACCGCCGCCGCACACGCAAAACTGAACCACACGCCGTAGTGCGGCAACATCGTCGCGGTCACGGCGAAGAACGCCGCGAACGAGCCGCGGCCGATCACCATGCCGCGCATCAACAATGCGACGAAGTCCGAGCCATGCGCGCGCTGGGCCGACACCGCGAGGACGATCCCGAGCAAAGGAAACACCGACAGCAGCCCGCTCCACGTCGCACCCATCGACGCCGACAGTGTCGTCACCGCAACAGTCAGCAGCGCGCCGGCGAGCATGCGCAGCGCAAGATCGCCGAGCCCGAGACGCGTCGCCGGCACACGGCCCGTGACGCGCGGCAAGCCGCTTTGCGAAACGACGACGGCCACACAACCCGCGGCCACCGCCCACATCAGTCCACCCGGCAAATGCGTGAGCAACATCGCCACGCCAACCCACCCGAGCATCCCAACCGTGAGCGCAAGCGGCCATGCTGAACGCCGGCACGTCCACGCATACGCAAAATTGAACGCCTCGGAAGCGGCGATCGCCGCAATCGACGCCGCCGACGCCTGCGCCGCGAACGCCGGCCCACGCTCCAGCGCGAGCAGCAACACGATCGGGCCGGACACCACCGGCAGCCCTGCTAGCCATCCCGCCACCGACGGCCCCCACACACGCCCCGCCACGGTCAGCGCGGCGAGAAACGCGGGCACCAGCGCGAGCTTGAGCGCAAGCAACATGCTTACGCTTCCATCAGGTGTTCGATGCGCCGGTCAGGTATCAACCACCACGCCGCGGCCAACGTGTAGAGCGCAGCCGAGAGCCACGGCTGAACAAATGCCAGCCCCATGCCCGCCAGATAGATGACGACCGAGACCTTGCCCTTGAAGTCGTTGCCGACCGCCTTCGCGATCGTCGAGTCGGTGCCGTGCTCGCGGATCAGCACGCGGGTCAGAATGAAATACGCAATCGCCGACATGAACAGCACGGCGCCGTACATCGCAGTCGGCCAGGCGGCGAGATGGTTTTCGCCGACCCAATGCGTGACGGCCGGCAGCAGCGACAGCCAGAACAACAGATGGAGATTGGCCCAGAGCACCGCGCCGTTGACCTTCTGCACGGTATGGAACAAGTGGTGATGATTGTTCCAGTAGATGCCGACGTAGATGAAACTCAGCACGTAGGCGCAGAACACGGGGATCACGGGGCGCAGCGCGGCGAGATCGAAGCCGTCCGGCACCTTCAATTCGAGCACCATGATCGTGATGATGATGGCGATCACGCCATCGCTGAAGGCTTCGACGCGTCCCTTGCCCATCGGTCGGTTTCCTGATTGTGTAGTCGCGATTGTGAAGACCTGTGCTTGCGGGCATGGCACACCGCAATTGCCCGCCGGAGCCGCAGTATGCGGGACTGCCCGGGCAGGTCCGCACGCCGCCGATTATCGGCGATGACAACCGGACTTGTCGAATGCCGGCAGGCGGCGTATGCACGCCTCACCTTATCAGCGCACCCCGCTCGTCCAACAACTGACGCAGAATGCTGCGATGGCACCGGCTTTCGTCCTCGCAGTAGCAACCGACGGAAAAGTTGGTCGTTTTCGACAAGGCGGCCAGCAGGTCCAACACCTTGCTGGCGTCGCCGCCATTCATCTCCGCGCGGAATTTTTTCGCAAACGCGGCCCAATCGCGATCGCTCGTAACCGCCTTGGCTTCTTTGACCAACTCCGCGTCAGGCGACAGATTGGGGAGCCACACATCGTAATAGTCGCGGGTGGCGAATTCGGCCCGGGGTACGCCGCGCGGCGGTCGCCGAACGGTACCGATACGCAGCCCTTCGTCGGCCGCTCTCGGAGACCCAAGCTGGACGATGCTGATGCTCATGTTTTTTCCTGATCCGTGGTGGAAGCGCGACCTTCTCCCGTCGGGTCGATCAACGCCGCTCGTCAGTGGTTCTGCAATGCAGGCTCAGCGTCTCAAGCCCTTCATGGCCTCGATTTCCATCGCGGCGTTCCGCTCTTCGCTCGCCTCGATCGGGTCCATCGCCTCGTCGATCGAGGCCGCCGCACGTTCCGCGGCGGCTTTCGTTTCGTCGAAGTCGGGATCGAATTCTCCGTCGTCATCGCCCGGCGGTTCCAGCATGTCGCGAAGCATGGACGCCAGTTCCGGCGTGTCCCACTCCGCGCCCTGTTGCTTCTGCTTTTTTATGTAGTGTCTGACTTCCGCGTCCTGTTCCGGGGTCAACGGTAGACCGCGAAAAGTGCTTTTAGGGTCAGCATCATTCATGATCTCGCTCCAGGATACGTGCCAGTTCGAGTTTAATCCCCGAGTTCAGTCCCGTCACGGCGACGTGATCTCAGCTATCGGTCACTGGCAAACGCCAGGGTAGTACACCGCCAGCCACACGCTCGGCTCCGTGTCGCTCGTCCATGCCACCCGATGCCGGCAATGCGCGTCGATCAGCACGTGGTCGCCGGGTTTCATCGGATGCAGCTCAGGCTCGCCTTCGAATTCGAGCGTCGCCGCGCCGCTCAGCAGCACGACCCACTCGGCGCGCGGGCTGTCGTACCAGAAGTCCGGCGGACTTGCGTGCCCCCGCGAGACGATCCGTTCGATGCTCACACCGGCCTCTTCCACGAGCGCGTCGACTTGCTCGTCAGGGCCCGCTGGCGCACCGGGATCGAAGAGGTTGCCGCTGCTGATCGTGCGTTTCATCGCTTGTGCTCCGGCTATGCTCGCTACCTGAGTTCGTTGCACGTTATCGTCGAGGGCGCTCGCCCCCGGTTTGCCACCGGGTGCGCCGCTCATTTCATCGGCTTGAGGCCATCGAGCAAGGTCGGCACCAGTTCGCTGATGGTCGGATGAATGTGCATGGCGTACTGCAAGCTCGGATACGGCGCGCCGGCCGTCATGATGTCGATGAACGTGTGCAGCGCTTCGTCGCCTTCGATGCCGTGGATCGCCGCGCCAAGAATCTGCTTGCTTTGCGGGTCGACCAGCACCTTCATGAAACCGTCGGTCTCGCCGCGTTCACGGGCGCGGCCCACCCGCGTCATCGGCATGGTGGCGATCAGCGCCTCGCGTCCGGCTTTGCGCACGTCGGTCTCCGAAAGCCCGACACGCGCGAGCGGCGGGTCGACGAACACCGCATACGTCATGATCCGCGTATCGACGCAGCGCGCGCCGCCGTCGAGCAGATTGGCGGCGACGATCTGAAAATCATCGTAGGAAGTGTGGGTAAAGGCGCCGCGTCCGTTGATGTCGCCGATCGCCCAGACGCCCGGCACGTTGGTGCGCAACTGGCCGTCGACGGGAATCATGCCGTGCTTGTCCGTCGCGATGCCGGCCACATCGAGGCCGAGGTCGTCGGTATTCGGTTCACGGCCGGTGGCGAACAGCAGGTGCGACGCTTCGAGCGCGGGAATGTTCTGCTCAAAGCCGATGCACACCTCGTTCTCGTGATGCGGGTGCGGTTCGACCCGCGAAGGCTGCACGCCGAACACAAACTCGATCCCTTCGCGCGCCAGTACCTTCTGGACCGAGCCGGCGAAGTCGGCATCCTCACGCGTCAGCACGCGTTCGCCGCGCACCAGCACCGTCACCCGGCTGCCGAAGCGGCGAAAAATCTGCGCGAATTCGAGCGCGATATAGCTGCCGCCGACAATCGCCAGATGGTCCGGCAATTCCGTCAGTTCGAGCAGGTTGGAGTTGGTGTAGTAGCGAACGCGCTCAAGCCCATTGAGCGGCGGCACGACGGCGCGCGTACCGGTATTGATGAAGATTTCGTCGGCGCTGAGTTCGTCGCGCACCGAGCCGTCCGGGCCGCTGATGGCGAGCGTATGCGCGCCGGTGAAGCGCGCGTGGCCTGTGAAGACGGTGACGTTAGCCGTGCCGCGCAGCCATTTCTCGACACCGTCGCGCGATTGGCCGATGATCCTGTCCTTGCGCGCCTTGACCGCTGCCAGATCGACGCTGACCGCTCCGCTCACCTGCACGCCCAGGTCCGCGCCATGGCGTGCCACGTGGGCCCCACGGGCGCTGGCCACATACGACTTGGTGGGTGTGCAGCCGACATTCACGCAAGTCCCGCCGAAGGCCCCGCGTTCGATCACCGCGGTTTTACGGCCGCTTTGACCGAGACGGACAGCGAGCGGCGTCCCGCCTTGTCCCGTACCGATCACGACTGCGTCGAAGTGCTGTGGCATGGCAGATCTCCCGAGGCTGGGGTGCAGGTCGTAGCATCTTACCCTTAGCGCCTCGCGTTGCCGTTACCGCCCCTTCTCGTTGCTTCTGTTGCGCGCGGTGACGTTCGCGCGCCGGCTGCCGATCTGTTTTCGCGCCGCCGATGGGCCGGCGCCGCCGATTGATGGAAATTGCGCCCGGTTGTGTTCAGGCGTGGCAATGCACAGCGCAGATCAACTCGCGCGAACGTTGCAGCGCGGCCTGCGCGCCGCGCGCGGCCACGACCCAGCCGACCTGGCCGAGGTTGAAATCCTGCGACACCATCACCTGCATGAGGGCGACCATCGGCAGGATCACCGCGGGTCGATAAAGTTGGTTTTGAATCAAGGCTGGCATAACGGCTCCCATCGCGCTGGGCCGTTTCGGCACGACGCGGAATGTATATTCGATGGGGGAATTTTAGGGAGACCGGGGCCGCGGATAAATACCGGGAACGCGAAGGCACTTGTTCGCGAATCTGAACAATCGAATCTGGGTCCCCGCGGCAGTGGGGTTCAATTGCTGTATTAGCCACTCAGGCGAAGTGGGATTGCGGCGCCTGCGGCCATGGCTGGAGACGTCAGGACAGCTATGAAGCGCTGGCCAGCCCCACCTGCGCGTCATGCAAGCTACGTGCATAAGCGCTCGCCCCGACAGGCCGGCTATAAAAATACCCCTGCTGCTTGTCGCAAGCGATTCCGCGCAAAAACGCCGCCTGCTCGGCGGTTTCGACACCTTCCGCAGTGACATTCATGCCGAGCGAATGGGCCATCGCCACCACCGCCTGCGTGATCGCGATCGAATCGCGATGATCCGGCAAGCCCGCGACGAAAGAACGGTCGATCTTCAGGTTATGCAGCGGAAACCGCTTCAGATACGACAGCGACGAATAACCGGTGCCGAAATCGTCGACGGAAATCCGCACGCCCATCGCGCTCAACGCGGTGAGCATCGGCAGGACGGCGTCGCTGTCGCTCATCAACAGCCGCTCGGTAATCTCAAGCTCCAGCGCCGCCGGCTCGAGCCCGGACTGCTCGAGACAGCGCTCGATCCGCTCCACCAGCCCGCCTTTGAACTGGCGCGGCGACAGATTCACCGCGACGATCAAATCCGGCGCCAGCGTGCGCCGCCACTGCGCGACCTGGTCGCAGGCCCGCGCCAGCACCCAGGATCCGATCTCGACGATCAGGCCGGCGTCTTCGGCCACCGGAATGAATTCCACCGGCGAAACGTTGCCCAGCTCGCTGTTGTACCAGCGCAGCAGCGCCTCGGCGCCGATCGTGCGGCCGCACTGGCTGTCGACGATCGGCTGATACACGAGACTGAGTTCATCGGTGGCGAGCGCGCGCCGCAACGCCTGCTCGATCATGAAACGGCGTTGCAGATGCTGATTCAGCTCGGCGGTGAAGAACTGAAAATTGTTGCGGCCGCATTGTTTCGCGTGGTACATCGCCGAGTCGGCGTTGCGCATCAACGTGGGCACGTCCTGCCCGTCTTCGGGAAACAGACTGATGCCGATCGACGCACCCATGTAGTACTCGTTGTCCGCCACTGCGAACGGTACCGCGATCGTGTCGAGAATGCGCTGGGCGAGCGCGATCAGCCGGCCCGTGTTTTCGTAAGCGCTGACCACGATCACGAATTCGTCGCCGCCCACGCGCGCGAGCGTATCGTCGCGCGCGACACACGCCGACAGCCGCTCCGCCACGCTGCACAGAAGCGCATCACCGGCCTCGTGACCGGCGGTGTCGTTGACCTTCTTGAAACCGTCCAGATCGACGAACAGCACGGCGACCCGCGCCAGCTCGCCCATGCCCGCCACCTCACCCGGCGTGAACAGATCGCGCATCCGCTCGGCCAGGTAAGCGCGGTTGTAAAGGCCAGTGAGCGGATCGCGGGTGGCCAGAAACTTGAGCTGCCGTTGCGCCTCGCGTACCGGCCCGATGTCGGTGAACGAGATCAGCACCGAGCTGGGTTCGCTGTCGCCCGGCTTGATGATCGGCACGACATTCTCAGTAATCCAGACGACATCGCCGTCCGTGAGTTCCAGACCGATCGTGATGCCGAGCCTGGATTTGCCGGTCGCCAGCACCTGACTGGTCGGACGATCGACCTCGGTGACGATGGAACCGTCCTCGTGATACGCACGTACCATCACCGTCAGAATGTCGTGACCGACCAGGTCGGCGCTCGCGCGCAGAATGCGCTGCGCACTCGGATTGCAGGCCAGCACCACGCCGTCGCGCGACTGCACGATGATGCCTTCGTTCAGATGGTTCACAACCAGCCGGTGATGCTCCTCGCTGTGCGCGAGGCGCTGCGCCATGGCGTCCTGATGGACGGCGAGACCGACACTGTGGCCGATGTCGTAGAGCATCGCCGCTTCTTCGGCGCTTGGCCGGCGCGAGGTGCGGTGATAGACCGCGAACGCGCCCAGCACCGCACCGGCATCGTTTTCAAACGGCACCGACCAGCACGCGCGCAAACCGAGCGGCAACGCGAGGTGCCGGAAATCGGCCCACAGCGGATCGGTTTCGATATCTTCGACGGCGACCATGCGCCGCTCGTACATCGCGGTGCCGCAGGAACCGGCGCGCGGGCCGATCGGGACGCCGTCGATCGCGGCGCTAAAGTGCGCCGGCAAAGAAGGCGCTCCGCCCACGCGTGCGCGTACGCCGTCCGCGTCCAGTAGCAGGATCGAACAGGTCGCACCATCGCCCAGCAGCGCTTCCGCGCGGCGGCATACTTCAGCGAGCAATTCCGGCAGCGGGGTGTTGCGGGTAATCAGCCGCAACACCGTACGCTCCGACGCCAGCACTCCCTCGGCCCGGTCCGGCCCGTAGCGGGTGCCCTCAGGCGTTGCTCCCATCGTGCAATCTGATGTCGCTTCGCGTGTCATTTGTGCGCCCCCTAACCCCACATCGGCAGGTTAGTGTACGCGGCGCACCGGGGTTTACGCGAGGCCGGCGCACTTTAATCGCGAAGCATGGCGCGCAAAGCGTGTGACCGGCTAGCCGGTCAGCCAATGAAGCGATTGCCCCATTAACACGGTGAATCCGACGATCGCGGCCATCGGCAGCGCCAGGCCTGCCAGATGCGCGGCCAGCGCCACGCGGATATCGAGCGGCGCGAGCTGCATGGGTTGAGCTGGTTGAGCTGGGGCCACCGGCGCGGCCTATTGAAGGGAATGGGTGGACCGGATGGACCGTTCCACCCTGCCTCAGTTGTTTCCACTTCCTGGCGGTCTACCGCCGCCCTGTGGAGACCCACCTTGAGGGCGGTTATTCTCACCGCTTTGCTGGCCACCCTGCGGACGGCCGCCTGCATTGCCCGGTTGCTGCCCGCCTGGTGGACGGCCACCCGCATTGCCCGGTTGCTGCCCACCTGGTGGACGGCCACCCGCATTGTCCGGTTGCTGCCCGCCCGGTGGACGGCCACCCGCATTGCCCGGTTGCTGCCCACCTGGTGGACGGCCACCCGCATTGTCCGGTTGCTGCCCGCCTGGTGGACGGCCACCCGCATTGTCCGGTTGCTGCCCACCCGGTGGACGACCGCCCGCGTTGCCAGGCTGTTGACCACCCGGTGGCCGACCGCCTCCATTGCCCGACTGCTGCCCGCCTGGTGGACGTCCGCCTCCATTGCCCGGCTGTTGCCCGCCCGGTGGACGTCCGCCTGCATTATCCGGTGGCCGACTGCCTGGCGGCCGACCACCCGCATTCCCGGGTGGCCGTCCGGCACCGGGTCTCGGCGGTGGCGGAGGCGGATGATGCGCCCAGCGGGATTGCTGCCCGTACCACGGCCGGCCCTGATAATAATTGCCCCAGTAAGTACCGATCGAGAACGTCACGATCGGCAAGCCGATCACCGTGCCGTAACTCATCACCGGCACATTGCTGCCCTGATAGGGATAGCTGAGTCGCGCCGCATAGACCCAACCGCGCAAGTTCGGTGCGGCGACGTCACACCATTGGTAGTTGCTGATGCAACCCATCACGCTAACCGGGACACCACCCGGCAACTGCGTCACGACGGGATAATCCGAAGCCGGCCCGGCGCGCACGTTGACCGTGCTGTTCGTATAGGCCTGCGACTGTGCGGACGCCACTGCTGGCAGCGCCAGCAAGCTGGCCGCCACATACATGCATCGAACGAGGTGTTGTTTCATTTTATCTCCCGTTTTTTACGTCCCGCGTTTGCGTGCGTGCCGCTACGGCTTGCATGTGTGCCTGCCTGCATGCACGTGTGAATGCGTCGGGCCTGGTCGTCGCTTCAAGCGGTGTGGCGGCCACAGCGCCTACTCATCCGCACCCGCAATGCACATGCCTGAAACCACCCGGCAAATGCTTACGGACTTGCCCAAGCCGTTCCAGTGCGCCCCGTGCAAAGCAAGATTTGGTAATCACCCACCCGAACTCACGCTGTTTTCGGGCATCTGCATTCCGGCGACTCGGCCGATCATCCATTGCATGAAAAACCCATGCACCGCCGGGAGCACCATGAAAATTTTCCGACCAATCCTTGTCGCCGCACTGATGCTCACGCATCTGCCCGCTCACGCCACCAGCTTCGACTGCACCAGGGGACGCTCGCTCACCGAACGGATGATCTGCAACGACCCTGCGCTCTCGAAGCTCGATGACACGCTTGGCCAACTGTACTGGAAAGCGCGGCGACGGGTCATCAACCGTCGCGCCTTCCTCACTGACAGTGACAGCAAGTGGGCGTGGCGGGAAGCGAATTGCCGCGATGCGGCGTGTCTGGGGACGTGGTATGCGACGCGGATCGAGGAACTGCAGCGGCTGATCGAAAGTATCCGAACGGGAACCCAGGATGGTCCGGCCGAACCCGACACTCAACGTAAGGCGGTGATGCCCGCGCTACAGCAAACCGAAACCGCGATGCTTCGATGCACCGCGGCGGATCCCGGAATCGTCGTGAACGACCAGTGTTCCACTGTGATCAGGGAGAACAACAGTAAGTGGAAATATCAGCCGCACGGCGGCGACTGGTTCTGCGGACTGGCGATGCTCGCGCCGGCGGAAGTGCGATAGCGCTACCGGGCGCTCCAGAACCGCCGCTGAACCTCCATCACCTCACTCTCCACCTCGGGCACCGGGCCGATCACCTCGACGGGCTTCTGGCAGTGATCGAACACATACCGGCAATCCACGCTCATGGTGGGATTCTCGGAATGATCGCCGGTCGCCTCCAGCAAGCGCTTCTCGGTCATGCCAAACACGACGCGGCCGATATTGGCCCAGTACATCGTGCCGGCACACATGCAGCAAGGCTCGACTGACGTGTAGAGCGTGCAACTCCACAAATACTCCGGCGTGAAATTCAACGCCGCCACGCGAGCCAGGACCGACTCGGCGTGATTCACCGTATCGACATTGCCCTGCTCCATCAACACGGTCTCCTGATCCGGGCCGACCAGCACCGCGCCGAACGGATGGTGTCCCAGCAGCGTCGCCCGCTCGGCTACCCGGCTCGAATGCCGCAGATGCCGTACGACCTGCTCGTGCGTCGGCGTTAAACCCTGCGGCGGATAGGCCGGCGCCACTCCAGCGGCGCCGGCATCGGTCGGGACGGTAAGACTCACGGGCGATCTCCTTTAGTTTTTAATAATAGTTAGGCAAGCCAATCAATGCCTTACTTCGGCAGCGAACCGTCGACGCCTTGCACGAACCAGTTCAAACGCAGCAGCTCCGCATCGCTCAACGACTTGCCCGCGGCGACCTTCACCACACCGGACTGATCCGCGATCGGACCGGCAAACGGATTGAACTTGCCGGAGATGATGTCGTCACGCTTCTGGCTCAACGCCTTTTGCGCCGTCGGCGACACCGCATTCGTGTTGATGTTGGCCAGATCGATCGCCTTCTCTTTCAGCCCCCACCACACGGGCGAGTTATTCCACGAACCCGCCATCACCTGCTGCACCAGATGCGTGTAGTACACGCCCCAGTTGCTCACGCACGCGCCCAACTGCGCGTTCGGCCCGAACTTCTTCATATCGGAGTCCCAGCCGAATGCATGCACTTTCCTCTGCTCGGCTGTCTGCATCGTCGCCGTCGAATCGGTGTTCTGGATCAGCACGTCGGCGCCCTGGCCGATCAGCGTCTCGGCGGCCTGCTTTTCGAGGCCCGGGTCGAACCAGCTATTGATCCACACGACCTTCACGCGTGCATTCGGATTGACCGAGCGCGCACCCATCGTGAATGCGTTGATGTTGCGCACCACCTCCGGCACCGGCACCGAGCCGACAAAGCCGAGCGTGTTGGACTTCGTCGTATAGCCGGCGACCAGTCCGGCCAGGTAGGCGCTCTGGTAGGTCCGCACGTCATAGGTGGCGAAGTTGGCGGCCTTCTTGTAGCCGGTCGCATGTTCGAACACGGCGTCCGGGAAGTCCTTGGCGACCTTCAGCTCGAAATCCTGGAAGCCGAAACTCGAGCCGACCACGATCTTGTTGCCCTTAGACGCCAGATCGCGAAACACGCGCTCCGAATCCGCCGACTCCGGCACGTTCTCGACGCGCGTCACCTTGATCTTGTCGCCGAATTTCGCCTCGACCTCTTTCACGCCCTGCTCGTGCGCGTAGGTCCAGCCGGCGTCGCCCGGATTACCGAGGTAGACGAAGGCGATGCCGAGCGGCTGCGCAGTCGCGGCGGCTGCCGCTCCGGCACCGAGCGCGAGGGACGCGCCGAACGCTGCGGCAAGAACGGTCCGGACGGTTTTGATGCGCAATGAGTGATGCAGCACTCGCGCCAGCTTTGCTTTCATGAATTCTCCGAAGATGATTTCCAGGTGCCTGCCAAAGTGCCGGGACTGTCCCGGGCAAGGCTCCAGCATAGGGGGTCATATTCGAAGGTCAATTTCCGCGGAAAAATTATTTCTCGTTATCTCGCCCATAACGAAATCTGTATTTTGGTGGCAAAAACCTCAGTGAACGCGCGGCGGCGGGTCCGCCTGCTCTTCGCCGGGCGAATCGCCCTCACCGAACAAATCCGCGCACAAGCCCTGCCCGATCTCGCTCAGGCGCGCCGTTCCCGTGCCTTCCTCGTTGAACGTGGTGTCCACCAGGCCGCCGTCGACCAGCGCCGTTAACTGCCGTCGTAAGCCGCTCATCGGCACATCCGCCTGTTTAGAAAGCTTGGCGAGCGACCACGCGCCGCCAGGCGTCTCCAAATGCGCGCGCCACAACTGCGCCAGCACGGCTACCAGTACCGGATCGAGTTCCTCGTCTTCCATCGTGAATGTCTCCTCGCTTTTCTCAAGGCCGATCAGGCCATCTGCGCCACCAGTTCACCCAGCGTCTTCAATGCCGCCTCGGTCTGCGCCGTCCACGGATAGCTGTAATTGAGCCGGATGAAGTGGCGAAAATCGTCGCGCATCGAAAACATCATGCCTGGCCCGATCGTGATGCTGCGCGCGAGCGCCGCCTGATAGAGCCGCATCGAATCGACCCGTTCTGGCAACTCCACCCACAGCACGTACCCGCCTTGCGGCGCCGACATGCGCGTGCCCGCCGGAAAAAACCGCTGCACCATCGCCATCATGATGCTCGCCTGTTGCCGGTAGATCTTGCGCACGTGCCGCAGATGCCGGTCGTAGCCGTCCTGCTTCAGGTAATCGGCGACGGCGACTTGCGGCACCGAAGGCGTGGTCAGCGTGTTGAGAAACTTCAGCTTCTCGACCTGTGCGCGGTAGCGCCCCGGCATCGCCCAGCCGATCCGGTACGAAGCGGTGAGGCTCTTCGAAAACGACGCGCAATGCAGCACCAGCCCTTTGGTGTCGTAGTTCTTCAGCGTCGATGGACGCGCCTCGCCGAAGTACAACTCCTGATAGACATCGTTCTCGATGGCAGGAATCTCGTGCGCGGCGAGCAGTTCGACCAGTTGCTGCTTGCGCGCGTCCGGCATCTGGAAACCGAGCGGATTCTGGAAGTTCGGCATCACCATGCACGCGGCGATCTTCTGCCGCGCGATGACCTGGGCCAATGCCTCGATGTCGATGCCGTGGACCGGATGCGTCGCCACTTCGATGGCGCGCATGCCGAGACGCTCGATGGCGTGCAGCATCGCGTAGTAAGTCGGCGACTCGACGGCGACCGTGTCGCCCGGCTTGGCGACCGCCTGCAAGCTGAGGTTGATCGCCTCCGTCGCGCCGAGCGTGATGATGATTTCGTCGGGATCGACCGGCACGCCATTCTCGGCATAGCGCCGCGCGATCTGCCGGATCAGCTCGGGATTGCCGGGCGGCAGGTCGTCGATCAGATTCCAGCTCGCGTGACGCCGGGCGATCGCATTTGCGTACTGGTTGATGCGCCGCCACGGAAACAGCGACGGATCGGGATACGGTGAGCCGAGCGGAACGGCATCATGCGCGCGGATGCTGCGCAGGGTCGACAGCACGAGGCGGCTTACGTCGACCTCAGCGGCCACCGGCAGCGCCTGGGTTGCCGGCTGGCGGTTCAGACGCGGCTCGTCGAGCGCGGCCGCCGTCGCCACCGCATCGCGCACGAAATAGCCCGACTGCGGCCTGGTTTCGACAATCCCCCGGCTTTCCAGCAACGCGTATGCGTGCAACACGGTCTTGATGCTGACGCCGTGCTGCTGGCTCGCCTGCCGCACCGACGGAATCCGCTCGCCCGCCGCGAAGACGCCGCGGCGTACGGCTTCGGTCATTTCGTCGGCGAGTTTTTCGTACAGTTTCAAGGACCAGGCTCGAACAAAAACATGGGCGGGAACGCCAGTCTATGACAAATTTCCACCAACTGTACCCCTCTCCTTTCCGATTTTCTGTATGCTGCGCCGTTTTTGGAACACAGTAGGCTTTCATGCATCGGCATAAAGCCTCGTCCAAGCCACCTCCGGCGGCAAGATCATGAAGAAACCTGAAGCTCGCATCGAACCGTATACCCACCCCGCCGCTGGCTGGGGCGCGCTCAAATACGTCGCCATCAACCTCCTCAAGGAAAAGGTGACGGGCGGCGACTACCGCATGCTGCTCAAGCAGAATCAGCCGGACGGCTTCGACTGCCCGGGTTGCGCGTGGCCGGACCGCGAGCATGCGTCGACCTTCGAGTTCTGCGAAAACGGCGTCAAGGCTGTGGCGGCCGAGGCGACCAGCAAGCGCGTGACGCCGGCGTTCTTCGAGGAACATACGGTCGAAGAACTGATGGCGCAGTCGGATTTCGAGTTGGAACAACATGGCCGCCTGACCGACCCGCTCGTCTATGACGCCGTGCGCGACCGTTACGTGCCGATCGGCTGGGACGAAGCATTCGACCTCATTGCCGACCACCTGAAACGCCTCGACGATCCGGACAGCGCCGCCTTCTACACGTCGGGGCGCGCCAGCAACGAAGCCGCCTTCCTGTACCAGTTGTTCGTGCGCATGTACGGCACCAACAATTTCCCCGATTGCTCGAACATGTGCCACGAAGCCACCAGCCGCGGCTTGCCGCACACGGTCGGCATCGGCAAAGGCACAGTCACGCTCGACGACTTCGAACACGCCGATACGCTGCTGATCTTCGGCCAGAATCCGGCGACCAACCATCCGCGCATGCTCGGCGAACTGCGTGAATGCGCGAAGCGCGGCGCGACCATCGTGTCGATCAATCCGCTGAAGGAACGAGGCCTCGAACGCTTTGCCAGCCCGCAGCATCCGGTGGAAATGATCACGATGGGCAGCACGAAGATCAGCTCCGTATTCATCCGCCCAAAGGTGGGCGGCGATTTCGCCTTGATCAAGGGCGTTGCCAAACGCGTGATCGAACTCGACGACGAAGCGTTGGCCTCGGGTCTGGAACGCGTGCTCGACGTCGCGTTCATCGCCGAACACACGGTCGGCTTCGATGCGTTCGCCGACGATTTGCGTGCCGAAAGCTGGGACACGATCGTCGCCGAATCGGGTGTGCCGTTTGAAGACGTACTGAAGCTTGCCGACATCTACGTGAAGGGCCGTGCAGTGATTTCGACGTGGGGCATGGGCCTCACGCAGCACAAGAACTCCGTGCCGACGGTGCAGATCCTGTCGAACCTGATGATGATGCGCGGCAATATCGGCCGCCGCGGCGCGGGCTTGTGCCCGGTGCGCGGACACTCGAATGTGCAGGGCGACCGCACGGTCGGCATCGAAGAACGGCCGACTCAGGCGTTTCTCGATCGGCTCGGCGAAGTCTACGATTTCGAACCGCCGCGTGAGCATGGTCTCGACGTCGTCAACACGATCCAGGCGATGCTCGACGGCAAGGTGAAGGTGTTTATCGGCCTCGGCGGCAACTTCTCGATCGCGACGCCGGACACGCCGCGCACATGGGAAGCGATGCGCTCGTGCGAACTGACCGTCCACATCACGACCAAACTGAACCGCAGCCACCTCATACATGGCCGCGACGCGCTGATTCTGCCGACGCTCGGACGCACCGAAATCGATCTGCAGAATGGTGTGGCGCAAGGCGTGAGCGTCGAGGATTCGATGAGCATGGTGCACATCTCGTACGGCATGAACAAGCCGGCCTCGGAGAATCTGTTGTCGGAGATTGCCATCGTCGCGCGCATGGCGCACGCCACGCTCGGCAGCGCCAAGGTCGATTGGCTCGCGCAGGCAGCAGACTACGCGTTGATTCGCGACGGCATTGCGCAGGTGATCGACGGCTTCCAGAACTACAACGAGCGTCTCAAGAACCCCGGCGGTTTTCACCTGGGTGTGGCGTCGCGCGAGCGGATCTGGAAGACGCCAAGCGGCAAGGCGCAGTTCCTCGTGCATGCGATTGACGTCGACACGCCGATTCATCAGGCGCGCGCCGAGCATGGCGAACGGCTGATGACCTTGATGACGACGCGTTCACACGACCAGTACAACACGACGATTTACGGCCTCGACGACCGTTATCGCGGCGTATATGGGCAGCGGCGCGTACTGTTCGCCAACAAGGACGATCTCGCGATGCTGGGTTTCGTTGCGGGCCAGCGTGTGGATATCAAGAGCGTGTGGGCCGATGGAATCGAGCGTCACGCGGCTGGGTTCCTGCTGGTGGAATACGACATTCCGCGTGGGTGTCTTGGCGCTTACTATCCGGAGACGAATCCGCTGGTGCCGCTCTCTTCGGTTGCCGATGGCGCGGGGACGCCGACTTCGAAGTCGATTCCGGTGTTGTTGACGGCGTCGGCGGTTGAGACGGTTGAAGCAGCCGAAGCGGTTGCCGCTTGACCGCTGACCGTTGCCATCGTTTGCGAGTTTCGCGGGATTCTGATCATCAGTGAATCCCGAAGCTCGAGGCTTAACGCTCAGGTCTGAGCCTTCTTCAGATCGCGGTGCGTGAGATACAAGCGCAGATCGAATTCAATCTGGTGGTAGCCCGGTTGCATGAACTCGCAGAGGCGGTAGAACGCCTTGTTGTGGTCGCTTTCTTTCAAGTGAGCGAGTTCGTGCACGACGATCATTTTCAGGAATTCCGGCGCGGCGTCCCTGAATAGCGAGGCGATGCGGATTTCTTTTTTTGCCTTCAGTTTGCCGCCCTGCACACGCGAGATGCTCGTATGCAGGCCGAGTGCGTGGCGCACAACGTCGAGCTTGCTATCGTAAGTGACTTTGTCGATTTGCGCGCCGTTGCGAAGGTGTTCGCGCTTGAGCTCCGCGCAGTACTCGTACAGGGCCCGGTCTGTTTGCACTTGGTGCGTGTCGGGGTACCGCTTCGCGAGGTAAGGGCCTAGTTGTTCGTCGGCTATCAGTTTTTTGACTTTTTCCTGTAGCCCGGCTGGGTAGCCTGTCAGGTATTTCAGGTGTTGCATGATGGTGTTCTTTGCGAATGGCGACGGCACGGGAGTTGCATGCCTCGCGGCGGAGACAGCGGGACGCGGATTTTCGTTGGGTCGAATTCAACCGCGATTGTCTTCGCAGTCCGTCCACAACCGCAGCGGATCCCGGTGAAGCGGATGCTGCTTGTCGAGCCACGCCGACAGCCGGGTCCAATCGGGGTGGTTGGTCCCGGTCTGCGCAGACCATGTCGACGACCTCTCGAGAATCTGTCCGTTCTCGCGATCACGGACAAGCAAACTGCCAAGACCGCTCGAACTGTTCTCCTGCGTTTCGACCCGATACCGTGGCAGGAGTCTCACTTCAGCATCCCCTGCCCAGCCGTACACGGCCCGGACCACGCCGGTTGCGTCCTTTAACTCCACTGCGCCGCTGGCCGGCCGAATGGCCGCCCAGCCTTCAGGAAATTCCGCGACGACCTCATTGCCGCTTTCCCGGACCCATTTCATACGCCAGGCCCGCTCCATCGCATCGCGCACGTGCGACACCGACTCGTACCCCGGAGGCAACTCGATCGCTGCAGGCAAGGTAACGAGGTTATCTTTCCAAAGCTTTGCCTCGCCACGATCACGTCGATCGGTTGTTCTGGATACTTCTTCTCCAAACGGGTTATCAGGCCGGCTAGCGAGACGGGCGCCGCTTTGCTGCAGGTCGGGGAAAAGACCGTCGGCATCCCGGCGCGTTAGTTTTGGTTTTCCGTTTCTCATGGTGTCTCGCTGAAAGGCGCTCTCAAGAGCGACCAATTTACATTAAACATGGCGACGCTCTTTGCAACGGCGCAATTATCCGGGCCGCGGCGGCCGCCAGTTCGATATGTTTCGCCTCGAGGGCAAGCAGGAAGGCGCGCCGCCTTGCACGTCGATTTGCGGTCTTTGCGAATGATTTTCGAGGACACCGTGACCGTGCGCAGCGACAGCACCGCTACGCCAAGGTCCGCCTGACCGAGTGTGCGCGGTCAAACGTGCGGCAGGTCGTCAATACATTTTTCGACGTGCTCGCCGGGGACATCAGTGTCAATCCCGTCATGGCCGTCGGTGTGAGCGACAGACACGATTTTTGGCCCCAGAAACCGTATGCCGCCGAGCGTAAAAAGGGACCAAACAGCATTCCCCCGACGGATCGTGGCCACGACTTCGGCCACCTCGACAATCGACGTGGGGGACAACCAATCACGCGTCGCCGGGTCGACGGGAGCCCAACGCACATGGGTAATCCTGTCGTTCGTCGGATTGATGCGAATGGCGTCTATAGCAAACGTGGCCATATCTGCCTCCATCATTCTGCCAAAGGAATTCCACTATTATGCGCTGCTTCTTTTTCTGGTTCACCAGCCAATTTCCTCGCCGGATCGTCTGCGACGGCGACGCGGCGCGCCTCGAGCGCAATTCCCCGCGGAAGGTGTTCGGCAGCGTTGTCTTCAGTCAGACTGATCTTGACGCGAGACCCCGTCGTCGCTCTGGACAAGCTTCGGGCGCCCGGTCGCGTCTGGACCTGTATCCACCAGCTTGTTGCGGTAGTCACAGGCGGGACAGAGGAAAAAGAATCCTTGTTCATCCAGTTCCGGCTCGACGCGATCGAAGTCGAACGAGACATTGCAGTTTCGACAGGTCCACATAGCGGCCTCCGTCGGTATCTTCGAGGAATCCTCGTATGAAGGATACTATCCGCAAGCCGACCCTCTGGCGCAAGATAATCAGTGCTGCCCCGCGTTCAGGAGCATCCAGATCTGTCGCGTGGGCGCACCTGCGAGAATGCGTGCAAACACGGCGCCGCACCGCACGCACGTGTAGTGCTCTTCTGCTCGCGTATCCTTCACGGTGCCGACGCCGTTAGGCGTCAGGTCGTCATGCGGAGCCGCAGTAGCCGACTGCCCGTAGAGATCAGCGCATCGTGCGCATGGTTGAATCCAGAGTTGCATTTTGAACAACTAGAGCAGTGATCAGCCGTTGCTGACAACCGAGCCGCCTTCGACCATCAGGTCGACACGCCGCTTTCCTTCTACATACCCAGCCTCGCGGGCCGCTTCTTCGCTGCCGAAGGTGGCGACAAGTTCCTGGAAGCGAATGCTCTGCCCGGCGAGGTGGGCATCGGAACCGTGGCGACAGATGTACGCCGAGTAGTGCCACAAGGTGGTTGGGGCCGGTGGACCGTATGCAAGGATCGGAAGGACCCAGACTTCATATCCGTTGTGTTCGATCTTGTCCCACATAGCTACCTCCATCGTGATCTTCGAGGAATCGTAGCATGTCATACCTGACGACACGGATCTCGCTGGCAAGCACGGCATGCGTCCCAACGCCGCTATTTTGTTGACACTCGCAGTCAGACTTCACTCATACAGAGCCAAATATTCATGCAGCGACTGAAGGACAGCGGCGCCCTCTCCGACAGCAGCCGCGACCCTCTTCACCGAACCACTGCGAACGTCACCAACTGCAAAGATGCCTGGCCGGCTCGTCTCCAGAAATCGAGGCGGACGATCCGGCGGACACGCCTTAAGTGCATCGGTGCCGGTGAGCACGAAGCCGTTCTTGTCCAGCGCAACACAATCGCCGAGCCAGCCGGTACTGGGCTGCGCACCGAGAAACAGGAAGACGTGCCGGATCGGTTTCTGTTCGATCTCCCCTTGCCGGTCCCATTTGACCGATTCAAGCCGCTCCTCGCCGTACAGCTCCACGACTTGGGTCCGCTGATGAACGGTAATGTTGGACGCCGCATCGATCCGTCGGATCAGATAATTCGACATGCTCGCATTGAGTCCGTCACCGCGAATCACGATGTGAACATGCCGCGCAAATCCCGCGAGGAAGACCGCTGCCTGACCGGCTGAATTTCCGCCACCAACGATAATCAATTCTTCGTTGGCACAAAACGCGGCTTCCATGAACGTTGCGCTGTAGTAAACGCCGCGCCCCTCGAAATTCTCCAGGCGGTCCAGCGACGGTTTCCGATAACGCGCGCCAGTAGCAATGACGACGGCGCTGGCATATACGTGCTCGTCGTAATTGAGCCGAATGTGAAAAGGCGGTGCGTCCTGGCAATCGATGCCGAGCGCTTCAATGGGTACGCCGACCTCGGCACCGAATTTCCGGCATTGCGACAGGCCGCGCCCGGCAAGCGCTTGACCCGAGATGCCCGTTGGAAACCCGAAGTAATTTTCTATCTTTGAACTGGTACCCGCCTGGCCACCCGGCGCCTTGGTGTCGAGGACCGCGACCTTCAAGCCTTCGGAGGCCGCGTATACCGCGGCCGCAAGACCTGCCGGTCCGGCGCCCACCACGACCACATCGAACCGCTCGCCATTCAGCTTGTCGGGACTGAGACCGATTGCATCGGCCACGGCGCGGTGGGTCGGGCACTTCAGAACGTGACCTTGTAGCGTGATGACCACTGGTATATCAGCTTCTGTCGCGCCATTGCGTTCGAGAAGCGCCTGCGCTTCCTGATGCTCGACGATATCGAAGTAGGCCGATGGCTGACCGTTGCGGCTCAGAAAATGCCGAAGACGGAACGTGGCCGCGGACGCCGAACTGCCAATGACCAGAATACCCCCGCTCTGGTCCTGAATAAAAGCGACCCGGCGCAGGATGAACGCGCGCATGATTGTTTCGCTTAATTCAGCTTCCGCGATGACGAGCGCGCGCAGCGATTCCTCGTCGATAACGATCACTTCGCAATCACTGGTGGCGCGCGCCGTGGCCACCGCGGCGCGGCCGGCAAGCGTTCCGACCTCACCTGTGAAGCTGCCTGGACCGTGCCTGCCCAGCACATGGAGACCGTCTCCTGAGCCTCTCGTCGCCTCGATAGTCCCTGAGACGATGGCGAACATGGGAATGTGCCGGTCGCCTTCGGAGAACAGCACATCGCCCGTGTTCAGCCTGCGTCGCTCACCGTACCTCTCCAATAGTGCAAACTGTCTTTCATTCAGCGTTGGAAAAATCTGGTGGTGGCGGCTGCCGCCTGACACCAATTCTCCAACTCCGCCCGACGATTTATCGCTCATGGAGAGATTCCAAATGAGTGGGCACGGATTGTGACCCGGGTGAGCACCTTGAGGGCACGAATAATCAAAAGGACTGGAGACTGCGAACTGCAATATCCGTGCTGATTGTGTACCTGAATTTCGGTCGCAGTAAAGTGCGCGAGACGCGGTGGCTCGCCCGCACGCTGGATGGTAATGGCAGTGCGCCTATTCGAAAAGCCTTGAAGCGGCTGGTCCCTGCCGCTTCGTGAATCGTTATGTGTCTGCGGTCTAACGGGCCAGCGTTGCCGCCGATTCGATTGTTGCCGCGTCCTTCTCAGCTTTGGCGACGCGACCGGGGTTTACGCGGACGGCCTCCCCGCTCTGGTTCAGAAGGGATCACGTACGGCTCGAGCTCCATCAGGATCTCGTCGAGCCTGATACGTAGTTCCTTTGGCACTTGCGCCATCATCTCGGCATAGGCCTCGGGTGTTACCTGGCGCATGGCCTCGATTTTTTTCAAGCCAGCAGGTGTCAATTCAACACACTTCTGCCTGCGATCCTCGGCCGCCTCCCGACGATCCACCACGCCTTCCCGATACAGTCCGTCGACCATACGACTGGCCGCAGCATGACTCAGGCCAGTTGCCTCGGCCAGTTCAGCAATGGTCTGCGAATCGTGGTGATGGAGATGGAACAGAGAGATGACACGCGCGAAGGTCACGTCGCCGCTTAACATCGTCGACTCAAGGGTTTACAGAATTTCCGGAAATCGAGCGGGATACAACTTGGTACGGGGACCGCATGTGATCGAAGCCGCTATGTGCGTCAGCGAAGAGACTTTAGCGCGGTAAGGTAAGCGGTGCGCTCGGCCGTGACCAATCGGCGACCTTCAACTTGCGGGCGGAGGATCTGTTCGAAGAATAGTCGTTCGTCCACTGTGAACTGCGTCGCGAGAATGTCGCCGAGCCGCGGAGCCCAAGGGTGCGGCGAGCTGCCAAGCAGCACGTCCCAGGAGGTGACCGCGGCGGGACGTACATCAATGTGAAACTCCATATGAATATCCGCGAACCCCGCATCTAAAGCGAAGCGGACCAGATCGCGTTCGCCGTAGTTGGCAATCGGATTCGCAGAAATTTTTTCGTCAGTATCGGGAAACTGAGCGGATTTCCAGCGATGCAGCAGGTGGAAGAAGTTGTCCCCTGCTTTCTCGGGCAGACCTTCAACGATTTTCCGCAGCGAGCTTGCCTCGATTGCATCGTCGCGCATAATCGGTTCGGCGATCGACAGCCGGCCACCGGGCCTGAGAATCCGATGAAATTCCCGCAGGGCGACCATCTTGTCCGGGACATACGCGAGAACGGCCCGTGTCGTGACTGCATCGACAGTGCCAGCCTCAATGCCATCGAGCGATTCGGCGGAGCATTGGATGAAGACGCACTGATCCTGGATGTTCCGCTGAACTGCGAGTGCTTCAGTGTGACGAAGCAGAGGTGCCGAAATATCCGTCATAAGCACGCGCAGCGATGGGCCTATGCGGTCGATCGCGCTTAAACCGATCAGCCCATCGCCGGTACCGATGTCGGCGAGCGTCATGCCAGGGGTAAGCCTCGCGCCGGCCAGAACGCGGTCCACATGGTGTTTGAGTTCGACATGGAGGGCTCGTTCGTGCGTTGGATCATCTCCGTGCCGGATATGTAACAGCCAATCGGACCACACATCGGATTGGGGCTGGGAGTCGGAGCTATTCATGTCGAAGGACGAATGTCGATTGGATAACGAGGTGTGTCGAATGACCAAAGACTCGAACCTCATCCCGGATCAGCCGACCAGCAGTTGGGCGGCATCGCCGTCGGCGAATGAATGTAAGGGACGTTACCTTATGAGAACCTGAGGGACTTGCTATCAGAGCGGGAAACCACGCAGGAATGTCTGGCGTCGGACTGTGAATAGACAAAGAGGTCCGCGCTATGAGAGGCTTCGCATCACGTCGACCCGACGGCGAGGCGATCCGCGCCCGGTGACGTTGACCGTATCACCCGGCCTCCGCTGAAAGTGGGTTGGGAAGTCGCCGTTCCAGCACGGCGATCCTTCAAGAAAACGAGAGCTAGAACGTGAGTGAGTGGGAAGCCGGCAGCATTGATGGTATTGCGTACACGTATGGCTATTGCGACGAACTGGATCCGCTGCGCCTTAGACTTCCGTTACTACAGTCGGGATTCGCCCCTCCGGCCCTGCGTACCGCCTGCGAACTGGGATTCGGCCACGGCGTCAGCGTGAATATCCACGCAGCCGGGTCAGCTACAAGATGGTTCGGTACTGACTTCAACCCGTCTCATGCGAGCTTTGCACGGCAATTGACACAGTGCGCCGGATCGCAGGCAAGCTTGTTCGCCGAAAGCTTCGCAGAATTTTGCAGGCGAGACGAATTGCCGAAATTTGATTTCATTGGCATGCACGGCATCTGGAGCTGGATTTCCGACGAAAACCGTGCGCTCATTGCCGATTTCATACGACGCAAACTCAATGACGGCGGCGTCGTGTATATGAGCTATAACACCCAGCCCGGGTGGGCCACGATGTTGCCCGTGCGCGAATTGATGAACTGTCATTTCCAGGCGAGCGCGAGGTTGAATGCCCACGGCGGCGTGCCCGCCGAAACGCAAGTCCAGACGCACATTGCAGCGGCGTTAGACTTCGTAAAGACCGTGGTTGCGACGCAACCCGGCTACGCAGTGGTCAACCCGCAGCTGGCTGAACGTGTCGACGCATTGTGCAACGAGAACACGCACTACCTCGCGCATGAATATTTCAATCGTGACTGGCAGCCCATGACTTTCTCGCAGGTCACATCATCGCTTGCCGCGAGCGGTTTGACCTATGGCTGTTCTGCGGACTATCGCGATCACGTCGACGAGATCAATCTCAACCCAGCTCAACGCGCCTTGTTGGTGGGCATTCCGGATACCGCTTTACGGGAGACCGTACGAGACTTTTGCATCAACCGGTCGATGCGGCGAGATTATTGGGTCAAAGGGAGCCGGACGCTCGGTGACGAGGTGCAGCAGACGGCGCTGCGCGCGCATCGCGTCATGCTGGCGCTGCCGAGGGCTGCGGTCTTGCTGAAGGTGCGCGGAGCGCTGGGAGAAGCGACGCTACCGGAAAGCTCATATGGTCCGATTCTCGACGCGCTTGCCAGCCATCACCCCGCACGTCTCTCCGATATCGAAAACAGCGTCCGCGGACGTGGGATTACACTCCCCCTCATCGTCAAGGCCGTGACATTGTTAGTGGGGGCCGGCGTGTTGCTGAATGTACAGGACGAGGCGCACGTTAATCTGGCTCGTCCGTCGTCGGACAGGCTGAACGCCGCCATTTGCGAGCAGGCGCTCCAGCATGGGGACGTACAATTTCTGGTCAGTCCCGTGTCCGGATCGGGTGTTTTGATTCCCCGTGTGCCACAGCTCTTCCTGTTGGCAAGGCGACGTCATTTAAGGGAACCCACACAGTGGGCCGAATTCGCCGAAGCTGCTTTGCACAGGAACCCCACGCCGGCTCACGCCATGGAAGGAGTTTCCGTTAGCCCGCTGAACACCCGCGACGATCTGATTGCGAAAGCGAATCGCTTTGCTGAAATACATCTACCCATATTGCAGGCACTGGGAATCGCTTGAGGAAGAGATACGGTCGGCAAGCGGATGGCGCTACCTCCATGACCGCGTCCGCTCCAGGGGACAATCGCGCGTTCGGCCAACGCAATCGCCGCAGAATTGCTTACGGCGACCACGTCATCCTGCAATCAACGCGCGGCCGTTACTGCTGGTCGTCTGTCGATACAAAGGCCATGCCGTGCGGACTTACCAAATTGGTCACCAGAGGAAGGAGTGCTCCGCTACGCAGATCAAGTTGGCCGACATAAGCCGGCACCGCCGGCGTGCTACTTGTAGCGGCCACGCCCGTTGATGCGGAGAACGCCGCGTCGCGCTGCCAGACATTGGCACTAATCTTGTACACCACGTTCGCCTTCGTATCGGACACCAGCAGGTAGCCCCGTCGCGCAGTGGCGAATACCGTGTCGTCCACCTGCACGTTGCCGAGAAGCGGCAGATATTGCACTCGCGGTTCGTCGCCCGACGAGCGCAACAAGACAAGCTGACCATCTCCCTGATCATCGAGCAGTACATCACCCGACGGCGTCAGCGTCATTGAATCCGGATCGGTCAGGGTCAGGTTCGCCACCGTGCCAAACGGAATGTTGCTGGCGTCCAATGTGCCGCGCATTACCGGAGTGACGTCGATTGTGTAGGTGCTCGCATCAAGGTGCACAACGCGGACAATCGCGGGCCCCATATTCTTGCCGCTACTGTTAAGGGTGGGATTGGACGCGCTGAAGTAGGCCTGGCCGTCCTTGAACACGATGTCATCGTAACCGCCGCCGTGCAGCGTCTTGCCAAAGGAATACGGTTTGGATGCCTGGCCGGTCGAGGGATTAATGATGACGAGGTTTGGATTCGCATCCTCATTCTGCATCGCCCAGATCTCGCGAGTATACGGATTGATCTTCAGGCCATCGTTGTGTCCCGGGACTTGATAAGTCTTCACGACACTGCCGTCTTGCGCGTATTCAACAATCACGCTCATCGCGCCGTTCGAGCCATCTGGTGCGCCGTTATTCGCATAGCCAACCCAAACGTGACCATCGAGCACGGCCAGTGAATCCGGTGCGCTCATCAACCCGCCGGAACCCGCCGCGAACACGGTTATGCTAAAACCCGGAGTGACTAACGGCTTCGCCGCCGTTTGTGCGTTGGCGCCGCCAGCCGCGAAACTGAAGGCGGTGAACGCTAGTGCGGTGCAACTAAAAATGCGGCTTACTGCGTAAGCAGATCGAATGCTGGGCATGTTCGTCTCCGAAAACAGGTATGCGATCGGGAAAGGCAGAGGCACCGGCATATGCCAGGCACCCGGTAATGAAACGAAATATATGGAAACATGCGCGCATGACTGAACGGTGACGGCGCGTAAAACTACGCCGACTGGTATGCCTCCAGGCGTCTGCAAAGTTCGTCGCTATTAGTGTTCTTGCTGCCAGTCTGTGCCGAATGCGGGCGAGAACCGTTTGGCATTTTTACCTCTCCTTAAGAGATCCTTAAGAAGATGGAAAGTTTGAAAAAATATACTGCTCAAGCACTCCGAATCGAGGCCGATAGACAGAACGCAGTACACACGTATTTTCTCTATCGGGAGATTGGGATGTCCATTCAGGCAATCGGTCAAAACGCCGCACAAGCAGCGGCTTCATCCGCCGCGTCTACCTCGAGTTCAGCGTCTAGCGCCCCGGCATCGGGCACGAGCGCCTCTTCGGCTACGGGGTCGAGCACCAGCACGCCCGCGTCGTCCGCTTCGTCAGCGTCGTCGTATACGGTCAACATCAGCAGCGCCGCACGTGCTTTGTTGGCCGAAGCAAGCGAGACGTCGGTTCAAACCGCGCAGGAAGCAGGAAAGGGCGATCAACAGGCGCAACGCCTGCTCGCCAAGGAGGCCGCAGCCAAAGTGCACTAACGCACTCAGGAAGTTCAGCCGGAGGGTAAGGACCGCCGCGCCGGATCGGCGGCGGTCCCGCAGAATTGGAATGCGTGCCGAGACGACACGCTGAGCAGGGTGAGCGCGCCGGCAGTCAAGCACCGGCCGCTATGCACCGCGTTGCGCGCCGTCGGCGCTCAACCTACCGGTTCACGCTCGAGCATGCCGCCTTTCGCGCGCCGTTTCGCCAGCCAATGGGACAGACGATCGAACCACAGATGCACCACCGGCGTCGTGAAAAGCGTCAGCATCTGCGAAACGATCAGGCCGCCGACAATCGCAATACCCAGCGGGACACGCAATTCCGCCCCCGCGCCGTGGCCGAGCGCGAGCGGCAGGGCGCCAAACAGCGCGGCGAGCGTCGTCATCATGATCGGCCGGAAGCGCAGTACGCACGCCTGACGGATCGCCTCGCGCGGCGATAAGCCTTGCTCACGCTCGGCCACAAGCGCGAAATCGATCATCATGATGGCGTTTTTCTTCACGATACCAATCAGCAGAATGATGCCGATCATCCCCATGATCGAGAGATCCTGGCCGCACAGCATCAGCGCCAGCAACGCGCCCACACCCGCCGAGGGCAGCGTCGAAATAATGGTGAGCGGATGAATCGCGCTTTCGTACAGAATGCCGAGAATCAGATACACCACCACCAGCGCCGCGGCGATCAGATACGGTTCGCTCGCGAGCGACGCCTGAAACGCCTGCGCCGTGCCCTGGAACGAGCCCGTCAAACTGTCGGGTTTGCCTGCCGCGACTTCGGCCTGGCGAATCGCCGTCACGGCATTGCCGAGCGATTGCCCCGGCGCCAGATTGAACGAGATCGTCACGGCCGGGAACAACCCCTGGTGATTCACGGAAATCGGCGAGACGTTGTTTTCGATCTTTGCGAGCGTGTTGAGCGGCACCAGTTCATTCGTCAGCGGCGAACGCACGTAGAGGTGCGCGAGCGCATCGGTGGTCAACTGGAAGCCCGGATCGACTTCTTCGACAACGTGGTACTGGTTCAACTGTGTGAACAGCGTCGCGATCTGCCGTTGACCGAACGCGTCGTATAGCGTGTCGTCGATGGCTTGAGCAGTAATACCGAAACGCGAAGCCGTGCTGCGGTCGATCACGAGCGTAGCGCTGGTGGCTGCCGCTTGCTGATCCGAAGTGACGTCGGCGAGTTGCGGGAGCTTCGACAGCTTATCGGTTAGTACGCCCGCCCAATGATTAAGTTCATTGATATCGGGGTCCTGAAGCGTGTACTGATACTGCGCGGCGCTGATGCGGCCGCCCACCTGAATATCCTGGCGGACCTGCATCGACAAGGAAATGCCCATCACCTTCGCCAGTTGCGGTTTCAGGCGATTGAGCACCTGCGCGGCGCTGTCCTTGCGCTGACCGAACGCTTTCAGGTTGATCATCACGCGGCCCTGGCTCACGGTCGGATTTGCACCCATCCAGTAGTAGACGTTATCGACGGCGGGATCGGCTTCGATAATATTGCCCAGTTGCTGCATTTTCAAAGACATCGCGCGCGGGGAAATATCCGGCGCGGCCTGCGCGACACCCATGATCAAACCGGAGTCTTCCTGCGGGAAGAAGCCCTTCGGGATCACGACGAACAGCGCGATAGTCGCGACGATCGTCGCGATCGTCACGCCAAGCATCAGTTTCGGCCAATTCAACACCCAATCGAGACCTCGCTCGTAACGCCGCTCCACCGCGACAAAGCCTCGTTCGAGCCAGGCTTCAAGCTTGCGCATCCGCCCTGTGTCATCCGGCTCAGGCGAGCGGATCAGCCAGCCGCATAGCATCGGCGTGACGGTCAGCGAGACCAGCGCCGACATCAGGATCGCCGCGCTCACTGTCACCGCGAATTCGCGGAACAGGCGTCCGACAATGCCGCCCATCAACAGGATCGGAATGAACACCGCGATCAGCGAGATCGTCATCGAGATAATGGTGAAGCGCACTTCCATCACGCCGAGCAGCGCGGCTTTCATGCGCGGCACGCCTTCCTCGACATGCCGCATCACGTTTTCGATCACGACGATCGCATCGTCCACCACGAAACCCACCGCGATGGTCAACCCCATCAGCGACAGATTGTCGAGGCTATAGCCGAGCAGATACATCACGCCGAACGTAGCGACCAGCGACAAAGGAATCGTCAGGCTCGGAATGATCGTCGCCCACACGTTGCGCAGAAACGAGAAGATGACCATCACGACCAGCGCGACCGTCAGCATCAGCGTGAACTGCACGTCGTGCACCGACGCATTGATGGTTTGCGTGCGATCGCCCACGACATGCAGATGCGCGGCGGCGGGCAGCGTCGCTTCCAGCGCAGGCAGCTTCGCCTTGATGTTGGCAATCGTCTGCACGACGTTGTAGCCAGGCTGCTTGTGAATATCGAGGATGATCGCGCGTTCGTGCTGAAGCCACGCGGCCTGCTGGTTGTCTTCGGCGGCGTTCAGAACGGTGCCGAGATCCGATACGCGAATCGGCGCGCCGTTCTTGTACGCGATCACAAGATCGCGATACTCGGAGGCGGTCGTGATCTGGTCGGTGGCGTTGAAAATCACCGAGCGATCCGGGCCGTTCAGGCTGCCCTTGGGTGCATTCACCGTCTGCACGCCGACGATCGAGCGCACATCTTCCAGCGTGAGGCCACGCGCGGTGAGCTTGTCGGGATCGAGCTGGATGCGTACGGCAGGCCGCTGCTGGCCGTGAAAATCGACCAGGCCGACGCCGGGCATCTGCGAGATCTGCTGCGCCAGATAGTCTTCGGCGTAGCTGTCGAGTTGCGTGAGCGTGAGCGAAGGCGACGTCAGCGCGAGTGACAGCAAGGTGAAGTCGGCCGGGTTGACCTTTTCATAGGTCGGCGGGTTCGGCAGATTCTTCGGCAAGGTGCCGCCGGCCGCGTTGATCGCCGTCTGCACGTCCTGCGCCGCGCCGTTGATATCGCGCGACAAGTCGAATTGCACCGCGATGTTGGTCGTGCCCAGCGAGCTCGACGACGTCATCTGCGTGATGCCCGCGATCAGCGAGAGTTGTCGTTCGAGTGGCGTCGCTACCGAAGTCGCCATGGTCTCGGCGCTCGCACCCGGCAACTTCGCCACGACCTGAATGGTCGGAAAGTCGACTTGTGGCAAGGGCGCGACCGGCAGCAGGAAATACGCCACCGCGCCCGCCAGCAGCACCGCGATAGCAAGAAAACTGGTCGCAATGCGCCGTTTGATGAACCGTTCCATCAGGCTCATGACGGATTGTCCTGGTTGGCCTGGCTGCCCGTCGAGTCTGCGTTGACCGGTGCCTGGGCTACTGTCGGCACCGTGGTCGCCGCCACGCGCACGCCTGGGTTCAAGCGGCTTTGTCCATCAAACACGACCAAATCCTTAAGGGCGACACCGCTGCGAATTTCCGTCATTCCGTCGACCGTCACGCCGATTTTCACCGGACGCATCTGCGCCGTGCCATTCGCGTTGATCACGTATAACTGCGTGCCGTTCTGCGTGTTCACCACCGCGCGGCTCGGCACGGCGACCCGCTGCGTATCGGTACGCAACAGCACGCGCGCATTCACCAGCTCGCCCGGCCACAGCTTGCGATCCCTGTTGGTGAAGGAGGCCTTGAGTTTGATCTGACCGGTGGTGGGATCGACCGTACTATCGATGAACACGAGCGTGCCGTCGGCGAGCGCGGTGCTGCCGGAACGCGTGGTCACGTTCACCGCCAACGGCGCGGCCGCCTGATTCGCTAGCAGGTCGGGGAGCACGTCTTGCGGCACGGAGAACAGCACGGTAATCGGCTCCATTTGCGTGACGGTGACGATACCGGTCGTGTCGGTGGGATGCACGATCGCGCCGATGTCGGCTTCGCGCGCGCCCACACGGCCTGTGAACGGCGCGAAGAGCATGGTGAAGCTCAGTTGCAGGCGATCGCTCTGCACCAGCGCTGCATCTGCAGCGACCGTGGCGGCGAGCGCTTCGACTTGCGCCTTCGCGGTGTCCACGGCCTGGGTGGTCGCCGCGCCAATGCCGACGAGCTTCGAGTAACGCGCGAGATCGAGCCTCGCGTTATCAAGCGAGGCCTGGTCCTTGCGTTGCGCCGCTTCCGCCTGATGCAATTGCGCAGTGAGCGGTCCCTGGTCGAGTTGCGCGAGCAACTGCCCTGCCTTCACATCCTGCCCTTCAGTGAAAGCCACGCGCTGCAACTGGCCGTCCACACGCACTTTGACGTCCACAGTATTGAGTGCGAGGACCGTACCCACTGCGACCACGCGAATCGGAAAATCGCTGATCACCGGATGACCCGCGTTGACCGGCACCGCAGCCACGGGCTTCACAGCCGGATGCTTCGGCCATAACCACGCGCCAAGAATCAAGGCAAGGACAACGCACGCCACCGCGAGCGGCGCGCGACGGCGCGCCCGGGGCGCCTCGTGATTCGGAATATCAGCAGGGTTCATGAGCGGGAAGGCGTAGGAGTGGAAGCGGTGCCGCTATCGGTGACACCGAAGCCGCCGCCGAACGCGCGAAACAGGCTCACCGACGCTTGGAGGCGCGCGAGCCGCGCCTGCACCAGTGTGTCTTCGGCTTGATAGAGCGTGCGTTGGGCGTCGAGTACGGTCAGAAAGTCGACGGTGCCGAGCTTGTATTGGGCTTGCGCGAGCGTGGCGGCTTTGCGGGCAGCGTCAGCGGCGGTCTGGTCGGCGGCTTCCGCGAGCTGCTGCTGTTGCGCCGCCGAGAGCGAATCCTCGACGTCCTGCAGCGCAGTCACCACGGCCTGCCGGTAATCGGCGACGCCCTTGGCTTCGGCGGCCTGGCTTGCGTGCAACTGACCGTGCAGCGCGCCGCCGTCGAACAGCGGCGCGGCCAGCGACGTGGCGAGGCTCGCAAACGGACTCGACAGAAAATGCGAAAGGGACTTGCTGCTGAGCCCGCCGTCGGCGGTCAGCACGATGTTCGGCAGAAAGGCCGCGCGTGCCGCGCCGACGCTCTCATTAGCCGACTGCAACTGCGCTTCCTTCGAGCGGATATCGGGGCGCGTTTCCAGCAGGCTGGCCGGCAGATTCGGACGCGGCTGGGGAATGGCGATTCCGGCGAGCGCGGTGTCGTTGACCGTGAACTGCTCAGGCGCGGTGCCCACCAGCACGGCGAGCGCATGGATGTTGGTGTCCAGTTGCTGTTGCAGCGCCGGGACCGCCGCCTGGAAGGTGGCGAGCGCATTGCGCTGCTGCTGGACCTGCAGCTCGGTTGCAACGCCCGCCTCCTGTTGCGCGAGCAACAGTTGCAGAATGTGCGCGGCATCGTCGGAAATGGACCGTGCGATCGCCAGACGGCGGCGCAGGCTCTGCACCTGGAAATACGTGTCCGCCACCGATGCGGTCAGCGTCAACGCCACTGTATCGCGATCGAACTCGGATGCGCGCGCGAGCAGGTCCGCCGCGCTGGCGTTAGCGGCGTTAAAGCCCCAGAAGTCGACCTCGTAACTGGCTTCGGCGAACAGGCTTTGGGTTTTGGTGGTCGAGCCACGCCCCTGGTGAGCGCGGTCGAAGGTGGCGCCGAGCGAGAGCGACGGATACTGCGGCGCGCCGGCTTTCTCGGCGTTGCCGCGCGCCTGTTCGACGCTCGCAATCGCGGACGCCAGCGTGAAGTTGTTGCGCAGACTGCGATCGACCAGCGCATCGAGCGCGGGGTCGTGATATTCGCGCCACCAGCCGCTCCTGACGGGAACGGTATCGGCGAGCGAAGCATTCGCCGCGCCGTCGAAGCGCTGCGCGAGCGGCGCACCCGGCCGCTGATAGGCCGGCACGAGCGAGCACCCGGCCAGAACCGCGACGCCGAGTGCGCATGCGGCACATGCGGCAGCACGCAGGGCCCGATGAGGCGCACGAGGACTGACGACGCGCGAAAACGGCGCCGGACGGGACAGCCCTGACATTGGAGAACACTCCGGCAACATGGGAATGTCGCCAGAGTAGTCAGCGGGTCCTGTCGGCGCTTTCGCCCAATAATGAAAAAAATTTAATGCGCCGCAACACGCCGTCGGAGCGCGTATCCATGTCGCCGCAAAGCACCTGCTAAGGTGCCGGGTTCAGCACATAACCCGCACCCACCACGGTATGAATCAGCGCCACCGGAAAATCGCGATCCACCTTCGCCCGCAAGCGATGCATGTGCATATCGATGATATTGCCGCGCGGTTCGAAATCGTAATTCCACGCTGCCTCGAGCAGCATGCTGCGCGTGACGACCTGCCCTTCGCGTCGCGCCAGACATTCGAGCAACAGGAATTCGCGGTGCTGCAGGCGTAGATCGCGGCCGCCGCGCGTCGCGGTTCGCGCCCGCGTGTCGAGCATCAGATCCGCGCATTCGAGCCTCTCGCTCATCCTGCTGCGATCTGCGCGCCGTGCAAGCGCCTCGATTCTCGCCAGCACTTCGACGAAGGCATACGGCTTCACAAGATAGTCGTCGCAACCGGCGCGGATGCCCTCCACGCGCTCGTTCAGCCCGCCGACCGCGGACAGCATCAGCACCGGCGTGGTATCGCCGCCTGCGCGCAATTGCTGCACGAGGGCGATGCCATCGAGCGCCGGCAAAAGCCGATCAGTCACAATCACGTCGTAGATGCCCTCGCGCGCGTACGCGAGACCGGTCGCACCGTCGGCCACCGCGTCGACAATGAGACCGCTCTCGCTCAACCCGCGCGCCAGAAAATGGCTGGCGCGCGTATCGTCTTCGATCAGAAGGACTCGCATGCGCTAATCAAGGCAATGAGGACTTACATTAAAATTTTTTCATGTTGGCGCGAAACGCCTGTGCGGCTTCACGCGGCATACTGCGGACATCGCAGGTACGAGCGTAGTGTAAACGGCGCGGTTCGCGCAGGCTCGACACGCGCTCACTTCTGGAAAAAGGCATGTCGAATGTATTGGTCGTCGAGGACGACGAGCAAACCCTCGCGGAGATCGTTGAAGCGCTCACCGATCACGGCTGCAAGGTGCAGGCCGCGAGCACGGGCCGCGACGGTTTGATGCTCGCGGTCGCCAACAGTTATGACGCCATCGTGCTCGATCGCATGTTGCCGGGTGGCCTCGAAGGGCTCGGCATGCTGGCGGCGTTGCGCAGCGCCGGCGTGGTCACGCCGGTATTGATTCTGAGCGCCCTGTCCGCGGTCGACGAACGCGTGCGCGGCTTGCGCGCCGGCGGCGACGACTATCTGACCAAGCCGTTCGAATTCATCGAGCTGACCGCACGGCTCGACGCGCTGATGCGCCGGCGCGAAGCGGCACCCGGTGTGCAGGAATATCAGGTCGGCCCATTGCGTCTCGACCCGCTCAAGCGCGAAGTGAGCTGCGCCGGCCGTCCGGTGTCGCTCTTGCCGCGCGAATACCGGCTGCTCGAATACCTGATGCAGCATGAGGGCCAGGTGGTGAGCCGCACCATGCTGTTCGAGGCTGTGTGGGATTACCGGCTCGACGAGCGGACCAATGTGATCGACGTGCATATCAGCCGCCTGAGAAAGAAGCTCGACCCGGACGGGACGGCTCCGATGATCGATACCGTGCGCGGTTCGGGGTACATGCTCCATGCGCCTGACTGACCTGCATCGCACCACCGGCTTTCGCCTCGCCACGCTGTTCCTGATGCTGTTCGGCGTGATCGCGATACTGTTGTTCGGTTACCTGTACCGCGAAATCACCGGCTTCGAACAGGAACGCATCGACGACTGGCTGATGCGCGAGCACGCACAGTTGACACGCGAAGAGCCGGATGAACTGGTCGCGCGATTCGAACATCAAAACCAGTTCGATCCGCGCCACCAGCGCCCGTTCGGTCTGTTCGACGCTGCAGGAAAACATCTTGCCGGCGGCTACGCGGGCGATCAACCGGCTATCCCTGTGTTCGACCAGCCGTTTTCCATGCGGCTCGCGAAGCTGCCCGGCCACCCGCCCGGCCGATGCATTGCCGCGCGCGTACCGGATAGCCGCATCGCATTGCAATGCCAGAACACCCGCGAACTCGACCACTTCGACGAAGAACTGCTGCACGCGCTGCTTTCCACCGCCATGATCACACTCGTGATCGGCCTGGTCGGAGCGGGTCTGATCGGCATTTCGGCCATGCGGCGGCTCGACGCGGTGACTGCCTCGATCGAAGAAATCGTCGCCGGCAATCTCAGCAGGCGTTTGCCGATGCATTCGAAACGGGACGACGTGGATCGGTTGGTAGGCGTCGTGAACGGCATGCTCGACGAAATCGAACGGCTCATGAACGAAGTCAAGGGTGTGTGCGATGCGATCGCGCACGATCTGCGCACACCGCTCACCCGGATGCTCGGCGGACTCGAACGTGCGCAGCGGCGCGCCAAAACCGAAGCGGAGTATCGCGCGGCAATCGATGAAACCATCATCGAGACCAGCGGGCTGCTGCGCACCTTCAACGCGCTGCTGCGCATTTCGGAAATCGAAAGCGGCGTGCGCCATGCGGGTTTCGCAACGGTCGATCTGGCTGCCGTCGCCGACGACGTCTTCGAATTCTACGATCCAACTGCCGAAGACAAGCAAATCGCCTTCGAATTGCAGCGAACGGTATCGGGGCCGCTTGAGATCCAGGGCGATCCGAACCTGCTATTCGAGGCACTGGCGAATCTGGTGGAAAACGCCATCAAGTTCGCACCGCACGGCGGCCATGTGCGAATCAAGGTGTTCCGCGACAAGACCGGCGCGGGCATCACCGTTTCGGACGACGGGCCAGGCATCGCACCCGCCGAACAGCAAGCGGTGCTACGGCGCTTTTATCGCGGTGAAGCGAGCCGTCACACGCCCGGCAGCGGGCTCGGCCTGAGCCTTGTGCTGGCGGTAGCGGGCATGCACGGCATGTCGATCCGTTTCAAGGACACGACGCCCGGATGTGAAATCCTGTTGTACAAACCGACCGAGTAGTGTCGCGTGCACAGTGCGTGCGCCCGGCGTCAAGACTCACTGATCCGGAAGCCGTCTGCTTCGATCAGAACGATTCATGCAGTGTTAGCGGTAAGGGACTGCAATGTAATTGCCAAGCGGCCAGTAAGTGGCCGGTAAGTGTTCCGGTCGCACCATCCCATCGACTGTCCTTCGCCACGGCCGCAGCGCTGCATGGCTAGTACCTCTTTTCTGTCATTTTTGTACCGGGAGTCCCCCGATGAAAAGGCGCGATCTGAATACTCTGGCGCTCGCCACCACGGTGCTTCTTTCATCGGGATGCGCAACGGGGCCCGGGCGCACCGCCGGCGACCCGCTTGAACCGATGAACCGGACCATCTACTCGTTCAACGACAAGGTCGACAAATACGCGGTCAAACCAGTAGCAACCGCCTATCAGAAGGTAACGCCGACGCCCGTACAGACGGCAGTCCGGAATTTCTTTTCCAATCTCAGCGATATCGGCAACTTTGCCAATGACCTGCTGCAACTGAAAGCGACAGACGCGAGCGAGGATGTAGTGCGCTTTGCGTTCAACTCCACCTTGGGGATTGGCGGCCTGATCGACTGGGCGACGCCTGCGGGCTTGCCCAAGCACCATCAGGATTTCGGCCTGACGCTTGCGCACTATGGCGTACCGATTGGCCCATATCTGGTGATGCCGTTGTTCGGCCCGAGCAGCGTGCGGGATGTCAGCGACGTCGCGGCAGGCGTTCTGCTCAACCCGTTCGCGGCCGCACCAGTTGCCGTTCAGGTGTCGGTGACCGGCACTCGTATTGTCAGCAAACGCGCCGATCTTCTAAGCGCCTCGGACCTGCTTTCACAGGCCGCGATCGATCCCTATTCGTTCACTCGCGACCTCTACCTGCAGAGGCGCCACATGCTCTCGACGAGATCCGCCGACTCCGACAAGTTGCCGGACTACCCAGATCCCTCACGTCAATAGCGGCATGGCCGAAGCATGACAGTCTGCGCAGCTCACCGTTAAGTGTCTGGTAAGCCATGCGCGTCCAGTATGAAGGCCGAGTTCATCCGACTGTGGGAGCGTGTCCATGAAAGCCAGTACTGCGACCGCACTGCGCGCCAACCTCGTGCTCTTTTCGGTTTCGACAGTTATCGCGATCGTCCCGTGCGTCAGTCTCGCATCGCTGCTCGGCCTGCTCGACGACGGCACGCCTACATTGCCTTACCAGGGCAGCATTTTTCTGCTCGGCGCCGTGATCATGCTGGCGCTGCGCTGGCGTGCGCGGCAAGCGTTCGACGCAGCGAGGCTCGCGCATAAGGTTCAACTGATCGGGAAGCACGATCTCGTAGCATCGATTGCCGATGACTGCCCGTTTGCGTGGCTGGTCCAGTTGCACCTCGAACTGCGTGGTCATCAATGTATCCACTGACAACAGGTGTAAGCATGAAAAGTCTCGGTTATCGGCTGCTGCTCGGTTTGCTGCGGCTACTGTCGGTTCTGCCGTACGCGCTAGTTGCACGAGCCGGCAACGCGCTTGGCGCCGAATGGTGGCCGAGTTGTTCGCCCCGGGTGCCGCATTTGCGGACACGGTTATCAGCTACATGCGTCCCTTCTCGGTCAACGTCCTGACGAGGTCATCCGCAGTGGGCACAATCTTGCCGAAGTAAAGCCCGAAGTTAGACAGCGCAGCATCATGCATGACCGGATCGCAATCGGCGCAAGCGTCTGAAACCAGCGCGCAGCCGAAACCCCGGTCTGCAGCATCCCGTGCTGTCGTCTCGACGCAGCAACTCGTCACCACCCCAGTGAATACCAGATTTTTGATCCCCATACGATCCAGGACATTCTGCATTTCACTACCGTTAAACGCACCTTGCGTGGTCTTGCGAATCACAGTCTCTCCATCCAGAGGGGCGACCTCCTCGCGGAACGCATAGTCCGGATTTTCCGTCCACCATAAGTCCTCGATGCCACTGGCCCTTTCCAGCATGCGCGACCATTCGCGAAACCGTATCGGGCAATCACGCATATCTCGATACGCCGACCCAATTGCAAGGTGAATGACCGGTCTTCCCATTCGACGAAAGGCATCGAGCAACGTGCGAATTGCAGGAATGGTCGTGCGCTCGAGCCTTTCGAGGTAGTAATGCATCGAACCGGGTTCTATCGCTTCGCATGCCTTGACCCAGCCACGGTCGGCTGCGGCGTCGCTGTACTGAACGTCGACCACGACTAGCGCCGTAGCGGTGCAATCCGTGAAGTCGATGTCTGGAATCGTCGATGCCAGGCTTTCAAACGCTACCTGCGCAGGAATTGGCTCATTCATGTCGGGGTCCTCGATTCAGGTTGAACGTATCGCCCCCTCACGACGGCGGTACGCGTTTACGTCGTCCATGCCGGACACTTGATCGTGGCTGCCATTGTGCATATATCAGTTAACGCGGGCATGCGTTAAAGCGACGGCCAGATACGTTGCAGCGACACCTGCATCGGTCGGCCTTGGTGATCGATGCAACCAACTGAATTCCGCATGTTCGCCCCTGCGAGATATGCCGGAACAAAAACCCTCGAAGCATTGCTGCATCGAGGGCTCAAGGAATTCCCAGGAATAGATCGGACCCGTCGCCTGCAATCCGTTTCCGGCGCCTCAGCCGCCGGAATCATCTGACCCGGGGACCTCCCGGCGGCGACGTGGCGGGCAATCAAACGAAACCAGCCCGTCCCCGCCTTCTTCCCGGGCTGGGACCGCCGGTACATCCGACCTGGCTCAGTGCGCGACCGCGTGAAGCTCGGCGATGTAACCGCCCGGGAACTGCACGAGCGCGGCGTCGCGGCCACCCGAGGTGAACGGCTGCACGAGTACGGTCGCGCCGGCCGCCTGCGCTTTCTTCAGCGTGTTGGCGAGATCCTTCACCTCGTAGCCGGTCAACTCGTACCCGAACGGGTAAGGCAGATGGCCGTCTGTCACGAGGACGGTGATCTTGCCGAAGCCTGATTCGATCCGGACCCGACGATACGTGTCGGCCGGCCGGCCAATCTCGATGCCCGGTGCGTTGCGGTCATCGGACACGACCTTGCCGTGCGAGAACACGACGAAATCGTGGATGAGCGCTTTCGCGCGCTCCGGCGACACATACACGCGATTTTCCGGCACCGTCTCCAGCGGATCGTAGTACGGCGCCTGCTTGTGCCAGTACAGCTGCATGTGCACACCACCCGGCCACGAGATCAGCGCATCACGCCCGATCGGATCCGGGAACGTGTCCACATATACATCCGCGCCATGCGCCATCGCCGACTTCACCGCCGCATCCATGTCGGTCACGAGATAGCCGGTGCGCTCACTGCCGAACGGGTACGGAACCGGCGTCTTGAAGCCAAATACTGACAACGTGCCGACCGGCGTGAACACGAGCTGCGACATCGTCCGGCTCGACGTCGGCGTCACCTGGAAGACGCCCCGCTGCGACTTATGGCCGCCAAACGTCGCGACGAAGCTGTCGGTAAACCTGTCGAAGTCCTCGGGCGCGACGTAGACGTGTGTCGTGTCGTACTGCGGCCCTACGGCCAACGACGGCGTCGCCGTGGGCCTGGCTAGCACCGGGGGGCTGGCTAGTGCCAGCGACGAGGCCACGGCGAGCGTGCCCGCGACCAGCGCGGTTACAGCGAGGGAACGGAATTTACGCATGATGTTGAAAGTTCCTCTGTTATGCATGATGGTGAAAGTTCCTCTTTGGGTTCAGCTATGTCTTGCCACGGGACCGGTGTGCGCCGCTGGCCAGATACGTCACGGCAATAAAGGCGGCAATCAGCCCGAGGTGCTCAAAAAACCCGTTCAATGCGATGAAACGTGCATTGCCAGAGAGACTCCAGAAATTGTTGGCGACCAGCATGGCAACGGCGGTCAGTGCGGACAGTCCGCCTGCGCCCAGCCAGACAAGCCGGTTGAAAACCACGCAGAAGGAGCCGCCCAGTTCGACGACAATCGCCAGCGTCGCCCACAGCGCCCCTGGATGCAGGCTGAAATGCTCCTGCTCCAGAATGGCGTCATGGAAATGCGCGAGCTTGTCGATACCCCCGATCAGATACGCAGACACGAGGGCGAGCCGCGCCAGCGGCAGCACCCACCACCGTGCCAGCAACGCGGCCACCCACGACGGATTTCCCTGTAGCGCGCCTGTCCTCACGTCAGACCGCCCAGCAGGAGCAGCCGAGCGCGCCCCAGAAGCCATGCAGGTCCGAGGTCGGCGCATTGGCCGTCCACGCGCGGGCATGCGCGTGACCGTGCACACCGCATGCCGTCGCACAACCACACGACGCCGCTGCGACCTGCTGCAGCGCCGCTTCGCCGTTGCCGCTCGCGTTCTTCCACCCGGCGAAACCACCAAAGCGACGCACCGGTGACCAGTCCGGCATCGCGGGCGGCGGTGCGCTGTCGTCGAACGACGCGAATTCGCCTGTGCCGTATACCACCTTGCCACCCACCACGGTCAGCAGCGACGTGGTATCGGCAATCTCGCCCTCAGCGCACGCAAAGAAGTCGCGGTCCGGGACGATCAGGTCTGCAAACTGACCTGCCTCGATCCGGCCTTTCTTGCCCTCCTCGTTCGAGAACCAGGTCACATTTTCGGTCCACATGCGCAGGGCTGTTTCGCGATCAAGGCAGTTCCGCTGCGGATACATCCGCAGACCACCCACCGTCTTGCCCGTCACCAGCCACGACAGCGATACCCAAGGGTCGTACGACGCGACCCGTGTTGCGTCCGTACCGGACGAAGTCCGGATTCCCTTCTCCAGCATCTTCGCAACCGGCGGCGTGGCCTCGGCGGCCTTCGCACCGTAGCGCTCTACAAAGTACTCTCCCTGGTACGCCATCCGGTGCTGCACCGCGACGCCACCACCCAGCGCAGCGACTCGGTCCATCGATTTCTCGGAAATCGTCTCGGCGTGATCGAAGAACCAGTTGATGCCGGCAAGCGGCACGTCCCTGTTGACCTTCTCGAACACGTCGAGCGCGCGGCTTATCGTTTCGTCATAGGTCGCATGCATACGCCACGGCCAACGGTTCTCCGCCAGTACGCGCACGACTTCTTCCAGCTCTCCCTCCATCTGCGGGGGCATATCCGGACGTGCGACACGGAAGTCCTCGAAGTCCGCCGCCGAGAACACCAGATTCTCGCCTGCGCCGTTGTGGCGGAAGTAATCGTTACCCTGCTTGTACTTCGACGTCTTCGTCCAGTTCAGGAAGTCTTCCTTCTCCGCCTTCGGCTTCTGCGTGAACAGGTTGTATGCGAGACGGATCGTCAGTTGGCCCTCGTCGGACAGTTTCTGGATCACCTCGTAATCGTCCGGATAGTTCTGGGAGCCGCCGCCCGCGTCGATCGCACCGGTCACGCCCAACCGGTTAAGTTCGCGCATGAAGTGGCGTGTCGAATTCACCCGATAGTCGAACGGCAGCTTCGGACCCTTTGCCAGCGTCGCGTACAGGATCGATGCATTCGGCTGCGCGAGCAGCAGGCCGGTCGGATTGCCGGCGCTGTCTCGCACGATCTGTCCTCCCGGGGGCTCCGGTGTGTCCTTCGTGTAGCCCGCCACGCGCAGAGCCGCCGCATTCAGTAGCGCGCGATCGTACAAATGCAGAATGAACACGGGTGTATCGGGCGCAACCGCATTCAGCTCTTCGATCGTGGGCAAGCGTTTCTCGTCGAATTGATGCTCGGTGAATCCACCCACCACGCGCACCCATTGCGGCGCCGGAGTGACGGCAACCTGCTCGCGCAGCATGTCCATCGCGGTGGCAAGGGAGCGCACGCCATCCCAACGCAGCTCCATGTTGAAGTTCAGTCCGCCGCGAATGATGTGAATGTGGTTGTCGATCAGTCCGGGCAGTACTCTGCGCCCCGTCAGGTCGATCACCCGGGTTGATGACCCTGCGAGCGGCAGAACCTCGACGTCGCTGCCCACCGCAGCAAACTTGCCATCCTTCATCGCAACAGCCGTTGCCGTGGGGTTCGAACGATCCAGCGTCGTCACCCGGCCGTTGTAGAGGATCAGGTCCGGTTGAGTAATGGTAATGCTCATGAGTGTTCCTCCTCGTTGCCATCAAGCCCCCGGTCTGCCTGCAACACGGCATGACCCGACCGGGTGCTGGAAAGACGATCGGTTCCGCTCGCCTGATGCGATAGCGCCGGTGGCGTCGAATAACCCAACAACTGCCTCGCGGAAGGAATCGCCTGCTCGCCGATCAGCATGCCCAGCAGACCCAGCAGTGCGATAAGCGGAGGTGCTGGCGAACGTACATTGATCAGGCTATAGATAATGCCGACCAGGATGCCGGCGCCCAGCGATAACAGATAGAGTTTCATTGGTCCTGCCCTGACGTCGAAATATCGAATTGAAGCGCGCCAGTCGCTCGATTTAATTACGCAAAGGAGCGAGATCGACTGGCTGCATCACCAATTGAAGATCACGTCAACCTACGATTATTCACAGAAAAAATCGGACAACTGATTTAATTGCGCGACGTTAATAATGCGATACATATCGTTATGCTAACTATAAAACAATCACCGTGTTGCTGATCGCTGTCACCGGCAAACCCGCACTTCGATTATCGCCACCGGCTCCACCCCGGCGATAAACGACCAGGGCCGAGCGGGTATGACAAATCTTGTTCAGTGTCCCTCGGAACCGCCGAACATTGTCTTCGCATAGATCAGACCCAGTCCGTAACCGCCGCCATGCGCAACCGAGGTTTTAACTGTTTCATTGTAGGTTTCGGTCCGAGCCCAATCGCGTTGCAACTCGAGCAAATACTGCAGCGACGTCATCGGGCGTGCGCCCTGTTGGACGAGACGATCTAGCGCACGTTGATGCGCTTCGTCCGAAACATCGCCGCACGCATCAGTGATCACGTACACTTCAAACCCCTGATCAAGCGCTGAAAGCGCCGGCCCGACGATACAGACGCTGGTCCAGAGACCCGCCATCACGATGCGTGATTTTCCGATTTCATTTACGCGAGCTGTGATGCGCGGGTCCTCCCACATATTCATGTTAGTCCGATCGATCGCCGTCTGACCAGGAAATGTCGAGCTGATTTCTTCGAAAATCGGACCGGAGAAGAGCTTTTCTGCGACAGTAGTCAGAATCGTCGACACGCTAAACTCGCGGGCCGCTTTCGCGACCAATGCGACATTGTTGCGCAGAAGAACCGCATCGATCGACTTCGTCGCGAATGCCATCTGCGACTGATGGTCGATCATTATCAGTGTGTGATCGTTAGGGGACAAAAGAGTCTTTCCGGGCTTCGCTTGTGCTTGGGTCATCTTCAATACTCCAGTCGATTGGGAATGCGCGAAATACTTCGATTGCGCGGTTTGTTGCAATCTCTCGCATGCGTTCTCGTGATGTCACATCCATTTCAGAATTCTCACGATACGCACGAACAGACGGTACACGAACGCAAGCCGGCGGATGATCTCGACGGCGGTCCACCTATTCATCAAGCCGCTCGTGCGTTGAGGAGAAGTTTGGATGACATCACCGGTATTAGCCAATTCGAAATACTTGCAAGGCCGATTACTAGCGCTAATCGATCCGACACGTGAAGCGAACCGCGTACTTATCGCGAGGTGCGCCCGGCTGGAGGTTCAAAGCACGCAAGCGACACGCTTCTTCGGTAATCACTTCAACGAAATCGAAAATCAGCGAATCGCGCTCTTTCAAACGCGAGAACCATTTGAACCGACATCGGCTCCATGTCATTGATGAGCCTATAGTTGATTGTCTGCGGCAATGACGTGAACGGGTTGATCGCACCGGTCACTACTCCAGGTCTCTGTTCGATCAGCGTAGTTCCGGCTTGCGCCTGCAAGTTTTCGTAGACGAAATTTGCCCTGAGGCCGGTGCTTTAGAAATGCGCTACGGTCGATTGGTAGAGAGGAGCATTTGCCCGCGCGCCGAGGTGATCAGACGCTCAGCACAAGGTCGACAAGTTTGAGGCAGTCGACGTTCGCGAGTCGGTGGTGGCTGCGCATCAGCAGCGCACAGTTCGATTCGAGCAGAGGCTCCGTTAGAATCTCCGCATCGTTGAGCACGCTGCCTGCTGGCAAAGATAACCCCAATCGATGCAGTTTTTTTAGCGCGGCGATTTGCTGCGCCGTGTTCATCTCGCGGCGCTCAACCGTGATGGCTAGATATAGCGCCCGAAACCGAATCAACACGAGCGGGATGAACGGCAGATCGGCATCTCCAATGTGGCCAACCGAGATCTTGAAACTCTGATAGCCCGCCGCTTCCCGAATAATCCGTAGCACCTGCTCTACCTGCCGGATGATGGCATCGACGCTGTCGCGTAGTGCTCGCTTGGCAGAGTCAACGTTACTTCACGCCGATCACGGTTGAGCAGGCGCACCTAAATGCTGCCTATCGACTGGAGGCGCGAGGCGCAGTAGCGCGGGTTTGCGCGCAACGCGCTTCTTCAGCCGCCAGATCGAGAAAGTCAAGTATCAGTGAATTGCGTTCGTTTGTGCGCGACAGCATCTGGACCGTTACGGGCTCGAGGCCGTTGATCTGCCGGTAGCGCAAAGTTTTTGGAAGCGACGAGAATAGGTATGTGGTGCCGATCATTGCGCCGAGCCCTTGTTCGATGAGCGTGACGCCAACTTGTACCTGCGTCGTTTCATAGATGAAGTTTGGTGTGAAGCCAGCTTGCTGGAACTGAGCAACCATCGAGTCATAAAGCGGCGCATTGACCGCACGTGCCGAGCCGATCAATCGCTCCTGCGCAAGATCGCAAAGGTTCAGACAGTCGACGTTTGCCAGCCGGTGATCGCTGCGCATCAACAAGACCCAGTCTGCTTCGAACAGCGGCTGAACCAGTACGTCGTCGTTGTCTGGTGCAGTGTCGACCAATACGCCGAAGCCGATGTCGATATGTTTCTTGGTCAGCGCGGTGATCTGCTGCGCCGTGTTCATCTCGTGGCGCTCTATCGTTATGTCCGGATATAGTGTCTGCAGACGAATGAGCGCAGGCGGAATAAACGGCAGATTCGCGTACTCGACCAGACCGATCGAGAGCCTGGATTCTCGACTGCCTGCGGCATCTTGCGCTTCACGCAACGCGCGCTCAACCTGAGCGAAGATGGCGTCGGCGCTGTTCCGCAGAGCCTCGCCCGAAGCGGTCAGCGTCACGCCGCGCCGGTCGCGGTTCAGTAATTGCGCGCCCACCAGTTCTTCCAGTTTCGCAATCTGCTGGCTAAGCGCAGATTGCGTTATCGACGCGAGGTCGGCCGCCCGGCCGAAATGGAGTTCCCGCGCAAGAATCGAGAAGTAGCGCAGTTGACGCAATTCAATCGCTTTCATGTGGCTCTCGTGTCGAATGTCCGTTGCCAGTCCGGCAGATCGCTGCCGTCCACTGCTTGCGAGTATTGGCCAGGTGCGCCACGCCGACCCCGGCTACCGAACGTAGAATACGAACGAGGCGCGCCTCTCGCACTGTCGGCCTCGGCGACAGTCAAAGCTGCCGTTCGCCCCGACTAGTCCCCCATCGTCAGCTCAGTAACGGATTGTGTTGAAAAAGTCTGCCGACGTACGGATTGTTCGGTATCCTGGAAGACATCGATCGACGGGAGTGATTCGTCATGATGGGCGGCGAACAGCACAAACTTTTCTACTCTTCAACATGCGGATCATGAGCTCCGGATCAATCGCGGTGCGAGGCCGCGGTAGGGATCGATCTCGGGCCTGAGCAAGTGCGCCACAACGGTACCCGACAACGCACTCGCCTTCCCATATTTCCGCAAATCGAGAGGTGCCGCTCGTAGCGGTCAGCTCTTCGCCTGCATTGTTTTCACAAGGGCGGCTGCGGAGGCGCCTTCGAGCGACAACCCATAGCCAACTTCCTGCACGATGCGTTGCTTCAAGGGCCAAATAAAGTGTACGCGCGTGTTGCGGCGTGCCACTTCCGGCGCTTTCAAATACTGCCTCGCCAATTCCTGTGCGCGGCCAAGCGCCTGGCCGTCTGGCACGACCTCAGCAACCACCCCCCACTCGCGTGCGACCGCCGCCGTAATCGGCTGCGCGTTGAGCAGGAAAGCTTCTGCCCGTCCCGCTCCCGCGCGATAGCTCCAGGTGGTAAAGATACCGTCGCCAGGCACGACACCCGCAGCATAGTGGCCCATGTCGTGAAAGGATGCGTCTTCTGTTGCCACGATGACGTTGGCCAGCAGAACATACTCCGAGTGGATATGGGCACGCCCCTCGATGGCCGCGATGACTGGCACGCGTATATTGGCGATGTTTTCCAGGACCTGAACGCCTTCGTCATGGATCTGGCTCCAAACGTCGGGATCGGAGACGTCCTTGAAAGATGCCCAGTCAACCCCGGTCATGAAGTCCCCGCCTGCACCCGTGAGGATGACGATCTTGTTCGCCCGGTCCTGCGAAATCCGGTAGAACGCATCAACAACCTCCGTGTGGGCCTCTGCCGTGAAAGTGAGCGGGCCGCCATTGCTATGGAATTGCACGACCAGCACGCCGTCCTCATCCCGCATCAACTTCAGGTTGCGGTAGGCAGTGAAATAGTTTTCCAGATTCGTTTGCATGATGTTCTCCTATGTCCGAACTGACTGAATTAGCCCTGCCAGTCTGCAGCGGGCCGACTTCACTAGATACTGTGGAAGGGCTTCTCACCAAGCCCCCTGGAGTAACGCGAGAGTTCGCCGCCTCGCTTTCGAAACACACACAATTGACCGGACGCCTGACCGGCAAGTACCTTGCCGAACCTTGCATGAGTCCCATCCGCGAGCTGGGAAAGGACCGGCGAGCGACAACCACTCCCGCCTGCTGCTCTGCGTCAGATGAAGAACCCAGCCAACGCGCGAGCCACTGCGACAGCGTCATTTTCCATGGGGATGTGGCCCGCCTTGGGAATCCGGACAAGCTGCGTGTTCGGGATCTCTTTGGCGAAGCGCTCCGCGTGCTCGACGAGCTGGAAGCTGTCGTCTTCGCCCCAGACGAGCAGCTTTGGCGTCTGCGACGCGCGAAGGCGCGGCAACAGCTCCATCGTGTAACGATTGTCCGCCGCACCGGCCAAGGCGATCCACGACCGTGCGACGCGCGGGTCCGTCCAAGGTTCGAGATACTCGGCCACTTCGCTTTCCGTTGTTGGCCTGGCCAGTGCCGTGAGGACTGACTTGCGACGGGCAGCAAGGATATCCTCCGTCGTCGTCGCAGCGGCCACCGCCGGATCGCGGAACCGGGCAACGCCGGGCACTGGCCACGAATCGAACATCACTGCATTGACGAGCGCCAGCTTGCTGACCTCTATCGTTCCATCGACCAGCACCTCCTGCGCAATGCCCCCGCCAATGTCGTGCCCGGCGACGCCTACCGGTCCCGCGATACCGAGCGCATCCAGGAAGCGCGGCAGCCAACCCGCCAAAGCGGGAATCGAGGCATCCGCAATGGTCAGCTCGCCACCCGAGCGGCCGGAACCAGGGAAATCTACCGCGATGGGGCGTAATCCGGCAGCGGCCAGATCGTCGAGTACCGGCTGCCATACGCGGCTCCAATAGGTGCCGTGCAGCAACAACAAGACGGATCCTGCCGGGTCACCGGCGCTCAGGTAGCTGACCGGTACGCCATTCACGTCAACAGTTTTTCGTTCCATGGTGAAAATCCTCCGTTGCAGCCCGTTGTGCCGGGCGATCGAGGTGCGCGGCCTCCGCCGCGCATGGGGCACATCTTCGTTCGTGCTTTCGCGGCATCCGAAGCCCGCAGATAACGAATACGCTTAGCGAATGAACTGCTTTACGTAGTCGGCGCCGAGGCCGATCTCTTCGTAATGCCTGCGAGCCGCTTCGATTTTCGTGAACACATCTTCGTATCCCACTGCTGTGCCTTGGGGATCGACGTAGGTGTACCCGTCCGTAACATGGAACCACGTGATCATCTCAGTTACGTCCTCGGGCACGTACAGGGTGTGCGTCTCGCCTGCCGGCTCGTGTGCGTAGCCACCCTGCTCCGCAACCCAGTCGTGCTCGAGGTAATACCATCTGCCTCGCAGAACGATCGCGTGGACAGGCCCGGTATGACGGTGACGCGAGAGCACGCCGGACTGGCGCACTCTAAGTAGATTGACGTAGTAGCCCTGGCTGGCGCTGAGAAGCAGCGGCTTGAACGAAACAGTCGGCGTCATCGGCACCCAAAGGTTATCGTCCTCCAGCCATTTATCGAGTATGCCCAAGTGCACGATGTCGGGTGACATGTCAGGCGGTTGAGGCAGCTGATAAGGGATAGCACGCTCATCAGGCTTTCTTGCAGTTGTGTTGGTCATGTTACGAGACCTCCAGAAGATATCGACGCATCGAGCGCACGGGTCAGGCGGCGGACTTTACCGGCTTCGTCCACTCGTTGCCCTTCATGAACGGGTCGTACTGCGTATGTACGATGTGGTTCGTATAGTTGCTCATGACCTTCGTGGCAACGCCGAGTATCACTTCAAGCACATTCTGGCGCGTGAAGCCGGCGGCGAGAAATGCCTCGACATCCGCATCAGAAGCAAAGCCGCGTTCGCGTACGACAATCGTCGTGAAGCGATGCAGGGCTTCAAGCTTCGGATCAGGCAGCGGCTCTCCATCGCGCAGCGCGGCGATGACAGCGGGATCCATCTTGATCATCCGGGCAAGTGCCGAATGGCCGGCCATACAGTAATGGCAATTGTTTTCGAAGTTCGAGGTCAGATAGACGACCTGCTGCTCATGCGAGGTAAGCGTACTCCTGGCAAAGAGGTCCCAGAGGGCGGAGTAGCCGGCAAGGAGCTCAGGCGATTCGGCCATGTGAGACTGGAGATTCGGCACAAAGCCAAAGGTCTTTTTCGCGTCTTCCAGGGCGGGTTTCGAAGCGGCCGGTGCGGTCTCAATGGTGTATGACGGGAACGTGCTCATGATCTTCTCCAAACGGGAAATTCGTGGTGAGCAGATGATGCGCGCGGCGTCACGCTGGTAGAAGACCCTCGATACGCATAACATCCATTCCAGGCAGGCATACGACGTCTAACGCCCCCGCCACGCCTGATGTCAGACTGCGCCAGGATGCGGTAGCACATTGAGAAAGGTTGGCTCCAAGCCAGCGCTCCGGAGAAAAATGGGTGGTCTCACCGTCCGGGAACAGAATGGCAGATATCGTCAGCAGTATGCGGATATTCGTCCGCGTGGTCGAAACCGGTTCCTTCACCGCCGTCGCGAAAGAAAACAACGTGACGGCTGCGCAGGTTTCGCGCGCAGTCACGGCGCTGGAGCAGCAGTTGCAGACCGTCGTGCTGCATCGCACGACGCGACACCTCTCTGTCACCGAACCCGGTGGACGCTTCTACGAGCGCGCCAAGGCGATTCTCGCAGCCGTCGACTCGGCAACCGACGAGGCTCGCAGCGCAGATTTCGCGGCGGCCGAGACGCGTGGCCGCGTGGTCGGCACGATCATGAGCGGGCTGGTGCTCGGCATTCTGCTCTCGCGTCCGATCTCGAGCTTCATCGCCGCGCAGTTCGGGTGGCGCGCGGTATTCGGCTTCGGCGCAGTCGTGATGACGCTCGTCACGGTGCTGCTGGCACTGACGCTACCGGGCCTCGGCGTGTTCGGGCTCGTCGGCACCGGCGTGCTGCTCGACTTTGCGGTGCAGATGAACCTGGTCCTGGGACAGCGCGAAATTTACCTGCTCGATCCGAAGAGCCGCAACCGTCTGAACTCGATCTACATGACGAGCGTCTTCGTCGGCGGCGCCGCCGCCGGCTCCGCAATCGCGAGCACGCTGTACAGGCACGGCGGCTGGACTTGGGTCGGGGTCGTCGGCATGCTGTTCCCGCTGCTCGCACTCAGCCGATTTCTGTTTGCCGGAAAGCCCGCGCAATGAATAACGACCTCGTTCGAGCGCTACGCAAGGTGCGAGGCCGCGCGTCTGCCCGGTAGCGGTCCTCGTAGCGGGCTGCGCCGCAACGATGCAGGCTTTGCCCGAGGCGCCGCGTGTCGCAAAAGAGATCGGCATCCGGCAATCCATGCCAGCGAGGAAAGCCGGTTATGCCCGTGACGGCATGCTGTGGGCCGCCGCTTGCCGCGATGATGAAGGCGATCCCGGGGCGATCAATCGGCGACAGGAACGGCGACATGAAGGTAGTGGTGGCGAGCGCATCCGGACCCAACGGAAACGGATATGGCCAGTCTCTGGCCTTCTCGGGCGATGGCGCGCCGCTCTGCGGGTTCAGCGACGACGTTGCCGCGTTTCCTCCCGGCCTCGACGGCGTTGGCACGCCGATCCTGAAGCGCGGCATCGCGCCTCTTCCACGTGGCTCCGCGTTTGCTTCCCACGACACGCTGTTCCTGGCGTAGGGCGTGTGACCCGACGACGACGGCGCGCCGCATTGCGCAGAGCGCGCGGCGCGTCGTCGGCAAAATGGAGTATTTCGCGCGGGCCGGCACGCCCACGGGCTGCGGCCCTTCACTTCTGCGCCTTGCCCCAGTAAACGCCATCAGCCCGTATCGTCGTTCGATCGAGAATGCGATGCTGATCCACCGAGATCGGCGTAGCCCGGTGGGCAACCCGGAAGTTGTCGGCAATGATGACGTCGCCTTCGCGCCAGTGATGGACGTAAGCGGCACCTGCGCGGGAAAGGTGATCGTTCAGATCGGTCCGCAATGCCATGAACTGTTCAGGCGTATAGCCCACGACGCCGCCGGTAAGACCGACATTGAAATAGATCGACGGCTCGCGTGTCGCAGGATGCCGCATGACGAGCGGATGTCTTATCCCGTTTCGATGCAGCGTGATGAGACCATCGATCGCGGGCTTCCTCTCATCGGGCAAGGCCCTGTACGCCTCCCGCAGATCGGCAAAAAGCGTCTCGCCGCCAGTGGCCGGTTGCGCGACCAGATACCAGATCGAGATAGGCGTGGCTTCTGCACGGAACGAGCCGTCGGAATGCCAGTAGCGGCCAACGTTCGTATGGCCTTTAGCGGGGTGGCTGGCCACGCGAAAGATTTGCGGATATTCGGCCAACTGCCCTTCGCCCGACGGAAACGTTTCGAGCGTGCCAAAGACCTCCGAGATCCTGACCTGCCCTGCAGGCGAAAGCTTCTGATTCCGGATGACCAGCAAGCCGTGCTCGAGAAGCGCCGTATGTAACCGATCCACATCGTCTTGCGTCAACGAGGTTAGATCGACCTCATCGACGTGCGCGCCAAAGCCCATATTCATTGCTCTGAACTTCATCGTTCCTCCGATTGTGCTAGCCGTTCCAGGCCTCTGCCGTTTGAATGCAGCCCTGAGCCGACGCAGAACATGCTAGCGAGGAGCAGGTCAGCGAGGTAGTGCCGGGCGCGGCATAAGATTCATTCCAGCAGGCAATGCCGCTCTACAGGGCCGGGCTTCCACCTCAACGGCGCTGGCGCCTCACTCGCCACCTTCGACGATGAAAACGCGGTACTCGGCTCCGGCATGCCGATGCGTTGCCGATGTCATCGCGTGAAGCGAAGCACTCCTCACCCGCTACAACGTGCAGCCAATTTCCTTGTGATGCGCCAGGCCGATTGCGGTCGGAAACAACTTGCGGTTGACCCGCCGAAATGCGAGTGGATGGCGTCGATTCATCGACGGAATCGGGTTGGTACTGCGTTTTACCCGCAGAACAGCGCGCCCGAACTCAAGGGCGACGGGGTCAACGGCCACTGCGCCGCCCTTGGCCCGCAAACACATTCAGGCCGCGACTTCTTCAGGCAGCGATTTGTAGTCGGTGTAGCCCCGCGCGTCGCCACCGTAGAACGTCGAGCGATCGTATCGATTGAGCGGCGCGCCAGTACGCAGTCGCTCCGGAAGATCGGGGTTCGAAATGAACATCCGGCCGAAGGCAACGAGATCCGCATGGCCATCGACAACGATCTGCTCAGCGCTCTCACCGGTGAAACCGCCGGCGGCAATGATCGTGCCCTTGTAGATTCGGCGAATGTCCTTCGAAGAGACGTCCGCGTCGGTCGTCTCCTTCTCCACAATGCCGCGAATGCGCGGTTCGATCACGTGGACGTATGCGAGGTCATACTGATTGAGCCGGCCCGCCACATAGCCGAACGTCGCATGCGGATTGCTATCGGACATGGTGCCGTAAACGCCGCTCGGCGAAAGACGGACGGCCACGCGAGCGGGACCCCACACGGAAACGACTGCATCGAGCGTATCGAATAGGAAACGAGCGCGGTTCTCGATCGAGCCGCCGTACTCGTCACTGCGATGGTTCGTGCCGTCGAGCAGGAACTGCTCGAACAGGTAGCCGTTGGCACCGTGGAGCTCAACGCCGTCGAAGCCGGCCTGCTTTGCGAGTTCAGCGCTGCGACGGAATTGCTCGACGATAACGGGGATTTCCGCGGTCTCGAGGGGGCGAGGCACGATCAGTTCCGCCTCGCTGACCTGGCCGCTCTCGTCGCGAATCGCAGCATGCTCGAGCGAACGCAACGGCGACGGGGCGACGGGTGTGACCCCGCCAGTGTTGGCAGGATGCGCCTGACGGCCCGCGTGCCACATCTGCAGAAAGATGCGTGCTCCCTTGGCATGAACGGCATCGATCACGCGCTTCCAGCCCTTGACTTGTTCCTCGGTGTAGATCCCGGGCGCATCGACGTAAGCGATGCCGAGCTGGGACACGGCCGTCGCGTCGGTAATGAGCAGGCCACCGTCCGTCGCACGCTGTGCGTAGTACTCCACCATGAGATCACCCGGGACATTGCTCGGCTCGGTACGCATTCTCGTAAGCGGCGCGAGAACTACACGGTGTTGCAGATCGAAATGTCCGACTTTCGTACGACTGAAGAGCTTGCTCATGACGTCATCCTCGAAGAGTGTTGGGTGTCGCTATCTTGGCCGCAAGCGTCCATGTGCAGTAGAGGCCGCGAGGCAATAGCCATCATTCCGGAGTGGAATGGCAGCACATCCGGGTCAGGGCGATCCGGAACGGCACGGAGCATGAGGGACACGCACACCAAGCTTCGACGTTGTTCTCACGCATCCCGAATGAGACGAATGCATGTTGCGCGTCGGCGGTTGCCTCGAGCGAATCGTTAAACTTTGCGCGACTTATGAGGCTGAAATGAATAGGCTCACTTCGGCATGGAAAAGCAAAACTAGCGGAAGACAATAATTCGCAGAAAGTTGATTCGAATACAACACGAACGTCCGCACGCGCTGACGTCCAGCCATTGGCGCTCGCGAACGCCCGATGTCGGCGGGGCAGCCGACGTTCGGACGTCCCTGAGAGTTCGCTAACGAGCGTCCGCAGTTGGCCGCACTGAGCCGGATGACGACAGTCGCTGATCGACCCACAAGGGCCCTCGACCCGTTGCTCCTTCAACGACGGCTTCCAAGGTACAGCGGACCTTCGCCCAATCGTGCCGTTCGGCGAGTTGTCGGCCTTTGCGGACGTTCGCAAGCCGTCTTGTCCCGCGCTCGGTGAAGGGGCGCTTACGAGCGAGACCTGAGACCGGAGTCAACCCGGAGCAGACGGTCGAGTTTCTTGAATTCCATACCCGATTGCTTCACACAATGGCCCAAGCGTGCCCAAGCGCAGGGCTCGCCTCGAGCGTGTCATCTGATACGACGCGAGGTCCGAGTCGGCTGCCCATCCAGCGCACTGCATCGCGTGCGCCGAATGGACAGCAGTGGGCCGGCTACTGGCCTACAAAGATCATTCCGTGCGGGGAACCCATCCCGGTATAGACCGGCGTCATTGCCCCCGTCGAAGTGTTGAGCTGCAACAGCGTGCCCTGGCCGGAGGCGTACGCCGTTCCGGCCGTAAAGCCAGCGCTTGCATCGATGCGATAGATCAACTGAGTTTTATTGTCCGACACCAGCATGAACGAACTGCCTGAAGGTGCCCAACGCGTGTCGTCCACCGGTGCAGCGTTGCCGGACAACATAAGCGGCAACACGCTCACCGACTGACTCGCACCAGGGTTCTTCAGGAACACGAGTTCGGCGTCGGCCTGACTATCGACGACCACGTTGCCGGCCGGGTCGATTGCCATCGAATCCGGATCGGTCATGTTAAGCATGACTTGCGTATTCGTTGCAATGTTCGTCGCTGCCGCATTGCCCATCAGAGCGGGCGTCAGATGAAACGTCTTGTTGTCCGGATTCAGGGTGACGGTATAAGCCGACGGCACCGAACTCACGCCTTTAGGCGCCGTTACAGTAGCGGCTCCCAGTGTAGGATGCGATGCGGACACATACACCACCCCGTTGAGCTGCTTCATGTCATCGAGTCCGCCACCATGTGCCGGCGTAACGTCAGGCGCGAGCGTTGTCTGGGTATTGGCCGTGGTATCGATCACGATCAAAAGCGGGTTCGCGTCTTCATTGGTGCTGACCCACACCGTGTGCGAATCGAACTCCATGATGCCGTCCGGGTGTCCCGGTACGTTGAACGTCTTGACGACATTGCCGTTCAGATCGTACTCGATCACCTGGCTTTGCGGCGACGTACCCGCGACTGTCGTTCCGTCCGGATTGTTATTGCTGTCTTGCGCAACGGCGAAGATGTTGCTGCCGTGCTGGACGAGATCGTCGGGCAAAAGCGTGCCGGGCGCCTTGGCAAAGACCGAAATCTTGTAGCCCGACTGAGCGGCGGTCACTGAAGCAGGGACGGCTATAGACGCGGGTGTCGCGGCGGGCGTCGATGAACTGTTGCCGCCGCATGCGGATAGCGTCGCGGCCAGACTCAGCAGGGTGACTAACTTTTTCTGAATCATTTGTATTTTCGATGATGAGATATCTTGAGGAAGTGCGGCGGGACGGCCGCGTCTTGTGAGGGCTGGGAGTTAGAAGCGGGTGCGAATGCCTGCGGTCACCGCAACTTGCGTATTCGTCGCCGACTGCGCGCCAATACCGTTGATCAACGCACCGTTCAACACGGTGCCGCTCGCGCCGTTGACATGTTGATACACGCCTTCGAGATAGAGATCCGTCCGCTTGGAGAGCGCATAGTCGCTCAGCAGGCTGATCTGGTTCCACTTGGGTTTGGCGTTCGTTGTCGCGTTGCTCAGGCGACCATCGGTAAATGTATAGGCGCCTGAGATACGCCACGCCGGCGTCAGGTCGTAGCGCGCATTGAGTTCATAGTTGTTGAAGCTAAGGCCGCTTGCATTGCCGAACTTCGTGGGGCTCGATGGCGAGCCGGTGCTGATTGTGGTCGCACTGTCAAGCTTCGTCTGGGTCCATACCAGTCCGACGGTTGCGGCGCCAAACGAATAGTTCGCTCCCGCGCCCCAGACGCGCTGACGTTGCGCGGTGAACGGTGCGTCGGCGGACGTGCTGGTGCCGTCCAGGGCGCCGCCACTATTCACCCCGGGCTGATTGATCTCCATGTAGGCCGCCGCGACGTTCAACGGACCGGTGTTGTATGACGCGCCCAGGCTATACAGACGGTTGTTCGCAAAGGCGCCGGCCTGGTTTGAAAAGCCATAGACGCCGCCGAACTTCAGGCCACTATAGTTCGCGCTCGCATACTTGATCGCGTTGTCGACGCGAAACGAGTTATCGAGATTATCGTTGTCAAACGGGTGAGCGAACTGGGTGCCTCCATACTGCGTGCCAGTCAGGCTCATGGGTCCAAGATAGTCGACTACCGAATCGTATTGACGCCCTAGTGTCACTGAGCCGTACTGGTCTGTCGCGAGGCCCACCCAGGCCTGACGGCCGAACATACGGCCACCCTGGCCCAATTTTCCGTTGGTGATGCTGAAACCGTTCTCCAACGTGAAGATGGCATGCATACCGGAGCCGAGATCTTCGCTGCCGCGCAGTCCCCATCTGTCGGAATTGAGATTGCCACTGGTCGCCTGCACGTTGCTGTGACCTGTCGTGCCGCTGACATGTTGATTGTTCGTATACGTGACGCCGGCATCGAGAAGACCGTATAGCGTCACGCTGCTCTGCGCATGGGCCACCGTGGCCCACATTGCTGCAGACGCGAGAATTAGAGAATTGACTTTCACTTGATCATCCATCGGAAGTGGGGGAATTCGGCTCCTCTGGGTCATAGGAACCGCACGTCCCTTCCGGGCCCCGCCGCTGCGTCTGGTGCCTCGCCGCAAGATCCGGTAAGGGATCGAGCGAGTCTATCTTTGCAGTCCGCGCAATTTTTGAGCAACACTGAATTGCTCGATCGCCAGCAGCACCGGATTTCCACCGAAGGCTTGTACCGCTTGGCTGATACGATTGTGCGCCGTGGGAGATAAGAACTTTTTATGACGTCGCGTATCGGCTGTTCACCAGGCGCAACGCATTCAGTTCCGACAGACGAAATCGCCAATCCCGTGAACGCGCGCAGACGACAGCGCGTCATGCACTGACGGGTATGCGGCGAAATAGTGAAAAAGGCCCGCCGTGCGGCGAGCCTCCCTGACGTTACGGAGTGCGCGCGTATGCAGCTTGTGCGGCATCGTTGAGCGCCTGCCAGTTGAATCCTTCAAGCAACACCGCGAGCTGCAACGAGGACAGCGGCGCATTGCCCGCGTCCATCGGCGATCCCCTGGCGTCATCCGTGAGAGTCGTCTGCGTCTGCTTGGGCGCACTTACGGAACTGCGGTGTGATGTGACGGCCTGATCGATGGCAACGAGGCCAGTCAGGGTGGTGATGGCAAGAACGGTTCGGGTAGTGGCAGTAATGTGACGCAACATGTCAGGCCTCCATTCAAAAAAAGGGAAGTGAGCGAATTGCTTTCGCGTCATCATCAGGATAAGAGACCCAAGCTTATTGTCAGCTTAATAGCTGTAGATTTGTTTCACTGCCGTCTGTGAGACCGGCGAAATCCTGCTTTCGTGAGTGACCGCTTCGGCCGATCAACCGTCACCGCGTTTGCTAGTTTCAGTGACCGCTTTCGATGGATTGTGTTGAAAAAGTCGCCCGTGGTTCGGAATGTTCGGTATCCTGGAAGACATCGATCGACGGGAGTGATTCGTCATGATGGGTCAACTGGGCAGCGGACAGGACAAACTCTTCTACTCGTTTAACCTCGATAATCACGTCCCTCGCGAACACCTGTTGAGAGGCATCGATCACTTCCTTGATCTGCGCGATCTACGCCAGCATCTCGCGCCGTTCTACAGTCCGATGGGGCGGCCATCGATTGATCCGGAGCTCATGATCCGCATGTTGATCGTCGGCTACTGTTTCGGCATCCGGTCCGAGCGTAGGCTATGCGAAGAGGTGCATCTGAACCTGGCGTATCGATGGTTCTGTCGCCTGGGCCTGGAGGACGCCGTACCCGAACACTCGACATTCTCCAAGAACCGCCACGGTCGCTTCCGCGATAGCGATGTACTACGCCATGTGTTCGAGTCAGTGCTGGGTCGGTGCATGTCCGAAGGCCTCGTAAAGGGTGAAGGATTCGCGATTGACGCAAGCATCATCAGAGCCGACGCGAGCTCTGCACGCGGTGTTCCGGGTTCTGGGCCCATCGACTGGGGTTGCGTCAAGGGACAAAGCCGTGCGGTGCGCGAGTATCTGGAAGCATTGGAAGAAGCGAATCCAGCGGGCACCGAAGCGGCGGAGATGGCAGAGACATCGACCCCGCCAAGGAGGATATCTCTTACGGATCCCGCCGCGAGCTGGACAGCCGCCAAGGGTGGCTTGCCGTTCTTCGCCTACTCGACCAATTATCTGATTGACCTGCAGGCAGGGATCATCGTTGACGTCGAGGCGACGCCCGCGAACCGTTCGCACGAAGTGGAATCAACCAGGACGATGATTGACCGCGTTGAGCGGCGGCATGATCTCAAACCTCGACGTCTTGCAGGCGACACCGCGTATGGCTCGGCAGCGATGCTTGCCTGGATGATCGAAGAGAAGGAGATTGCACCACATGTTCCGGTCTGGGATAAAACGACGCGCAAGGACAATACATTGTCCAGCAGCGAGTTCCTATGGGATGAACTGGCCAATGAATATCGCTGTCCCACCGGGCACGCACTACGCAGTGATCGGCGCAAATTCACGAATCCGCGCTCGCGCGTCACGAAGGCTGACACGATCATCTATCGGGCAAGTCAGCTCGACTGCGAGAGCTGTTCGATGAAGGACCGCTGCTGTCCGAATACACCATTCCGCAAGATCGCCCGCAGCATCCATGAAGCTGCGCGTGACGAAACGAGGCGTATTGCGAAGACGCCGGAATACAAGCGATCTTGCCGTGAGCGAAAGAAGGTGGAAATGCTCTTTGCCCATCTCAAACGCATCCTGAAACTGGACCGTTTGCGACTGCGAGGTCCAAGCGGTGCTCATGATGAGTTCCTGATGGCAGCGACTGCGCAAAACCTGCGAAGAATGGCCAAGCGGTTCATGTCAGGAAGCAAGCAGATGAACCAGGCAGTTGCATGACGAGAAATGAGGATCGTTGCCTCGCCCAAGTTCACCGCTTCGCCGATCGTCACAACTCGATAACGTCGTGCCAACTCCAGCGCCCTGACCCAAAACAAGACTTTTTCAACACAATCGATGTGCTACCGACGCTCCAGTGTCCAACCGCGGCATCACGTGAACGTCGCTTCCTGGCCGTTCTCGGAAGATCCGACCGTCACCTAGGTCGCCGGCCCGCTGGGCTCACAGCTTCGCTCAGTTCGCAGTCTTCGGTGTTAGTGGTTCGAGCCCGGTCCCCTCAATCGCGGGGGCCGCGTCCGGCGATGACAGAAAACGGATCAGCGCCTCTGCGCCCGCTGGATTTTTGGCATTGGCGGCGATGCCCCCGGAAAACACCGTGTACCTTTGTACCTCCGCGGGCAAACTGCCGACCACCGTCACCCCGTCCACCGGCAACAGTTCGACGATCTGCTGAAATCCGATCTCCGCTTCGCCGTTCGCGACGACACTGGCGACCCGCTCGGCCGGGATCATGCGGCTCTTGTGCTCTACCCGCCCCTCGATACCGAGACGCCGGAATAGTTCACTGCCGATGTAGACTCCATTCGCGTCGTCCGGATAGACGATCGACTTCGCGGCGAGCAGTGTGCCCCGCAATGCGTCGACCGAGCTGATATCCGGCTTCGGCGCCCCCTCGCGAGCCGCGATGCCGATTGCCGAGCGTGCGAAGTCCACCTTGCTGCCAGACACGACCTTGCCGGCGTTGATCTGATCGTCGAGCGCATAGCCGACCACGATCAGCACGTCTGCCCACTCGCCGCGCGCAAGTCGCACAGGGATGGCATTTGCGGCCGTGCCCACCACAGGCCCCCAGACGGTGACCAGCGTATCGCCGGCCGCCTCCTCGAATTGTGGCCCCAGTGCGCGATAGGCTGACGCAAACCCGCCCGAGATCATCACCTTAACTTCATCTGCCGATGCCGCGACGCTGCCCAACAATGCGCCCGCGACGCAGAATACGAGTGCGTAAACCTTCAGCTTGCGGCAAGTCACGGCCCCGCTCCATGTCGATCGGATGACCCAGCCCAGACATGCATCGAGTCTGGACGCCACTCATGATGTTAGCCAGCAGCGCGGCATCGCGCGCAGCACCGATGCCGCTCCAATTCGGAGTCCCTCGACGCCGCCGTTTGCGCGATGGCCACTGCGCACAACCATCCCTATGTGCGACGGGCTTCGTCGACGTCGCTTTCAGCGCCTCAAACGGGTACGACGATCACTTCGAATGGGCGGAATTCGTAGTTGACATTACCCACGTCATATTAGCCCGTCAGCGCTATGCGCAAATTTGGTTCGACCGAGTAACAGCGCTCAGATATTGCTTGGCACGACGGTCAGCAGGCGACCCGAAGCAGACCGTCATACCGCCGAGTGCCCAGAGGCAGAAGTGCGATGCAAAGCAGCCTTTCAGTCTCGCTTACACCCGCCGCCTAGGGAAAGCCAGCGCGGGGAAGTCACTGTCTGCGCAGCAGTATTGGAGGCTGGAACGGTATTGAGGTGCGCTCACATGATCGCGCTAATTTGCCAAGGTACGAATTCGTTTTGTCCGTAACCGTGCTGCTCACTGCGAGAACGGGTTCCCGAGGCGACATCTAGCAGCAATTCGAAAAGAACGCGGCCTAGTTGCTCGATCGTCGCTCGTCCTTCCAACAGTTCTCCGCAGTTCAGGTCTATATCATCAGACTGTCGTTGCCATAGTGCTGTGTTCGTCGCAAGTTTGACGGATGGCGCCGGCGCGCAGCCGTAAGCTGAACCACGTCCCGTCGTGAAGCAGATCAGGTTCGCACCGCCGGCCACCTGGCCCGTAGCCGACACCGGGTCGTAGCCGGGCGTGTCCATAAACACCAGACCGCGCGCCGTGACCGGCTGAGCATATTCGTACACCTCGGTCAGATTGGTAGAGCCGGCTTTCGCAATGCCTCCCAGCGATTTTTCAAGGACGGTCGTCAAGCCACCTGCCTTGTTGCCCGCAGACGGATTGTTGTTCATTTGCGCCCCTTGCCGATGCGCATACGCTTCCCACCACTTGATGCGATCAATCAGCTTCCGACCCACCTCGGGCGTTTCGGCGCGGCGCGTAAGTAAGTGCTCCGCGCCATAGATTTCGGGCGTCTCCGAGAGAATCGCGGTGCCTCCGTGTTGCACGAGTAGATCAACGGCTGCACCAAGCACGGGATTGGCGGTGATGCCGGAATACCCGTCCGACCCTCCGCATTGAAGACCGACCGTGAGATGACTTGCACCGACCGGCTCCCGCCTCACGTTGTTCGCTTCGGGCAACATGCGCCGAACCAGTTCAATACCCTTCGCGATCGTCAGTGTCGTACCACCGCTATCCTGGATCGTGAACGTTCGCAAGCGGTCGTGTTCCCGGAGTCCCTGTGTCTCAAGAAGTCGCGGGATCTGGTTCGTTTCACACCCGAGACCGATGAGCAGCACGCTTGCGAAGTTCGGATGACATGCATAGCCGCCAATCGTGCGCTGCAAGATCGCTAGACCATCGCCTTCAGAGTCGATAGCGCAACCGGACCCGTGTGTGAGTGCCACGACGCCATCGACATTCGGGAACGCGGCCAGTTCTTCGGGATGGAAGTCGCGGCGGAAATGATCAGCAATGGCTCGTGCAACCGTGGCCGAGCAGTTCACCGAGGTGAGGATCCCGATATAGTTCCGTGTGGCGACTTGCCCGTCTGCGCGGACAATGCCCTGAAATGTTGCCGGCTCATTCGACGGAACAGTCGGACGCGCGGCCTGACCGAACGCGTAGTCGCGCGCAAAATCGCCCATCGCAAGATTATGGGTATGAACATGCTGCCCCGCGCGAATTGGCTGGCTTGCAAAGCCGATTACCTGGCCGTAGCGGTGCACCGCCTCACCCTGACCGATGTCATGTGTCGCCACTTTGTGCCCGGGTGGAATCAGTCCCGACACGGTCACTGCTTCCTTGCCGAGCACCATGCCCGACACAAGCTGTTCGAGCGCGATAACAACATCGTCGGCAGGATTGAGCCGTATGACACGAGCCGACATCGACGCGGTGGATGGCTCTGAAGTGTCGGCGATATTCAACGACATGGCACTACTCCTACGTTTCTCAGGGTAAAGGCCGGTCGCGCTTAGCCACGTGGGATTCGCGCGAAGGGCCATGCAGCGGTCCTCAGATGACGCTTAACCGCTCAGCCAGCGCTCCAGGGCGTTTTGCAGCGCGTGTACTCAAGTTGATAGAGGGTCGTGTCCGGTGCTGTCGCGCCGGCCTGGGGCAATGCCGCGAGTCCCGAAACGAAACGGTCCACCGCTGAACGGACATAGTCTGCCCGGCACCCTTCGACTAACACGATCCATGTCGGTACCTGGGTGCCTTCTGAACGCGCCTTCTTCTCCGCCGTTTCCACCTTGCTGATCTCCTCGTCGGCAAGGCAAAGGTGCACGCCCGTGATACCCGGTAGGTCGACGAGGGGCGGTAGGACGCGCTGACGCACACCCTTCACGACCTCCGCCCGTGCATCCGATGCAACGTCGAAGCGCACAGTCATGAGATTGGCACCCTGCCCAACACCGTCCGAATAGGCCACGTGACAGATTGAGCGTGCGACGCTCCGGAAAGAGGCGACCACCTGCTTGGTCCACGGCGTCGGCGTATTCAGCCGAGAAAGGTAGTCTTGCGCGCCAAGCACCTCGACCGTGTCAGCCTCGTAAAGATTGAAGTACTCAGGACCTGCATCCAGTGCTATGAAGCGCCGACCGCGCCTGAACCCTGGAATCCCGGCGCGTTCGGGCATGTGCTCGCGATTGTGCCACTCGTAAAATTCGTCCTTCGCTTCCGGCAGCAGGTCATGCCAGATGGCGACGACGCCCGTTCCAGCAAGGCTCATATCTCCTCCCTTTGAGAAATCGAATCGTCTTAAAGTGTCGACGGATACTCGCCGCGGCCCCACGCTGCGCCAAGCGTATCCACGTACTGCACAACCTTTTGTGCCTGCTCGCCGAGCCCGCTGCCACCGAGCGTCATGGTGTCGCCTGCTTTCAGGAAGACAGGCGGCTTCTGACCGAGGCCTACGCCAGGAGGCGTGCCCGTAATAATCACGTCGCCCGCCATTAAAGGCATGAAGCGGCTGAGATACGCCACGATGTGCGCGACGTTGAAAATCATCGTGCGTGTGTTGCCCGTCTGACGGCGCGTACCGTTCACGTCCAGCCACAGGTCGAGCACCTGCGGATCGGGAACTTCGTCGCGTGTCAGCAGCCAAGGACCAAGCGGAGCGAATGAGAATCCGCTTTTGCCCTTGGTCCACTGGCCTTCGCGTTCGAGCTGATACGCACGTTCCGAAACATCATTCGCAAGACAGTAACCCGCCACATGGTCCAGCGCGTTGGCTTCGTCGATCTGCCACGCGGGTTTGCCGATCACCACGCCGAGTTCCACCTCCCAATCGAGCTTGCGCGCGTCTGCGGGCAAGACGACCGGATCGTTCGGGCCGCTGATGGAGCCCGTGTGTTTGTTGAACACCACAGGTTCGCGTGGGATCGGCGTGTCGGTTTCAGCAGCATGATCGGAGTAGTTCAGGCCAATGCACACGAGGTTACGGACATTGCCGACGCAGGCGCCAAGACGCGTCCCCGCCTCAACGACGGGTAGGCGATCCAGATCAAGTTCGCTCAGCTTTGCAAGGGCGGCTGGCGTTATGGTCGTTCCATCGATGTCGCTCACGATGCCGGTCAGATCGCGGATCGCGCCGCTCGAATCGATGATACCGGGGTGCTCCTGACCAGGCTGGCCAAAACGGACGAGACGCATCTAGTACTCCTATCAAGACAGAAAAGTAATCGGCAATGTGCCGAGGTCGCCGAAGCCGATATGCAACTCGCGACCAACTGGCAACTCCAGAACGCCCGCGTAGGACCCGGTGATCACAGCTTGGCCGGCATGCAGCCCGAGGCCGCGGACGCGAAGGAAATTGACGAGCCACACAATCGGCTGGAGCGCACCCCGGTCAGGGTGGCGTCCCGCACACATGACTGGTTCTTCGCCGACGCTGGCCAGACTGACGTCGAATTCGACGGGGAGATCGGCCAGCGTCGCGCCCTCCCGAGATTTAACGCGGGGGCCGATGACAAGGCCGGCATTGAACAGGCCGTCTGCCAGTAGTTCAGGAAACGACAGCGTTTCGGGATGCGAATAACGACTGCCTAGCAATTCGAGCGCGAGGTGCGTGTGCCCGAGAGCGTCGAGCGCTTCAGCTTCGCTGTAGGTTTCGCGCCGCGGCGGCAGGTCGCGGTTCAGCAGGCAGGCCAGTTCCGGCTCCGCCCTTACAGAGACACGCGGAGACCCACTCATGCGACATACATCGCCTCGATGAATATCGGCGTCGTAGATCGGCGCAGCGATGACCTTGCCCGGCTGCGGAAGCGCGCATTTCCATGCGCCGGTTCTACTCTCAAGGGCATCACTCACCTTTCGCTGGATCGCGAAGCCCTCGTCAACCGTTGAAGGCCGCAGTTCAACGGGGAGGCGCTCCACTTGCGTGCCTTGACGGCGCGCTGCGACGAGAATGCTTGCTGCCTTCTCATGCCAAAGGGCGACTCGCTGAGAAGCATGAACTGCGTCCGGCATCTCAGGCCGCCTCGTTGACGTGCCGATCGACGCTCTGTCGCGGCCAGACAGCTCCCAACTTCGCGGATGCTTCGCGCAGTAGCGCGTAAAAGGCGTCGTAACGCTCCGGCGGTATGCGTAAGACCGGCCCAGCAATGCTCATCGTCCCGACTATCGCCCCGTCAATCAGCGAGCGCACGGTCACGGCCATCGCGACGACACCTGGCTCGGCTTCCTCGACGACCAGACCATAGCCACGTTGCCTCGTCAGTTCGAGCTCCGGTATCAATCGGTCGACGCTATTAATCGCCTTCGATGTCCCTGCGCCGTTGGGCTGGCCGAGCCCCCCGCGCAGTGCGAGCCCGATTGCTTCGTCGTTTGACATTGTCGCCAACCACACCTTTCCGACCGATGTGGCATGCAATGCGATGGGACTATGCATGGACGGCGAATACATGAGACCGGGCGCCGCGCCTTGAGACGCAGCGAACCACGCGAGCGTCCCTTCATTGACGACCGTCAGCCGAACTAGCTCGTGACATTGCGCTGCGAGTTCGTCGAGAATCGGCTGCACCAGGCCCGGCAACCCGAGCCCGTGCAGGAACCGCTGACCAAGCAAAGAAAGCTTCAAGGTCAAGCGGTACTGGGAGGTCTGTTCATCTTGTTCAGCCCAGCCCTGCTCGCACAGCTGCGCAAGCACGCGATGGGCGGGGCCTTTCTCCAGCTCGAGTTCAGCGGCGATATCGGACATACGCATCCAGCGCGCTTCACGTGCGAGCAACTCGATCGCCTGAAGCGAACGGTCAACGGCTCCCTTGACAACTCTCATAATATGGGTAACATTGTTCTTACTGGAACGGTGTTACAACAATAACGGAACGGCGCCGAAAAGTCAATCCACGACGGAGACAAGTCATGAACGGAAGCACCCAAGCTGAGGCCCATCGTCAGCGCCAGTCGAAGATAGCCGCGGCCAGCGGCTGGATCGGCTCAGCGCTCGAGTACTACGACTTCTTTATTTACGCGACCGCAGCGTCATTACTCTTTCCGCAGCTCTTCTTTCCCTCTGGCAACCCGACGGTTGCCATCATCGCATCACTGGCGACTTTCGGCGTCGGCTATGTCGCCCGACCAATAGGCGCGATGGTGCTTGGCCACGTCGGCGACCGACACGGCCGGAAGACGGTGCTGATTTTCTGCATGTTTTTAATGGGCATTTCGACGATGGGCGTGGGACTCTTGCCCACGTATCAGCAGGCCGGCATCTGGGCTCCGGTGATGCTTGTCACCCTCCGGCTCATTCAGGGGTTCGCCGTCGCGGGAGAGGTCTCCGGCGCCAGTTCCATGATTCTTGAGCATGCACCGTTCGGCCGGCGTGGCTACTTTGCGAGCTTCACGCTCCAAGGGGTGCAAGCTGGGCAGCTCCTAGCGGCAGCGGTCTTCCTGCCCCTCGCGCATTACATGCCGAAGGACCAGTTCGCTTCCTGGGGATGGCGAATTCCGTTCCTCCTCAGTTTTGTCGTTATCATCGTCGGCTACGTCATTCGCCGCCAGGTCGAGGAAACTCCGGCTTTCTCCGAGGAGCAGGCCCATGGCGAAGTTCCTGCCTCACCGGTCGTCGAAGTCCTCCGGCAGAGTTGGGACGATGTCTTGCGCGTAATCTGCATGGCGCTCACCGCCGTCATCGCGCTTCTCGCTACAGTTTTCGGCGCCGCGTATGCGGTCCAGCCGGCCTACGGTATCGGCTTTTCTGCCGGCGTCTTTCTTTTGATTCCGGTTCTTGGCAACATCTGCTCGGTCATACTGATTCCCTTCGTCGGCAATCTCTCTGACAGAATTGGCCGCAGGCCGCCCGTTCTCGCAGGCGTCCTCAGCGCCGGGCTGCTCTCGTTCGCATACCTCTACGCCATCAGCATCCATAACCTCTGGCTCTCGCTGATTCTTTCGATGCTGATGTGGGGCGTTGCCTACCAAGGCTTCAACGGTGTCTTCCCGAGCCTTTTCCCAGAATTATTCCGCACGCGGGTGCGCGTGACGGGAATGGCCATCGGACAAAACGTTGGGACGACGCTTGCTGCACTGACGCCAACACTCTTCGTAGCTGTCGCGCCCCCCGGCTCCACCAATATTCCGCTGAAGATCGGTTTGCTGACGTTCGGCATTTGTCTTGTCGCCGCGTTCGCTGCTTTCACTACGCGGGAGACGTATCGGATCCGCCTCAACGATCTCGGCGACCGCGATGCGGTCCCGGTACCCAAAGTCGAGTACGAGCGCTTGCGCGGCGAAGCGATGGCCGGAGGAATCAAAACTGCCGATGCCCAGGATCTCGCAAATCAGATTCGCTCGTAGCCGTTCTGGCCGGCCCTACTCGTTGCGACCACTGTGTTGGTGCAACTTGGCATGAGCCGAACATAAACGATGCGACTGCGGCGCTTGCAAATCGATTGACACCGCACAAAGGGAACGCACATGCACAACGAAGACACACCCCGTTACGACGGCCCGCGCGAGCTCGCGCAATCTCTAAGCGCGTTTGCGCGCATCAGCGCGGCCGAGTCGCCCTGGAACCAAGAGGGCCTGCGCGCCGACTCTGAGTATCGCGACCTCGGACTCGCCGCGGTGACCAACGGTCGCATCGGAGCGAAACACATTCGTGCGCTGAAGCCGTTCACCGATCCCACTGGCTGGCACTGGCACGACATGACTGGGCACTACCTGTATGTGCTGCGCGGATCCGTGACGTTCCGTTTCGCCGGAGTGGAGGGCGACGTGACGCTTAACGCTGGTGACGGCCTGTCGCAGCCTGCCGGCGTGCCGCACAACGTGATAGGGCGCTCCGACGACCTCGAGGTCATCGAGATTAACGAGCCCGCTGTCTACGGGACTTGGGATCTGGACGTACCGCCGGCGCCTTGGAAGTGACTGTTTATACCCTTGGGGCCTTCTCGAGTGTCATGAGAACGCCAGTTCTCGGCGCATCCGACAGCCGCAGACGGCCCAAAGTCGAATTGAGCGCGTTGCGTCAAAGAGATGCGGTCTTCGTCATCAAAGGGGCTCGGTCGGAGATTGTATGTGTCCGACACGCGCTTGGTACGCCACATTTCCGAGCAGTCACGCAAGACTGCGCCTTCAGCCAACATCGAACACCAAACAGCTATGGATCCACATATCACAGGTAAATCGCGACTTTATGGATTAGTGGGCGATCCACTGACGGCAGCTAAGTCGCCACAATTGTTGAACCAGCTTTTTGCTGAACAGCGCGTGGACGCGGCTTGCGTTCCGTTCTGGGTGAAGGCGGAAAACCTGTCCGAGTTCGTCAGCGGTGCACGAGCGATGGGCAATCTCTCCGGCCTGCTCGTCACCATGCCTCATAAGCAACGGATGCTGGAATTTGTCGATGAACTAGATCCAACTGCCCGTCAGGTCGGCGCGCTCAACGTCATCCGTTGCGAAGCAGATGGACGTTGGGTCGGCGCGATATTTGATGGCGTCGGTTGCGTTCTTGGGATGCAGTGGGAAGGCAACCACCCGGTGAATAAGTCCGTGCTTCTCTTAGGCGCCGGAGGTGCGGGGAGCGCCATCGCATTTGCGGTTGCGTCCGCAGGCGCTAGCAAGCTAACCGTATCCGATGTCGACGGGCATCGGGCTGGCGACCTTGCGGCATCTGTTGCTGCTGAAACCGGCTGCGACGTACGTTCGGGGCCACCCGATCCGCAAGGCTTCGACATCGTTATCAATGCCACGCCGCTTGGCATGAAAGCGAACGATGCCATGCCAGTTGATCCTGAGCGGCTCGCGCCTGGCGCCATCGTCGTCGACATCATCAATGCGTCCGAGCCAACGCCGCTTCGCCGCGCCGCGCAGGCGCGTGGATGCCGTACCCAGGACGGGGGCCCGATGCATCAGGGGCAGGCTGTCTATGCACTTAAGTTTCTGGGATTCGATTACCGCCCCGATGGACGATCAGCACCGGACACGGCCCGCGATGAGTAAAAATCTCAAAGGAGAATACGCATGAGAGTTGCTTTACTGGAAGTCAGTCATTGGCATGTGCCACTCTATCTCGATGCGCTGGACGCGCCCGGGATTGAAGTGGTTGCCGTGTCAGATGCGGAGGATGTCAAGGGCGAGGCAATTGCCGCACGATTCGGAAGCAAGCTGTACTCGTCGGCCTATGAACTGCTCGAGCGTGAGGAAGTCGATTTCGCATTCGTGTTCGGGCGGCATTCTGAGATGCCGGCGCTCGCTGAGGCCGTGATCGCGCGTAACATTCCCTTTGCGCTGGAGAAACCGTGCGGCGTCAACATGTCGCAGATCACCCGACTTCGCAAACTGACCGAGGAAGCCAATCTTTATTGCGCAGTGCCATTGATCTTCCGGATGAGCGAGTTGCTCAGCTCGCTCGAAGATGCGGAGGGGCGCATACCGTCGGACTTCAACTACATGTCGTTCCGTTTCATTGTGGGACCGCCCAGTCGATACGAAGCGGCCGGTGCCAGCTGGGCGCTCGATCCTGTGTATTCCGGAGGCGGATCGACAATCAATGTGGCGACTCACTTCATCGACCTGTTCAGATTGCTCACTGGCAAGGAGATCGTCCGAGTCTCTGCCACGATGAACTCAAGAACGCATCAAACGGCCGTTGAGGACTATTCGCTGCTGACAATGCAAACCGAAGACCGCGTGATCGGCCTGGTGGAAACGGGATATAGCTTCCCCAGTACACCCGACGAGCAGCGCGAATTTTCTTTCACTCTTGCTTCGAACCGCATGTACGCGAAGTCTGGTCCGGACCGGATCGAGATCCGCGACAGAAATAATCTTTCTGCCGGCACGCGAAGCCGCCGCCTCCAGCTTGAGACCGACGTCTATTACCCCTTGTTTGTCAAGCGTGTGCTCGCCGAAAGTCGGACTGGCGCAAAGCCGATCGCATCGTTGCGGGATGCGGAGCTGATGATGCAAGTCATGGACGCGGCCTACGCCTCGGCCAAACAGGGCGGAGTGTCTATTAAACTGGATCCCGTTTCCTAGTCAGAAATCTGTAGCGTAGGAAAAACGCGAGACAGCCGACCTGCATGCGCCTAAGGATCGGTGTCAATCGCCGCAGCATGGGTAGCTGCTCGCAACCTGATGGATCTAGCGCTTTAACGAGGAATTTCCCGCAGGTCTAGTTGCTCTAGTTTCATCTGGAAGCGGCGCGCCGCACACCTACGTTAGTTGTCCGTAATTGATATGACGCGCGAGCCGAAGAATGTAGTTGCAAGTAATCCGACGACACCAAGGGTCGATATGAGCGTACTCAAGGCGCTCGTACCGATCCGATAGGGCAAAAGCAATTCACGTGGACATAGAGGAGAATTTAATGAAGGGTTTCTACTTGAACAAGGCCGCCGTTGCCGCAGCAACGGCACTCGCGGCAGTTGCGCCGGCGTTCGCTCAAAGCAGCGTGACGCTCTACGGTATCGTCGATGATTCGATCGTTTATCAGAGCAGCCAGACGTCGCTCGGTTCGACGAGCGGTGGTCGCTCGAACGTCAAGATGGCATCGGGCATCTGGGCGGGAAGCCGCTTCGGCCTGAAGGGCGCAGAAGATGTGGGCGGCGGCACCAAGGCCATCTTCCAGTTGGAGTCGGGCTTCAACATCAACAGCGGCGCGCAGCAATACGCGAACGCGATGTTCGGCCGTCAAGCCTGGGTCGGTCTGACGAATCAGACCTTCGGTACGCTGACATTGGGTCGTCAGTACACGTCTTACTACACACTGATGGCGCCGTACAGCCCCACGAACTGGCTGACCGGCTACTTCGGCGCGCACCCGGGCGATCTGGACGCATTGGACACGATCTACCGCGCGAACAACTCGATCGTATATACCTCTCCGAAGCTCTACGGCGTGACGGTCAGCGGCTCGTACTCGCTCGCAGGCGTGCCGGACAGCGTGTATCGCGGTTCGACGTGGTCGGCGGCGATCCAGTATCAGCAAGGCCCGATCGGCGGTACGGTTGCGTTCTCGCGCATCAACAACTCGACCGTCGGCGGCGGCGTCTACGGTACGGATTCGACGATGAATACGGCTGGCCAGTCGGGTGTGTCGGCGGTGACGAACGGCTATCAGGGCGCGCAGGCGCAGAATCGCTTCGCGGTCGGCGTCGGCTACGTGTTCAACAGCGCGTGGGATATCTCGGCGACGTACACGAACGTTCAGTACATCCCGGGCGTGCTGTCGAAGTTCACTGACGAGCAGGTTTTCAACACCGCCGGCACCGTGCTGCACTGGAAGCCCACGACGGCATGGGACTTCGCTGCAGGCTACAGCTACACGTGGGCGAGCAAGGCGAACGGAATCGACGACGCAGCGTCGTACCACCAGTTCAACCTGTCCCAGTACTACGCGTTGTCCAAACGTACCGGGTTCTACGCACTTCAAGCGTTCCAGCGTGCGAACGGCCGTACGCTCGCCACGCCGACGTTCCCGGGTGGCCCGACCAACCGCTCGATCGCCGCAACGGCATCGATCGGCGACGGCTTCCAGTCGACTCCGTCGTCGTCGCGCAGCATGTTCGCAGCAGGCGTGGGTATCGTCCACCGCTTCTAGCGTCACCAGAGTTTTATCCTTATTGCGGCTACCGTTGCCACCACTTTCAATGCACATTGGATCCGTTCATGACCTCATATTCCAGCTATCTGCCTCACGATCTCGACGGTGCCCTGCTCGTTGGCCGCGTGTGGCGTCAAACGAAAAACGGCGCGGGACCGTGCGTCGTTGCGGTTCGCGGCGGGGAAGTATTCGATATCTCCCGCATCGCACCAACAGTGTCCGATCTTTTCGATCGCCAGGATCTCGTAGAACTCGTCCGGCAGGCTTCCGGCGAATCTCTGGGTCATGTCGGCAATCTGATCGAAGCCACCGTCGCCGCACAACGGAAAGACGATCAACCCTACCTCCTGGCTCCCTGCGATCTGCAAGCCATCAAAGCCTGTGGCGTAACGTTCGCCATTAGCCTTCTTGAGCGCGTCATTGAAGAGCAGGCAGGCGGCGAAGCTGCGAAGGCTGAGGAAGTGCGCGCTGCGATCACGCGTCTGATCGGCACCGATCTGTCGAAAATCAAGCCCGGCTCAGAAGCTGCCGCCAAGCTTAAGGAAGAGCTGCAGCGACGCGGTGCATGGTCGCAGTACATGGAAGTCGGAATCGGTCCCGATGCAGAGGTATTTTCGAAGTCGCAGCCTATGTCTTCAGTCGGACTCGGTGCCGATATCGGCTTGTTGCCTGCTTCGAAGTGGAACAACCCAGAGCCGGAGATCGTCCTCGCAGTCAACAGCAGGGGCGAGGCGGTGGGCGCCACACTGGGTAACGACGTCAATCTGCGCGACATCGAAGGCCGCTCCGCCCTGCTGCTGGGCAAATGTAAGGATAACAACGGCTCATGCGCGATCGGCCCGTTCATTCGCCTGTTCGACGGACGGTTCACACTGGACACGATTCGTGAAACGAGTGTTTCGTTGCGCGTGGAAGGTACCGACGACGGCTTCGTGCTTGAAGGCATCAGCCATATGCGGGAGATCAGCCGTGACCCTCTTGACCTGGTGAGTCAGACCTGGGGCAAGCACCATCAGTATCCCGACGGCTTCATGTTGTTCCTCGGCACGATGTTCTCTCCGATCAAAGATCGCGATGCGCCGGGTGGCGGCTTTACGCATCACCTCGGCGACCGCGTGACGATCAGCGCCCCTCCGCTTGGCGCGCTCGTCAACACCGTGTGGCTGTCGACCCAAATCGCTCCGTGGACATTCGGCGTGCGTGCGCTGTACGCCAATCTCGCCGAGCGCTCGCTGCTGAACCTCGGTTGATCAAGCAGATATTTACTCACTGACGGATTTACGATGACGCAATTCAAGAACTTCATTGGCGGCGAATGGGTCGATGGCAACGACTTCGCTCCTAATGTGAACCCTTCGGACACGAGCGACGTGATCGGCCATTTCGCACGGGCCAGCGCAGATCAGACACAGAAAGCAATCGCGTCTGCACGCTCAGCCTTTCGCACGTGGTCGCTCAGTACCCCACAACAGCGCTTTGACTTGCTCGACCAGGTCGGCAGCACCATCCTTGCGCGCAAAAACGAACTCGGTAAGCTGCTGGCACGCGAGGAAGGGAAAACGCTCGCCGAAGCAGTCGGCGAAGTGGGACGCGCCGGACAGATTTTCAAATTCTTCGCGGGCGAGGCATTGCGGGTCGGCGGCGAGATTTTGCCGTCCGTCCGCCCGGGACTGACGGTCGAAGTCACACGCGAACCGCTAGGCGTCATCGGTCTGATCACGCCGTGGAACTTCCCGATCGCTATTCCCGCCTGGAAGATCGCGCCTGCGCTCGCGTATGGAAACTGCGTGGTCATCAAGCCGGCGGAACTCGTGCCGGGGAGCGTATGGGAACTCGTCAAGATCATCGCCGAAGGCGGTGCACCAGCGGGCGTAATCAATCTCGTCATGGGCACGGGTTCGATCGTCGGCGAAACACTCGTCAAATCAGCTGACGTGGATGCCATCAGCTTCACGGGCTCGGTTGGGACCGGCCAGGCGATCGCCGCGAAATGCGTCGCCACCGGTAAGAAATTCCAGCTCGAGATGGGTGGCAAGAACCCGATGGTCGTGCTCGACGATGCCGATCTGGACGTCGCGGTCGAGGCCTGCATCAACGGCGCTTTCTACTCCACCGGCCAGCGTTGTACCGCATCTAGCCGCCTGATCGTGACGAGCGGCATCCACGACCGTTTTGTCGAGGCCATGCAGGCGCGCATGCGCAGTCTCAAGATTGGTAACGCGCTGGATGCGTCGACGCAGATCGGTCCCGTTGTCGACGCCAAACAGCTAGAACAGGACGAGCGTTATATCGAACTCGCACGTGCCGAAGGTGGTTCGGTGTTTGGCGGTGACCGTGTTCCCTCGGCGACCGAAGGATTTTTCCTGGCGCCCGCTCTCGTGACCAACACGACCTCGGCGATGACGATCAACAGGGAGGAAGTGTTCGGTCCTGTCGCTTCCGTCATCAAGGTCGCGGATTACGAGGAAGCGCTTGCCGTAGCCAACGACACGCCATTCGGCCTTTCCGCTGGCATCTGCACCATGTCGCTGGCTCATGCGAGCCATTTCAAGCGTCACGTACAGGCCGGTATGGTAATGATCAATACGCCGACAGCGGGCGTCGATTACCACGTTCCATTCGGCGGGCGCAAAGGTTCGAGCCTGGGTCCCCGTGAACAAGGCACCTATGCGCGCGAGTTCTATACAATCGTGAAAACCGCTTACATCGCTCCCGGGAACGTTTGACCAAGCGATAAAAACCGCGATAAATCGCCGATCCCTATGACATGCACGAGTGCTCGCTAAGCTCGACACGACCGCACGGGCGGCGTGAACGGTAACCGGCTACCCGGCAGCCGGTTACACGGCAGCCGATCACATGGCGGTTGAATGCTTATACAGTCAGCTGTATCGAGGAAACGTTCGACGGCCGCAGATCACCGAGAGGATGGCCACGTTCGAAGGTCCGCTGATCGGTTTGTAGCAGCCGCTCGAATGACAATCTTTGCGCGACTGCGAAAGGCTGTTAATGGCCGAGCCTGTGTGAAAACGCACTCATCGCCTAAACTGAATCAACTCATTGAGACCGGGTGACTCATGAAGCGATTCGTTGAAGGCGATGACCGCAAGCAGGTCGCACTACTTCCCGAATGCGTCG